>Ga0187785_10000617_pt1 | contig 12892 bp, 9 predicted proteins | sample 0815_BV2_4_20_MG_FD_132466 | JGI IMG/M metagenome (GOLD analysis project Ga0187785, IMG submission 132466) | Tropical peat soil microbial communities from peatlands in Department of Meta, Colombia - 0815_BV2_4_20_MG | ecosystem: Environmental > Terrestrial > Soil > Wetlands > Peat | place...
CCAGAGAAGGCTATAAAGGCCGCGCAAGATTGGCTGAACGAAGGAGTCAAATTGTGGGATCAATCACACAGCGAAGGCGTATTCAACCTTCTTCGATTTAGGAACACCGTCCTGGAAGCCTGCGGGAAGTCACCAAAGGGATCTGGTTTAAGGTAACGCATTACCGCCGGCGCCGGTCCCGACACGAGTCCCCGCGGAGCGCATGAGTGTCCCGCCCAAACCCCCTCCCAGAAACTTCTATCATGCGCCGGCATCTGCATTTCCTCACCGGAAATGCAGATGCCGGCGAGTGCTAAAAGTGCTTGAGGTGGGGTTCGGGGAGGAACGTCTTACAAGAAGTTCCTCCCCGATTTCAACAATTTGAGAACGTATTGAGAACCTTTTTTGTCGTCCAGGGATCTAAAGGAGAAATGCCCAACGGGCCGAATTGCACACAGTCGTAGGCCAACTGACGTTTGGAGTTATCAATTGGTTTGGAAAAGGGGGAAATTGCTACAACTTCATGTAACGCAAGAGAATCACTATCCGGACACTACTGTCAGGCGCTTCCGCCCAGGTGTCCTCCAAGAACGTCAAGGGCTCCACGCTCAAGGTTTACCCGGGCCTGCCGCACCGCCACTGCTGAACCCATTCGCATCGGGGCAACGCAGATCTGCATACGTTCTTTGAGTGCTGGACCGATTCGAGGGATCGGAGGTTTGTCGAGAGCTTGTTTAGCTTTTGAGTCGATTGGGCCAGGCCGAACTTTGTGGATGACCCAACAAATTCTGCCCGACGAGGCACGAAACTGAAGACCCTACGCGGGGCACCGGTGAGTCAACGGATCATGTACGGTGTCTTCCGAAAAATCGGATGCTCGGTAACACACGACAACCATGCGATGAAGCGGTTGTGCGGTCACAACCCGACGTGGAGGACTGCGGTCAGGCCGCGGGGCGGTGGGTGCTGGCAGCGGCCATTCTCGGCTCCAGTATCACGTTTATTGATGGTACGGTGGTCAACGTTGCACTCCCTGTTTTGCAAAGAGAACTTGGTGCGAGCGTAATCCAAGCGCAGTGGATTGTCGAATCGTACGCTCTCATGCTCGCCGCATTGATTCTCGTTGGTGGCTCGTTAGGCGACAGTCTGGGCCGCAGGCGAGTCTTCTTGGCAGGAGTTTTGCTCTTTACCGTCGCTTCGGTCTGGTGCGGATTAGCCCCCAATATAACCCAACTCATCCTCGCGCGAGGCGCGCAAGGTGTGGCGGCAGCGTTGCTTGTGCCGGAAAGTCTCGCTCTCATCAGCGCGAATTTCAGCAAAGACAGGCGCGGGCAGGCTATCGGAACGTGGTCGGGGTTCACCGCGATTGCCGCCGGAATTGGCCCAGTCCTGGGCGGCTTCCTCGTCGAGCACTTTTCGTGGCCCTGGATTTTCTTTATCAATGTTCCGCTCGCGGCAGTTGCTCTGCTGATTGCATGGCAAAGAGTTCCTGAGAGCCGTAATGAGCGAGCGACGGGGCCTCTGGACTGGCGGGGTGCGGCATTGGCGACACTCGGACTAAGCGGCATCGTTTTCGGTCTCATTGAATCGAACTCCCATGGATTGAACACCCCGTTGTTGATTGGAAGTTTCACTATTGGCGCGGCAGCGCTCACCGGATTTATTTGCGTAGAGGCCCGCCAGAAAGAACCGATGATGCCGCTCGCATTCTTTCGATCGCCAACATTCGCAGCTGCGAATGTATTGACCCTGTTTCTCTACACCGCTCTCAACGGGCTGCTTTTTTTTCTGCCATTCAATCTTATTCAAGTGCAAGGCTACACGGCGACTGCCGCAGGAGCGGCCCTCTTGCCGTTCGTGCTCATGATGTTCCTGCTCTCACGCTGGGCGGGCGGTCTGGTCGAACGTTATGGCCCAAAACTTCCGCTCGTCATCGGTCCTACCATCGCGGCAGCCGGTTTCGCCCTGTTTGCCGTGCCGGAAGCTCAGGCAGGAAGTTACTGGACGACTTTCTTCCCTGCGGTGATGGTCATGAGCATCGGGATGACCACGAGCGTCGCTCCGCTGACGACCACGGTGATGGGTGCTGTTGAAGAGCGCCACGCGGGAGTCGCTTCGGGCATCAACAACGCCGTTTCCCGTATCGCGGCACTGCTTGCTGTCGCGGTCTTCGGGATCGTTATGCTGAACACATTTGAGAGAAGTTTGGCCGAACGCCTGCGCAGGCTGCCGATATCCTCTGAAGTAGGTGCGCAACTCCTCGAACGACACGCTGACTTTGTAAGCATGAAAATACCTGATGATGCACGCGAGGAAGTCCGGCCAAAGATCCGACAGGCAATTGGAGAGTCGTTCGTCAGCGGATTTCGCCTCGTCGCGTACCTGGCAGCCGCGCTTGCGGCTGCGAGTGCGCTCATATTCTGGTTGTGGATCAGGAGACTTCCGAAGCGGGAACAATGCCGAGCGAATGACACCCGGAACGAAGCCCACGAAAGCACGCAATAAAGTATCCAAAGGAGGCGGGACAGCAAATCGTGGTCTATCGGACCGTGAAGATCGAAGACTCGGATGCGAACGGAGAGCACGTCTGTTTCCCTCTTCAATGACTCCGCTGCCAGTGAGCGAAGGCCACGGCAACGGCGCAAGAAGCCAGACGAGCTTCAGCCGAATCCGCCCGGCTGGTCAAAATAATGGGAACGCGTGCCCCCAAAACAATACCGGCCGAATCGGCTCCGCCCAAATAAGCCAGCTGCTTGGCCAGCATATTGCCGGCCTCCAAGTCGGGGACCACTAGAATGTCAGCCTCACCTGCCACCGGCGAATGAATGCCTTTGATCAGGGCGGCTTCCTTGCTGATGGCATTGTCGAAGGCCAGGGGACCGTCGATAATGGCCCCTTCAATTTGTCCTCGATCCGCCATTTTGCACAACGCTGCCGCTTCGATGGTGGCGGTAATCTTGGGATTCACCGTTTCTACCGCAGAGAGAATGGCCACCTTGGGTTGGTGGATGTTCAATGCCTGGGCCAATTGAATTGCATTCTTGAGAATATCGACCTTGTCTTCGAGGGTCGGGTAAATGTTGATGGCAGCATCCGTGATGAACAAAGGTCGGGGATACGTGGGCACATCCATGGCAAAGACGTGGCTGATGCGTCGTTCCGTGCGCAGCCCGGTGGCAGACGGGACCACCGCACCCATCAGTTCGTCGGTGTGTAGGCTGCCCTTCATGAGCGCTTCTGCCTCCCCCGATCTACACAACGCCACGGCTTTTGCCGCTGCATCATGGCTGTGCAGGGCATCCACCAAACGATAAGGGCTGATGTCCAGGTTCAGGCTCTCGGCCAAGGCGCGGACTTTCGCTTCGGGGCCCACCAGGATCGGATCGACCAGATCGCCCTTGGCGGCCTCGATGGCACCTTCCAGTGCCTCTTTGCTGCAAGGGTGGCATACAGCGACAGGAATCCGCTCCCAGTCCTTGATGTGATCAATCAGCTTCTTGAAGGCTGTTTTGCGGCGCAATTGCATGGTGGTGTACGGGGATCCCGCGTCGGTCGGTTTTTTGGTTGGCGCCTTGACTCTGGCGACACCAGTGATGATTTCCTCGTCCCGCTGATTGATGGCCCGGCAATCAAACACAATACTGCCGTCTGCGGCATTCTTCGATGTGGCTGTCACGGTGACGGTAAGGACGTCGCCGAGTTCCACCGCACGGTGGAACTCGAAATGTTGTGACTGATACACCGTGCCCGGACCCGGCAGATCGTTTCCCAGTAGACTGGAGATCAGAGTCCCGGCCCACATGCCGTGGCCGACCAGCTTGTGACGCTCCAGCAGCATCTGCGCGTACTCATCGCTGAAATGCGTCGGGTTCATGTCACCTGACAAGAGGCCAAATGCATCGATCTCCTGTTTGGTCAAGGTGCGCTGCATTCGGGCTGTGTCACCGATTTCAATTTCATCGAATGTCTTATTGGTGATCATGGGAGTGAACCTCCTCTTGCGAACCCGGGGAGAATGCGCCTGGATGCTCAATGAGCTGGTGGGACACAAACAGCCTTTCCACCTGCGCCAGACGCCTTTGCCCTTCCTCATGCAGCGGCCCGCCCGCCGTGGCTACCATGCGGATATGTTCCAGCAGCCGAGGTCCCTCTTTTTCATGACCTTTGAGCAACTCGGGAATCAGCTCTACGGCCCTGCTTTCGTCCAGTCGGAGCATGTAGTACTGTTCGCGGAGGTCGTGCTTGAATTCGGCCAGGCTAATTTCCGCACCGTATTCTGCTCTGACTCGGCGGAGCATTTCGAAACCCCGTTCGTCTGCCGCGTTTTCCGGCATGCGGACATAGATCAGGGCGCGAATCGCCGCCTCACGCGGCCCCCCTTTGTCCATCTTCGCTCGCAACTCTTCGATCCGCCGTTCGACAAAGGCCACATGGTCCGGGTCCCGATCGGGTCGCGGTCTGGGCGGATCATCCGATGCCCGGAGTCCCAGAAAGGCTTGCAACCAGGATTGTGCATAGATGCCAAAGAACACGTGCTCCGTCATGATGTCCCGCCAGTCCCGAAAGGCATTCAAACCCCACGTCATCCAGTCCGAGAAGACCTTTTCCCACTGCAAGAACATGTTGTCCGCCGTGACCGGGTGACGGTTCTCTCTCACCAGTTTGGCTGCCGAAACAAGCGGCTGCACCGCCGGATTACCATCGGAGAAAAGCTCGTACCCCAGCCGTAGGGGATGCATGCGGCGCAACCATTCTGCCCACTGTTCGGTGGCTGCGGCGCGAATAACCGGTTGCGCGGTGGTACGGTACAGACCGTGGGTTGCCTCGGACAGGCGGGCCACGGCCGCAAAGCAACGCTCCTCGTCGAGGGTGTTGCCACCCAGGGCGCGTATGTCCTCCAGGCTTCGCCTCTCGAAACGGGAGATGAAGTCTCCGGTTGCCAGCTCTAAATGGGCCGCATCCGGCGTTTTCTTCTGGATGACGGCTTCGTAAAGTCCGGGAGGCAGGCAATCGATGAGATCGATATTGCTGGCGAATTCCTGATGCTCTTTTTTGGCAACGCTGCCCGATACGAAGATCCCCAGATGGCCTATCGTTTCATGCACAGAGTAGACGATAGTCTGACCGGCAGCCAGAATGTCCTCATCGTTCCGGTACGAATCGAGGATCCAACCCAGGGCCTGTTGCGGCGGGGTGATGTTGTCGCCCTTGGAACACAAGCAAACGATAGGCGAGCTGATCTTTCTCAAATCCAGCCGCACGCCGTCGGTAGTCACCATTTCGGAGGTACTGAGCTTGTTGCCGACGAACAGATTGTCGACGATATACTGTATCTCCTCTCCTGACAAAACCACATGTCCCCCCCACCAGCGTTCGAAGCCCAGATATCGGGGTGCCTCCGTGTCGATGTTGGCGTACAGGTTGTATTGCTTGGACCACAGGGTGTTGGCCGGGTTGAGATTCTCGAAGTTCTGTACCAGCCAGGCGCCATCGAACTTTCCGTGCCCCAGATCGCTGACCAGCGCCGTCAACCAGCTCCCCCCCAGAAGACCGCCGGTGTAGCGCATAGGATTGATACCGCGCACTCCCGCCCAGTAAGACAGCGGCGATCCGGCCGCAATGATGGGGCCGCAGAGTCCGGGATACTTTGCGGCCAGCATCATCAGTGCCCACCCCGCCTGGCAGTTGCCGATCGCCACCGGTTTTCCCTCGGCCATGGAGTGCAAATCGGAGACCCGTTGCAGGAAAACTGCCCAGGCATCGATCACCGCTTCGATGGTCTGCCCCGGTTGGGGTAAAGGGGTAAACCCGATGAAGTAACAGGGATGTCCCGCTCGCATGGCTTCACCGATCTCGCTTTCCGCCTTGAAACCGCCGATGCCCGGTCCGTGGCCTGCGCGGGGATCGATGACGACAAATGGTCGTTTCAGATTGTCAATAACGGTTCCTTGAGGGGGACGAATTTTAATAATGCCGTAGTTTACTGGTTTAGGCAGGGTTCTCCCGTCCAGGATCAACTCGTGGTCGAATTGCAGCACGTGGGGCACCGTCTTGGCCATTTGCTCACGGTACTGGTTGCCCCGCTGGCGCATTACATCCCAAAACAGCACCGTTCGCTGACCCGCGTCGATGAGGTATTCCATCAGCCCTTGATTGCCAAAAATAGGATTGACACCGGACTCTGTCATTTTGTTGCTCCTTTCATCTGAGCGGGAAACGGATGCTCTTGGGCAACACCCGATCCATTCCTGTGTCTGGCCAAACCGACCATGTGTCAGGCCATTATACTGATGCCTCCGTCCACATACACGGTCTGGCCGGTAAGGCGCCGCCCATAAGGCGTCGCGAGAAAGGCGCAGGCAAAACCCACATCCATGATGTCCACTGCCTCTCCCACCGGCGAGCGCTCGACCGCATCATTCAACAACCGATCGAAGTCTTTTAACCCCGAAGCGGCTCGTGTTTTGAGAGGACCCGGTGAGATCGCATGCACACGAATTTTCCGGGGACCGAGCTCGTATGCCAGGTAACGGCAGACCGCCTCCAGGGCTGCCTTGACCGGCCCCATCACATTGTAGTTGGGGACTACCTTTTGCGCGCCATGATAGCTCATGGCAAACATGGTCCCGCCATCCTCCATCAGCGGCGCAGCAAGACGCGCCATGCGGATAAAAGAGTGGCAGGAAATGTCCATGGCCACTGAGAAACCGCTGGAAGAGCAGTTCAGTAGCCCGCCCTGAAGGTCTTCTCTGGGTGCGAAAGCGATGGAATGCACCAAGATGTCCAGATGGCCCCACTCCCGCTCGATGCGATCGAAGACGGCCTCCAGCTCCCCGGGTTTGGAGACATCCAACGGCATAAACATCGCTGCCTGCAGTTCGCTGGCCAGAGGCTCGACATAAGGTTTGGCCTTCTCGTTGAGAAAAGTGATCGCCAACTCGGCACCTACCTCACGGAAAGCCGTCGCGCATCCGTACGCAATGGAATGCTCGTTTGCAATCCCGACCACGAGGGCTTTTTTGTTATTAAGAGCCGGACGCGGAAGCTCTACTTTCATTTTTCATTCTCCTTGGTCGTCTCAAGCAGGCGCAGGGTGTGACGCGCAATCATCAATTCTTCATTCGTCGGAGTGACCCACACAGAGACTCGACTTGAGTTGGTGCTGATGCACCCTCGGCCCGTCGTGTTGGCGACCTCGTCGATTTCGACACCCAGCCATGCAGCGTCGCGACAAACACGGCTACGGATGATTGGAGAGTTTTCCCCGATGCCGGCTGTAAACACAATTGCATCCAGCCCCCCGAGGGCCGCCGTCAAAGAGCCGAGCTCGCGGCGTATCCGGTAAAGAAAAAAATCGACGGCAAGCTTGGCCCGCTGCTCCTCGCTCGCCAGCAGCGTGCGCATGTCGCTGGAAATACCTGATACCCCGAGGAGCCCAGACTGCGTGTAGATGAGCTTTTCAATCGCTCGGGGGTCCATCCCCCGCTGATTCATGAGGTAGAGAATCACGCCGGGGTCGAGCGAGCCGCTGCGGGTTCCCATCGGCAGCCCCTCGACCGCAGTGAATCCCATGGTGCTGGCGAGGCTGCGCCCCGCCTCGATGGCGCACATGCTCGCACCGTTCCCGAGGTGGAGCACAACAGTTTTGCCTTTCGCCGCAGCTGGGGCAATGTCTGGTAAGATTGAAGCTATATATTCGTAGGATAACCCGTGGAACCCGTAACGGATGACCCCCGCCTCCCGTAGGTCGGCAGGCAGGGCGAACATCTGGGCCACATCGGGCTGCGTACGGTGGAAGGATGTGTCGAAGCAGGCCACCTGCGGCACCTCGGGAGCACGCTCCAGTGCGCGACGGATCGGCGAAAGATTGTGAGGCTGATGCAGTGGGGCCAATGGAATGAAGGACGCAAGCATCTTCAGCACCTCCGCGTCCACGCGGACCGGCTGTGTATAAACCAGGCCGCCGTGTACCACCCGGTGCCCGATACCGATCAGCCGGTCGTCTGAAAATTCCGCCCTCAAATGGCCGATGAGATGATCGAGCGCGCCGTCATGCCCCAACTCGAATCCATCGGGCCAGGACTTGTCGGCTTGGAGAGAGCCGTCAATCGTCTTGGACACAAAATGTGCAGAAGTGTTGAGTCCCTCGACCTGTCCGCGGACATCGGTCACCAGGCCTGCGTCATGCTTCCGAAACACAGAAAATTTGATGCTCGATGAGCCCGCGTTGAGCACAAGGATGATGTCGGACATGTGACCTTCCTTCTTCAATTCTGCATATCATTAGGGGCACTTATTCATAAAGTTTGTGTTTCTAGGCGCCCATGAGTTTCCGTTCCTCAATTTTCATAATAACAAAGTATTGCTTTTCGTAAGTTCTGTGCCGGTCATGACCAAGACTGAGATCGCTTCGTCGCTGCGCTCCCCGCAATGACAGGGCCGAGCAGTGTCATTGCGAGCGAAGCGAAGCAATCTGCTCCGACAAAAATGTGCGACCTGATTTAAGAAAACCTGTACTAAGGGTCCTCCTCGATTATCGACAGAGTCACATGAACAGCGCCATCTCGAAGCTTCGTTTTCATAGGAAACCCGCTGTGTGAAAATACACTGAGCATAGCGTGATTTTCCGGAAGCACGTCCGCCTCGAATCGAGACACGCCTTTTTGCAAAGCGATGGAAGCCAATCTTCGCAGCAGAAAGCTGGCAATTCCTTGGCCGTGGTAGTCTTCCTCCACCGTAAAAGCCACCTCAGCGCTCTGCATTTGGTCTGTCGCATCAGACCTTACATAGCGTCCGCCTCCTATGATGATTTCGTTCTCTCCTTCCCCGATTGTAACCACCAGAGCTACTACGTTTTCAAAATCGACTTCTGTGGCGGCCTTGAGCTCTTCATCGGTCAATACTTTCTTGAACTGGAAGAAGCGTGTATAGATGGATTCAGTTTCGAGGTTGCGAAAGGCTTCGGAAATTCTGTTCTTGTCATTTGCCCGGACGGGCCTGATCAGCACCGCCGTACCGTTCTTCAGTGTCTCTGTTTCGCTGAAATTCGCTAAGTCTATCATTCCGTATCCTCTCCGCGATCAAGCAATTCCCTTCAATGTCACTCCCCGCCACTTCCGCACGACGGAGGACATCTGTGATGACGTGTCGGATCAGGGGAGTTCTCCCTCATGATTCCCCTTCATCGGGGTCTTCGAGACTGACGGGCACGGGGCTTACCTTCCAGATTTCATCGCAATATTGCCGAATCGCACGGTCGGATGAAAACTTACCCATTCGAGCAGCGTTGAGGATCGACATTCGTGTCCAGGCGTCTTGATCGCTGTATGTCTTGCTGACACAATCCTGACAGTCCACGTACGATTGATAATCTGCGAAGAGCAGATACTCGTCGTGATAGAGCAGGGAATCGACAAGTGGCTTGAACAGTTCACGATCCCCCGAAGAGAAAAGTCCGGACCCGATGAGGTCAATGACACCTTTCAGTGTGTTGTTGCTTTCGTACAGATCACGTGCCTGAAAACCTCCGGATTTGAGATCGTATACCTCCTCTGCGGTAAGCCCGAAGAGGAAGAAATTCTCAGGTCCGACTTGTTCTCTGATCTCCACATTGGCGCCATCCAACGTGCCAATCGTGAGGGCCCCATTCATCGAGAATTTCATGTTCCCTGTTCCAGAAGCCTCCTTGCCCGCTGTGGAAATCTGTTCGGAGAGATCCGCAGCAGGGTAGATCAACCGGGAGTTCTTTACGTTGAAGTTGGGGAAAAACACGACCTTGATACGATCTCGTACGTCCGGATCGTGGTTCACCACGTCGGCTACTGCGTTGACCAGCCTGATGATCAACTTTGCCATGAAATACCCTGGGGCGGCCTTTCCTCCGAAAATGAAGGTTCTGGGCACAATTTCCATTGTCCGATTCTGCTTAATGCGGCTGTAAAGCGTCAGGATGTGCAGAACGTTGAGGTGTTGCCTCTTGTATTCATGGAAACGTTTTACCTGGATGTCGAAGAGCGAGTCCGGGTCCACGATAATGCCCGTACGATTGCGGATCGCCCCCGCCAGATCAGTCTTGTTAAGTCTCTTGATGCTACTCCACTCGGTTTTGAAGTCTTTATCCTCCGCAAGAACCTCGAGTTTCCGGAGCTGGTCCAGATCTTTGATCCAGCCATCTCCGATCCTGCGGGTGATCAACTCCGCCAGTCTTGGGTTACTCAGTACAATGAAGCGCCGAGGAGTCACGCCATTGGTTTTGTTGCTGAATTTCTCCGGAAATAACTCGAAAAAGTCGCGGAGAACGTGCTTTTCGAGCAGCTCGGTATGCAGCTCTGCCACTCCATTTATTGCGAAACTCCCCACACACGCGAGGTTTGCCATGCGGATGTATTTTTCTCCGGTTTCGTCGATCAAAGACATCCGAGCCGCCCGACTTTCATCTCCTGGGTACTGCGCTCGAACCTTTTCCAGGAATCGGTGATTGATCTCGAAAATGATTTCCACATGTCTGGGAAAGAGCGAACGGAACAATGGTAAAGGCCATTTCTCCAAGGCTTCGGGCAGCAGCGTGTGATTGGTATAACCGAACGTCTTGTGCGTGACATCCCATGCCTCGCCCCATTCGATGCCGTGTTCGTCGATCAGAAGGCGCATCAGTTCAGGTACCGCCAACGCGGGATGCGTGTCATTTAGCTGGACTGAAAAAATTTCGTGAAATTTTGTCGGCGGCACATCCCCAATCGAGCATATGCGCAGCATGTCTTGCAACGAGCACGACACAAAAAAATACTGCTGTTCCAGGCGGAGTTGCTTTCCTTGAGCGGGTTCGTCGTTCGGATAGAGCACCTTCGTAATGTTTTCCGAATAGACTTTTTCATCAACGGCTCCGTAGTAGTCTCCTACATTGAATGCCTGAAAGTCGAAAGATTGTGCCGCCTCCGCCTTCCACAGTCGCAAGGTGTTACACGTGTTCACTCTGTAGCCCAAAACAGGAGTGTCGTACGCTACTCCTCTCACCACTCGATTCGGAACCCATCGGACCTGAAGGCGTCCATCTTGATCGCGAACGTGTTCGGTACGTCCTCCGAGTTTCACATCGTAGGCAATCTCCGGCCGGTGGCTTTCCCAGGGATTCCCCAAATACAGCCACTTATCGGTGGTCTCGATCTGCCCGCCGTCCAGAATGCTCTGCCGGAAGATCCCGAATTCGTAGCGGATTCCATATCCTATGGCGGGTATCTGGACAGTGGCGAGAGAATCCAGGAAGCATGCGGCCAGGCGACCAAGACCGCCGTTCCCTAACCCGGGTTCCGGCTCGTGATCCAGGAGAGCATTCCAATCGCCGCCGGAAGATTCAAAGGCTTCGCGTACTTCTTCATGAATCCCCAGGTTGATTAAATTGTTGGCAAGCTGTGGCCCCAGGAGGAATTCCGCTGAAAGATAGCTAACCGAGCGATGGTCACCCTTCAGGTACGTCTCTCCACTCCGAATCCAGCGATGAAGCAACCGGTCTTTCACAGTGAAAGCGAGAGCCATGTAGTAATCGTTCAGGGTTGCCACCTTTGGGATTCGTCCTTGCGTGTATCTCAGGTGATCCATGAAACCACGCCTAAGCGCACCAAGACTCAATCCCCGTCTACTTCCCCACACGTCGTGCGACTGTTTTCCATTGTCGCCTTCCTTATCCATCACAAACCCCCCGTGAGGTACTCTAGCTGCCAGCGTGTGTTCTCAACATCCTTAGAGTGGGCCGATGGCAATGATTAAGAATCGATCCGGATGATCCGCAGTGGAGCCCATCATGTCGTGCGAATCGGGGAGACCGGCATCCAGGTGTTAAATTCATGAATGTTATAGCGTTGCCCGAGCATTGTAAGATCACCGGGGATCTCGATTCGGAACCGCCCATAGTGGATCGCCTCAAGCTGCTCCACATTATTGAAATTGTTCGCCGGGATGGCGTACCGGCCGTTCACGGCCACCATGAACATGCACTGTGTGTTCACGAGTCCCAACTCGGAACAGTTGGGGATAGCGGTCAGGTTTTTCCTCTCTTCGCTGCGGTCTGCATCTAGGCCTATTTTTGGGTCTCTTTTGCGGTCTCAGTGTCTTTCGGTTGATCCAGTCGGACCATCAGCCATTGCTGACTCTTCTCCTTGCCGATATGCACCAGGGCTTCTGTTTGATTTTGTGTCAGATTAAAGAGGCCCGTTTCCATGATGATATCCTGGTTCTTGCCGTCGCCAAACGTCCATGCGGCTCTCTGGGTTTTCTTGTCCACCTTGCCTTTTACAGGCCGGCCCACGTCTGTCGCTGTGTTGTAATAGGTGCCTGCTATGATGCCATTCTTGTCGACCGCGAGTTGCAGGAGCACATTTGAATTGGTGGCCTGATCTCTCGAGATGGCAAAGACGCCCAGCGGCAGCCATTCTGTTTCAGCGGGCTCGGGCAGAGCAGCGCTGGTGGCGAGATCACTCGCCTGCTGATAATATTCCTCCGCGCTGGCAACAGGCTGACCGTTCATGTAGACCTGATCGTCCTGGTAATAGATGCCCTCACCGTAATCATAATACGCGGGGGAGTCCCATGAACTCCCTGCCACCCAACCGCCCAAGGCAGCCCAGGTGGCGGGTCTCCACCAGTGATTGCGTGCGTACTGGTATCTCCCGAAATTTTGCCAATAAGCATTGGCCATGCCGGGATGATGTCTCCACCATTGCGGGGTGAAAATGTTGTCGTACCTGTCCCCAAGATTGTCCCGAATCTGACCCGCGTTTGGCCGTGAAGGTAACTGAGAGGGACGATCTCCTATACCCGGCCTATCTCCCGCACCTGGCCTGTCACCAATTCCTGGTCTATCACCAATTCCTGGTCTATCACCAATTCCTGGTCTATCACCAATTCCTGGTCTATCACC
>Ga0187785_10000618_pt1 | contig 12877 bp, 15 predicted proteins | sample 0815_BV2_4_20_MG_FD_132466 | JGI IMG/M metagenome (GOLD analysis project Ga0187785, IMG submission 132466) | Tropical peat soil microbial communities from peatlands in Department of Meta, Colombia - 0815_BV2_4_20_MG | ecosystem: Environmental > Terrestrial > Soil > Wetlands > Peat | place...
AAGACCGCGCACACGAATGTCCTTGTTGCGGCCTCGTCATGGATAGGGATGAGAACGCAGCAGTGAACATTCTCAGACTGGGATTGCAGTCTGTCGCGAAAGCGTAGAAGCCCACAAGCTTTAACTGTGGGAGCAGTCACCTGACATACATGTCTTTCAGGCTGACATCCGGGTGGTGGTAGCGGGCGATGCGGGGTGTTTTTTTATCTACCTGGACGGCGTTCTGCGGACACCAATGGAAGCACGCGAGACACAAGGCACATTTTGAGTCCCATTCCACTTTCCTCGCTGAGATGGTGATGTTGCTCGTCGGGCATATGCGGCTGCAGGCCCCGCATCGGGCACATGCTGCCGTGGCGTGTAGTCTTTTCGGCAGCCCGTATACCCTGTTCACTAGGTTCGTCTCCCATATTACGGTTCTCTTGAATGTCGTGAACCTGGCCTTGACGGGGGCCGGGTCGCGTCTTGTCACTTGATCGGCGATCGCCTTGAGGTTCTGTTCTGCCCTATCTAGCATCGGCTCACGTTTCCGTGGAGGCGTGATGTGATTCATGCCCATGTAATGGCCCACGTACGCGTTGTCCGGCATGATCACTGTGAAGCCGGCAGAGAGCTCCTGCCCTTTTTGCTCGATCAGGGTTTTGAAGTTGACGAGTGTGTTGCCTGGGAGGGCCCCCATCGTCGCGACGACGAAGATGTACGGTGTGCCGGAGAACGAGATTTTCTCCAGGAAGCTCCGGACGAAGTCGGGCATGTCCCAGTAGTAGACTGGGAAGACGAATCCAACGAGGTCGTCGGATTCCTCGATCATGGGCTGGTCCTTGGGCTGGCCCGCTAGGTTGGCGATGTTTACCAGTCTGCAATCTGGCAGTTGCCTGGCAATCGTCCTCGCGGCGTGCAGGGAGTTGCCTGTGCCGGAAAAGTAATAGATCGTTGTCTTCATTCTTTCATACCATCCTCACGGTTTTAACGCGTTTATTATGAACGCGTTGTGTTGTTCGATGCGTTCCTTGTACTCTTGGCGGAACGAGCCAGCTGTCTTGCCGTAGTTGAAAAGAAAGTACTCGGTCGAGGCGTCCGAGTAGAACGATAGGTATTCCCGGGCTAGCATCTCCGGATCGTAGGGCTTGATGAGCTTATGCTTTCTCAGGGTGGCGAAGAGCGAGGCGCACATCGAGTGCTTGTAGTTCATGGACCGCGAATAGAACTGTTTCACCTGATCGTTGCGGTATAGTTCGATGTAGAGGATCCTCATGATCTTCTCCATGCGGGGGTCTTCCATCAGTCTCATGGACAGGTCATCGGCCATGGCTATGCTGTCCTCCAGCCCCATCGATACGATCCGCTCCTCGGATCCGTCGATCTGAAGCCCCATGTCCTCCTGAATGCTCGCCAGCCTGATGTTGGGGTATCTCAGAATTTTTTCGAGTATCTCTTCTTTGCTGGTATAGTGATAGTATAAAGATGCCTTCTTGATGCTCACCGCGTCGGCGATTTCCTGCATGGTGACTGTGTCGAATCCCTTTCGGGCGAAGAGATCGATGGCAGCGTCCAGAATCTTTTCCCGGGTGTCTTTTTCGTCGTTGTCGCAATGTGATATTTTGTCCGAGTCGCTATTCGTTCCAGCCATTTTTCTTACCTTCTTCAGCGTCTGTCAACAGAATTCTACCTACCGTTAGGTAGGTATCGTGTATTGACTCATTGCTATCCTGGTACTTATACCTACCGTTTGGTAGGTAGGCTTAAGAATAAGTCCGAAGTTCGATAGCCGCTTCTCATCTACCGGGCTTGCAGGTCGGAGCGCGAGCTATCCTCTCCCCCCGCCTATCGCCAGGAGCTGCACGGATGAGATGACACACAGGAAACCGGCCACACCAAACAGGATCACGCCCCAAGGATCCGGGGTCAGCAGCCCCACGATCAGGAGCGCCAGCCTCTCAGGCCTGCCAAACATAGCAGCGTCCGAGCTCAGGCCTTTCCTGTGCCTATGCACTCTCGAGGCCATAAGGAGCACCGAGCCTGCCACGACCATGAAGGCCGTAGCGGAAGCCCCTCCAGCAACAGCACCGGTAACGAAGGCCAGCTCAGAAAGCCTGTCGCAGACACTATCATAGTACCGTCCGAACTCGCTGCAACGCCCGCCTGTCCTGGCCAGCGAGCCGTCCACCGCATCGAAGCACGCGCCAACCATAAATAAGATGATCCCGGTATACAGCTGGCCGGACGCCGCGAGCAACCCGGCGATCACCGATACCAGCAACCCGGCGGTGGTGACCGCGTTCGGGGTCGCCCCCAGCTGTAGCAGAGCGTGACTTACTGGCTGGAGGGCCCGATCCTTCTGCGGTTTCAATGCATACAGCCAGCTCATTATAACCTTCCTATTGTAGCACAGCGGAAACTAAGTTCCCGCAGTCGACGCTGAAGTTGTTGCCCGAGCGAATCGTTTTCGTGGCGGTTCTTTGGTCCAGTGCGTTGAGGTTCGAGGACGAATTGACCTGCGCTTCCAGCCCCGCTATATTGGCATCTTCGATCTCGCCCCAGCCAGTCGTTCCGAAGACGCCCAGCTTTGCATCCCTCTGCGGCGTCAGTGCCTTCAGATAGGTCTCGACAGTACTGATCACCGCGCCGTCGTACATCGGCCCGCCCACTATGATCACATCGTAGCCCGATACGTTAGCAGCAGTAGCGCTCTTGATGCCCGCCAGCTCTACCTTATAGCCTCGAGATCGCAGATCGTCCGCAATGTCCGTCGCCGCACTCCTGGCCTCTCCCGTGATGCCGGGATCGTAGGCTACGAGCGCATTTCCGGCGGCCGCTCCGGTCGGGCTCAGGGTCTCGCTGCCTGTGGCCGTGTAGCTCATGAGGTGTAGATCGACTAGGGCCCATGCGGCGACTATCACCACGATAATGGCTGCAATTGCTATCCCTACGACTATTCCCACTACTGCAATCAATTTCATACGACTTCCTCCCAATTCCGGCCAAATCTGATCTATTTGCCCTTTGCCGCCTTCATGGCTTTATCGAGTTCGTCATGAACTTGGTGTGCTCTTTGATCCGGGCGCTGTACTCCTGGATGAACGAGCCCGACGTGCTTCCGTACCGTATGAGGAAGTAGTCTGTGAAGGCGTTCATGTAGAACGAGATGTACTCCAGGGCCAGCACTTTCGGATCGTAGGGCTTAATGAGCTTGTGCTTTGCCATGGTGGCGAAACCCGCCTCGAAGAAGGCGTAGCCGCCGTCGTCCAGCATCTCTCGCAAGCCCTTTCTCACCTGATCGTTATGGTACAGCTCGACGAAGACGATTCTCATCATCTTCTCCACCCGTGGGTCTTCCACCCAGCCAGTGAACACGCCCTCTGCCATGGTCATGAATCCCTCCAGGCCTAGCGAGGTGATGATCTCTTCGAATTCCCCGCCCTGTGGCCATTTCCTCGCTTGGCTGTTCAGCCATCGCTCTCCGGAGTACTCGAAGATCTTCTCGAGTATCTCGTCCTTGGTGGTGAAGTAGTAGTACAGCGTCGCCTTTCTAACGCCTGCTACCTCCGCTATCTCCCGCAGGGATACAGCGTCGAACCCCTTTTCAGCAAAGAGATCTAGGGCGGCGTCGAGGATCCGTTCCCTCGTCGTCCTCTCGATAGCCGGACCATGTGGTACGTTTTTTATACGTTGGTCGTCTTCTGCCATGTCAACCATGCCTTTTTTGATATCTCGTCTTTCGGTACTTCTACCGGTCGGCCGGTAGATAACGTCTTACCCTACAAATACTTAATTCTACCGGCCGACCGGTAGACAATTTGCAATGTGGTGTATACCTGCAGCCAGCAGGGTAAGGCTGAGGGCGATCATGACCCAATCCTTTAGGGGGTTATGGGCATATACCAAGCTCGCGCGAATTATATTCTAGCGCAGGAGATCGGCCACGAAGTCGCCGCATTGTCCGTCGGCGCTGCCGGCCGTCTGATTGGCGCAGCTACCACCGAAGTCGGTGACCAGCTTCGTCGTCGCTTTGACCTTGACCGGGCTATCATCCGGCAGATGGGCCACGAATTCGCGCATGTACGCTGGGTCGGCGCTATCGGGCTCGATGATGCCCGTAGCGAAAACGCCGACCTCTGTCTCCGGCGAGGCATGCAGGTTCTCCAGGTACGACTGGGCAGCGCTACCGAGCTTATCCCAGTACGCGGGGCCTACGACGGCGATGAATTTATAGCCGGATACGTTCCCGGCAGTCCCGCTCCTGACCCCGGCGAGGTCTACCCTGTACCCTTTCGACCGAAGATCGTCAGCAATTTCGACGGCCGAATTCTTCGCCGCCCCGGATAGGCCGGGATCGTAGACCACCAGAGTACTGCCCGCCGAGGTTCCGGCAGGGCTCATGGTCTCGCTGCTAGTAGCCGTATAGCTCATCATATCGAAGCGCAAGAAGCAGTATCCAGCTGCAATTGTCACGACGATCAACACGATACCCATTCCCGCAATTTTCAGTATATTCATCAACAGACTCATTCAAATCACCTATCTCAGCGCAAGATTTGTTCAAGTCGATTTTTCCTCTCTCAGCATGGCTGCTACGAAGTCAGAGCTATCCCTGTCGACTTTGTCTCCCCGGATTACCTCGATGGCAACCGGATTACTCAGCGAGCTGTCCTCCCATATCCCCGAGACCCCCTCAGTGATCGATATTTTGTCTTGCTCGTACCAGGGAGCAGTCCTGTTCCATGTAAAGCCCCCGGTGGCAAAAACGCCTACCTTTGCATCGTCCGTCGGCTTTAGCGCTTTCAGGAAGGCGGTGATGGACCTGCTCGGAACGCCGCCATACGTCGGCCCGCCGACGGCGATGACGTCGTAGCCGTATGTGTTTCCGGCGCTCTCACTGTTGACTCCGGCCAGGTCGATGGTATATCCTTTCGACTGCAGGTTCCGGGCGATCTGTACTGCTGCGCTCTTCGCAGCTCCGGAGACGCCAGGGTCGTAGACGACTAGCGCTCGTCCTGTCGGCGTTCCGGCCGGGCTTAAAGTTTCGTTGCCTGTGGCCAGATGACTCATTATGTCCATTGAAACGAAGATCATCCCGCCCATTACAGCTATGACTATCAAAACTATGGCAATTCCAGCGATCTGTATCAGATTCATTCCGCTTCCCCAGTTTCGTTGACAGCTGCAGCATTTTTCGTTCAAGGTTCCTTAAGGTTTTATCGCGTTCACCATAAACGCCGTGTGTCGCTCGATTACCTGCTGGTATTCCTGGCGGAACGAGCCCGATGTCCTGCCGTATCGGACCAGGAAGTAGTCCATGAACAGATTCCCGTAGAACGAGATGTATTCGAAGGCCAGCACTTCCGGGTCGGCAGTCTTGATGAACTCATGCTTCCGCATGAGGGCAAAGATATTGGCCCAGAAGGAAAGCGTGAGGTCCATAAACATCTTGTAGAACGTTTTTACACGTTCGTTGTGGTACAGCTCGACGCAGATGACCCTGAAAATTTTCTCCATACGAGGCTCGTCCACCCAGGCAGTGATCAGGTCACCTCCCATTGCCATGAACCTCTCCGGTCCCAGAGTGACGATCAGCTCTTCGGTCTTCATATCCTGCGGCCCGGTCGTCTCTATCCTCCTCGTGGGGTATTCGAGGATCATTTCCAGTATCTCCTCCTTGCAGGAGTAGTGCTTATAGATCGAGCTTTCCTTGATCCCTACGGCTGCGGCTATGTCCCTGACCGATACACCGTCATAGCCTCTCTCGGCAAACAGTTCGACGGCTGCATCGAAAATTTTCTCCTTCGTGTTCTTCTCACCCGGCACCTTTACCGGCCTGCCTGATTTTCGTCTAGGTGTCATATCTCTAAAAAAGCTAACATTTGATAGCTTTTTAGATTATAGGATACATCCGGAATATTTAAAGCTAACGCTTGCTACCTTTTCAAAACAGATTTTTCCTCGAACGCCAGCAGCGACTTCACCCACTCCGGATTTCTCCAAAGGGCGCACCCACCGTTCGATTCCATGAGCCGACCCCGGTTCTCCCGTAACGCCCTGAAGAGCCTGGAGTCGAGAGCCTCCCGCAGAGGCATGTCCAGCAGACTGCTGTCCGAATACGGGGCGAAAGGGCAGGGCTCGACATCCCCAGAGGCGCTGACATGGATGAAGCCCCTGCCCGAAGACAGGCAGCCCCCGAAGGCCTTCTCGTCGCCCGGGAACCCGATATAGACGCCGGGCTGGCTTTTCCTATAAGCGGCCATCTTCGCGAGGATCTCGTCCCGCTGGACGTCGGTGACGACCCAGTCCACGGTGCCCTCGCCGACCGGGTTATACTCGACATAAATGAAGGCCCTGCAGCCATGCTCCCGCATGCTCTCGACGAAGCGCTCTCCGGTCACCTCGTCGTAGTTCATCCGAGTGACTGTGATGGCCGTGCCGAAAAAGATGCCGCGATCGTGAAGCTTCGCCATGTCCTTGATCAGGCGATCATAGATACCCGTGCCCCTGCGCAGATCCGTCATGGCTTCCCGACCCTCCATGCTAATGATAGGGATGACGTGCTTTTGCTCCTTGAACTTCCGCAGGACCGAATCGTCGATCAACGTACCGTTCGTGAAGAGCGTGAAGATCATGTCGGGAAACTCTTTCGTGACATCGAAGATCTCCGGCCTGATCAACGGCTCGCCACCGACCACCAGCACGATCGAGATGCCCAGCTCGCCCGCCTGACGAAGGACGCTCCGCAATCCAGACCCGTCAAGCTCAGACTTTTGCTCTCTGGGAACCAGCCGGGAGTAGCAGCCTTCACAACGGAGATTGCACCGGTTGGTGACACTAAAGATCATCACGGGCGGCACGTGGAGTCCCTGCTCCTCGTACCGCTGCCTGACTTTCGCCGCCCTCTTCTGGGACAGCCCGGCTTTGAGGAAGAACGCCGCCATAGCAGGATTTTTTAGAGATACGCTCAGCGCATCGTCGAAGATGCCCCTAATCATCTCATTGATCATGCGATTCATGTCACCATTATCTTCCAAGTCACCACCCTGCCATATTTTCATCTACCTTACTGTATGGCACTATAATTATGAAAAGTTATCCCGCTTCCTTCCTTGTTCGATCGGGTTTAGGCGTTGCGCAACGATTATCTCACCGACCCGGTATTCGCGGCGTTACCCTGCGTCCAGTTATTTGCGTGCCGTAGCCACGATGCAAGAGCACCGATCGTGCATAACCCTCCAGCCACATACAGCGCGATTCCCGAAGCGTTCGCGATCGCCGCAGGTGCCGCAGTGAAGATGCCGCCCGGCAGCTGAAGGCTCAAGATCACTGCGCCCAGAGAGACCCCAAGGCCCATGCCGAGGTTCCTGACCATGGCGGCGGCGCTCGATGCGATGCCCGTCTTCTGGCGGGGCAGGGCGCCCATGGTCTCGGTGCTGTTAGGGCTGGTGAACAGGGCTTCGCCGATGCCGTACAGGACGAGCGAGGCCAGCGTCATCGTCACGTCCAGTCGCGAGGCGAAGAAGCCCATCAGCCCGAAGGACACGGCCATGATTGCCATTCCCGCCGCGCTATAGTACCTCCAGGGCCTCCTGTCGACAAGCCAGCCACCGAGTGGGGAACCGACCACCATGATCACCGGGGGCACGAACATTAGCAGTCCCACCGCCGAGGGCGTATAGCCGAGCGCCCCCTCGAAGTAGAACGGGGCGACGACCCCCAGCAGCAGGCAGGTTAAAAAGGCGATCAGCATGCTCGCCAGCGGCAGTGTAAACTTTGCCTCTCCGAATATCGAGAGATCGAGCAGCGGCGCCCTGAACCTGGACTCCTGAATCAGGAATACGACGAGCCCTGACAGGAATAGCGCTGCATAGACGATCATCGGCGTTGTGACGTGCAGTCCGAGTCCGATCTCATTCAGCATGAGCATCAGCGATGACGCCGAGACGATGAGCGCGACAGCGCCGATCAGGTCCAGGTTGAACGAGCCGGCTCTGGCCTCCTCGACCTTCAGGTATTTGAGTGCAGCTAGTATGACAGCGATGCCGATGGGCGCGTTGATCAAGAATACCGATCCCCAGCCGAAGTGCTCGACCAGGAAGCCGCCAAGGCCTGGGCCAACGATGCAGCCGATGCCCGATACGGCGCCGATGTAGCCCATGGCCCTCCCTCTTTCGGCCGGAGGGAATACCTGGAAGATGATGGCGGCGCCGATGCCCCCGACCATCGCTCCGCCGATTGCCTGAAGTACTCGGAAGCCTATCAGCTCATAGATGCCCGGCGCAAAGCCGCAGGTGATTGAGCCGATGGTAAAGATCGCAAAGCCGACCACATATAATTTCGACTTTCCTGTGTATTCGGAAAGTTTTCCGAAGACCAGCAGCGTGCTCGTCATCGTCAACAGGTAGGCTGTCGCCGCCCACTGCGATAGCGCCAGGTCGATGTGGAACGTGCTGGTGATCGTTGGCAGCGCGATGCCCACAACGTTGCCATCCATCACAGACATGAGGATGCCGGTGAGAATGATCGCAAGGATCGCATAGCGGTTTTTATATGGTGTAGCGCCGGTGGCTACTTCTCTTTGTCGGGAATGTATCTCTTCCATGGGGTATCACCGTTATCAGTATCACTCGGGCAACGTTGCCGCGAGCAGATACTGATAGTACGATGCATCGTACCAATATATAAATTGTTCGAAAAATCATACTATTTACTAAATTGTACAGTTTCAATATTAGTACTAATTTATCGGACAATACAAACAGCTGCTACCTTATCAACAAAAAACATTTAACGAAACTTCAGGCCTATAGCCTCTTCAAGGAGCGCGTCGTAGGGCCTGTCGTCCAGCCCCCCAACCAATCTCGACAGCAACCGGATCAGCGTCTGCCACTCCTCCCCGGTGAATTCAGACTCGCGCTCCTCGAGGTACTTGTGCATGCGCTCATGGTTGGTCCTTACCCACTGCCTGCCCTTTTTCGTCAGCTCAATATACACGTCCCGTCGGTCGCCCTCGTCCCGCACCCGCTTGACGAAGCCCCTATCCTCCAGGTAATCGATGTAATGCGTCGCCGTGCTCTTGGTGACGCCGCTGATCCTGGCGATGTCCTGCATCTTCATCTTCCACCAGTACGAAAGGTAAAGAATGCCCGCGTAAGTCTGGGAAAGGCCGTCCCTACGGGTGCTGCCGATGAGGATGCTCTCACTGATGATCTGCAGCAACACTACAGCCTTTTCCATCCTGACTAGATCAGGATCGTCTTTGTAGTGCATAATAGTACGACATGTCGTACCGCTATTTAAGTGCTTTTACCGATTGAACTCCAGAACCATTAAGGTCAATGGGGAGAATAAAGTTCTGATTACCATGCAAACGGTATTTCCCAAACCCGTAGTTAAGCTGCCAGAAGTGGACATCCCCATCGCAGGCGCCCGGGGCTACCTGTCCCAGGGAGAGGACTACCAGATCATCTTTATGGAGTTCGGCCAGGATGTCGAGCTACCGGAGCACGCCCACGGGGAGCAGTGGGGCATCATCCTGGAGGGAAAGGTCGATTTTACCATCGGCGACCACCGGAGAACCTACCTGAAGGGCGACCGATATTTCATCCCTGACGGGGTCAGCCATCACGGCCATATCTATGCAGGCCTGACCGTGGTCGAGTTTTTCAATCAGAAGGACCGGTACTCGATAAAGAGGGCGTAAATCTGGTAACAGCGGCTTCGTTTGCTCATCTTCACATCCACCCGGTCGGGCGTCATATACTTCTGCAATGCTCGATATACTGTTGACCGATGTGAGGCTCCACCATGGTCAGGATCACCAAAGACCCAGAAGTCCGGCGAAACGAGCTGATGGACGCGGCCGAGAGGCTGTTTCTCGAGAAAGGCTATGACCATACCAGCGCCAGCGACATCATAAGGGCCGTCGGCGTCGCCCAGGGGACATTCTATTACTACTTCAAGTCTAAAGACGAGATACTCGATGCTGTCATTGACCGCTATTTCGAGAGCTATGCGAAGTTTATCGAGCAAATTGCCGATGACAGGAGGATGGACGCGCTGCAAAAATTGCTGTATATCGTCGAGACGCTCTTCTCTGAGAAGAGGGGAAAAAGCAGGCCGGCAGGACACCGGGACTTGGAACGGAAGGTCTCGCAACACGAGCGATACCAGCAGCATATCGACGAGAAGATCACGCCAATAATCATGCGTATCGTGAAGCAAGGCATCCTTGAAGGTATTTTTGATGTCGAGTACCCGACGGAAACAACGGAGCTCATCGTGCTCATCGTCGAACATTTGCACGATGATATCCGGCTTCGAGATGACAGGAAAAGGCGGAAGACGACGATGAAGGTCGCGTGGTCGATGATCGAAAAGGCGCTGAACGTACCCCCTGGCAGTATCCAGCTCCATTCTTAATCCATACTCAGGAGATAACCTTATATACGCTTCCTCCCCTATTGATCATTGACAACTTGTCAGTGACATTTTGTCGGTAAACATTTGTAACGAACGTTCGAGCCGGTACAGGCGAAATTCGAACCTGCAGTCGAAAGCGTGCCAGTAAAGCTCGTTGAGAGAAGATCGGGAGATGATATGATGAAGTTCCACACCGGATATTACCACCTGCACGACGACCCCCAGGTCAACTTCCAGATGAACCGCTGGATCGCATATCTTGGCGATAGCTGCCTGGATGATATGCGCTCCATCGCGCCGCGCATAAACGATTACCCGGCAATAAGGCGAGAGCTTCTGGCGCTAGCGGACAGAGCGCTGGCAGAGGGTAGGATCCTTAACGCGGCCTACTATTACCGCTCTGCCGAGTTCTATATGTGGGCCGGAGACCCGGCTAAAAAGCCGACCCGCCAAAAGTTCCTGGACCTAGTCCGAAAGGCGCTGGACATTAAAGAAAACGACCGCTACCTGGTACCATACGATGATGGGGAGGCCAGGGGCATGCTGCCTGCCTACAGGTTTAGGTGCGAGAACCCGAAGGGTATCGTCGTCATCCATGGTGGCGGCGACAGCTACATAGATGAGTTCCTGCCGATCATCCTAGCCATGGTCGAGTGGGGCTACGACATCGTCATTTTCGAAGGCCCTGGACAGGGAGGGGCGCTGGAGGACTACGGGTTGCCGATGACTGTTGAGTGGCATAAGCCGGTGAAGGCAGTGCTGGATTACTTTAAGCTCGACGATGTCACCCTGCTGGGCATTTCCCTGGGAGGATGTCTGGCCCTGCGTGCCGCGGCCTTCGAGCCCCGGGTGAAGCGGGTCATCGCCTACGATGTCTACTACGATTTTTTGGAGGCCGTGGCCGGGAGGCTCACTCCGGCGAAGGGGGCGGCCATCCGGACGATGATCCGGCTGGGCCCGGCCCCGCTGGTGAACGCGATAGTCCGACGACGAATGGAAAAGCATCTGGCGGTCGAGTGGGTGGTGAAGGAGGGGATGCATATGACGGGTGCAAAGTCCCCATTTGAGTTCTATAAAAAGTTCATGGGCTTCACGACCTCCGATATTTCTCACCTCATTCGGCAGGATGTGCTGGTGATGGCCGGTACTGAAGACTTTTTCATACCAGTCAGCCAGTTTTACCGGCAGATCGAGGTGCTCAGCAACGCCCGATCGGTTACGGCGCGGCTATTCACTCGTGCTGAGGAGGCCCAGAGCCACTGCCAGGTTGGTAATCTCGGGTTAGCTTTGAGCGTCATCTTCGGATGGATCGATTCGATGGGCCAGTCCACGCTTGAAGGGCCATACAGGACATGACTATATCATGTCCGATCTGCCCTGGTTTTTTTACAGCGGCCATCCGGCTTCAGCAGATCCTCAAACAACTTAATCTGGGCTTCTATATCCCTTTTTAGCACGTCCATGTCCAAAGGCTTGCCGTAGTAGATGACGAAAATATTGAAGACCCAGGCGAACCGGTACGAGTTGAAAAGGCTTGAGAGCGCCTGGACGTCGCATGTCTTGATCTTCCCTGCCTTCATTTGCTCTCTAAAGATCGCTTGCGTCATCGCGTTCCCCCTTTCGACGTACTCTTTCTGCAAGTAGTCGCGGATCCGGGTGTTATGGTACATCTCGGTGAACATGATGTGGGCAATCTTGATTATGATCGGGTTGGCTTCGATATACCAAGGCAGGCCCGCGAGCATATCCCGGAAGATCGAGCTCTCGCGACGCTCATCCGCGTCCGGTGCCGGCGGCAGGGGCGCGTATATCTGCTTTTCCATGTACTCGAAGATCGTGTCCAGGATCGCTTCTTTTGAGGGGTAGTGTCGGTAGACGGCGCTCTCTGCGATGCCCACGGCCCGGGCGATGTCCCTGACGGAGGTCCGATCGTAGCCGTTCTCCGCGAACAGGTCCACTGCCGCGTCGAAGATCTTCTCCTTCGTGTGTTTTTCTCCGGGCACCACGGGCGGTCTGCCCATCTTTCTAGCCTGCTTTTTAGCGCGAGTACTCTTCTCTTTCATCGTAACACCAGCACCGTTACTTTTTCATGATCTCTGCTGCTACGTATACCTGCCGCCAGAGCCTGAGCCGAAGAAAACAGGCAGACCGAGCCTGCCGTAGCGAAGAGGGCCGGATCGTACGGGCAGGTGCTAGCAGTCCCGCGATCAACAGCGCCAGCCTCTCAGGCGGCCGAACGTGGCAGCATCCGAGCTCAGACCTCTCCTGTGATTATGGATTCTGAAAGCCGGTGCAGGAAGGGGCCTCCAATTACCGTGTCGTCCGCCGGCAGGTTGGTGACGAACCGCCTCCGGTGAGAAGCGTCGTCGCTTTTCGGCGTCAGGCCACAGTCGCGTAGACGTCGATCTTCGCCTTCGTCCGGCCGTCGAGGTTCATGAGGTATGATCTCGCGGCATTGCCAAACCTGTCCCTG
>Ga0187785_10000619_pt1 | contig 12873 bp, 11 predicted proteins | sample 0815_BV2_4_20_MG_FD_132466 | JGI IMG/M metagenome (GOLD analysis project Ga0187785, IMG submission 132466) | Tropical peat soil microbial communities from peatlands in Department of Meta, Colombia - 0815_BV2_4_20_MG | ecosystem: Environmental > Terrestrial > Soil > Wetlands > Peat | place...
ATGGATGAGAACCTCCTTACCAGAAAATCCCTGGATCTTTATCCACGGCGCCCGCTGGCTAGAGGGTATGTTTCCGCCGTATTCCACGCCCTACTATTTGAAGATAGATGGGCCTAGGAAGCCTATGAATCTTCCTTAGCCCATCGGCCGCTTATACAGGCAGCATAAAAGAAGTTATACGGGCATTACCTCGCGCTGGTTCTACCCTAGTTTTACCTTAACCTAGCTTAATAGAGTCCAAGATCTCTTTTTCCAGTCCTTCCACGGCCTTGATCAGAGAATCGTCTTTCGATCCCTTTAGCTTCTCCAGATCCCTGCGCAGGGGGCCGAGGCCTAGAGGGCCATCTGCTGTTGAGGCCATCTTCTTGAGCCGATCCAGCTTGACCCAGCCGGGACCGGTCTCCTTCATGGCCTCCTTCAGATTTTCGAGGGCCAAAGCGATTTTTCTGCCCCGCTCGGTCAGGACCAGGTACCTTACTCGTCCCTCAGGTCTGGACTTGATGAGTCCATGCTCTTCCAGTTTGGCCAGAACCCCACAGGTGTGAGGGAAGGTGGAATCTATGGCCTTAGCCACAGATGTTGGATATGTCGGTTCCCCTTCCGCCACTGCCAGAAGAGCGAGAGCAGGCTTTTCCCTCAGGAAAAGGCTCTCCAGCTCCTCTTTGCTCATGCTGCTGATGATGTGCTGATCGGTGTGGTAGTCGCTGGTGTGGCTGTCATCACCGTGGTTGACCTAGCCTCCGGAGGCAGAGCTATCTGAACAGGGCTATTGAACTCAGAGAAGTCTGAGGTCGAGGCCAAGTTGATCTTTATCTCAGTGTTGCCAACCTCTGCTGGAGTTGCCCCGAGAGCCTTGGCGGTGACCGTGAAGGCCACATCCACGGTGCTTTTCTTGAGCAAGTGGGCGTCCTGAGTGATCCAGGCGGTCCAATCGGCCGTGCCACTATCGTAGAGCTCTGTTAGGTTCATGTACATCACGGGCAAGACCGCCCCTACGTGCTCAGAGAGGATTGCAGCGTAGACTGGAAGGCTTGGAGTGACCTTGAGCTTGTAGCATCTAGCTCCATCCACGGTCTCCGTCCCTGCAATCTGCACCTGGGAGGCATTGATCATATCTGTCTGGGCTAGGACCATGTTCTGGCTATCCCAGAACTGGGCTGCATTGGGCATCTTAACCGAGGTCCAGTTATTCCCTAGCCGCACATAGATGGCATCGTTGATCACGTAGGTGGAACTCTCCACCGAGGTGGAGTTAGTGCCCTGGCCCTGGTAGGCCTTCAAGGTCTGAGTAACGCTGGCAGCCTTCGCCTTGAAATCGGTGGCTCCATGGGCAGTAGTGATCATGGTGATATTGGAACTGAGGCCGGAGGTGTTATTGATCATCACCATTTTCTGGGACGTATCTACGCTGAACTTGTAGGCAGTCACGTTCTTGGCTGCACTCAATGACGCAGCCTTGATCTGCTCAGGATTAACATTAGGTGCACTGGTGCTAGGGCCAGTCCCCTTCTCAGAGCAGCCGGAAATGGCTACGGCCAGTAATATCGATCCTATTAATACCGGCAATAAGAATCTCTTCATCGTATCATCTCCAATTCCTGAAATATTCTATTCTTCTTTTACCCTCATGATCCCTGATGGCATATAGTCTCTCGGTCCGGCTCAGGCTTGGATTTGGCTTCATACTGACCAAGATACTTCAGTCTGTTTCAATTTATTCCTCCAGGCCCATTCCAAGCTTCTTTATCACTAGGGCTTCCCCAAAGATACGAACTTCTCCCCGGTGATCATCTCGTAGAGCTGGGTATAGATCTGGCTGGTCTTCTTGATGATGTCCTCAGGCAGCGGCGGTATTGTCGGCTCAGGAGCACCAGAGGCTCTGGCTGCATAGAGCTGATCCTTGTAACCTGTCTTCCGGTAGTACTGCCTGACGTACTCCTTGCTAAGATCGATGAACTCTCCTTCTAGGTACTTGGCCTTGTCCCAGAACCTATCCTCGTCTGCGGTCCCGTAGACATCCACTACCATGACATTCCTCTTGGAGTCGAAGGCGAACTCTTTCTTCCCATCCACGTGGATGAGTCCTCTCTTCTCGACCGATTTGCCCAGGTCTTCATCTATTTTTATCACAGCCTCTTTAAAATCCTGGAGCTCTTTTTTATTCAGGCCTGAGATCTTCAAGGCCTCATCTTCCTTGAGGAGGCGATCGGTCTTCTCAAGCTTGGTGGATACTTCCAGGAAAGGCTCGGGAAGGGGCTCGCCGTAGATTACCTTGTGATCCTTGGCAAATCCCAGGGCCTGAGGGTAAACCTTACCATCCTGGACTCTATCGAAGAGTGACCCGGCGACATACCACCTGCATATGAACTCTAGAGGTATGAGGTAGCGCGTGGTCTTGGAGGTGATATTCTGGGGCTGGATTATGTCCACCTTCTCCACCACCATACTGCTGGGTGGAAGATACTCGCGGAAGTGGGTCTCTATGCCCATTTTCCTTGCTCTGTCGAACCAGTACGCTCCCTCCCTGCAAAGGGTCTCACCCTTGTAAGGGATGAGGCTTGGTATGACTTTGTCAAAGACGGAGATCTGATCTGTGAAGATAAACTCCAGCTTGTCTCCAAGATCGTAGGCCTCCTTGACCTTTCCTTTCATCAGAAACTTGCGGTCCATCTCAGGGGAGAGTTTCTGTAAAGAAGATAATCCTTTCTCCAGGAAGATACTCTCGCTGAAGGAAAAATCCTGGCCGCGCCTTACGCTAATCCACTATTTTGCTATGCCATATTCACCGATTTCATTGCGCAAGGCAGGAGGATATAATCCCGATAGGTGTATGCTCAAGAAAACGATTAACCATGATGTTCCCGAAGGTGTTAGAGAGGAATGGACAGAGGGCACCCCTCGCCACGAGATATGATGAATGCCGTGCCTACACTCGAGGGATAGGTATACTGGGCATTTCCTGAAGTATTCAAGGTGATTGATAATCGGGCGAAAAATTTGAGTGCGGTAGGTGCCCCGACTTACATCAGAGGAGTAACCACTCTGAGGAGACCATGCAGTTATCTATAGTTAGTAATGATTAACCTATCCCGTTGACTACAAGACACTCTAACTATAGCTTTCTAATCCGGTTTATAAATAGGACCTAATGGAGGCTTAACGAAAAATTGATACAGAGGGCTCAGTGCCCGGCCCTAATAACCTCCGCGCCGGCTTTAAGAGCCTCATCCAGCATCTCAGCCTTCGGCCCTCCACCCTGGGCCAGCTCTGGCTTCCCGCCTCCGCCGCCGCCCAGAAGCTTGGATGCGGCCTTAATCATACTACCCGCCTTGACCCCTTTTCCAAGGCCGGTCTTACCGACGGCCGCCACCAGCTTACCGCTCTCACTCCCCAGCAGGGCTACGTAATCCATCTCCGCCAGGAGGGTTGCGGCCTTGATGAGCTCACCGATGTCAGCTACGCCCATCCTCCTAACTATGACCTTCAGATCATCCATAGCCACTGCCTCAGCTACCAGTGACTTCACCCGGGTCTTGGCCAGGTCATCCTTGAGCCTTTCTATCTCCTTCTGCTGACTCTTCCACTCCTCGAAGAACCTGTTAGCTGTCTTGGGCAGCTGATCCATGGGCACCCTTAGGATATCCGAGGACTCCATAAGCAGGACTTCTCGCTCCTGTGCAGCTCTGACCGCAGCCTCGCCTGCGGCGAACTCCAGCCGCTCCACGCCATCCTGAACCCGCTCCGTCCTCAGGATCTTGATAGGGCCTATCATCCCGGTGTTGGTGACGTGAGTACCCGCACAGGCTTCTATATCCGACCCAACCTTCACCACGCGGATCTGCTTGCCTGGGGGCACGCCGCCCTGGTACAGCTCGAAGCCAAAGACCTTCTCAGCCTCGGTCCTAGGCATGAACTTGGTATCCACAGGGATCATGTCCATGACCCTACGGTTGGCCTCCAGCTCTATGGCCCTGAGCTCATCATCGGTAATACGCTTGTAGTGGGATATATCGAGCCTGGCCCGCTCCTCGGTCTTCTGGGCGCCCGCCTGCCAGATATGCTTGCCTAGAACCCTCTTGGCTGAGTCGTGGACCATGTGGGTAGCGGTGTGGTGCCTGGCATGGGCCAGACGCCTCCTCATATCTATGCGCCCAACAATGCGATCGCCTTTCTGGAATGCTTTGGCTCCGTCGCCCTCCATCACATGGAGAACCACATCTCCGACCTTCTGGACATCTATGGCCCTGAAGGTGAGGCCTCCTTTCTCCAGGACGCCATGATCCGCTGGCTGACCTCCACCTTCCGGATAGAAGAGGGTTTTGTCCAGGATCACTGAGTTCCCAATGGTATCTCTAACTTCAGCCTCGAAGGATTCATTGAATGGGTAATCGTAGAAGGAAAGATCAGTCTTACCCTCAGGAATGACAGAGGGTGCAGCCTCTTCCTGCTGGGCTTTGATGTGAGTCTTGGCCACGAGGGAGTAGAAGTTGTCAGGGAGCTCCACCTTCACCCCTGCCTCCTCGGCAGCATCTCTGGACATCTCGGGGGGAATGCCATGGGTATCATAGAGGGATATGATCTCCTTCAGTGGGAAAGCCTGGCCCTTCTTGCCGTAGCTTTGGGCGGTCTTCTTCACCAGGCGCATTCCCTTATTTAGGGTCTCAGCGTATTTCTCCTCTTCTTGTGCGAGGATCACCGAGATTGTCTCCATCTTCTCCTCCCAGTCAGGGTAGTCCAACCTAGAGATCTGCTCCATCACCAGGCCTTCCAGGGAGGGTTTCAGGCCAAGCTCCTTCATGATCCGAAGCGTCCTTCTTATGACCAGCCTTGCCAGGTAACCGGCCTTGATATTGGAGGGAATTATCCCATCACCGAGCATGTAGGCTAGGCAGCGGGTGTGATCCACCACGGCATAGACACGCTCCATGGGGGCAATAGCTTCCTCCAGCTTTTCATAGCTGATTCCAAGCCTGGCAGCGATCATGGTGCGGAGTTCCTTCATGCTGTAGGCGTCCACGTCAACCATGCCTGCTAGGCGGGCGTTCTGGGCGAAGATCTCGGCGTACTCGGGGTTGGATAGATCGTGCTCGACACCGGCCATGTCCGCCACCGTTCTGACTAAGTCAGGGAAGATGGCATCGTAGATGGTAGGCGATCCCTTGGACGCCCAGACAAATCTCTCCAGGCCGTAGCCAGTGTCCACGATGTAGTTGTTCATCTTGGAGTAGCGCTCGCCCTTGATCTCTATCGTCCCTGAGGGGTCCGTCTTTAGATCCATGAAGACCAGGGTTGCAAGCTCCAGGCCACCTACCAGAACCTCGACGCTGGGCCCGGCATTGCCACCCCCTGCCCAGGGGTTTTCCTTGTAGGTCACAGTCATGGGATCCATGCCAAGGCCCATCAGGAGCTCATCGCAGAGCTGCACCGTCCTATCCTTCCAATAAATCTCCTTCTGCCTGGTGTTGAAGACATGATGGGCCATCATCTCGAAGGTCGTTAGGTGGCGGCCGCTCCTACCCACCGAGTCAAGATCGTCCAGGCGGATACAAGGCTGGGAGATAGTCAGTGGATTGGCTGGGGGAGGGACGAGACCCGAGGTTACGAAAGGCTGAAAATCGGCGATGGATGCAATGGTGAGATAAATATCATCTCTCCAGCGTGCCACCACCGGATACCTTGGGACCCTGGTATGGCCCCGGCCCTCAAAGAAGCTCAGGTAGTGCTCACGCATCTCGTCCAGGCCGTGCTCCTGTTTGAAGACAGGATTGCCTATAAAGGTGTAAGGATCACAGGGTGGGTCGCCACAGGTCTTCCTGGTCTCATCTCTGGTCCAGAAGTGCTTTCCACAGCATTCACACTTCGCCCTGTGGAAGCTCTGGTCCCGGAAGTAGTCCAGGTCGTACTCCTCTTGAGAGAACATGGAAATCAGCCGGGGGTCCAGATCGCAGGACAACGCTAAAAGGCTTTCTGAGCCTTTGAATGGGAAATCCGTGAAACCCAATGATGAAAGCCGCCAAAGCCCCCAGCTTGAGGGCTCGGGCTTCTGGAGGGATATCTCTTGATGTCCCGTTGGTATCTAATCGATCCGGAGGACCTTGAGCAGAGCTTTGACGGGTACCCCGCCGATCTCATCGGTGCCCTTCTTATCCATGAGAACGGCTATGGCGTTGACCTTGGCACCATGCTCGTCCAGATACTCAACAGTCTCCTCCAGTGTAGTGCCGGAGGTCACCACATCATCTACGACCACGCACTCTTTATCCTTGACCGCGGCGAAGTTGGTGCTCAGGCTTCCGTAGGCCTTTCCCATAGACTCCTTAGAGAACATTTGCTTGCTGGGGGTATAGACCGCTAGCTCGACGCTCAGATCATTAGCTATCATGCTGGCTAGAGGTAGTCCATTGAGAGCTATGCCCACGACCACGTCCAGTCCGGTGTCCTTGGAGACGAGCTCCTCCTCGATAAGGTCAGAGAGGGCCTGGGATATGTGGCCCAACCTGTAGGCGCTCTTTCCTATAGCCGACCAGTCTACGGAGAGATCTTTAGGTCCCTGTACGGCTCCGGCCTTCTCAGCATGGGTTAAAAGCCAGGTAACAGTATCGCTGGAGACGTTCAGCTCCTCAGAGATCTGGCCCTCCACCAAGCCCTCAGATTTAAGATCAGCCGCCTTTTTCATCAAAGTCTCAATATTCCTCATCTAATCCTCCTTTCCCTTTTCCTGGCAGGGGTTCCACAGTCGGGACATATATCGCCCTCGAAGGTACCTCCGCAGCCTACGCACCTCTGAACTCGCCTCATCTTTCTGCGGATCACCGGCTGAGCCACGGGCTCCACCTTCAGGCCGAGGTGAAGTGCGACATTTTGCACCGCGTAATCGTCTGTGGCCAGGATCGCCTCGTACTCCAGGGCCTTCGCCAGGACTTCAAGATCCGCTAGGGAGAGGACCGTTATATCGCCCGTCTCCCGGGCGGCCTTCTTGGCCTTTCTTAGAGCCTCGGCCGAGGGGCTCTCTATCTTGGCTCCGCTGATATCCAGCTGTGACTTGGAGCGCAGATCCTTTAGCTCCCGCTCCACCGCAGGGACGGTGATAAGCTCCCCCTCCAACCTCTTTCCCAGGATGAAGACCGAGGAATCCGCGACTATGCGAGCACACATCAGGAGAATCTTTTGGGTTTTAATACTTGGATTTTTTCCTGGCCGAACCTACAACAAAACTCCATACCAAAACTCTATTAACGTAAAGGGCTCACCAATTTCTGAATGGCCAAAAAGAGATCGCGCAAGGCGGATGGAGAGGCTAGGATCCCAAATGAGACCGAGGACTCCAGCCAGAGGCAGGATAAGCCTCCTGCAGCCAAAGCCGTGCCTAAAACCGCACCCAAGCCTACACCCAAGCCCGCAGTTAAGATTAAGCCCAAGACCGATGCCGAGAGAAAGAGAGTTCAAATAGAGGGCATAAAAAAGACAGTCTACGCCTCAGTATTGGGCATTCTCCTTGGTTTCTTTTCCTACTACACCCTAGGTGTGGGCAACCAGAGGCCCATGCTCTGGCCATCTGCGATATTCTTCGTGATCGCGTCGACCTATTTCATACAGAAGTTCACCTACCGCTTCATGGATATTAACCCGGCAGAGTTTAAGGGCAAGGACTGGTTCTACGTGGAGTTCCTGGCCGTAGATCTGTGGCTGGTGACCTGGACCCTTCTGCTCAACTGAGGTGCGGCCTTGAGGATAGCTGTCTTGAACAGAGACCGGTGTCAGCCCAGGAAGTGCTCCAAGGAATGCGAGTACTTCTGTCCACCGGTGAGGACGGGCGATGAGACCATACTCTTCGAGGATGGGAAGCCAGTTATCACCGAGAGCCTATGCGTAGGTTGCGGCATATGCATCCGCAAATGTCCCTTTGGGGCCATAACCATAACCAACTTGCCGGAGGAGCTAGAGAGTCCTGTCCACAGATATGGCCAGAACGGCTTTGCCCTCTACGGCCTGCCCATCCCCGTAGATGGAAAAGTTACGGGGATCCTGGGCCAAAACGGCATAGGGAAAAGCACTGCGGTCTCCATCCTATCCGGAATCTCAAGGCCGAACCTAGGCAGCAACGCCACCTGGGACCAGGTGCTGGAGCGTTTTGCAGGCACGGCCTTGGGCGACTACCTGAAGAGAGTGGCGGATAAAGGCATCAAAACCGCCTACAAACCCCAGTACGTGGATAGGATTCCCAAGAGCTATTCGGGCTCAGTTAGGGGCCTTCTGGATAAGACTGATGAGAGAGGGGTTTTAGACGAACTAATAGATATCCTGGGCCTATCGAGGCTTCTGGATAGGGGGATTGGAAATTTAAGCGGTGGAGAGTTGCAGAGGGTAGCCATAGCAGCTACCGCTGCCAGAGATGCCGACTTCTACTTCTTCGATGAGATCAGCCCCTACCTAGACATATACCAGAGGATAAACTCGGCCAGAATCCTTCAGGGACTTTCCAGCGGCAAGGCAGTCATGGTGGTGGAGCACGACTTGGCCCTCCTGGACCTCCTGGCTGACAGCATTCACCTTATCTACGGCACTCCCGGAGCCTATGGTGTCATCACCAGGCCAAAAGGCGTGAGGATCGGCATCAATCAGTACCTCAAGGGTAACCTGCCCGAGGAAAACGTCAGGATTAGGTCGGAGGGCATCGAGTTCGAGGTCCACGCCCCCAGGGAGAAGAAGGACGTTCCTACCATGGTGGAGTACGACGCCTTCAGCGTGGAGTACCCATCCTTCACCCTCAGGGCCGAGCCAGGCATCATCCGCAGCGGCGAGGTTGTTGGAATCCTGGGACCCAATGGGATCGGTAAGAGTACCTATATCAAGGTCCTGGCCGGGGCCGAAAAGCCCACCAGAGGAAGCCTGGACATGAAGCTCAAGGTCTCCTACAAGCCCCAGTATCTCAAGGTTGATTCCGATACCTCGGTCGAGTTTTTGCTGAGGAGCGTGGCCAAAGATTTTTACTCAAGCTACTACCAGGCAGAGGTCCTTCATCCTATGGGCATAGAGCCCCTTCTCAACCAGAACCTTACCGAGCTTTCGGGAGGAGAGCTGCAGAGGGTGGCCATCACCGCCTGCCTCTCCAGGGATGCTGACATCTACCTGCTGGATGAGCCCTCTGCTCACTTGGACGTAGAACAGAGGATGCTGGCGGCCAAGATGATGCGCAGGTTTGCCGAGTCCTCGGAAAAGTCGGTTCTGGTCGTGGACCATGATATTTATCTCATCGATCTGCTCTCTGAGAGGCTGGTAGTCTTTGATGGAGAGCCTGGAGTCCTGGGCATAGCCACCCCTCCCTACGACATGCGTGAAGGCATGAACGCCTTCTTGAAGGGCATAGGCATAACGTTCAGGCGCGACGAGGAGACCCACAGGCCCAGAGTTAATAAGCCGGGATCGAGGCTGGATAGAACCCAGCGCGACCTTGGAGAATACTATTACCAGGCAGAAGAGGCGTGAGATAATGGCCCAGGCAAAGGTTGGGGATACGGTTAAGGTCTTCTACATAGGCAGATTCGAGGATGGTACCATCGTCGATCACTCCCCGGGCTCCGAGCCCTTCAAGTTCAAGATAGGAGATGGCATCATGGTCCAAGGGTTCGAGGAAGCGCTGGTGGGCATGAGCCCGGGCGATGTGAAGACCGTAGATATCCCTGCCTCCAAGGCCTATGGAGAATGGAAGGACGGCATGACCGTGGTGTTCTCCCGCAATCGAGTAAATAACCTGGAACCCGAGCTTGGCGATATCCTAGAGATCACTCTGCCCAGTGGCAGGAAGGCGAATATGATAGTGGTAGAGGTGACGGAGAGTAGGGTCGTCATGGATGCCAACCATCCCCTGGCCGGCAGAAACATCGTCTTCGACATTGAGATGGCAGAGGTAGTATCAGGATAGAGGTAAATTAGGAAACCGATCTCACATGTACAATCTCCTCAAGGGTCTTCCGAACGAGACGCCGATTGAGATCATCTCCTGAACACGCTCACGGCCGTGGCTGAATCCTCCGTCTTGGCCATAAGGTCCTTTTTGGCGGACACAGATTATACCCAGATCAGCGGCACAGGCCTTCCCATAACCCACGTCCTCTTGTAGGGCTTACTTATGCTGATGGCCAATATCATCCTCCTATCCCACATAAACAAATCGGCCTTCTACCTGGCAGTGGCCCCGAGAGGGTATTTGTCTGCAGGCCTTCATAGATGAGGTAGGCATGTTCATCATCGGCGATAACAACTACTTTTTCCAACACCCCATTGCCCTGATTTTCACTACCTTTGTAGCTCTGCTCTTGGCAGCAGAAGCCATTCACCATCGTCCAGCCCCCACAGACCTAGAGCGACTGGTTAACGTCCTGGACCGTATGGACGTGGATGGGAGGACTCATGCCTTAAAGATTCTATCTAAATGCGATCCTTCGAGCCTGTAGCCTCGGCTATTAAGTTGGACCTAATGTGGATCTAAAGATCGGATCCAAAGGCCAGACCCGGCGCTAATCAGCAGGTTCTAAATGTGCGAGAGTTAACGCAAGGTTCATATAGAAGTTCAAACACCTGATAGTGCGTTACGTTTACAATTGGAGGTAATTACATGGCTGGACAACTAGGTGGAACACCAGTTCTTATCCTCAAGGAAGGCAGCCAGAGGACTGCCGGTCGAGAGGCTCAGAGGTCGAACATTATGGCTGCCAAGGCTGTAGCTGGCGCAGTCAGGACAACCCTGGGTCCCAAGGGCATGGATAAGATGCTCGTGGATACCCTGGGAGACGTGGTCATAACCAACGACGGTGTCACTATTCTCAAGGAAATGGACATTGAGCACCCCGCTGCTAAGATGATGGTGGAGATCGCCAAGACCCAGGATGCTGAGGTCGGCGATGGAACCACCTCCGCCGTGGTCCTTGCCGGAGAGCTGCTCAAGCAGGCTGAGGGCCTCTTGGATCAGGAGATTCATCCGACCGTCATTGCCGCAGGCTATAGGGCTGCAGCCGAGAAGGCCATGGACATCCTGAAGACAGTAGGCATCAAGGTCTCAGTGAACGATGAAGACCTCTTGAGGAAGATCGCCCTGACCGCCATGACCGGCAAGGGATCCGGAACCGCCCGCGAGGAGCTCACCAATCTGGCAGTCCAGGCAGTCAAGGCCGTAGTAGACGAGGATGGCCACGTCGATATCGACAACATCACTGTGGAGAAGAAGGTTGGCGGAGGCATTTCCGATTCCCAGATCGTCCACGGAATGGTGATAGATAAGGAGAGACTCCACCCCTCAATGCCCAAGAAGGTTACTAACGCCAGGATCGCCCTCTTGAATGCCGCCATCGAGATCGAGAAGACCGAAGTCGACGCCAAGATCGAGATCACCTCCCCTGACCAGCTCCAGGCTTTCCTGGATCAGGAAGAGACCATGCTCAAGGACATGGTCAAGGGAATCACCGACACCGGCGCCAACGTGGTCTTCTGCCAGAAGGGCATCGATGATCTAGCCCAGCACTTCCTGGCTAAGGCCAGTATCTATACCGTCAGACGTGTGAAGAAGAGCGATATGGAGAAGCTAGCCCGCGCTACCGGCGGAAGGGTTGTAACCAGCATCCACGACCTGACTTCCAACGATCTGGGCAAGGCTGGTTTGGTGGAGGAGAGGAAGATCGCAGGCGACGAGATGACCTTCGTCGAGCAGTGCGAGAACCCCAAGTCTGTGTCCATTATCCTCCGCGGCGGCACTGAGCACGTGGTAGATGAGCTGGACAGGGCCATGAACGATGCCCTAAGAGTAGTGGGAGTCGTAGTCGAGGACAAGATGCTCGTACCGGGTGCAGGCGCCCCCGAGGTAGAGCTGGCTGCAAGGCTCAGGGAGTACGCTGCAACCGTCGGTGGCAGGGAGCAGCTGGCCATCGAGTCCTTTGCTGACTCAATGGAGATCATACCTAAGACCCTGGCTGAGAACGCAGGCATGGACCAAATCGATACCTTGGTCGCTCTTAGATCCGAACACGAGAAAGGTGCCAAGTACGCGGGCCTGAATGTCGACACCGGCAAGCCTGAAGATATGCTTAAGGCAGGCGTCGTGGAGCCCCAGAGGGTCAAGACTCAGGCCATAAGCTCTGCAGCCGAGGCCGCTGTCATGATCCTGAGGATCGACGATGTCATTGCCTCTAAGTCCGGCGGACCAGGCGGCATGCCCGGCGGACCGGGCGGTATGCCTGGAGGCATGGGCGGAGAGGACTTCGAATAAAATAGTCCGCTCCCCAAACACTTTTTTAAAGACGGTCATTTTTAACCCTAGCCCACGCCGTAACGTCTATTTAGTAGAGTTTCCAGAGTGTTTACTCCCATAACTACGGACAGTTATCTGCCAAACGTTTAGGGGTCACGAGGATCTTTAAAGGATTTGTTTACTCTTGTACTCCCTTCTTTAATGATTCCAAGACGCCAAGAGTATTGATTCTGAGTACACTCTTCGGTCATATAGGTGAGTTACTGGAAACTACTAACATCTAGCATTTATACATAACTCACTAGATAATATTCTGACCATAGGCGATCGATGCCCTGCGATTCTAGATGACTTTATCTTGGTTCACGCCAAGTGCTCAGGAGCCTTCTGCTACTTCCAGGTTTACAATCCCGCGGCAAGTTTAACCGATGACAAGTTCCTTCAGAACCCGAACAATAGGGCCCAGTAAGGCTCTCACATGTGGTGTGCAGCCTCGAGTCTGCAAATACAGTGGGGTGCGTCAGGGGATTTGCAGTAAAGCCATATATTTGCAGTAAAGCCATATATCTATGAAGGCAACTACGAGGTCGTTGAAAATGACTTGCTCGTATCCTTCATCAGAGATGGCATAA
>Ga0187785_10000620_pt1 | contig 12860 bp, 11 predicted proteins | sample 0815_BV2_4_20_MG_FD_132466 | JGI IMG/M metagenome (GOLD analysis project Ga0187785, IMG submission 132466) | Tropical peat soil microbial communities from peatlands in Department of Meta, Colombia - 0815_BV2_4_20_MG | ecosystem: Environmental > Terrestrial > Soil > Wetlands > Peat | place...
ATGCATCACGGTTTCCACGGCCGCACGCTGGCTGCGATGTCGGCGTCCGGAAAGGCGCAATGGGAGCATTTGTTCGAGCCCAAGGTCCGGGGCTTCCGCAAAGTGAGGCTCAACGATATCGAGCAGGTCGAGCGAGCGATCACGGCCAACACAGTCGCTGTCATGCTCGAGCCGATCCAAGGGGAAGCCGGGGTGTTCGTCGCGTCGGACGCTTTCCTCCGCGACCTGCGCGCGCTGACCAAGCGGCATGGCATCCTTCTGATCCTCGATGAAATTCAGACGGGGATCGGCCGAACCGGAACTCTCTTTGCCTTTCAACACGCAGGTGTTGAGCCGGACGTGATGGTTCTGGCTAAAGGGCTTGGCGGCGGCATTCCGCTCGGCGCGCTTGTCGCGCACAAGGACGCTTGCTGTTTCGCGCACGGGGACCAGGGCGGTACGTTCAATGGTAATGCGTTCGCCACGGCCGTGGGATGCGCGGTTTTGGAGGAGATTGCCAAGCCGGGCTTTCTCGCTGGCGTCGTCGAGGCTGGTGCGTATCTCACCAAGCGGCTGACGGAGCTGTCGCAGCAATACCAGTGCGCCGGAGTGCGTGGCCGCGGCTTGCTTCTGGCGCTGAATCTCCAGAGCGAGATCGGACCGCAGACGGTCGAATTGGCGCTGCAGCGCGGGCTTTTGATCAACGCGCCTCGCACAGATACGCTGCGCTTCATGCCCGCGCTCACAGTGACGCGACAGGAGATCGATCGTATGATCGCGATCTTGGGCGAGGTGCTCAAGGAATTCTCGATTGGGACCGAGTCGTTGCCATGACCGCGCAGATTGCAATCCGACCGCTGCGCCTGGACGAGCGCGCGGCCTGGGAGCCGCTGTGGAAGGGCTATCTCGATTTCTACCGGATCACGGCGCCGCAGGAGACCTACGACGCGACCTGGGCGCGGCTGCACGATCCGAACGAGCCGATGTGGCTGCTCGGCGGCTACGTCGACGGCAAGCTTCTCGGCATCGTGCACTACATCTATCACCGCTCCTGCTGGACGATCGGCGACTACTGCTATCTGCAGGATCTGTTCGTGGCCGAGGGCGCGCGCAAGCTCGGGCTGGGCCGCGCGCTGATCGAGGCGGTATACGCGGCCGCGCGCGCGGCCGGCGCGAGCCGCGTCTATTGGCTCACGCACGAGACCAATACCGTTGCGCGCAGCCTCTACGACACGCTGGCGGACCGTCCCGGCTTCATCCAGTATCGCAAGCTCTTCTGACGATTAGCGGTTCAATTGAGACCCGTGCGAAATGGCGCGTCAGCGTCGAGCGTCATTTCACCCATGGCGGCACCGCATGAATCCGCTTTTGGCCCATAGCGGACATCGGCTCTTCCTTCGCTGTGGCCCGATCCGATACTATGAGCCCTTACCCTCGGGGGCGGCATGAGGCGTCGCGATTTCATCAGGCTGATCGCTGTTTCACCAGCAGCATGGCCCCTTGCGACGCGCGCACAACAAGGCGAACGCATCCGACGTATTGGCGTGTTAATTGGCGCCACGGAAGACGATCCGGAAACGAAGGCGCGCCTTTCAGCCTTTCGGCAGGGACTCGAAAAGCGGGGATGGTCCGAGGGCCGCAATGTTCACATCGCGATTCATTTCGTCGGTGGTGATGCAAATAAGTATGGGCCACTCGCGAAAGAGCTTGTCATTGCCCAACCGGACGTCATTCTTGCGCAAACGACGCCGGTTGCCGCCGCTCTGCAGCGCGAGACCCGCCAGATACCGACTGTATTCGTCAATGTTTCTGATCCCATTGGCTCGGGTCTCGTCGCGAGCCTGGCACAGCCAGGCGGAAATTTTACCGGCGTACTGCTTTACGAAGGCAGCGTCGTCGGCAAGTGGCTGGCGATGCTGAAGGAGATGGCGCCGCACCTTGAGCGTGTCGCGTTCCTCGCCAACCCGAAGATATCCCCGTATGACTATTTCCTTCGTGCCGCAGAAGCTGCCGCCGCGTCGCTAGGACTCAAGGTGGTGTCCACCCCTGTCAGTTCAGTCACTGATATCAAGCGTGCAATCGATGCATTTGCGAGCGCGCCAAACGGGGGCTTGCTCCTGCCGCCTGACACCACCACGCTCACGCATCGCGATCTGATCATTGCGCTGGCGGCCCAGTATCGCTTGCCGGCGGTCTACCCGCTCCATAGCTTCGTCGCAGCTGGCGGTCTCATGTCTTATGGGACCGATCAGGACAATATGTTTCGGCTGGCAGCATTCTATGTCGACCGTATCCTGCGCGGTGATAAACCTGCCGAACTCCCGGTGCAGGCACCCACGAAGTTCGAGACAACACTCAACCTGAGAACGGCGAAGGCACTTGGCCTTACGTTTCCACCGGGCCTGCTGGTCGCGGCCGACGAGGTCATCGAATAGCGATGCTATTTGCTGTGGTACATGAGTCCGCTTTTGGCCCGTAACAGACAGGGTGAAAAGCGGTTGGGGGAGTCGGCTTTTGCGGTCGCTATTGACCAAAAGCGGATATTCTAGAATCCGGTTACCCCTTTCTGAGGTCCAAGCAAGCGTCGGGCCGCGGCCTTGCACAAACCGTCCCGTTCAATTTATCTATCTATGCGTTTCTTATCTCATCCGGATCGCAGAGGGGCATTTTCCCTTGGGGTCGGCTCGATGAAGTACGATATTGAGGCCGATTGGAATTTACTGGACGCTTGTAATTATCGCTGTGCGTATTGCTTGAACGGGCCTGCAACGCTTGCAGCAAAAATGCGGACTTTTGCGAGCGTGCCGGCGTGGCAGGCCGCATTCGATGCGAGCAAGTTGACCTGGCTAGCTCACATAACTGGCGGGGAGCCGAGCGCTTATCCGGATTTTGTCGAGCTGTGTGACGCTCTTACGGTAAATCACTTTATCTCGCTGAACTCCAATCTAACTCACCGATCACTTGCCAGATTTGCCAAACTGATTGATCCGTCACGAGTAAGTTTTATCAATGCGGGTTTCCATCTAGAGGAACGTCAACGCCGTGTTGGCGTTGACGCGTTCCTTCGTAATGCTGAAGAGCTGCGTACCGCAGGCTTCCGGATTCTTGTTTCACTTGTAGCTACACCCGCCGTCCTCGCACGATTCGCGGAGGCGATCACTCTGCTCGCGCCGGTGCAGCTCTTTCCGATTCCGAAACTGATGCGCGGTCAAGTGGGCGGTGCCTCTTATCCAAAGGCCTATACCGCCGAAGACAAGGGCCGCTTTCGGATTTACTCCAGGTTGGCGCGCGAATTCTATCGTGACTTGCCCGCCCAGGTGGTCGAGCCCCCAAGCCTCGATATGCTGCATGACGACGAGTATGTTGACGGACTGCCTGACTACAAGGGTCGACTTTGTGAGGCTGGGCGTATGTTTGTTGAATTGCGTGCGAATGGGGACGTGTTCCGTTGTGGCAGAAGGGATTTGCAAGGCAATTTGCTCGACGGCTCATTCGTACGGCGCCTTCATCCTGAGCCGTGCAGGAGTGTCCATTGCTATTATTTTTGCAATAAGTACTCGACTCCGCCTGTGGCCAGCGTGACCGCTATTGGCCCCAAGCGGACATCGGGCGCTGCACATGTCCGCTATTCGGGTTAAACCGCACATAGACTTGTGCGCGTTAGTGCGTTCGGGAAAGGAGATAGGCAAGTGAATTCCCAATCACGTCGGTCTTTTTCGAGACCACGCGAATGTCGGCCGTTGCGCGTTTTTGTTCTTGGGACAGGAGATACGCGAGTGAATTCCCAGTCACGTTGGTCTTGCGCATTTGAGTTCTCCTATTCGTTGGAACCGGCTTGGTTAAAGCGATGCGGTTGATGCCAACGTAGTTGCGTTCATCTGGCCACGCAGTGTCGCCCGTCACAAAAAAACGCATCTGGACGGTATTGTTGTAATCGAATGGTGATATCCGCTATTGGCCCAAAGCGGGCATCGCTAGTTGCACGGCACATGACTGCTTTCGGGCGTAAAGCGGACATTGCTTTGAAGATGTAGGCAGGTCTCGTCCTCCACGATACGCTCAACGGTGCGCGTGCTTGTGGGAGGTGAAATATGGACATTTATAATTGGTTGACCATCCGCGTTGGGCCGCGCGACGTCCGGTGCCCGCGTTGCAATGCCCATGGTCGCCCGCGCATCACCGCGCTGTCGCAGCATCCGTCGTAGCAGCAATGAATACCATCTGGTTCTGGGTCTTGGTGCCCTACGACGCGCTGGTCGCCTTACCTTATTTTTGGGCGAAGGTGGCCCTCGGCATTGGCACGGGTTTACTCATCCCCGGCAGGATCGTCGGACTAGTGGCGTGTGCGTTAGGGAATGCCGCCATCTTCGCTTACATGGCATTCGCCGCCGGGCATCCCGATAGTCTGACCAAAATGCTGAACAGCCCGATGGCAATTCTAATGACGTCTATCTTTGTATTCGTTGCAGTTGTGTGGTGGTTCGTCGGCCGAATTATGCGCTGGGTTTTTTATAAAATTTGGGTTCATACTCAGACGAGCACTTCGTGAAGTAACTGCTATGCACTGATGAATGTCCCCTTTCGGAGGGAAAGGCGGGAATTTGACACCCGGGGGACCAAAATTATTTGTAGTGCCTGCCTTCCGCGACCGTCCGGCTGGTCAGATTTTGCTAATGGGCCCGAAAATATGTCGCGCGGGAAATTGTTCGCGCGATTGGCACAAAGCGGACATCAATGTGAAGTCGGTTGCCCTTTCTGAGCGAGCAGCTCATCGAGCGACATGGCATTGGGACAAAATTCACGGAAATGCTCGGTCGCTGTTCCCTTGGCAAGTTCATGCTGGCATCGCTTCTTGTTGCTACAGGTGATGCACAGCCATTTCAGCTCGCGCATCACTAGAGGGTCCAAGTCAGCGATGACTTTTGGGTCAACGTGCAGCGCGGCTAACATAGTTTTTAGAAGATCTGCGCTGCCAGGCCCGTTGCGGACCAGTTCGCGGAGTTGACTTGGAGTTACTCCGATGTCTTTCGCCATACGCATCACTTCGTCCGGGCCACACATACCAAGTTCATCGTTAAAGCCAATCGCATTGCGATAATAAGTTACCCAATCAGCGATAGCTTTAAAGGCCGTCCTGACCAGCGGATCGCTCGGAAGTCCGGTTTCGTGCTCGACCACAGCGACGCTCTCCAGCTTTTTCCCAGGTTCAAAAGAAAGCCTGGCAGAGTGATCAAAATAGTCATTGCGTTGGATCAATTTATTTAGGGAAAGCCCGGGATATTGTGATCAGGGTATGAAGATCGGGCAGCAGCAAATAGCAGTTGCGGCGTTAGCCATTGGCAGTTTTGCCGCAGGATACGGCGTCTCTTTCTGGTTCAATAGCCGCCAACCGGAGGACGCCTATGTAAACTATATGAGGCAATGCGTATTTTTGGGAGATAGGGAAGATCAGTGCGCCGAAGAATGGCGATCGATGGACGCACAAGAGAGATTTTTCTACAGCGAAGCTGGCCGGCGAGCACAAGCCAGATTTGAGCGAAAGAGACGCGAGGAAGAAAAGCGTGCAAAGGCAGAGTGTGAAGCGCAGGGCAGAAAAGATGAATCGTGTGAGGTTGAGCAGTTACTGAAGGCAAAGAAGAAAATCGATTAAAGCGACTCAGCCGACGCCGATGAACTTACAGTCTAAGGGTGACCATGCTCCCCCATGTCCGCTATTGGCCCAGAGCAGATATCCTGGTTGCGTTGCACACGTCTGCTTTTGGGTGAAGGTCAGACATGACCGGTTGCGGGAGTCCGCTTTTGCGGTCGCTATCGGGGGTGTAGCGGACATGACATTTTGCACCGCATAGGTCCGCTTCTGACCCAAAGCGGACATCCCGAATTGTTGGCGGCTGCTTTAGCGGGATACCGCATTCCAAAATTGATACAAACCCGAACGCCGAGCCTTTGATACACGTCAAAGAAATTATTTGAACTTTGGGCGACCAAGGACGGTCGAATGCGTCCTCTTGGAGCCTTGCGCCATGAAACGAACTATCATCGCCGCGTGCGCCGTCGCCTTATCTTTTTCCATGTTGGGCTTAGCCACTGCTCAGCAGATCACCGGCACGCCCGGTTCGCCTGGCGCCACGACGACGATACCCGGAACGCAACTTCCGCCGCCCGATCCGAAGTTCGGCGGCGTGATCAAGGACGACGCGCTACAGTCGAAGCCGTGGTGGGCGCCACGCGTTGTGCCGCCGAAAGGCGCGCCGAACGTATTGCTGATCATCACCGACGACGCCGGCTTTGGCGTGCCGAGCGCTTTCGGCGGCGTCATTCCAACGCCGACCATGGACCGCATCGCCAACGAGGGCCTGCGTTACAACCGCATGTTCTCTACGGCGCTGTGTTCGCCCACGCGCGCTGCGTTAATCACTGGTCGTAACCATCACTCGGCCGGGTTCGGCGTGATTTCGGAGCAGTCGACCGGTTTCCCCGGCTACAACAGCATCATCGATCGGGACAAGGCCACGATCGGTCGTATCCTGCTGGAAAACGGCTACAGCACTTCCTGGTTCGGCAAGGATCACAATACGCCGGCCTTTGCCGCGAGCCAGGTCGGGCCGTTCGACCAGTGGCCGACCGGCATGGGCTTTGAATATTTCTACGGCTTCGTCGGCGGTGACGCGAACCAGTGGCAGCCGAACCTGTTTCGAAACACTACCCAGATATATCCCTTCGCGGGCAAGCCAGGCTGGAACCTGATCACTGGGATGGCTGATGACGCCATTGACTGGATGACCCGGATTCACCAGACCGACCCGAATAAGCCGATTTTCATCAAGTACGCGCCCGGCGCCACGCATGCGCCGCATCACCCGACAAAGGAATGGGTGGACAAGATCAGCGCGATGCACCTGTTCGACGAAGGATACAACAAGCTGCGCGAGCGCATTTTCGAGAACCAGAAGAAACTCGGCGTAATTTCCAAGGATGCGAAGCTTACGCCTTGGCCGGATGACATCCTGAAGCCGTGGGACAAGCTCACGGAGGAGGAAAAGAAGCTCTACATCCGCCAGGTTGAGGTCTTCGCTGCCTATGCCGCTTACAGCGACCATGAGATCGGCCGTGTGATCCAAGCCTTCGAGGACCTCGGCAAACTCGACAACACCCTAGTCATCTACATCAACGGCGATAATGGAACGAGTGCAGAGGGTGGGCCGCTGGGCACGCCAAACGAAGTCGCTTTTTTCAACGGCGTCAGCGTACCGGTCGACATACAAATGAAGTGGTACGACGTGTGGGGAACAGAACAGACCTACAACCACATGTCAGCAGGCTGGTCATGGGCCTTTGACGCGCCGTTCGACTGGTTCAAGCAGAACGCGTCAAGACTCGGCGGCATCAACCAGAACATGGTGGTGTCGTGGCCCGCGCGAATCAAGGACAAGGGCGCCTTGCGCGAACAGTTCGTGCACGTGATTGACGTCGTGCCGACGATCCTCGAAGCCGCCGGCATTCGCGCGCCTGCAATGGTGGACGGTATCAAGCAAAAGCCGATCGAAGGCACGAGCTTTGCCTACACCTTCGATGCAAAGAACGCCAAGGAGCCGTCGCGCCACTCGACCCAGTACTTCGAGATGATGGGTCAGTGGGCGTTGTACAAAGATGGCTGGTTCCTGAGCACTAAGGTCAATCGTGCACCATGGGAGGCATTTGGAGCTGCCAATCCTGACCCGCTGAATAACCAGGTGTTCCAGCTCTACAACCTGAACACAACCTTCACACAGTCCGATGATGTCGCCGCGAAGTACCCGCAAAAGGTCAAAGAGATGCGGGAGATGTTCCTCGCGGAGGCGAAGAAATACCAGGTGCTACCACTGGACGCTTCGGTGGCGGCGCGCATCGTTGCGCCGCGGCCGAACATCACCGCAGGTCGCTCCGAGTTCGTTTACACTCGACCGATGGTTGGCCTGCCGCAGGGCGATTCGCCGTTCCTGCTCAATAGCTCGTATACCATCACGGCGGACATCACCGTCCCCGAGGGTGGTGCGGAAGGCATGATGCTGACCTCGGGTGGGCGCTTTGCCGGTTACGGGTTCTACCTGCTCAAGGGCAAGCCCGTGTTCCTGTGGAATCTGGTCGACCTCGAGCGCATCAAGTGGGAGGGTCCAGACGCGCTAACACCCGGCAAGCACGTCCTGGAGTTTGACTTCAAATACGACGGCATCGGCGTCGGGACGCTGGCATTCAATAATTTCTCCGGTGTCGGCCGCCCCGGCACCGGCACGCTGAAGGTGGATGGCAAGGCCGTGGACACCAAGACAATGCCGAAAACGCTCCCGATGATCCTGCAATGGGACGAGAGCTTCGATATCGGCTCCGACACGCTCACCGGCGTGAACGATGCTGACTACCAGCCGCCATTTCCGCTGACGGCCAAGCTCAACAAGCTGACGATCAAGGTGGATCGGCCGCAACTGTCGCCCGCGGACATCAAAAAGCTCGAAGCGGCGATGCAAGAAAAGGCCAAGGCCGATTGATCGCGGCCTGCCTGATCGAAATAGGCGATTTGGAAACTTTGAGAGACCGCCGCGAGGCGGTCTTTCTATTTTGCTGCTGTGCAAGAGTCCGCTTTGTCCGTTTTTTCGGTCGCAAGAGGGCCAAAGCGGACATACGGTTTTGCATATGTCCGCTTCTGACCCGAAGCAGACGTCGGCTGGTGCACCACAAATGTCTGCTTTTGACACAAAGCGGACATTGCCAATCCGACCTGATACGATGTGTGTCTTGACCGCACGGGAGCAGATATGCGACGGCGGGATGTGATCACGCTTCTCGGCGGCGTGTGGTTTGTCTGGCCACTCACCGCGTACGCGCAGAAGCCTGGCGATCGCGTTCGCCGCATTGGCGTACTGATCCCATTCAAAGAGAGCGACCCCGAAACGCAGGCTCTGTTCGCGGCGTTCAAGCAGCGGTTGCAGGAGTTCGGCTGGATCGACGGCCGCAATGTGCGGTTTGAAATTCGGTTCACAGACGGAAACCCAGAACGCACACAAAGCGTCGCCGCCGAACTGGTCGGGCTTCAGCCAGACGCGATCCTTGCTTACGCCAATCCGGCGGTGTCGGCACTAAAACCACTGACCAGCACTATTCCGATCGTTTTCACCCAAGCATCCGATCCGGTTGGAAGCGGGTTCATTTCCAATCTGGCGCATCCGGGAGGCAACATCACCGGCTTCCACAGTTTCGAGCCGGCGATCGGCGGAAAATGGCTGGAGGTGCTCAAAGAAATCGCTCCGGGAGTGCGGAGGGTGGCAGTTGTTCATCACCCGAATATTGCAGCGAATGTTGCGTTCGTGCGCGCCGCGGAGGCAGCGTCATCGACATTTGGAACGACGATAACGGCTGTGGGGATACGTGATAAAGGCGACATTGAGCGCGCTCTCGAGGACTTTGCCCGCGAGCCGGATGGTGGCCTTATCGTGGCGCCCGCTCCGCAAACGTTTGATAATCGGGAATTGATCACGGCGGCGGCGACGCGGTTGCGTCTGCCCGCAGTCTATTCGTACCGTTTTTTCGTAACCAGTGGCGGTCTGGCTTCATATTCACTCGAAGGAAAGGACCTTTGGCGTGCGGCCGCATCATATGTCGACCGCATTCTGCGCGGTGAAAAGCCGGGTGATCTGCCCATACAACTGCCGACTAAATACTATTTGGTCGTCAATCTTAAGACGGCTAAAGCGTTGGGCATTTCTATGCCGCGAACCCTGCTCGCACGCGCCGACGAGATCATCGAATGAGCAGTCGAATGTCCGCTATTGGCCCGTAGCGGTGTTCGTTGCACAGTGACGGCAGACATTCGAAAGCACTATGAAGAAAATCGGCTTCCTTTCCTTCGGCCACTGGACACCCTCACCGCAGTCGCAGACGCGGACGGCGTCCGATGCGCTGCTGCAATCAATCGATCTTGCAGTGGCGGCGGAGGACCTTGGCGCCGACGGTGCCTATTTTCGTGTTCATCATTTCGCCCGCCAGCTCGGCTCACCGTTCCCGCTGCTCGCAGCCTGCGGCGCCAGAACCAAACGCATCGAGATCGGTACCGCGGTGATCGACATGCGGTATGAAAATCCGATGTATATGGCGGAGGATGCGGGCGCAGCCGATCTTATCGCGCGCGGCCGTCTGCAGCTTGGTATCAGCCGCGGTTCGCCCGAGCAGGTCATCGACGGCTTCCGCTATTTCGGCTACGTGCCGCCGGAGGGTATGACCGACGCCGACATGGCGCGGCGCCACACCGAGGTCTTCCTCGAACTGTTGCTCGGCAAAGGTTTCGCCAAGCCCAATCCGAGCCCCATGTTTCCGAACCCGCCCGGCCTCCTGCGCCTCGAGCCTCATTCCGAGGGCCTGCGCGAGCGTATCTGGTGGGGCGCCGGCACCAATGCCACGGCCCAATGGGCGGCCAAGCTTGGCATGAATCTACAAAGCTCGACGCTCAAGATCGACGAGAGCGGCAAGCCTTTCCACGTGCAGCAGGCCGAGCAGATTCGGCTATATCGCGCGGCGTGGAAGGAGGCCGGACACACCCGCACGCCGCGCGTATCGGTGTCGCGCAGTATCTTCGCGCTGGTCGACGATCGCGACCGCATGTATTTTGGCCGCGGCGGCAAGGAGGCCGACCAGATCGGCATGCTCAGTGCCACCGAGCGCGCGATCTTCGGCCGCGGCTACGCTGACGAACCGGACAAACTCATTGCGCAACTCAAGGCTGACGAGGCGATCGCCGAGGCCGACACGCTGCTGCTGACCGTGCCGAACCAGCTGGGGGTCGACTACAACGCGCATGTCATCGAGGCGATTCTTAAGCACATCGCGCCAGGGTCGGGGTGGCGGTAACGCGTCTTTTTTGAAGCTATATGTCGCTGACGCTATCGAAGTAATTCCAGAGTGCACGAAAGCGCACGTCGAATGTCCGATCTTGCGGTCGCTATTGGGGGTGAACGGGACATGGCATCTTGCGCCGCACATGTCTGCTTTTGACCCAAAGCGGAAGTTGGTCACTCCCCCAAGCTGGACGTCTGTAGATGCGGCGCACCCAATCCTGTTGCTAATCGGACCCTTTGGGCCTTGAATACGCTGAGTGGTCAAACCACTAGAGCGTTGCGTGCGGCTCGGTTGGGAGCGATCATGTTGCGTTTTGCACGTTGGTGAATGGCCGGCCGATTCCTCACGCGCATGGTGCATAGACAAACCAAACCCAGTCAGATGCTTTCGCTCTCGGTCACGGTCCGGTGCTTGCGTCTCGCGCAGTGTCTTACTGCCGCCGCGTGGTTCAGCCTGACGGCCGGAATCGCCTTTGGTGAGAGCTATCCAAACAAGCCCATCACCCTGGTAGTAACGGCTGCGCCGGGCGGTGTTACCGATATTCTCGCGCGGGTGCTCGGGCAGCGATTGACCAAGAGCTGGGGCCAGCAGGTCATCGTCGAGAACAAACCTGGCGCCTCGAACCAAATCGGTGCGGAGTACGTCGCAAAATCGGTACCCGACGGCTACACGTTGCTGGTGAGCCCTGAAGCGACATTCGTTGTCAACCCTTGGCTCTACAGCAAGCAGCCCTACGATCCGGTGAAAGACTTCACGCCGATCACCGGTTTGGTCAGCATCAGCCAATCATTGGTGGCGAATCCGGGCCTGCCCGCCCAGAACCTTCGGGAGTTGATCGCGCTTGCGAAGCGACGGCCAGGCGAACTGAACTATGGAACCTTCGGCGTCGGCTCGACCGGGCACCTGAACATGGAAATGCTGCAAGGCATGGCAGACGTGAAACTCGTCGCCGTTCATTACAAAGGAGCCGCACCCGCACTCACTGATGTGATGGCCGGCCACATCCAGATGATGTTCATCAGTACGAGCTCGGCCATCGAGCCTTGGAAGGCGGGAAAAATCAAGCTGCTCGCCGTTGGCAGTCGTCAACGCTTGACGCGAATTCCCGAAATACCGACGGTGGCCGAAAGCGGGCTTGCAGGTTTCGAGGCCGTGTCCTGGTTCGGGCTGTTTGCGCCAGGCGGGACCCCGCGCGCGGTCGTCGAGCTCCTTAATGCTGAAGTGCGGCGCGTATTCCAAGACCCGGAGTTTCAGGAGAAAGTCCTCGCTCCCAATATGTTTGAGCCCATGGTGAGCTCGCCGGAACAGTTCTCCTCCTTTATCCAGTCGGAGGCACAAAGGTGGGGTGCTGTCGTGCGCAAGGCAAAGGTGAAACTCGACTGAACGGCACCTTTCCAAGCGGAGAACCCGCTCGCGATCAACTTGCCACAACCGGTTTTCCATTAGGGAGAGAGAGGATGCCATGACGACGTCGAACAAAGACCTGCCAGAAGACCTCGCAAGGTTTAAAGAGAGCTACGCGGAGCTCTTCGGAGTGTTGCCGCCGCTTCCAGCCGCGCGTTTTGATTTCTCGAGCGAGATCAACCCGGAGTTTCTCAGGCTTTCCGAGCGTCTGCGCGCACACGCCTTCTACTCCGACGTGTTCGACATCAAGACGACGCATCTCATTCTGTTCGGAATGCTTCTCGTCGAGCACAACCCCGCCGCGCAAATGCATGCGCTGGCCGCACGTCGAGCGGGTGCGACATGGCACGAGCTACACAAGGTGGTCGAACTCGCCGCCGCAACCAAATCGCTCGGACCCGCTAACCAGGGCGGTTCCATGCTCAAATCGTTGCGTGACCAGGAGCAGCAAGCCTAGTCTTTGGCCACACTCGGGGCTGAAGTCACGGAATGTCCGCTTCTCTAATCGGCCGGTTTGGGTCAAGCGCTATCAGACTTTCCATCGCTGCGGTGTCGATGTCGCTCACGGGCTCGTGCTTCTCTTCGGAATCGGCGCCAAGGCCCTTCCATCA
>Ga0187785_10000621_pt1 | contig 12843 bp, 12 predicted proteins | sample 0815_BV2_4_20_MG_FD_132466 | JGI IMG/M metagenome (GOLD analysis project Ga0187785, IMG submission 132466) | Tropical peat soil microbial communities from peatlands in Department of Meta, Colombia - 0815_BV2_4_20_MG | ecosystem: Environmental > Terrestrial > Soil > Wetlands > Peat | place...
CTCAACTTCGTGATCGACCTGGCCTGGATGGCATGCTACTTGCTGACGGCCTGGACCCTGTACGTGCTGCTCAAACCGGTAGGTAAAAATGCGGCCCTGCTCTTCACGCTGCTGACCACGGTCAGCGTGGCCATCCTGTGCCTGAACGCGCTGAACGAGTTCGCCTCCCTGCTGCTTTTCAGCGGCGCCGGCTACCTGACCGCATTCACTGCGAGCCAGCAACAGGCGCTCGGAATGTTCTTCCTGGACCTGCACAACGTCGGCTACATGATAGCCCAAGTGTTCTTCGGCCTGTGGCTCCTTCCTCTGGGGTACCTAGTCTACAAATCAGGCCTCCTTCCGAAAGCCCTGGGCATCCTGCTGATGCTGGGATGCTTCGGCTGCCTGATCGAGCTCATCCAATTCTTCCTCTTCCCCGGGTGGGAAGTAGTGACGTACCTCGACTTCGCCATCGGGGCGATCGCGGAGATCTCGTTCTGCCTGTGGCTCCTGATCATGGGCGCGAAAGAACAGTCACCAGCATCGAGCATGGACCGGCAGGCCGCAGCGAGCAGATAACGCAGCTGATGGAATAGGAGCGCACGCTATATGAATGGATACTGCAAACTTGATCCGCCCGGCGAAGCCGATTAGAGAGCAGGGCGGCGGAGATGCTTCAACAGAAACAGGGACGCAAGATCAAGACTGGCAGGAGACCGAAGTATGAAAAGCTTATCGCGAACGAACACGTCAAGAACAACTGATGGGGGATTAAGCATGAGATCAGTCGTATGCACAAGATACGGACCGCCGGAAGTCCTTCAAGTCAAAGAGGCTGCAAAACCTGTTCCGGGAGACAACGAAGTACTGATAAAAATAAACGCAGCAGTAGTAACGCCGGCGGATATCGCCTTTCGGAAAGGCGAGCCGTTTCCCGTAAGGGCTTCCCTAGGCCTCCGTAAACCCAAACTTACGCCGGGAGTCGAGTTTGCGGGAGAAATCGAGACGGCAGGCAGGGACGTTAAAAAGTACAAAAAGGATGACCAGGTATTCGGATCAGGAGGCACAGTCTTTGGCGCTCACGCCGAGTACAGATGCCTGCAGGAAAACGATGCGCTGGCGATAAAGCCGGCCAACCTGGACTACGGTGAAGCAGCCGCCGCATCATACGCAGGGTTGACGGCGCTGCCTTTCCTGAGGGACAAAGCGAAAATTCGGGACGGACAAAAAGTCCTCATCAACGGCGCTTCTGGCTCCATAGGCACATTTGCGGTCCAGCTATCCAAACACTTCGGGGCTGAAGTCACTGGGGTTTGCAGCACCGACAATATAGATATGGTCAAATCTCTCGGCGCCGATGCTGTAATAGACTACACCAGAGAAGATTTTACAAAAAACGGCCTGACCTACGACATCATTTTCGACGTCGTGGCCAGGAGCTCATATTCACGCTGCAAAAGCTCGCTAAGGCAAAACGGGATCTACCTCACCACATACCCTTCGCCGGGAGCCCTGCTCCAGATGCTATGGACCTCGAAGCTCAGCCGGAAAAAATCAATATTTACAGCCACCGGGTTGAGACCGGCAAGCGAAAAGGCCAAAGACCTGCTAGTTATCAAAGAATTGGCTGAGTCGGGAAGGATACGGCCGGTCATCGACAGGCGTTATCTTCTGGAACAAATCGCCGAGGCCCACAGGCATGTCGAAAAAGGGCACAAAAAGGGAAACGTAGTTCTGACAATTGACCATACATAATCAACTAGGAGGACTTCCGACATGCAATACAGAATGGTGAAAAAGACAGGAGACAGCCTGTCAGCACTCGGCTTCGGACTGATGCGGCTGCCGAAGAAAGGCCGGAGCATCGACGAACCCCGCGCCACGGCGCAGATACGCTACGCTATAGACCACGGCGTAAACTACCTCGACACGGCCTTTAGCTACAATAGCGAAGCGTTTCTCGGCAGGGCGCTCGCCGACGGCTACCGCGAAAAAGTGAACCTCGCGACCAAGCTGTGGCTTCCCCTAGTCAGGAAAAGGGAAGACATGGACAGAATTCTCGACCTGTCGCTGCGCAACATGCGGACCGACCACATCGACTACTACCTGTTCCACGCCCTGTCGCCCGGCGCGTGGGAGCGGCTCAAAGGCCTCGGAGTAGTGGATTTTATCGAGAAAGCCAGGGCCGACGGCCGCATCCGACACATCGGCTTCTCGTCCCACAGCGGGACGATGGACTTCAAGGAAGTGGTCGACGCCTACGACTGGGACGCCTGCCTGATCCAGTATAGCATCCTGGGCGAAACCGACCAGGCGGGCGCCGAAGGGTTAAAGTACGCCGCGTCAAAGGGGCTCGGCGTAATGATCATGGGGCCGCTGCGCGGGGGCAGCCTTACTAAACCCGCGAAGGAGGCGCAGGCGATCTGGGACGAGGCGGACGTCAGACGGTCCCCGGCTGAATGGGGGCTGCGATGGGTCTGGAACCACCCGGAGGTGACCGTGGCGCTGTCAGGCATGAACGACGAGCGCCACATTGAGGAGAACATCCGCATCGCGAACCAAGCGCTCCCAGACTCGCTGACCGGGAAGGAACTGGCGCTGGCGAGCCGCGTTCGGGACGCCTACCGAAAGCAGGTGAAAGTCGGCTGCACCGGGTGCCATTACTGTCTCCCGTGCCCGGCCGGCGTCAATATTCCGGCCTGTTTCGAGTGTTACAACAACCTGAGCATCAACGGCCCCATGATGACCAAAATGATGTACACGATCTACGTAGGCAGCGGCATCGACGGGTCCGCCAGAAAAGGACACGCATCGCAATGCCGAAACTGCGGTAAATGCGTGGAGAGATGCACCCAACATATTGATATCCCCACTGAGCTCAGGAACGTGACAAAGACGCTGGAGACCCCGGACATGAAGATCCTGGACCTCATATTCCGGCCGGCCATCCGAACCAGCTTATGGTACGATCGATGGAAAAGCAGCATGAAAGCCCGGACACCAGCATTAAAACGATAGCCAATAAATAATTCTAAAACGCGCCAAGAACATCCGCCCGAACCAAGCCTGCCCAACGTTCATCACCCCAACAGCGCTCGACGTGCTGATGAAGAACTTCAACATCATACCCAAGCACCCCAGACCAGAACCCGAAAACTATCCTAGGCTAGATATAACAAGAGAAGCCGGGGTTTACACTCCCCCTCCAGAGAAATTCAACCCCGGCCCCAATTTTTTTTTGAGCCTGTGGCTTGACTGGGACCGCCTCCGAGCGCTACTTTTCAGTCCGCGTAATCGTCGAGATCGATGACTTTCGCACCCACCCCGCACTGAAGCACCGTCCATAGCCTCTTCAGCAGCCTTGTTCCAACCGTACAAGACAATAAGCACACCATGGTCGCCAGGCCCCGCTCGTAGTATAGCGGCACCTCACGAACCAAGAAGCAGTGCTCTCGATCGATGAACAACAGCGAGGTGAAGCCCTTCCCGCTCCACGATGTCGCTAACCAGTTCCAAGCCATTTCCCCCGCCAAGTTCAAGCTACCGTTACTCGCAGCGACCGTCCGCTCGCGCCCGGCTCGCAACATCATGGGACTGCAACTCCTCGCAACGCTTGAAGGCGCACTGGAAGCCCGCTTCTCGAAATTGCCGGCGGAAACCCGACATCACCCCTGAATTGATGTCAACCCCCGATTCCTCCGGCAGTCTTCACAGGTCGAGAGAGATTGCGCCGCCGATTCCGTACTACGCGATATCGCCTTCTCAAACAGGACGGATCATCTCCACCAGCACAAGTCAACCGGAACAATATACTCCTCCAAACGATCAACGAATGCGGCTGCCGCGCCGGATCGAGGCTGCCGTTCAACTAACTCCGTTGGCGTGCCTCTCGATCTTCGGACGTTCTCTGAGGGTCTGGATAGCAAGAAATTGATAGATTTAACCAACGATTCATTATTTTATCTCGCTTGATCCTACGCCTATCAAATATCCACCCATGCCCAACAACCACAACACGACCGGATAGGCAATCCACCGCTCTACACCGCCTGTCCCCAAGACTGTGCCGAAATACTCGTTCGTGACCAAGAAGAACAGGGTCGTCACCCCCAACAGTACAACGATGTACCTGAAAGGCGATCGGATGATCCGGTACGAGCAGATGGCGGCCAGCCCCCCACCAACGAAGGTGAGCAACGCGAATAGCGGGTGCATAGGCACAACGTTTCCCGAGAAAACGCCCACCCCCAGCGCGCCCAGCCCCAACAAGCCCATCGGTACGGCGGCTAATAGATCTCCGTAGGCTCTGAACACGAAAAAGGTACCGACCAATATCATTATCCCGGCCGCCCGCATGACATTATCGAAGATGGTCGCCGACGGCTCCGCAATAATACTATTGGGCGGCCTAGTCGCACCCAAGTCGCTGATCTCGTTATGACCCGTACTGTATCCAGCCGGATAAAACATTTCCGCCGTGATAATACCCATGAAAACGATCGCCGCTGCAAGGAAGAATAGCATTCCAGAGATGATCATCGCGTTTGAGTTCGAAGATCTGATACCCATAAAAGCCCCGCCCGTTATTTTAATCGTCTATATAGCATTGAACTGGTACTGTGTAGGTTATAAGCTCTTCTATTCGATGATCAGTGAGGTTTGTTATACTCGGGTCCTTCCACAATTTTATATCTTGATCGGCTGGGCGTTTTTATTAGCTGCCGGAACGGCCTTCTGCATCAGGCTTCTCTCCGGTCAGGCCGAGAAACATGTCCTCGAGCGTGGGCTTCCTCACACATATTTCTGCACAGCTGAAGTTCCCGGATTTTATGAGCTCTGCGGCCGCTGATATGTTGGTCATGCCGTCGCTTTTAGCGAGATCCACCACTACGCTGTCCCCTTCGATCTGGCTGTGGGGGATCGCTTTCGCGAGTGATTCGAGAGCTTCAGGGGTGCACTTTCGCAAGATCAGCGTGTTGCCGCCGCCATAGCGGTCGATCAGATCCTCCGGGGTCCCCTCTGCGATGATCCTGCCTTTATGCAGGATGGAGACCGTATCAGCGAGGTAATACGCCTCGTCCATGTGGTGGGTCGTGAGAAAAATCGTCTTGCCTCGCGCCCTGAGCTCTCTGATCGTATCCCAGACCTTCCTTCTAGACCCTGGATCGAGGCCGGCGGTCGGTTCGTCAAGGAAGACGATCTCCGGATCGTTGATGAGCGCGATGGCGATACCGACCCTCACCTCAATGACGTTTTCGGGCTTGCCGTGGAGGCCGTGGTCTTTGACGATCCCGGTGAGCAGGTTCCAGTCTTCTACAGCCTTAGCTGCCGTAACGTAATATAGCGTGTCGATGTAGTAAGTCTCGGGATCTGCATCACTCCTGATTAGATCAGAAGCTTTGATATTAAAGCCGGCCGTTTCCAGCAGCCTGTCATGGGCTGACTGTCGCAGGGTTTTACGTATCGGGTTGTCCATTGCCTCGTCGTGCTGGTACGCGATTATGTCCCCGAATTTTTTGCTGCTCTTCGACAACCATGATATGTTCATCCTTCTGAGATCCGATTTTCCATCACCTGATGGCTGCATATGCAAATGAAAGCAGGCTGTTGACAGGCATGCCCTCGTTTTTCCCGTGCAGGTAGGCCATCCGGTAATCCCTGTTGGTCATCCTTTGTCGCAAGATGAAGCCTCTCTCGCTGAGGAACGCTTCGAGCGCCACCTCATCGACGCCGAACAGAAAGGGCTCGCCCGCGTCCGTCACGCCTTTTTGCCAGTTCCGGCCGGCTTTCAGCTTGCAGGTTCCGTCCACCACTGATGCCGGGATGTAGTCGAAGACCATTGCACCGCCCTTGCCTGAGCTATGCGCGATGAAGGCAAGCACCTTGTCCACTGCTATCGGAGGGAGGTACATTAAGAGCCCTTCCAGGAGAAATAGCGTCTTCCGGGAAGTGTCGTACCCGCTCTCAGCGAGCCTCTGGTCAAGATCATCTACGACGAGGTCCGCCGGGACGTAGGTGACGTGGCCCGGCAGCATGCCGAAAATCTCCCGGATCTTATCTGTCTTCAGCTTTTGGGTGGCCGGGCTATCGACTTCGAAGATACGGACGTGCTCTAGCCCTTCGATCCGGTAAGCGCGGGAATCGTATCCGGCGCCCAGTAACACGAGCTGCTCCAGGCCATCGGCCATCGATGCTTTCACGATGTCGTCGAAATACCTCGCCCGGACCAGGCAGGAGATCCCGACACCCGGGACCAGGCGCTCGGACTGCTCCAACGTCGCCCGAGCCTCGGCTGTATGGCTGTTATAGTACTCCATTGTTTCCCGGCTGATGAAGTTGACGGCGTAAGGATCGTAATAGATGCGCTCCTCCTCAGGCCTTCGTGATTCCATCGCCCTGATGATGGCGATGACCTCCGCAGTTTTGCTCGGGCCCGTGACTATACTGCTATTCTCGATTGACTCTTTTCTATCCTTCGTTTGCTCCGTATCCAGTCCTCCTTACCATCTGATCGCAAGTAACAATCATCGATCCAGTCTATTTCAATAAGTATTGAAATACTAGCTATTAAATATTTCGCGTATACTAATCATGAAAAATACTAATTATGAAAAAACGACCGATATGTCTCACGTCAATGAGCTCCGGTCCAACGTGGCGGTCATCGTAATCGGCTGACACTGCTTTGGAAGGCGGGCTGGAAGATGATTCTGCCAGCATAGGCGCAGGTTTCGACTACGCAGAACCAGCTTCGACACTATCGCAGTCCATGTCGTCACTAATAAAGTATATCGACTTTCATGCCTTTACTTTTTCATATGGCAGACAAGAAGATCACTCTGATCATCGAAGGCATGCACTGCAGCCACTGCGCCGCCGCCGTCACGGACAGCCTGAAGAAAGTGAAGGGCGTCAAAGAGGCTGAGACGGTATATACCACAGGTAAATCGAGAGTCGTTGTCGACCCGGCGGCCGCTAAAACTGACGATCTGGTAAAGGCAGTCAGCTCCGTCGGCTATACTGTAAAAAGCATTAAGGAGTAAGCTGTGAACTACCCCGCTCTAAAGGGCGGGGCTCCTCTGCTTCACAGCTGAAAGTTTGCAATCGGCTTTGTTAACGTAGTACCTTGAGACTTGGTTGCGATTATTCCTCTGATTTGTTATACTCGTGTAGTCTCGCCAGCTTCTTTTTGTCTTCTGTAATTCTGAGTTATCTTTTTCTTATTGACATGTAATTTTCTTCTTACGCATCTCTGCAAGAGTTTTACTTTCTGGGTGTCGGCTATTTTCCTGGATGTTTGATTGTGGTGGAATCGGTGTTTGTATGATCGCATCATTCTTGGTTTATCCTGTCTTGAAACTTAAGCTTGTTGTATGTGGGCTGAAGGTATTATGTGGGGGCTGTTTATCTTCGGCCTGGAGGCCGAGGTTTTACGCTCCTCTGTACTCCTCGCTGGTGAAACCGTTCTTGTGACGGCTCCCACGATTTTAATCGTGGGCTTTCGCTCGCTCTCCACTCGGATTGATCGTAATATTGGCGTGATCTATCGCTATGGTGTGTCGGCGATAGCAACCTTTATTCATAATGGTTATTAATTAGCAATAAACAGGTTACGACATCCGTCGATACAAACCGAGGTAATAGCAAGTGATACTGAACAGTGCAGAAACCGAGAAAAACGGGCTTGAGCAGGTCGCAGCGCTGATGTGTGTCGCAGCGAGGACCGCGCCGAAGACGAAAGGTAGAGACAATCTCGTCACCCTGATTGTCACAGGCGACGACCTGAAAGCGCTTTCGGCTGAACTGATGAATGTAGCCAGAGACACTAGCTCCCTGTTTTTCGAACGGGATGCGAAGTGTGTCGATGCATCACAGGCGGTCGTGCTCCTGGGCCAGCGGAACGCTCAGGCCCGCCTGCCGGCCTGCGGGTTCTGCGGCTTCGAGGATTGTGAGGCGTGCATAAAAGCCGGAGGCATGTGCGCGCTCAACGCCTGCGACATTGGGATCGCAACCTGCGCCGCTGCCGCGGTGGCTGCTCGGCACTACGTGGACAACCGGATCATGTTTACCATCGGCAGGGCCGCACTCAATCTGAGCTTGTTCGGCGATGAAAGCGTCACTATGGCCTACGGAATACCGCTGAGCGTGTCGGGCAAGAGCCCGTTCTTCGACCGGAAGTGACGATCCTGAGGGGCATATTTTTCATCCCGCCGGAAGAGGCTCTATCATGGAAGAGGAGGAGCATATTCCGGAGGGCATCGAGCCCAAACACAGGGAACTAAAAGAGAAGAAGGAGTCTCGCATCGGCATACATGCCGCCGCAGAGGGCATGGGCGAGCCGGGGGGCGAGGGCGGACCATCAGAGTGATATAGTGCCGCTTGATTGATACAGGCGCATATCGCTTGGAAAATTCGCCGATATGCAGCCAATCTTTTTATATGTTTACCCGACTATAACGCGTTGGAATCTGGATGGCGGACAATCATTGTGATTACTGCGGGGGGGTCGAGATGCTCCCTTTTTCATGCAAGTACTGCGGAGGTAGCTATTGCGCCAACCATCGCCTGCCCGAGTACCACGAATGTACCGGCCTTACAGCTCTCAAAGAACGCGGCTGGGTCGCTCCCTCGATACAGCCACGGAGAGGCTCCCGTGATCAACGGTCCAGGAAGATGAGGTTGCCGCGTATCCAGCTGCCTGTTCAGGGCAATTACGCATATATCATTATCGGGCTGTGCTTCGTCGTCTATCTTTTACAGTTTGCCGTCCCAATAGTCACCGGATTCAACCTCACCAACTCACTTACCCTGAGCAGCGGCTCCGTGTTTTCTCGGCCGTGGACGCTGGTGACGAGCATGTTCCTCCACGATCCTGGAAATATGTTTCACATCCTCTTCAACATGTTGATGCTGTTTTTCTTCGGACCGCTGCTGGAGCGCCATATCGGCAGCGGCAAGTTCCTATGGCTGTACCTTGGCAGCGGTATCCTGGCTGGCCTGGCTCAGGTGATGATCTTTCCAGGCTCGGCTGTTCTTGGGGCGAGCGGGGCTATCATGGGGGTCATGGGCGCGCTATGCGCGCTAATGCCCGACCTGAGGATTTACCTATACTTTGTGCCCATGAAGCTCGTCTATGCGGTGATCATATTCGCGGCCATCGACCTGATCCTACTGCCGACAGGGGACGGGATCGCGCACGGCGCTCACCTGATAGGCCTGTTCGTCGGGCTGGTATTCGGCTTTTTGATCAAGAAGAGCAAGGGGACGGTACACGCGTACTGGCACGTGTAAACATGCCACGAAAGCCTGAGACATGGAAAACGACCGGGCGATACTTCATTCAAGGCCTGAAGCGTATGATAAACATCGTATGATCGGCCCTGTTGATCTCCAAGGTCCCGTCGATCTGTCGCGCCAGCAGTTCCACCAGCTGCACGCCTAGCGACCCGTTCTTCCTCGCCTCAAAGTCCGCCGGCAGCCCCGCCCCGTCATCGCTTACCGAGAGCACTATACTGCTCGTCACTTCGTCCCTGTGTAGTCTCACCCATATCTCGCCCGGTCTTCCTCCGGGAAACGCATATTTGAAGGCGTTGGAGACCAGCTCGGTCACGATGATACCAACCGGCACAGCCCTGTCGACATCCATGAATATGTTATCGATCTCCACCCTTAGGAATAGGTTGCCCGAGTGGCTATATGATCGTTCCAGGTTCTTGGTCAAGCCTTCCAGGTATTCGGCGATGCTGATGTTCGATAGATCTTTGGATTTATAGAGGAGCTCATGGACTAGGGCCATGGATTTGATCCGGTTCTGGCTGTCCCGAAGCAGATCGATATACCTGGCATCCTCTATCCCGTTGGACTGCAGGTTCAGCAGACTGGTGATGATCTGCAAGTTATTTTTAACCCGATGGTGAACCTCTTTTATCAACGCCTCCTTCTCCTTCAACGAAACTTTCAGCTGCTCATCGGCTAACTTCCGATCCGTAATGTCGGTCAGCATCGCGATCGAGCCGATTCTTTTTCCGCTGCTGTTGATCAGGGATGAGCTGGTGGCGATAACCCATATAAAGCCACCGTCCCTGCGTCTCAGCTTGTAGTCGTGCTGTTCGTTGATGCCCCGCTTCCCCAGCAGGACGTTGCGGTTAAGCAGGTCATGGTACTCGATGTCGACGAACTCATAGATACTGCGGCCCAACATGTCGTTCGGGGTATAGCCGAGCATCTCGGCTCCCCTGCTGTTAACAAAGACCAGCTTCGCTTCGGCATCGAAGACGCAGATGCTCTCGTTGGCCGTTTCCACGATCAGCTTATACCGCTCCTCGCTCAGGCGGAGAGCCTCCTCAGCCAGCCTGCTCCCCGTGATATCCTGGACGATGCCGAACTGTTTCACCAGAGCGCCCGCGGGGTCCTTGACAGCCGTCTCGGATTCCGAACGGACGTGACGTATCGAGCCGTCCGGCAGGATGATCCGGTACTCCTCCGAATGCGCCTCTCCCTGCTGCACGCTTGATCGGATGCTCAGTTTAACGCGCTCCGCATCCTCTGGGTGAAGCTTCTCTGTAAACATATCGTACGTGATGGTGGCAGTTTCCGGGGTGAACCCGAAGATCTGCACCGCCCCCTCGGAGACTTGTGCCATCTTAGTCTTCAGATCCCACTCGTAGTATCCGAGGTGAGCCATGTGTTCGGCTCTCTCCCGGTCCCGTTCGCTATTGCGGAGGGCTTCCTCGTTCTGTTTGCGCTCGGTGATGTCCTGGACGATGCCGAATTGCCTAATAGGAACACCCGCAGAATCCCTGATCACATCCTCGAATTCTGAGTAGACGTGGCGTATCGAGCCGTCCGGCAGTACCATCCGGCATTCCAGGGAGTAGGCTGTGCCTTGTTCCAGGTGGTATCTGATCTCCTTTTTAATGCGCTCTACGTCTTCGGGATGGATCTTTTCCGTGAAGGCTTCGTACGCGATGATATCTGTTGAGGCGGGGAATCCGAGGATCAGTGCGCATCCTTCTGACACGTGCGACGTCCGCTTCTGCAGGTCCCACTCGAAATACCCTATATGGGCCATATGCTCCGCTTTGGCCCGATCGTGCTCGCTATTACGCAGCGACTCCTCGTTCCGCTTACGTTCAGTGATGTCTCTGAGGATGAGGAGTGTGCCTACAGACCGGTCGTGTTCATCGTTCAAGCGAGATATGCTGGCATCGATCCATCTCAGCCCCACGCTATCGGGGCAACCAAGGACGATCTCCTCAGAAGTTTTGCTTTCTCCCCTGAGGCGTTCGGTTAGGGAGGGCCAGCGGGCCAGCGCATCTTTCGCGGGCTGCCCTACCGCTGTTCCTGTGATACCTAGCATCTTCCTTGCGGCCGTGTTGATCTTCACGACAGCCCCATGGGGATTCAGCACCATTGCCCCCTCGGCCATGCTTTCGATTAGCTCTTCCGTGGCTATGGGCATCAGCTCGAAAATGCCATGCCTGAAGACGCCCCAGGAAAAAATAGCCCCCATAGCAGTGAAGGCGAATGGTGTTAGATCCACCCCGAATAGGGGGAGGAAGCCGTCTGGCGAGACCGCATATGCGACGATCGTAATGATAGCGCCCAGTAAAAGGGACGCGCTGTCCGTGCTATTTTTATCGCGATCGCGTATGGATTTCCTGAGCAGCAGCAGATAACCGGGGATCACCAGGGCGTATGAGTAGAAATTCATCGCCCAGGAGACGATGCCCTTATCATACACTATGATATCGCCGAACCCGTAGTTCGCCATCTTAATGCTGGTCCACATAAGTCCGTGGTACTCATTAGTCAGCGTGATTATGACAGTGATAGCAGGTAATATCCAGAGTAGCAGGCCCCTCTCCTTGGTGATCAATCTGCCCATGCCGCAGTATTCCATGGCGAAGAGAATCCATAGCGGCGGTATAAACAAACCACTAATAATATATATCTTAACGAATAATATTTTGAGTTCGCCATCACCCATGGAGTTACCAACAGCCGTCATGAACACCCATCCAGACACAGCCGCCAGGAATAGCGCAAAATACGTACCTCCAGGCACTGATCGCCGCTGCCAGACGTACCTAGCCAGCACAGCCAAGACAACCGCCGTAACAAACAACATGGCCGTATACGGCGACAACTGAAAAATCAAATAATCCCCCATAGAACACCGGCAACACCAATCCAACCACACAACGATAAAGCCCGGAATCCCACCAGATTACCCAACCGACTCAGACACCCCGCCGCCAGATCCGACCCCCGCGCATTCCAAACAATGAAAAGAGATGACATTTTTTTCGCTCGTTTTTACCGGATAAGCCGCATATCTTGAGGGGCATTTCCCATCAAAACAACGTTTATATATTACGATCTGTAAGCCCATACCAGCTTAAACCTTTTTATTACAAATATCTAATTATAAGCCTTTAGCCCCAACGTATATCGCAAGAGATACAACAGGTCATTTTGAATAAGATCATCCAAAAACAGATAACCATAAAACGCCTAACGTCAAATACAATCACATTAATGCAAATACAGGCCGATGACCCTCGTATATATGTGAAATTAAAACCGTAACCGCGGATCAAAAGTCCACGCTGCCCTCGCTTTCCGCAAATGTTCCGATCTCACGCAGGATAGACCCAGTTTTTAGCCATTCTGGAAAGCCGAAGGCTCAGAAGCAGGCTCAGAAGCAGGCTCAGAAGCAGGCTCAGAAGCAGGCTCAGAAGCAGGCTCAGAAGCAGGCTCAGAAGCAGGCTCAGAAGCAGGCTCAGATCATCAACAGGGCGATGAGGCCTCCGGCACCGACCATTAAGATGGCCATGGCCACCGTATACATCCCAAACTTTC
>Ga0187785_10000622_pt1 | contig 12839 bp, 8 predicted proteins | sample 0815_BV2_4_20_MG_FD_132466 | JGI IMG/M metagenome (GOLD analysis project Ga0187785, IMG submission 132466) | Tropical peat soil microbial communities from peatlands in Department of Meta, Colombia - 0815_BV2_4_20_MG | ecosystem: Environmental > Terrestrial > Soil > Wetlands > Peat | place...
ACAGATCTGTCCATTACGGTTCATGACCACCAGATCACCGTCCTGATTCTGAACGGTATGCAACTGGACGAACTGCACCTTGCCTTCAGTCCGCGATTGCAGGTTGGTTTGCTCACCCCGTTTACTGGCCACACCGCCGATATGAAAGGTACGCATGGTCAACTGCGTCCCCGGTTCACCGATGGATTGAGCGGCAATGATGCCGATAGCCTCGCCGATATTGACGGTTTTGCCGTAGGCCAGATCCCGGCCATAGCACATGGCACAGACCCCCTTGTTGCTTTGGCAGGTCAGAACCGAGCGGATCAGGACCTTTTCAATACCGGCTTCTTCAATGCGTTCAGCCACCTCTTCGTCTATCTCGCTATTGGCTTTGATCAGGATCTCATCGGAGAAGGGGTCCTTGACATCTTCCAGAGTTACCCGTCCCAGAATACGTTCCCCGATCGGCTGGATGATCTCTCCGGCTTCCCGCAGGGCCTCCACATAAATCCCGTCTATGGTTCCGCAGTCTTCCTGGTGAATGATGACATCCTGAGAGACATCCACCAAACGCCGGGTCAGGTAACCGGAGTTGGCCGTCTTTAAAGCCGTATCGGCTAATCCTTTCCGCGCTCCGTGGGTAGATATGAAGTATTCCAACACGCTCAGGCCTTCCCGGAAATTAGCCCGTATCGGTGTCTCGATGATCTCGCCCGAGGGCTTGGCCATCAGGCCGCGCATTCCGGCCAACTGGCGCATCTGGTCTTTACTGCCCCGGGCGCCGGAATCGGTCATCATGAAAATAGGATTGAAGCTGGTGACCTGCATTTCTTTGCCTTGGGCCTCAACAGCAACTTCCGACCCCATAACCTGCATCATCTTCTGAGCCACATCTTCACTGGCTCTGGCCCAGATATCCACCAGTTTGTTGTATTTTTCACCGTCGGTGATCAGACCGTCCGTATACTGCTTCTCGACCTTACGAACCTCTTCCTCCGCCTTTTTCAAAATATCCTTTTTTTGGGGAGGAATCTTCATGTCGGAAACGGAAATAGAGATCCCGGAAAGGGTGGCATAATGATAGCCCACATCCTTCAAACGGTCGGCCAAAAGAACCGTCTGTTTCAGACCGGCTTTTCGGTAACAATCGTCTATGAGCTTGCGGATCTCCTTTTTGGTCATAACCCGATTGATGCGGTCAAAAGGAATCATCGACGGCAGGACTTCTCCCAAGATGATCCGCCCCACTGTGGTCTCAACCAGGTGGCCGTCCATGCGGACCTTGATCTTGGCCTGCAGATCAACCTCTCCGGCATCAAAGGAGATACGCACCTCTTCCGGGCCGTAGAAAACCTTGCCTTCTCCTTTGGCAAACATCCGGTCCCGAGTCATATAATAAAGTCCCAGAATGATATCCTGAGAGGGGACAATAATCGGTTCCCCATTGGCCGGGGAAAGGATATTGTTGGTGGACATCATCAGGGTCCGGGCCTCAATCTGGGCCTGAATGGATAGTGGAACATGGACAGCCATCTGGTCCCCGTCAAAATCGGCGTTAAAGGCCGTACAAACCAGAGGGTGCAGTTGGATGGCTTTTCCTTCCACCAGGATCGGTTCAAAGGCCTGGATCCCCAGGCGGTGCAGCGTGGGGGCCCGGTTCAGGAGAACCGGGTATTCCCGGACAACCTCATCCAGGGTGTCCCAGACCTCCGGGGTCTCCTTTTCCACCATTTTTTTGGCGGTCTTTATGGTAGTCACATACCCTTTTTCCTCCAGCCGGTTATAGATAAAGGGCTTGAACAGCTCCAGGGCCATCTTTTTGGGGAGACCGCACTGATGCAGACGCAGATTGGGACCGACCACAATAACCGAACGGCCCGAATAATCCACCCGCTTGCCCAACAGATTCTGGCGGAAACGGCCCTGTTTCCCTTTAAGCATATCGCTCAGGGATTTCAGGGGACGTTTGTTGGTCCCGGTGATCACCTTACCTCTGCGGCCGTTATCAAAGAGAACATCCACCGCTTCCTGAAGCATTCTTTTTTCATTGCGGATAATGATATCCGGAGCATTCAGTTCCAGGAGCCGTTTAAGGCGGTTGTTCCGGTTGATGACCCGGCGGTAGAGATCATTCAGATCGGAAGTAGCAAAACGTCCGCCATCCAAGGGCACCAAAGGCCGAAGATCCGGTGGCAGCACCGGGATCACCTTCATGATCATCCACTCCGGACGATTGCCGGAGTCCTTAAAGGCATCGACAACCTTCAGCCGTTTGATCAATTTTTTCTTCTTGGCCTCGGAATGGGTTTTTTGGGCCTCTTCCCGCAGGGTTTTGGATTCCCCCTCCAGATCCAGATTTTTCAGGAGCAGTTGAATGGCCTCGGCGCCGATCCCGGCGACCACCCTGTCGCCAAATTCTTCTTTAACCTGCCGGAAGCGTTCTTCAGAGAAGAGGCTTCGAACCGGCATGGAGGATTCTTTGGATTCCAGAACAATATAGGATTCAAAATAGAGAACTTTTTCCAGTTCCTTAAGGGTCAGGTCTAAGAGGGTCCCTATCTTACTGGGCAGGCTCTTTAAAAACCAGATATGGGCCACCGGACTGGCTAATTCAATGTGTCCCATGCGTTCCCGGCGCACCTTGGACTGAATTACCTCAACTCCGCACTTCTCGCAGACCACTCCCCGGTGCTTCATCCGTTTGTACTTGCCGCAATTACACTCATAATCTTTGGTTGGACCGAAGATCTTGGCGCAAAAGAGGCCGTCTCGTTCCGGCTTGAAGGTCCGATAATTAATAGTCTCCGGCTTTTTTACCTCCCCATTGGACCACTCCCGGATCTTTTCCGGGGAGGCCAGAGATATCTTCACCGCATAAAAATTCAACGGATCTTTGGGCTTGGCAAAATAGCTAAATAAATCTTCCAATTTTGACTCCTTATATAAAAGGGTTTAGGAGGTAAGGTTTATTGCCTTGGAAAACCTTAAACCTTATACCATACACCTTATTACCTTAATGGCTTTCCTCCGGGGTATCGCCTTCCAGGAGCTCAACATTAAGCCCAAGGCTCTGCAGTTCCTTGACCAGAACATTAAAAGACTCAGGCAGCCCGGCCTCCAGGATATTATCCCCCTTGACGATCTTTTCATACATGCGGGTCCGGCCCACCACATCATCCGACTTGACGGTCAGGAATTCCTGAAGGGTAAAGGCGGCGCCATAGGCCTCCATGGCCCAAACCTCCATCTCACCCAGACGCTGACCGCCAAACTGGGCCTTCCCGCCCAGAGGCTGCTGAGTGACCAGGGAGTAAGGACCAATAGAGCGGGCGTGGATTTTATCATCCACCAAGTGATGCAGCTTGAGCATATACATGACCCCCACCGTTACCGGGCGGTCAAACCGCTGGCCGGTCCGTCCGTCATAAAGGATGGACTGACCGGTTTCCGGCAATCCGGCCAATTTGAGCAGACGCTGGATATCCTCTTCCTCGGCCCCGTCGAAGACCGGGGTGGCCATATGGACGCCTTCCCGGAACTGATCGGCCAGCATGGGCAACTGGTCATCAGCCATTTCATCCATGAACTCCTCAACCTTTTTGGAATCATAAATTTTCTTGAGGAGTTTCCGGGTTTCGCCGTCTTTGCCTAATTTATTGATCAGGGCGGCTACCTTGGCTCCCAGTTCTTTGGAAACCCATCCCAGATGGGTCTCCATGACCTGGCCTACGTTCATGCGGGAAGGAACTCCAAGAGGATTCAGGACGATATCGATCGGTGTCCCGTCGGAAAAGTAAGGCATGTCTTCCGTCGGCAGAATACGGGACACAACCCCCTTATTCCCGTGGCGGCCGGCCATCTTATCGCCCACCGACAATTTCCGCTTCACCGTTACATAGACCTTGACCATTTTGACGACCCCGGGGGGCAGTTCATCCCCCCGTTTGAGCTTGGCGATTTTCCCTTCAAAATTTTCTTTGATCAGGACCACCTGCTCCTGATAATCCTTGACGATTTTTTCCACATCGTCTTTCAGGTCCTTGCCCTTGGCCACTGCCAGCTCTTTCCATTTCTTGACCGGCATCTTGGCTAAACGTTCAGCGGTAAATTTTTCTCCTCTGGAGATGAGGACCTTGCCGCTGCGGTCTTCCTTAATGGTTCCGGCCGACACCTTGCCAAGCAATACCGTTTTCAGCCGAAGCATGGCCTCCCGTTGGACGATTTGGATCTCATCGTTTTGATCTTTCATGATCCGGGAGATCTCTTCTTCCTCGATGGCCTTGGAGCGGCTGTCCCGGTCAACCCCTTTTCTGGAAAAAACATGGGCATCGATGACAATTCCCTCAATCCCGGGAGGAACCCTTAAGGAGGTGTCCTTGACATCTCCGGCCTTTTCACCAAAAATGGCCCGCAACAGTTTTTCCTCCGGCGACAACTGGGTTTCTCCCTTGGGGGTAATTTTGCCCACCAGGATATCTCCGGGGTTGACTTCGGCTCCAATACGGATAATGCCGCTTTCATCCAGATTTTTTAACGACTCGTCACCCAGATTGGGAATGTCCCGGGTAATTTCCTCCCGGCCTAATTTGGTATCCCGGGCCACCAGCTCGAATTCTTCAATATGAATCGAGGTAAAAACATCATCTCTGACCAGATGTTCCCCCACCAGGATGGAATCCTCAAAGTTATATCCTCCCCAGGACATAAAGGCCACCATGACGTTCCGGCCCAGGGCTAATTCGCCCCGTTCTGTGGAGGGTCCGTCGGCGATGATCTGTCCTCTAGAAACATAATCTCCCTTTCGGACAATCGGCTTCTGGTTGAAACAGGTATTCTGATTGGAACGCTGAAATTTAGTTAGCTTATAAATTTCCACGTCGGCCCCCAGAGCCTTGGACGATTCACGCTCCGAGAGATAGCGCACAACGATCCGGTCGGCATCGACATCCTCGACGATGCCGTCCCTCTTGGCCACCACGGTAACCCCTGAATCCCGAGCCACCACTCCTTCAATCCCGGTTCCGATAATCGGGGCCCGGCAGGCCAATAGGGGAACAGCCTGACGCTGCATATTGGAGCCCATGAGAGCCCGGTTGGCATCATCATTTTCCAGAAAAGGAATCAGAGACGCGGCTACACTGACCAACTGGTTCGGCGAAACGTCCATAAGATGGATCGGTTCCTCTTCCTGGTTGACCATAACAAACTCACCATCCCGCCGGGCCGATACCAGGGGCTCAAGGATCTTCCCGGCCCGGTCCACCGTCACATTGGCCTGGGCAATATTCAAATCTTTTTCGTCCATGGCGCTCAGGAAATTGACCTCCCGAGACACGGCCCCCTCTCTAACCGCCCGATAGGGCGTTTCAATAAAGCCGAATTCATTGACCCTGGCATAGGTGCTTAAGGAAACGATCAAACCGATATTGGGACCTTCCGGGGTTTCAATCGGGCAGATCCGTCCGTAATGGGTAGGATGAACGTCCCGGACTTCGAAGCCGGCCCGTTCCCGGGTCAGCCCGCCCGGTCCAAGGGCGCTGAGCCGCCTTTTATGCGTAATTTCAGACAAAGGATTGGTCTGATCCATAAACTGGGAAAGCTGGCTGGTACCGAAGAATTCCTTGACTACTGCCGCTACCGGTTTAGGGTTGATCAGATCGTGAGGCATTAGGGTCTCGATCTCCTGGAGGGTCATCCGCTCCTTAATGGTCCGCTCCATTCGGACCAGTCCGATACGGTATTGGTTTTCCAGGAGTTCCCCCACGGCCCGGACCCGCCGGTTGCCCAGATGATCGATATCATCGACCGGTCCGTTGGTATCCTTGAGTTCGATCAGTTTCTTGACGGCCAGCAGGATATCCTCCTTGCGCAGGGTCCTCTCGGTTAGGAGCACATCTTGTCCCAATCTCCGATTCAGTTTGAGCCGGCCCACAGAGGATAGATCATAATTCTCCGAATTAAAAAAAAGATTCTGGAAGAAATTGTTGGCCACTTCGATCGTCGGAGGATTGCTGGGCCGCAATTTTTTATAAATTTCCAGGACAGCCTCTTCCGTATTGGCAATTTTATCGATCACCAGAGTATCCCGCAGGGAGGAACTAACGTTGACCCCGTCAATAAAAAGAAGGTCGAAAGAAGCAATCTTCTTCTGGATGATCTGGTTCAGTTTTTCCCGGCTCAGGGCCTCGTTGCTGGCCGCCACCACCTCGCCGGTTTCCGGGTCGATGGCATCCTGGGCCAGATAAAAGCCCTCGATATCCTCATTCTTGGCCGGCAGGGAAGTGATATCGGCCTCCTGAAGCATTTTGATGATCTTTTTATTGATCTTCTTATTTTTCTTGGCGATCACCTCTCCGGTCAGAGGATTGATAATATCTCGCGGGGCCTTTTTGCCCAGCAGGAAATCGGGGTTCATCTCCCGACGGAGTTTGCCGTCCTCCAGGGTGATCCGTTCCCGTTCATAAAAGAAATTCAACAGGTCCTGGTTGGTGTATCCGCGGGCCTTGAGCAGAATGGTCACCGGAAACTTCCGGCGCCGGTCGATGCGCACATAAAGGATATTCTTGGCATCAAATTCCAGGTCGATCCAAGAGCCCCGCAAGGGGATAATCCTGGCCGAGTACAGCAAACGGCCGCTGCTGTGGGTCTTACCCTTGTCATGATCAAAAAAGATACCCGGTGAGCGGTGAAGCTGGCTGACGACCACCCGTTCCGTTCCATTGACGATAAAGGTCCCCTTGTCAGTCATCAGGGGGATGGTTCCAAAATAGATATCCTGTTCTTTGATATCCCGAATGGTCTGGCTGCCCGTATCCTTGTCCAGATCATAGACAATGAGGCGGACCGTAATCTTCATGGGCACTTCATAGGTCATTCCCCGTTGCAGACACTCTGGGACGTCATATTTGACCTCCCCAAAAGAATAGCGCACAAACTCCAGGGAAGACATGCCGCTGAAATCTCGGATGGGAAAAACACTTTTGAACACGGCCTGTAACCCGGTATTTTCCCGCTGATCCGGATCAATATCCTTCTGCAGAAAGCGCTCATAGGAATGCTTCTGCATATTGATCAAATTGGGGATATCAATAATTTTTTCAATACGTCCAAAATTTTTTCGAAAACGGACATTATAAATAGAACGATCCTTCATCCTTGCTCCTTCCTGGTTTAAGGAAGTGTTTATAAACGGCACGATCGAAGTGCTTAAAGCCAATCCATCTGGAATCGGCTACGAATAAAATCGCTTAAGCCCTCCCCCGTGAATTACCGCCCTGTTGTCATCTTCCGTTCCCTTTAGAGTGTTTCCTCTTGAGGGTTCCCGGAGGATTTGTATTGAAAACCAAAGTGCAACTAACCCGTAATACCGACCTGGCGGGATTACGGGTTAGGATTTCGCCATTAAAAAACAAAGATATGACCTTTACCAAATCTCTAAATGGATTGTTTTTCCAAGATTCGGTGAAAGGTCAAAAATAAAAAACCGGAGGCTATTTAATCTCCACTGTGGCCCCGGCCTCTTCCAACTGCTTTTTAATCTTTTCAGCCTCTTCCTTGGAAACCCCTTCCTTGATGGGATTCGGCAGGTTTTCCACGGCATCCTTGGCCTCCTTGAGCCCAAGACTGGTAATGGCCCGAACCTCTTTGATCACCTGGATCTTTTTATCTCCCACACCGGTGATGACCACTGAAAATTCAGTCTGCTCTTCCACCGCCTGGGCCTCAGCCGCGGCCGGCATCGCACCGGCCATAGCCATAACTGGAGCCGAAGCTTTGACGCCGAATTTATCTTCCAATTCTTTGACCAGTTCTGAAAGTTCCAGGACAGTCATATTAGCGATAAAAGCAATAACATCTTCTTTAGTTATATTCTCAGCCATTGTATTCGTTCCTCCTTATTTCTTATCCTTAGGCCTGGGCTTTTTGCTCTTCTATGGCCTTTAAAGTTCCCATAAATTTTTGAATGATACCGGCCAGCGTGGATACCAAGCTCGTCGGTACGGCCACCAGTGATGACAACACCTGCCCCAACAAGACTTCCCGGGCAGGCATTTTGGCTAACTGCAAAACGGCCTCTCCGGTAATCGGTTTCCCCTCCAGGAATCCGCCTTTGAACACAAAGGTCTCACGATTCTTGGCAAAATCTGCCAGTACCTTGGCGGCACCTACCGGGTCCTGATAGCTCAGGGTAATCCCGCAGGGACCGACAAAAAGATCCTTGGCAGAGACGATTGGGGTTGACTCGGCAGCCCGGTTAAACAGGGTGTTTTTCACCACCTGATATTCATCGCCGCCCTTTCGTAAATCACGCCTTAACTGGCTCAAGGTTTCCACATTTAAGCCTCGAAAGTCGGTGACGAAAACGGCCTTGGCTTTGGCCAATCGCTGATGGAGGTCGGCCACGACTTTTTCCTTATCTTCCCGTTTCAACGATTTCTATCCTCCTTTCTTAAAGGGTAATTAGGTTTTAAGTCCGCGGCACAACGGCTGAGCCCAATGCTTTTCCTGAGTCTCGGTAGGCTGAGGGGATCATTTATGCCTTAAAAAAGCACCTACGGTCTTCGACCCTAAAACCTGCTTTATGATTTAAATAGTCGGGTTCCATGACCTGAGGATTCCAGTGTTTTAATTTCCATGCCTTTCACGCGGTTCCCCAGGAGTAAACCCTTTTTCAAGCTCGACACTTCGACTCCCGAATGGGAGCCTCTTTAAAAGCTCGACAAAGTCGAGCGGCTCGAGCGGCTGAATCCTTGAATCCCTTGTTTTATTTCGTAATCTCTTTTATAAAAACCGGATCAATTTTTATTCCCGGTCCCATAGTTGTGGAAACAGTCACGCTCTTTAGATAAGTACCCTTACTGGTTGAGGGTTTGAGACGTATCAAAATATCAAAGAGAGACATGATATTGGGAATCAGTTTTTCCATTCCGAAGGAAACCCGTCCCACCGGTGCATGAACAATACCGTTTTTTTCCACCCGGAATTCAATTTTTCCGGCTTTAATTTCTTTTACGGCCTTGCCCACATCAAAAGTCACCGTCCCAGTCTTGGCATTGGGCATCAAACCTCTGGGGCCTAAAACCTTACCGATTTTACCGACCGAACCCATCATATCCGGAGTGGCTACTGCCTTGTCAAAATCAAGCCATCCGCCCTTGATCTTTTCTATCAGCTCATCACCGCCGGTAAAATCTGCGCCGGCTTCCTGAGCTTCCCGCTCTTTTTCTCCTTTGGCAAAGACCAAGACCCGGGTGGTCTTTCCGGTGCCGTTCGGCAGGACCACGGCCCCTCGGACCATTTGATCGGCATGACGAGGGTCTACCCCCAACCTAACGGCCATATCCACTGTTTCATCAAACCGGGTGTAAGAAGAAGACAAAGCCAGCTGAACCGCCTCTTCCAAAGGATAGCGTTTGGTTCGATCCACCTGGTCATTGGCCTTCTTATATTTTTTTCCTCGATCTGGCATGATAGTCAACCTACCTCTCTAATCTATTGATCTCAACCAATCTCAAGCCCCATGCTCAGGGCAGTTCCTTCAATAATTTTTTTGGCGGCCTCCAGGGTATTGGCATTTAAATCCGGCATTTTGAGTTTTGCAATTTCTTCAATCTGCTTAGGACTGACCTTGCCGACTTTATCCCGATTGGGGACCTTAGATCCCTTGGCGATTTGCGCCGCTTTTTTCAACAAAATGGAAGCTGGCGGAGTTTTGGTAATAAAAGTAAAAGAGCGATCGGAAAAAACCGTGATAACAACCGGGATAATCATGCCCTCCTGCCCCTGGGTGCGGGCATTGAAAGACTTACAAAACTCCATAATATTGACCCCGTGCTGGCCTAAAGCCGGGCCGATAGGGGGCGAGGGATTGGCTTGGGCCGCTGGAACCTGAAGCTTGATATAGGCGACAATTTTTTTGGCCATTTCTTTCTTTTCTCCTTATAACGTCATGCCCCGCTGGGGGCTTCTGCCTGCACAAGGCCGGCCTGGACCTCGAAATAATAAAAAAATGAAACGCCTGAGGGCCTGCGGCGCTTCAGCAATTTCCTCAATTGGCCTTCAAAAAATTTCAAAGGGAAAAGGCATTACAGTTTGGCCACCTGAACAAAATCCAACTCAACCGGAGTGGAGCGACCGAAGATACTGATAAGGACCTTAATCTTTCCTTTATCCGGTTTAACCTCCTCCACTACCCCATTGAAATTAGAAAAAGGCCCGTCAATGACCCTGACTTCATCTCCCTCTTCAAAAAAGAATTTCGGTTTGGGCTTGACGGCCCCTTCAGCCATTTGGGCAATAACCTGCTCGGCTTCCTCGTCGGGGATAGGCACCGGCTTGTTTTTTTCTCCAATAAACCCGGTTACCTTGGGGGTATCCTTGACAAAATGCCAGGTCTCATCATTGAGTTCCATACGAACCAGGATATAGCCGGGATAAAATTTCCGCGAGGAGGTCTTTCTCTCCCCTTTTACCAGCTCAACCACCTTTTCGGTTGGAACCAGAATCTCGGAGAACAGATCCGCCTTACCTAAGGACTTGACATGCTCTTCCAGAGCCTGTTTGACCTTATGCTCAAACCCGGAATACGTATGTACGATATACCATTTATGTGCCACAGGCCGGCCTCTTCACCTAATTATCTTTTTAAAATAGTCCCTACCGCCTTGGCCAGCCCCACATCCAACAGCCCCAGAAAGAAGGCAATCAGGACGGACAAGGCAATAACCATGACGGTTGCAGCAATGGTCTCTTTCCTGGAGGGCCAAGTTACCTTTTTAAGCTCAATGCGCACTTCCCGGAAAAATTCTTTGATCTGTCCAATCCACTGGCCTTTTTCGGCCCACTTGGCAGCCAAGCCCTCGACCGGTTCTTCTTTCGGACTGGTTTTTTTAAGCACAGGTTTGTTTTTAGGCTTAGAAATCGGCGGATTTTCCGTGTTTTTAGCCGTTCCTATTTCCTTTACGGCCGTTTCCTTGGAATTATCCGTTGTCCCGTTCTTTTTGTTCTTCTTCATGCTATATACAGGCCTCGTGCGTTATTTTCGGGATAGAATTGGCAGGCCAGGAGGGATTCGAACCCCCAACACCCGGATTTGGAGTCCGGTGCTCTAGCCATTAGAGCTACTGGCCTGCAAGACCAGCAATGGACCCCCGTCTTACTTGGTTTCCTTGTGCGCAGTATGAGTTTGGCAGAAAGGACAGTACTTTTTGAATTCTAATTTATCAGGGGTCTTTCGCTTGTTCTTGGTCGTGGTATAATTCTTTCTTTTACATTGAGTACAGGACAATATAATGATATCACGCATGACTAATTCCCAAAGGTATAAGGTCTAAGGTCTTTGGTGTAAGGTTTTTGGGTTTATTCTTCACCTTACACCGCATACCTGTTTTAATTATTCGATGATGTCCGAGATAACCCCGGCTCCCACCGTCCGGCCGCCTTCCCGGATGGCAAAGCGCAATTCCTTCTCCATGGCGATCGGCGTGATCATGGCCACTTCCACCGACACATTGTCTCCGGGCATGACCATCTCCACCCCTTCCGGCAAGGTCACTACCCCGGTCACATCCGTCGTCCGGAAATAAAACTGCGGCCGATATCCATTAAAGAACGGCGTATGCCGCCCGCCTTCTTCCTTCGCCAAAATATAGGCCTCCGCCTTGAACTTCGTATGCGGGGTAATACTTCCGGGCTTGGCCACTACCTGCCCCCGTTCCACTTCATCCCGCTTCGTCCCGCGCAGCAGCAGCCCCACATTGTCTCCCGCCTGCCCCTGATCCAAAGTCTTCCGGAACATCTCCACCCCGGTACAGATCGTCTTGGCCGTCGGCCGGATCCCGATAATCTCCACTTCTTCCCCAACCTTGACCATCCCGCGCTCAACACGGCCCGTTACTACCGTACCACGGCCCGAGATGCTGAACACATCCTCCACCGGCATCAAAAAGGGCTTCTCTACATCCCGCACCGGCTCCGGTACAAACTTGTCCACCGCATCCATCAGATCCAGAATCGGCTTGCAGTTGTTGCATTCCCCTTTCCCGCAGCCGCATTCCAGGGCCTTCAGGGCCGATCCCTTGATGATCGGAATCTCGTCCCCGGGAAACTCATACTTGGTCAGCAGTTCCCGCAACTCCAGCTCTACCAACTCGATCAGTTCCGGGTCATCCACCATGTCGACTTTGTTCAAAAATACCACTATATAAGGCACACCGACCTGACGGGCCAGCAGGATGTGCTCACGGGTCTGCGGCATCGGACCGTCATCCGCCCCCACCACCAGGATCGCACCGTCCATCTGCGCCGCTCCGGTGATCATGTTCTTGATATAGTCCGCGTGCCCCGGACAGTCCACATGGGCATAATGCCGGTTCTTCGTCTCATATTCCACGTGCGCCGTCGCAATCGTGATACCGCGCTCCTTTTCTTCCGGCGCCTTGTCTATCTGATCAAACGGGACAAAGTTCGCCATCCCGGTCTTCGATAGACATAACGTGATCGCCGCCGTTAACGTCGTCTTCCCGTGGTCTATATGCCCGATCGTCCCTACATTGACATGCGGCTTCGTCCGCTCAAATTTCTTCTTCGCCATCTCCGCCTCCCTTAATTATAAAAATGGTTTCCTTAGGCTGAAAATTTTAAATGATAATTTGTGAAATGGAGCCCACGACCGGGATTGAACCGGTGAACCTCTTCCTTACCAAGGAAGTGCTCTACCGACTGAGCTACGTGGGCTTATTATGTTTAAGCCTGCCCGAACCTGGCAATATTCCGGGCAGCAGTTTTTGTTGGAGCGGGAAACGGGATTCGAACCCGCGACCCTCAGCTTGGAAGGCTGACGCTCTAGCCAACTGAGC
>Ga0187785_10000623_pt1 | contig 12833 bp, 14 predicted proteins | sample 0815_BV2_4_20_MG_FD_132466 | JGI IMG/M metagenome (GOLD analysis project Ga0187785, IMG submission 132466) | Tropical peat soil microbial communities from peatlands in Department of Meta, Colombia - 0815_BV2_4_20_MG | ecosystem: Environmental > Terrestrial > Soil > Wetlands > Peat | place...
GCGTGCGCAGGAGGACTTCGACGCCCGGCTTTCTGCGACGGCTCGCCATTACCTCTACCGCATCGTCGATCGCCGTGCGCCTCTCGCGCTCGAGCGCCACCGCGCCTGGGGCGTGTTCCGCTCCCTCGATGCCGAGGCGATGAACGAAGCGGCGCAGGTGCTCGTCGGCCATCACGACTTCACCACGTTCCGCTCGACCGAGTGTCAGGCGAAGTCGCCGATCAAGACCCTCGACCAGCTCGACGTGTCGCGCCTCGGCGAGATCATTCGCGTCGAGACGAAAGCACGCTCCTTCCTGCACAATCAGGTGCGCTCGATGGTGGGCTCGTTGAAGCTCGTCGGCGAGGGGAGGTGGACCGCGAGCGACTTGAAACTCGCGCTCGAGGCGCATGACCGCGCCGCCTGCGGTCCGGTCGCGCCCCCGCAAGGTCTCTATCTCGTTAAGGTCGATTATTGAGCGGGTGCGGCGCGGAAGCCGAGTCCGAGAGTGTCGTGCCGTCGCCCTAAAGGCCGCTTTTCCGCCATGCTTCGCGATGCCGCGCCTTGGTATCCCTGGCGCTTCGGCTGCCGCATAGACAGGCCCTCCGGCCTGAGCTAGGAGCTTTGTCACCGTTGGCGAGCTTCCCCTCCCTTTCGCAACGGGGGAGGGCCGGGGAGGGGGTTCAGTTGCACGATAGCTTCGTTCGCCGGGCTTCCAGCACTAGATGATCAGACGCATCGCCACCGTTGGCGGGCTCACGCTCGTCTCGCGCCTCACCGGCTTCATCCGCGACGTGGTCATGGCCGCGATCCTCGGCGCCGGGCCGATCGCCGACGCCTTCTTTGTCGCCTTCAGGCTGCCCAACCATTTCCGCGCCATCTTCGCCGAAGGCGCCTTCGCCGCCGCCTTCGTGCCGGCTTATGCGCGCACCCTCGAGCAGGCGGGCTTGCCGGCCGCGAAGCTCTTCGCCGACCAGATCGCCGCTGCGCTGATCGTGCTCAACCTCGTCCCGCTCGCGCTCGCTTTGCTCTTTACGCCCGAGGTTGTTGGCTTGCTCGCGCCGGGTCTGTCGGACGATCCGATCCGCTTCGATCTCGCCGTCGCGCTGACCCGCATCACCTGTCCCTATCTCGCGCTTGTCTCGATCGAGACGTTGTTTGCCGGCATCCTCAACGCCAATAGCCGCTTCGCCGCCGCGGCCGGCGCTCCCATTCTGCTCAATCTTTCGATCGTCACGACGCTTCTGCTCACGCCGTTGTTCCCCGATGCCGGTCACGCCGCGGCCTGGGGCGTGCTGTTGGCCGGCGTGCTGATCGTTCTTGTCGTCGGCGGCGACGCCGAGATGCATGGCATCGGCATTAGGCTCCGCATGCCGCGTCTCGACGCGCCCACGCGCAGATTCCTCAAGGCGCTTGGACCCGCCATCATCGGTGCCGGCGGCGTCCAGCTCGCGCTGTTCGCCGATACGCTAATTGCCTCGTATCTTCCGACCGGCGCGCTTTCGGCTCTCTATTACGCCGACCGCATCAACCAGCTCCCGATCGGCGTGGTCGGCATCGCGGTCGGCACCGTGCTGCTGCCCGAGATGTCGCGGCGCCTTGCTGCCGGAGACGAGAAAGGTGCGGCGTCGGCCCAAGCGCGTGGCATCCAGCTTGCGCTTCTTCTCACCGTTCCTTGCGCCGCGGCCTCGATCGCCATTCCGGACCTCATCATGCGGGCGTTGTTCGCCCGCGGCGCCTTCACCGCGGCCGACGCAGCCGCTGCTGGCGCGACGCTTGCCGCCTACGCTTTCGGCCTTCTGCCTTTCGTTCTGCTCAGGAGCTTCACCTCGCCCTTCTATGCGCGCGGCGACACCGCGACCCCGGTCAAGGCCGCGCTTCTTGCCGCGAGCATCAACATTCTCCTGAAGGTGCTGCTCATGGGGCACCTCGCTCAGGTCGGGCTTGCCGCAGCGACCAGCGTCGGCGCCTGGATCAATCTGAGCCTGCTCGGCTACTTTGCCCGTCGTCAGGGCTTTGCCGTGTCGGGTGCGGCCATCGGCAGGCCGGTGGCGAAGCTGCTATTTGCTGGCGCGGTGCTCGCCGTCGTTCTGCTCGGCGCGTCCTACGCGCTCGAGCGGGCGCTCGTCCATCTCACCCACTTTCATGAAGAGACAATCTTGCTCATCTTGTTCGTCCTAGGCACCATCGTCTATGGCGGAGCCATCCTTCTCCTGCTGGGACTTCCCTGGCTGAAAAGCCTGCTCAGAGAGGTCAGCGTTGTCGCCGACACTGAGGCGCCTCCGGTGCTCGAGCCAGCCGATCCGACCGACGACTCGGCCGCACTGCCCGACTCAGAGCCGCCACCCAGGATCTAACGAAACTATCCCGCTAGCAGGTCCACGAGTTCGACCGACTTAGGGTCGATCGGGCGTCCAAGGAAGATCTCGCCGACGCGGGCGAAGCGTTCCGGTGAATCGGTGGCGAAGAACCGGGCTTGCCCGACGCTCTGCGGCGCGCTGGCGAGCCGCCTCTCGCCAAGCGCGCTGGCGACAGCCGCAGCAGTCGTTTCCGCCGAGTCGACAAGCGTGACGGCGTCTCCGATGCTCTTGCGGATCGAGGCGGCGAGCACCGGGAAATGGGTGCAGCCGAGCACGAGCGTGTCCGGTGCGTGCTCCCCGCTGAACAGGCTCTTGAGATAGCGGTCAGCGGCGGCAAGTGTGACCGGAGAATCGGTCCACCCCTCCTCGGCGAGCGCTACGAACACCTGACAGGGCTGTTGCACCACCACTGCGTCGCGCATCAACCGGCGAATGGCCCGCATATAGGCCCCGCCTTTCACTGTGCCCTCGGTCGCGATTACGGCGATGTGGCGGTTGCGGGTGGCCGCGGCGCCGGCGCGGGCACCGGGCTCTATCACGCCGATCACCGGCACCGGCTCCCATGCCTCCTGCAATAGATAGAGGGCGACGGCGGAGGCCGTGTTGCACGCAATCACCAGCATCTTGACGCCCTGGTCGATCAGCAGCCGCGTTGCCTGGAGCGCATAGGCCTGAATGGTCTCGGCGCTCTTGGTGCCGTAAGGCAGCCGCGCCGTGTCGCCGAGATAGACGAAATGCTCGTTGGGGAGGCGCGCGATGAGCGCCCGTAGCACGGTAAGACCTCCCATTCCGGAGTCGAACACTCCGATGGGCCGGGGATCACCCGGCATCGGCGCCCCCGAACGTCTTGAAATAGAGCTCGATGAAGCGGCGATAGATGGCGGTGAGCTGCTCGAGATCGGCGATGGTCACATGCTCGTCGATCTTGTGAATGGACGCGGTCATGAGTCCGAACTCGACCACTGGACAATAATCCTTGATGAAGCGCGCGTCGGACGTGCCGCCGTCAGTGGAGAGCTTCGGAGTGATTCCGGCGACCTCGTGCACCGCCTCGGAGAGCAGCGCATCGAGCGGTCCGGGCTCGGTCAGGAAGGAATGGCTCGGCGGCTCGAAATCGAGCGTGAAGGAAAGCTCGCTGCCGGCGATCGCAGCCTGGGCTTGCTCTTGAAGCAACGCTTGCAGCGAGTCGGCCGAGTGGCGGTCATTGAAACGGATGTTGACACGTGCCTCCGCCGCAACCGGGATCACGTTCGCTGCCTGATTGCCGACGTCGATGCTCGTGACCTCGAGATTCGATGGCGAAAAATGCGCACTGCCGTAATCGAGTGGTGAATCGTAGAACCGGGCTAGGATCTTGATGAGGCCCTTGACCGGGTTGTTGGCGAGATGCGGATAGGCGACGTGTCCTTGCACGCCCGTCACCTTCAGCCTGGCGTTCAAGCTGCCGCGCCGTCCGATCTTGATGGACTCGCCGAGCCGCTTGGCATTGGTCGGCTCGCCCACCAGGCAATGGTCGGGGCGCTCGCCCTTCTTCGCCATCCATTCGAGCACCTTGCGCGTGCCGTTAACGGCGGGACCTTCCTCGTCGCCGGTGATGAGAAGGCTGATCGAGCCGTCGATCTCCCGCCCGCGCGACTTGACATAGTCGAGCGCCGCCGAGACGAAGCAGGCGATCGCTCCCTTCATGTCGGAGGCGCCTCGTCCATAGAGCACGCCGCCGAGTACATTCGCGGCAAAGGGTGGATGCCGCCAGAGCTTGACGTCGCCCGGTGGCACCACGTCGGTATGGCCGGCAAAGCAAAGATGAGGCGGTCCTTCGCCCACTCTCGCGTAGAGATTCTCGATCCGCTCGTGCCCTTCGCCGAAGCTCAAATGCTCGCACACGAAGCGCGCAGGCTTAAGCGCGTGAATGAGCACCTCGATGGCGCCTGCGTCGCGCGGGGTCACGCTCTCGCAGCGGATCAAGCTTTGCGCGAGCGCCACTGCCTTATCGCCGAGCATGGTCATTGTGGGGGCACCATGACGGCCAACCCGGCAGGTGGCAAGTCCGGCTGCGGCGCTGCCAAAGCTCCAACCATGGCGGCAAAGATCGTGTTTGCGTAGAGCGCGCGATCCGTCGCCATGAAGATAAGAATTACCGCACTGCGGCCAAAGGATCGCCGCCGAACCGGTTCGGTCCGGGCGTTCCCTTGAGGATGCCGAGCTCGATCAGAAACCACAGTCCGACGCCCAAATTGATGAGCGCGCATACCCAACCGATTGCGGTCAGTTGTTGCGTTCCGGTCAAACCCAATGCCGCAAGCAGATTTGTGAGGAGAAGGGCGCCTAGCCCATAGGCGGCCATGATGCCAGGCTTGTCACGGTCTTGAAAGCGCTTCGCACAAACGGCGTAAGTAAAGTAGAGGAGCGCGAGGAAAATCACGAAGCCCAGAAGCCGCCCAAGCAAACCCAATCCGAAAATCTGAACGATGATGAAGCTGAGAACGATATTGATGATGCCCAGGATAACGACGCCAGCCCACCATTTAGCCCGGTTGATGCGCCCGTCGAACGACGTGAAAAGATATTGGAAATCCATTCGTGTCCCCTCCCTTTGGCCGGACTTCACCCAGGCCCCGTCTCTTGTAAAGCCGAAGGGCAGGCTTCTGGAAGGGGGCATCTGTGGCGCCGAACGGCGGAAGATCTCTGAAACCGAGTGAAAAACCCCCAATTCCCGGATGCCGATGGCGCGCGGTCAATCCCTGAGTAGCTCATTGATCGAGGTCTTGGCGCGCGTTTTCTCGTCGACCGTCTTCACGATCACGGCGCAGTAGAGTGATGGCCCCGGCGACCCGTCGGCGAGCGGTTTGCCTGGCATCGTCCCCGACACGACGACGGAGTAGGGGGGCACGCGGCCCTGATGCACGAAGCCCGTCTCGCGGTCGATGATCTTGGTCGATTGGCCGAGATAGACGCCCATCGACAGCACCGAGCCTTCGCCCACAATCACGCCCTCTGCTACCTCGGCGCGGGCGCCGATGAAGCAATTGTCCTCGATGATGACAGGGTTCGCCTGGAGCGGTTCGAGCACGCCGCCGATCCCGGCGCCGCCGGAGAGATGCACGTTCTTGCCGATTTGCGCACACGAGCCGACGGTCGCCCAGGTGTCGACCATGGTGCCGCTATCGACGCGCGCGCCGAGATTGACGAAGGAGGGCATCAGCACGACGCCGGGTGCGATATAAGCCGAACGGCGCACGACCGCGCCCGGCACCACGCGAAAGCCGGCCTCCTTGAAGTCTTTCGCCTTCCACTTGGCGAACTTGGTTGGCACCTTGTCCCACCACGACGCGCCGCCGGGGCCGCCCTCGATGCGATGCGGCTCATGCAGGCGGAAGGAGAGCAGGATCGCCTTCTTCAGCCATTGATTCACCACCCAGCTCCCGCCTTGCTTCTCGGCAACTCTAAGCTCGCCCCTGTCGAGGAGTTCGAGCACCTCCTCGACGGCGTCGCGCACCACGCCCTTCGTCTCGGGCGTGATCTCGGCGGCATGCTCAAAGGCGCTGTCGATGAAGGTCTTGAGATGGTCATAGGTCATGGCGGACCGTCAGGTGAGGCAGAACTGGGCGTTGAAGGGGATGGCCTCGGCGTTGTGCTCTTTGGCAAGTGCCGCGCCAATTTCGGCCAAGAAGGGAGCGAGCGCGTCGGTGCGGTGCTGGATATGGGCGGGAAGCTCGGTCCACGACGCGATCGCCTGGTGCTCGGGATGCTCCGTCATGCCGTGGACCAGCACCGTCGTCATGCCGAGCCCATGCGCTGTCTTCAGATTGTGCGGCAAATCGTCGAACATCGCGGCGCTCTTTGCCACCACGCCGCAGCTCCGCGCGAAGCGCTCATAGGCCTCTAGTGTCGGCTTGGGGTGCACATATTCGAGCGCATGGATGTCGAAGATGTCGTCGAAGCGGCCGAGAACGCCAAGCCGCGCCGCAACTGCCTCGGCATGCTTGCGCGAGCCGTTGGTGAAGATGAATTTCCGCCCCGGCAGTGCATCGATCGCGGCAGCAAGCTCCGGCGATGCGGTGACCGCGCTGAGATCGATGTCATGCACATAATCGAGAAAGGCATCGGGCGAGATGCCATGTAGGCGCACCAGACCGGCGAGCGTCGTGCCGTGCTCGTAGTAATAGGTCTGGCGCAAGGCCTGCGCTTCGTCGAGCGCAAGCCCGAGTTCATGCGCGATGAACTCCCCCATGCGCCGGTCGATCTGGTCGAACAGATTGCAGTCCGCGGGGTAGAGTGTGTTGTCGAGGTCGAACACCCAGGTCTCGACATGGTCGAAGCCGTACGCTTTCTTGGGCTGCCCACTCATGACAGCTCCCTCTTGCTGCTTCTTGGCCGGCGCCGTTCGATCAGCGTGCCGGCGCCATGCTCGGTGAACAGCTCGAGCAGCACCGCATGCGGCACGCGGCCGTTGATGATCACGACGGCTTCCACGCCTTCGGCGATCACGTCGAGGCAGCCTTCGATCTTGGGGATCATGCCGCCGGAAATGGTGCCATCCTCGATCAGTGCCTGAGCCTCCGCCGTTGTCAGCGACTTGATGAGCTGACCGGCCCTGTCGAGCACGCCCTCGACGTCGGTCAGCAGCAACAAGCGCTTCGCCTTCATGGCTGTGGCGAGCGCCGCGGCGAAGGTGTCGGCGTTGATGTTGAGCGTCTCGCCGTCAGGTCCGACCCCGAGCGGGGCGACCACCGGGATCAGGTCGGACTTGCTGATCACATCGATGATATGCGGATCGACCGCAGCCGGATCGCCGACGAAACCGAGATCGACGATCTCCTCGGTATCTGAATCCGGCACCCGCATCCGCCGCTCGAGCCGCTTGGCCCGCATGAGGTTGGCGTCCTTGCCCGAGATGCCGACCGCCTTGCCGCCCTGATTGTTGATGGCGGTGACGATCTCCTTGTTGACGGAGCCGGCCAGAACCATCTCGACCACCTCGACCGTCGCGCGGTCGGTGACGCGTAAGCCGCCTTTGAATTCCGATCTGATGTTGAGTCGCTCAAGTAGGGAGCCGATCTGCGGTCCCCCGCCATGCACCACGATCGGATTCACCCCGGCTTGCTTGATCAGCACGATGTCGCGGGCGAAATCGGCGGCGAGCTCGGGATCACCCATGGCGTGGCCGCCATATTTCACCACGACCGTCTGCTTGTCGTAGCGCTGCATGTAGGGCAGCGCCTCGGACAGCACCTTGGCCTTGGCGTGCACCGAGGCGATTACGTCCGCCACGCCTTGGGCGGCAGAGGGCGCCTTGGGAACGGCCCGTTCCTTGGACTTGGTTTGGCTTGGCTTGGTTTTGCTCACCTCGCGCTTATAGCGGCGCGATGGCAGCGGGGACAAGCGATAGGCTGAGCTATTCAGCCTTGATCGGCTCCACTATACGTCTCCTGTCAGGCGCGGGGTTTTGCGGTCATTTCCGCCGCCACGGCCATGGAGGCAAGATCGATGCGAGGAGAGCGACCGGCCGACCGCCCCTCCGAGTCCGTTGATGACGGCCTGCCACGCCAACAGGCGGCTCTTCCCGGGCGCGGCGGTCTCGCCCGCATCGTTGCGGCCTTCTGGAACTCGCTTCGAGGCCTTCAGGAAGGGCTTTCGACCGAATCGGCCATCAAGCAGGAGGTGGCGATCGCCTGCCTTCTTCTGCCGGTCTCCTTCTTCATCGCCCGCGACGTATGGACCTGGGTTGCGTTGGTCGGAAGCCTGCTCTTCGTGCTCACGATCGAGTTCCTCAACACCGCCATCGAGCGGCTCTGCAATCACATCCAGCCCGATCGGCACGAAGCGATCCGCATCACCAAGGACCTCGCTTCGGCCGGCGTCTTCTTTTCCCTTGTCCTCGGAGCTCTGGTCTGGATCGCGGCATTGTGGGCCCGCTTCGCTCCGTGAGGGCCGCTACGCGGCGGCAGTGGCGACGGCGGCGCGAAGCTCATCGATGCCTGAGACCATGCGCGCGGACGTGGTGAGGATCTCTGGGTATGCCGCAGGGTGCTTGGCGAGATCACGGGCAATTTTCTCTTGCAGGGCCGCAAGGTCTGAGGCCTTCGGCTTGTCGGCCTTGGTCAGCACCACTTGGTAGGAGACGGCCGCCTCGTCCAGCAACTTCATCATCTCGGTGTCGTTCGGCTTGATGCCGTGGCGGGCGTCGATGAGGAGGAACACGCGCTTCAGCTCGCGCCGCCCCTTGAGATAATCTCGGATCAGCCGCGTCCAGCCCCTGACCTCCGACTTCGAGGCGCGCGCATAGCCATAGCCCGGCATGTCGACGAGATAGAGCGCGCCGTCCTTGCCGAGGCTGAAGAAGTTGAGCTCGCGCGTCCGCCCCGGCGTGACCGAGACGCGGGCAAGCGAGGTGCGGCCCGTAAGCGCGTTGATCAGACTCGACTTGCCGACATTCGAGCGCCCGGCGAAGGCGATCTCAGGCCTGCCGTTCTTGGGCAGGTCGTCGATCCTGACCACGCCTTTGACAAAGTTTACCGGCGCTTTGAACAGCGCCTCGCCAAGCGCGAGATCCTCAGCCGTAAAAACTGCTGTTGAAGTAATGGCCATCCCCAACCCGAAGCGTGCTTAGGCTTTGGCGCTTCTCGCTCGCGCTGGGCGCTTGCCCTCAATCTTTGTTGAGCCCGCATTCCCGAGAACGAACGGGCCGCGGTCACAAACCAGCCAATAGGCGATGCCGAGCGCCACGATCGCGGCCGCGAGAGCGAACAGCTCGCGTGTCGCTGCGTCTCCGACATCGAGAATGATCAGCTTGCGGACGACGGCCAGAAGCCCGATCAGGATCACCGTGCGCACCTGAATGACGCTCTGCATCCGCTGGGTCGAGACCAGAATAGAGCGCTTGAACTCAAGGGCGATGATGATGGTGAACATCATGCCGAAAATGCTCTGGAAGACCTGGTAATTGTCGGGATTGAAGTTGCTCGACGGGACGCTTTGAACAATCGTCAAAACGAGGTTCCAAAGCGCAAAGGCGATGAAAGAGGCGATCAGAATGGTGAGGATGAAGACGACGAGGTACTCGAACTTGTCGTAGAAGCTAAGCAGGTCGAAACGCCTCCGCGCTTCAGCAAACTCCTCTTTCAGCTCCATGGTTTATCCTCTCGACGCTAGCTCGTCGTTTCGCTCTCATCGCTGACCTTCTGCTTCTTGGTGGGCGTCTTTTTCTTGATGCCGAGATTTTCGAGCAGCGGGATATCCACACCCTGCCGCGTCATGATCACCGATTGCTGGATCACCGAGAGCGTGTTGTTCCACGCCCAATAAATCACGAGCCCCGCCGGAAAGCGCGCCAAGAGGAAGGTGAAGAACACCGGCATCCAGGCGAACACCTTTTGCTGCACCGGATCGGGCGGCGCCGGATTTAGCTTCATCTGCATCCACATGCTGACCCCCATGATCAAGGGCCAGATGCCGATCATGAGGAATTCCGGCGGCGTCCATGGAATGAGCCCGAACAGGTTGAACACGGTGGTCGGATCGGGCGCCGAGAGGTCCTTGATCCAGCCGAAGAAGGGCGCATGCCGCATCTCGATGGTGACGAACAGCACCTTGTAGAGGGCGAAGAAGATCGGGATCTGCACGAGAATGGGCAAACAGCCCGAGGCCGGGTTCACCTTCTCCTTCTTGTACAGCTCCATCATCGCCTGCTGCTGGCGCGCGCGGTCCTCGCCGTATCGCTCCTTGATGCGCTGCATCTCAGGCCCGAGCTTCTTCATCTTGCTCATCGACACGTAGGACTTGTTGGCCAGGGGGAAGAGCACGAGCTTGATGCAGAACGTGACGATGAGGATGGCGACGCCGAAATTGCCGACGAGCTTGTAGAAAAAGTCGAGCGCGAAAAACATCGGCTTGGTTAGGAAGTAGAACCAACCCCAGTCGATCAGGAGATCGAATTTGGGGATCGCCGCTTGCTCCGCATAACGGTCGACCAGGTGGACCTCTTTGGCGCCGGCAAAGACACGCCCCCTGATTTCGGCCGTCTCGCCCGGCGCCACCTTCGTCGCATCCATGAGATAGTCGGCCTGGAAGCGCGGTTGGCCATCGCCCTCAGTGCCAGAAAACTTGGCCTCAAACGGCTGGCCCTGCTCGGGGATGACCACGGCGGCCCAATATTTATCGGTGATGCCGAGCCAGCCATCCTTGCTCTTGAAGCTTTGCGGTGAGTTGGCGGCGGCCTTCTTGTAGGTGATCTGCTCGAGCCCGTTGTCGACCACCCCAATCAGACCCTCATGCAGGATGTAATAGGCCTTCACCTCGGGGATTCCGTGACGCGAGACGAGCGCGTAAGGGTACACCGTGACGGGGTCCGCGCCCGTATTGGCCACCTTGTCGTCGATGGTGAACATGTATTTGTCATCGACCGAGATGGTGCGGGTGAATTTGAGCCCTTTGCCGTTGTCGTAGATGAGCGTCACCGGCGAACTTTGCGTGAGCGGGCCTTCGCTCGCGGACGTCCACAGCGTGTCTTCGCCGGGAACGGAGGCGCCGGCCGCATCGCTCGCGGCCACGTAGCCGCTCTCCGTGTAATAAGGGTGAGGACCGCCGGCCGGCGACAACAGCACGACGTTCGGGCTGTCGGGCTCGACCGTCTCGCGATAATCCTTGAGCGTCAGATCGTCGATCCGCCCGCCCTTGAGCGCGATCGATCCTTTCAGCGCCGGCGTATCGATGGTGACGCGCGGTGATGCAGCGAGTGCCTCCTCGCGGGTAAGCGTCGTGGCCGCCGGCGCGCCGGGCTGGGGAGCCCCGGTACCGGGCTGCGGCGTCCCGGGCTGCGGCGTCCCCGGCTCGGTCTGGGTCTGGCCGGGGACTTGCGTTTCGGGGCCAGGCTTCGACTTCGGCACGAAGAAATATTGCCAGCCGAACAGCACGACCATCGACAGCACGATGGCTAGGATGAAATTGCGATTGTTCTCGTCCATGGGGCGTTCAGCTCACGGGCCGCTTCATGCCGCGAAGTCGCGGAATGGGAAGGGGTTGCGTCTAGGGCGTTCAGCGCTTCTTTGCGGGCTTCGGCTCGTGCACCTTGGCGAGAGCGCGTTCAAAATCCTTGATCAGCTCAGGGAAGGGCCGTTGTACCGTGCCAGCCCGCGCGATCAAAACATAATCATAGCCCTCTTTCGCGTGCCGTCCCCCAGTGAGCCTGACCGCCTCCTTCAGCCGCCTGCGCGCCCGGTTGCGCACCACGGCGCCACCCAAGGTCTTCGTCGCCGTGAAGCCGAATCGGGCAACGTGCGGATCAGGGCTCGGTTCCTCGCCCACGCGCCGCTCGCGCCTGCGCGCTTGCAGCACGAGCGAAGGTGCCGTGTAGCGCTCTCCGTCGCGGACATGAAGGAACTCCGCGCGTGTCTTGAGGCGTCCGATAGCCGTCACCGGAGGGGCGAAAGATCTCGTCGGCTCAGGCCGACAGGCGCTTGCGCCCCTTAGCCCGCCGCCGCGCGAGCACGAGCCGGCCGCCTTTGGTGGCCATGCGTGCGCGGAAGCCGTGACGCCGCTTGCGGACGAGCTTATGGGGTTGATAGGTGCGCTTCACGGGGCGTCTCCTGGCTCGGCGTCACCAAAGGCGATGCCGGAACCGCGGCTTATAGTGGGACGCAGCCCCGAAAGTCAATCGTGGGTCATCAGGCACCGGAACCCGAGTCATAAACCAGAATGGAGCCTAATCCGGCTGCGGCCTTTCGGCTTCTGATTTCTGGTTACTGGCCCTCGTTCGGCGTGGCTTCGAACGGGTGCGGCTGGAGATCGCTTCCGTCGTCGCCCGCCCCGCCAGTATCGCCGGCAGAATCGAAACCGCCGCCACTCAGATAGGATGAGTTCTCATCGCTTGGTGCGTCGGGCGCCGCGGCCGAATTCGGCTCGACATTGTTCTGGAGATCCTCACAGGTGTTGGAATCGTCGCAAGACTGAGCATGGGCAGCAGCAAAGCCCCCGATCAGGATCCAAGCAAAGGCGGCAGCCGTCAGGCATCTCCGGACAGTCATAGGTCCCTCCAATACAGGCCAAGGATCGCAGTCTACACTACGCGAGTTGTGAGGAAAGAGATTGCGACAGAAACGCTACACCATCACTTTTGGTGGCTAAATCTCACGAAGCCGAGAGACCAACTTCGCATCCAACAGGAATGCGCCTAAGTGTGGCGAGCTTGGCTCTTGGCTTATGCATTCATGACCTCAACACCCGACCGCGTAGACGCCAGAAAAAGCTGGCTTAGGAGGCTCTCGCCGCTTCTCCTCCTCATCGCTGGCACGGCCCTTGTGCTCGCCATGGGCTGGCAAAGCTATCTCTCGCTCGAGAGCCTAGCCGAGAACCGCGACGCCCTTGCCGCCTTCATCGAGGCCAACATGCTGCTCGCGCTGTTGGCTTTCATGGCCATTTATGCGGTGACCGTCACCCTGTCCTTGCCGGGAGGAGCGGTGCTCACGCTTGCCGGTGGTCTACTTTTTGGTTGGTTCC
>Ga0187785_10000624_pt1 | contig 12831 bp, 8 predicted proteins | sample 0815_BV2_4_20_MG_FD_132466 | JGI IMG/M metagenome (GOLD analysis project Ga0187785, IMG submission 132466) | Tropical peat soil microbial communities from peatlands in Department of Meta, Colombia - 0815_BV2_4_20_MG | ecosystem: Environmental > Terrestrial > Soil > Wetlands > Peat | place...
CACGGCGTGATGCATGCGCCGGCGGCCGGGCGGGCGATCGCCGAGCTCGTGCTGCGCGGGCGCTGCGAGGCGTTCGACCTTCGGCCGCTCCGCCCGACGCGGTTCGCCGAGGGGGATCCTGTCGTGGAGACGGCCGTCCTGTAACTCAGAACCGATCCGTGGCGAACGGCGCCAGATCGACGCCGGGATCGCCGTCGACGATCGCGCCCGCGACCACACGCCCGGTGACAGGCGCCAGCGTGAGACCGAACATGTTGTGGCCGCTCGCCACGACGATCCGCGGATGCCGGGGCACCGCGCCGATCAACGGAAGACCGTCCGGCGTCATCGGCCGTGGGCCGACCCATTCCTCGGTCCGATCGGCCGGATCGACGCCGGTGAGCGCCGTCCGCAGGCCACGGACGATCGCCTCGACGCGGCGACGGTCGAAGCGATCCATCGTGCCGTCGAACTCCATCGTGCCCGCCACGCGGAGCCGATCGTCCATCGGCGAGGCGACGACGTGCACGTCCTCCAGGAACAGCGCGTGGCCGGGCAGCCGCTCGGGATGCAGCGCGAAGCTGTACCCCTTCCCGGGGAGCAGCGGCACGCGCAGGCCGAGGCCGGCGCACAGCTCGCGTGTCCACGCGCCCGCGGCGAGCACCACCCGCGCGCCGTGGCGCCGACCGGCCGGCGTCTCCAGCTCGATCTCGTCGTCCAGGTCGTGGATCGCGCGGACCGGAGCGCCGGTCTCGATCCCGACGCCGGCGGACCGCAAGCCCGCCTCGAGGTCGTCGACGAGGCGCGAGGGATCGATCCAGCGTTCGCCCGGCAGCTCGAACCCCGCGACGACCGCGTCGGACAGCAGCGGCTCTCGCTCGCGCAGCTCGGATCCGTCGAGGATCGGCCCCGGCCCGCGGCCGACGCCGAGCTCCGCCATCCGGAGCACCAGCCCGCGCTCCCCGGCGGCGGCCTCCGCGTCCCGGTGCGCGAACAGGTAGCCCTCGCGGCGCGCGTGCGTACCGATCCCGGCCGCCGCGAGGTCGTCGTACGCGTCGAACGCCGACCGGGCGAGCCCGGCCATCGCGGCGAGCCCGCGGGCGTACGCCTCGGCGGTCGCCGCAGCGGTGAAGCGCGCCAGGAACGACGTCATCCGCGGGGCGTACCGGGGGGCGACGTACAGCGCCGCCTCGGGCCGGCGCAGATCGCCGAGCGCTCGGCGGATCATGCCCGGGGCCGGCAGCGGCTCGGCCACCGAGGGACAGATCGCGCCCGCGTTGCCCCGCGATGCGCCGGCGCCGACCCGGTCCGCCGCCTCCAGGACCGTCACCTCCGCGCCGGCGCGCCGGAGGAACCAGGCGCACGACAGGCCGACGAGACCACCGCCGACCACCACGACGGGACCGTCCGGTCCGACGCCGGTCACGGGTGCTCAGCCGGTCGCCGGAGGAGGTTCCGGTTCGGATCCCGGTTCGGGTTCGTCCGGCGTCGCGAGCGTCTCGGCCGGATGATCCGGCTCGGGCTCCGGCGTCGAGGCGGCCGCCGCTTCCGTCGAGGCCTCGGGGGCCGCCGGCATCGGCGGCGCCGGCCCTGCCGCCGCGGACGTCTCGGCATCGGCCACGGGCTCAGCGGCCGCCTCGTCGCTCACCGGCGCAGCCGCCGGCCGGTTGCGCCGCGACACCACGATCAGCAGGCCGATCACCAGCGCCAGGACGACCGCCGCGATCGCGATCCAGAGCCATGGACCCGTTCCGCCGCTCGCGATCGCGCTTCCGGTCGCCTGGATCTCGGTCTTCTGGCCGAGCTTCGGCGTCCAGGTCACGGTCTTCCCGTCGATCACCCCACCGGGGCTCGCGGAGCTGACCGCGCCGGGGAACGTGATCTCCACGCTGATCTGCGCCGAGGACAAGGCCTGATCGGCGCCGGGGAGCGTCGAGGTGGCCGAGCTCAGGTCGAGCGTCCCGTCGACCACGAACGTGTCGCCCTGATGTGTGATCGTGAGCGAGCCATCCTGGGAGTTCCCGTTGAACCGGTCGAGCGGAACACCGGAGAACGTGTACCGCTTCCCCTGGAACGTGCCGTCGTCGTAGTCCGAGGTCTGCACCGGGACGCCGCTCGGAACGGCGGACGTGCCGCCCGTCAGGTCGCCGAACGACTTGCCGGTCGCCTGCAGCAGCTGCTTGTTCAACGCGAACACCACGGTCCCGTCGACCGTGTCGTTCGGCTTGAGCGTCAGGTTCATATCGAGCTTGATGCAGCCCGTCATCAGGACCGCCAGGACGCACGCCGCCGCCAGGCGTCCGATCGTTCGGAAGCTCCCTCGCATGGGTACCCCCCTCATCCGACGGTCAGCGTACCGACCATCGTGGCCGGATGGGCGTAACAGTCGAACGTGTACGTGCCGGCCGGCAACGCGCCGACCACGTACCGTGCCGTGGCCGGCCCGGTGATCATCGCGTTCCCGGCCGGAGCGAACACCGGCGTCCCGGTGGCCACGTCCCCGGGGAAGATCTGCACGTTGTGCTGCACGCCCGGATCGGTGTTGCGGAACACGATCGTGATCGGGCTGCCGGCCGGCGCGGTCAGGGTTCCCGTGGAGAAGCCGTCGAACGTCGCCCCCTTCGGCGCGGAGATCGCGAGACGGACGGGCGGTCCCGACGGCAGCGGGGTCGCCGAGGAGGTCGTGGCCGAGGAGGTCGTCGCCGAGGAACATCCGACCAGGACGATCGCCGCGACGAGCACGAACGGGCGCCGCACGGCTCGATGCTACGCGGCGACCGGACGAACGGCGGCCGGTGATAGGGTCCGCGCGTGCCGCACGTCACGGTGGAGGTGGGCGTCGTCCGGATCACCGCCCTGCTCGACGCGGATATCGACGGCGGTCCTATGGACGAGGCGTTCCCCGGCCTCGCGCCGGAGCGGCTGCGGGCCGAGACCGAGCGCTCCCCGGGCGAGACGACCGGCGACTCCTGGCATCTGCGTGTGCGCGCCTGGCTGCTCGTGCATCCCGCGGGGGTGCTCCTGTTCGACACGGGCCTCGGACCCGCGACGGCGCCGGCGGCCGAGTGGGCGTCATCCCCCGGCGCTCTGCTCGAAGCCCTGGCCGAGGTGAACACCACACCGGAGCACGTCGACCTGGTCGCGCTCAGTCACGTGCACGACGACCACGTCGGCGGCGTGGTCACGGAGACCGGTGATCCGACCTTCCCCCGCGCGCGGTACCTGGTGCAGCGCGCCGATGCCGAGTGGCTGGCCGAGGACCCCGACAACGCGCAGATCCGCGAGGTGCTGTTCGCGCCACTCGAACGGGCCGGCGTCCTCGAGCTGCTCGACGGCGATCACGGGGTGAGCGACCGGCTCGAGCTGCATCACGTGCCGGGCCACACGCCGGGCCACCAGATCCTCCGCGTCGCCGGGGACGGCGATCGCGCCCTGCTGTCGGCCGACACGTGGAACCACCCGATGCAGCTGTCGTCCCCCGACGTGCCGAGCGGCCCCGATCACGACCGGGCGCTCGCGGCGGCCGCGCGCCGGACGGTCCTGGCCGAGGCGTTGAACCATCCCGGAACGCTGATCGCGCCGACGCATTTCGCCGATGCCTTCGGCCGGCTCGGGACGGCCGGCGACGGCTCGCTGCGCTGGGAGCCCCTCGAGGACTGAGCTCAGGGGAACCCGACCGCCGTCTGGATCAGCCAGCCGGCCGCGCCGCCGAACAGCAGCACCGTCGCTGCGCTCGCCACCGGCCACGGGAGCCGCCGCCACCGGGCCACGACGATCGCGAGCGCGAGCCCGACCACCGCGACGAGGACCTTCCATCCGAGCCAGGTCGGCGGATCGTTGATGATCGCGGAGGGACTCGTGCACACGTGGAACACGGGCGTGAGCTTGTAGCCGACCGGGCAGTGGTACGTGGGGATCAACATCGCGATCGTGATACCCGCGAACGCCACCAGCAGACCCTCCGCCCGGGTCCAGCCGGACAGACCGACGGCCTCGTCGACCGGCCGACGGAGCCCGCTGACCAGCGCGACCGCTCCGGCGAGGATCGCGAGGATCCCGAGCATCACGAAGACGCCGCCGACGCCGGTCATGTGCTGACAGATCGCGCGCCCCTCCTCACCGCCGAGCGGACAGGTGAGCTCGGCCCACGCCGAGACGATCATCGCGACGCCGGCGATCACCAGGCAGCCGCCGGTGGTGAGCGCGGCGGCCTTCCCGCGGCGGGACAGCGGCTCCAGCTGCGAACGGCGCGCGGCCGACGGCGACGCGCCCACCGCGCTTCAGCTCGCCAGCGCTCGGATCTGTCGCAGCGCGACCGTGAGCTGCGAGAGGTCGGTCACCCCTTCGAGGGCGAGCGACCGCATGAACCGCTGGAGGCGGCCGACCGGCTCCGCGCGCCGGTCGAGGAAGCCGTCGACGGTGGCGTCGACGGGGCCGTCGGAGCCGGCCAGCGCGCGCTCGCACAGGAGCCGCCGGACCGCGAGGAGGTCGTCCTCCATCGACTGCTGCGCCCACCGTTGCCAGCGCGTGCTGGCGGGAAGCTCCTCGAGCTGCGCCTCGAGCCAATCGAGCTCCAGCCGGTCCCCCAACAGGAAGAACGCCCGCGCCACCTCGAGCGGAGCTCGGCCGGTGGCGTGGGAGACCGCGATGATGTCGGGCGCGTGGACCAGCTCGCCTTGGAACGCGTGCCGGCGCGCCAGCGCCTCCGGCACGCCCTGGGCGATCAACCGCTGCGTCGTGAGCTCGTGCTCCTCGCGCCACGGCCCTGGCCCGATCTGATCCAGCGCCGCCGACAGCTCCGCGAACGACGTCCGCGCGGCCGCGATCGTCTCCGCCAGCGGCTCCGAGGTCCCCTGCACGAGGTACCAGCGCGACGTCGTATCCACGAGCCAGTCGACGCCGGTCATCAGCTCGTTCTGCAAGCCGGGGTCGACCACGCCGTCGAGGCTCTCGATCTCGGCCCATCGCTCCTCGGCACCGGTCACGTCGCGTGCGATCCGGTAGGCGCGGGCCACGTCGGCAGGATGGGCGCCCGTCTCGGTCACCATCCGGGAGACGAAGGTCACGCCCTGGGAGTTGACGATGTCGTTCGACGCGATCGTGGCGATGATCTCCCGCCGCAGCGGATGCTCGGACAGCACGTGCCCGAACCGCTCGACGATCCGAGGTGGGAAGTACCGCGTCAGATCCGAAGCCAGGTACGTGCTGTCCGGGAGCTCGCTGGCCAGCAGCGCCGCGTAGACCGAGCGCTTCGCGTACGCGAGCAGGACCGACAGCTCCGGACGGGTCAGGCCCTGGCCGCCGGCGCGCCGTTCCGCCATCTCCTCGGTGTTCGGCAGGAACTCGACGTCGCGCTCCAGCTCGCCGTCGGCCTCGAGCTGCTGCATCAGGTCCTCGTAGGCCTCGATCCGCTGCGCGGAGACCGCCTCCTCCTGCGAAAGGATCTGCGCCTGCAGGTAGTTGTCGTACAGGACGTGCTGCACGACGTCGGGCGCGCACTCCTGGAGCAGGGCGGTGCGGCCCTCCAGCGTCAGCTCGCCCCGCGCGATCGCGAGACCCAGCAGGATCTTCCAGTTGACCTCATGGTCGCTCGTGTCCACGCCGGCGGAGTTGTCGATGAAGTCGGTGTTGATCCGACCGCCGCCGCGCGCGTACTCGATCCGGCCGCGTTGGGTGAAGCCGAGGTTGCCACCCTCGCCGACCACGGTCGCCCGAAGGTCGCCGCCGTTGACCCGAACGCCGTCGTTCGCGCGGTCGCCGACGTCGGCGCTCGTCTCGCGCGCCGACTTGACGTAGGTACCGATCCCGCCGTTCCACAGCAGATCGACGTCGGCCTTCAGGATCCAGCGGATCAGGTCGTTCGGCGTCATCTCGGTCGGCGCCGAGTCGGGGATCGCCAGCGAGGCGCGGACCTCCGGCGAAGGGGTCACGCTCTTGGCCGAACGGGGATGGACGGCGCCGCCCGGCGACAGCACGGCCCGGTCGTAGTCGTTCCAGGACGAGCCCGGCACCTCGAACAGGCGCTTGCGCTCGGCGAAGGAGCGCGCGGGATCCGGATCCGGGTCGAGGAAGACGTCGCGGTGGTCGAACGCCGCGAGCAACCGGACGGTGTCCGTGTAGAGCAGCCCGTTGCCGAAGACATCGCCCGACATGTCGCCGACCCCGACCGCCGTGAACGCGTCACGATGGACGTCGACCCCCAGCTCGCGGAAGTGTCGCTTCACCGACTCCCAGGCCCCCCGGGCGGTGATGCCGAGCGCCTTGTGGTCGTAGCCGGCCGAACCGCCGCTCGCGAACGCGTCCCCCAGCCAGAAGCCGTAGCGGTCGGCGATCGCGTTGGCCGTATCGGAGAACGTCGCCGTCCCCTTGTCGGCGGCGACCACGAGGTAGGCGTCGGGACCGTCGAGGACCCGCACGCCGTCGGGGTGCACGATCGCTCCGTCGACGAGGTTGTCGGTGATGTCCAGCAGCCCTTCCATGAAGGTCACGTACTGGTTCACCACCTCCTGCTTCAGCTCCGCCGGCGTGAAGGGCATCCGCTTCAGGATGAACCCGCCCTTGGAGCCGTCCGGCACGATCACCGCGTTCTTGACCCGCTGCGCCTTCATCAGACCGAGCACCTCGGTCCGGTAGTCCTCCTTGCGATCGGACCACCGGATCCCGCCTCGCGCCACCATGCCTCCACGCAGGTGGATCGCCTCCATCTGCGGCGAGTAGACGAAGATCTCGAACAAGGGGAACGGCTTCGGCATCTCCGGCACGTCGGCCGAGCGGAGCTTGAACGAGAGGTACGAACGGTCCGGCAGGAACGCGTTCGTTCGGACCGTCGCCTCGATCGTGCCCAGGAGCGACCGGAGGATCAGATCCTGGTCGAGCGAGGCCACCTCGCGGAGCGCGTCGAGGATCTCGCGCTTCAGCTGCGCGATCTCCCCCGCGGAGGGCTCGCGCGAGGGATCGAACTTCGTGTCGAACAACCGCACGAGGGAGGCGGAGATCTGCGGGTTCGCCGCCATCGCGTCGTTGCGGTACTCCTCGGTGAAGCGCGTCGACACGCGCATCCGGTACTTCCGGAGCGCGCGGAGGACCTGGACCTGCCGCCACGTGAGCGCCGAGAAGATCACGAGGCGGTTCAGGGAGTCGACCTCGGCCTCGCCGCGCCACATCGCGCCGATCGCCTCCCGCACCATCGCGGCCTCGGTCTCGAGATCGAGGACGACGCCACGGGGATCCAGGACACCGAAGTCGTGGATGTAGATCCGGCCCTCGCCCTCGAGATGGACCGGCACCTCCTCGACGACCCGTAGACCGAGCGACTCGAGCAACGGCATGAAGGCCGACAGGTCGACCTTGCCGCCGGTCCGGTACAGGCGGACGCGGGTCAGGCGCTCGCCGGAGGTCTCGTTGCCGATCCCCACCACGAACCCGTCGGGCGAGGTCGTCAGCGCCTCGAGGTTCGTCACGTCCTCCACGACGAGCGCCCAGTCCGTGTCGACGGTCTTGTAGTAGTCGGGGAAGCGCGCCGCGTAGGTCCGGGCGAGCACCTCCCCGTGCTCCTCGCCGAAGCGCGACTGCAGGGCGTCCAGCAGGTCGTCGTCCCATGAGCGGGCCAGCTGCTCGACCTCGGCCTCGAGCTCCTCGTACGGGATCTCCGGGATCTGCACGCCGGGCTCGACGTGGACCGTGAAGAAGATCTTCGCCGACTCGGTCTCGCCGAGGGACAGGTGGTAGTCCACGCCGGTGCCGTGGAAGCGTTCGCGGAACATGTCCTGCAGACGCTTGCGCAGCGCCGCGCTGAAGCGTTCGCGCGGCAGCGCCACGACCACCGACACCTGGCGACCCAACAGGTCCTTGCGCACCAGCACGCGGATCCCGGCCTTCTCCTCCAGCTGGAGCAGGCCGACGACGAGGCCGCGCAGCTCCTCCGCCGTCCCCTGGAACAGCTCGTCCTTCGGGAACGACTCGAAGAGCTCGACGACCTCCTTGTAGTCGTGGGAACCCGGGATCAGGTCCTCGGCCGCGATGATCTGCTCGAGCTTGTGGTGCAGCAGGGGCGTCTTCGCCGCCGGCTCCATGTACGCCTTGGAGGTGAACAGGCCGAGCAGCCGTGCCTCGCCGACGATCGAGCCGTCGGGGCCGACCTTCCGCACGCCGATGTAGTCCATCGGGGCTCGCCGGTGCACGGTCGAGTAGGCCGACGTCTTCGCGTTGACGAGGAGGTCACCGTCCTCGATCCGGCTCCGGATGTGCTCCGGCAACGTCGACAACAAGGTGGGCTCGGCGAACGTGCTGCGGCCGATGTCGGACAAGATGCCGAGACCCGAGGCGGGGGTCGCCCTGATCGCCCGGCCCTCCGGCGTGTCGAGCAGGTCGTACTCCCGGTAGCCGAGCAGCACGAAGTTCAGTTGCAGGAGCCAATCGAGGAAGTCGACCGTCTCGCCCACCTCCTGCGGCGAGTAGCGGACCGCCGCGTGGCGCGCGAGCTCCATCATGTGGGTGACGCGGTCCTGCATCGGCTCGAAGTCGCGCACGACCAGCCGGACGTCGTGCAGGATGTCGCGGACCTTGGCCTCGAGGTCGTCGCGCTCCGCGTCCGTCAGGTGCCGCTCGATCTCGATGTGCAGGACCGACTCCCGGTGGGACGCGTCGCGGCCCGACATCACGCGTTCGAGGCGGCCATCCTCGTCGCGCGCCGTCCCGACGACCGGGTGGAGCAGGCTCCGGACCCGGAGCTCCCGGGCGGCGAGCTCCTCGCTCACCGAGTCGACCAGGAACGGCGAGTCGTCCGTGTTCGTCTCGAGGATCGTGCCCGGGCAGGTGTAGCCGTCGCGGTCGAGGGTCGGCACGAACACGCGGACCGCCGAGGGGTGGTTCCCGCGGGAGTCGGTGAACGCGAAGGCCGAGCGCGTCACCGCCAGCCAATGGTCGGTGCCGAGCTCCTCGAGGTCGTCGTCGGAGATGCGCCGCAGGAACGCACGAGCGAACGCGAGGACCGCGTCGCGGCGTTCGACGGCCTCGTCGGCGGTGATGCGCCCGAACAGCGCATCCAGGACGGGCGGCAGCGTGGCGTGGCTCTGTTCGGCGGTCTCGGACACGGCTTCCGGTGGTGTCGGTTCGGGCGGATGCGCCCGGCGCACCATCGTAGCCCGTGGGATGACGGGGTGGTGACCCCGCACTCAGATCGCGCGGGCCGCCTCGACGACCTCGGCGGCCCGGTCGTAGCGGCCGAACTGGGGCATCACGTAGATCCCGGCGACGCCCTCGCGCCGCAGCGACGCGATCAGGTCGACCGCCATCGCGAACCCCTCGCGCCAGGCCGCCTCCGGATCGTCGGGCGCCCGGTGGAGCCGGTCCCGGGCGTCTTCCGGGATCTCGATGCCCGGGACCTCGTTGTGCAGGAAGTCGGCGTGCCGCGCCGACACGAGGGGGAGCACGCCGGCGATCAACGGGACGTCGAGCGGCGACCTCGCGACCTTCTCGTACGTCTCCCGCAAGGCGACCAGCGGTCCCACCGCGTAGAACGGCTGGGTCAGCAGGAACCGGGCGCCCGCGTCCACCTTGCGCTTGAGCAGGCGCGCTTCGCGCTCCAGGTCCGGCGCGCCCGGCGCCACCGCCGCCCCGGCGAAGAACGACGTCGGCGCGCCGATCGAGGTCCCGGCCCGGTCGACCCCGGTATTGAACGCCTCGGTGATCAGCGCCAGAAGGCCGGTCGCCGTGACGTCCACGTTGTCCCCGCCGTGCGGGTAGTCCCCGATCGTGACCGGGTCACCCAGGCACACGAACAGGTTGCGGATCCCCAGAGCGTGCGCCCCCAGCAGGTCTCCCTGGAGCCGGAGCAGGTTCCGGCCGCGGGTCGGGAAGTGCAGCACGGTGTCGACGCCCACGTGTTCCTGGACCAGCCGGCACGCGGCCCAGGCGCTCATCCGCATCTTGGCCATCGGCGAGTCGGCCACGTCGATCGCGTCGGCGCCGGCGTCGGCGAGCGTCTGCGCGGCCGCCACGAGCTCGGCGGCGTTGAACGAACGTGGCGGCTCCATCTCGACCGTGACCACGAACGCGCCACGCTGGATCCGTGCCTGGAGCTCGGTGGGCGGCGCGGCCGGCTCGCGCGGGAGCTCCACCGGGCGTTCGGACTCCAGGACCGGTTCGGCGTGGACGACCGTCGCACCCGTCGACGCGGCGGCGATCGCGCCGCCGATCGCGGCCGTGTGCGCCGGTCCGGTGCCGCAGCACCCGCCGAGCACCGCGACCCCCTCCTCGAGCATCGCGCGGGCGATCCTGCCGACGTACTCGGGCGTCGCCGGATACAGGAGCCGCCCGCCAACCTCGGCCGGGCCGCCCGCGTTCGGCCGCGCCAGGATCGGAACGCCGGCGGCGCGTGCGAACGGACGCATCGCGCGGACCACGCGGAGCACTTGAGCGGGCCCCTCGCCGCAGTTCACGCCGATCGCGTCCACGCCGAGGCCGGCGGCCGTGGCCGCGACCTCCTCGGGCGCGGATCCGAGCAACGTCCGGTCGTCCCGCGTGAACGTCGAGCTGGCGATCACGGCGAGCTCCGGCGCGGCGTCCCGTGCGGCCAGCACCGCGCGTTCCAGTTCGCGGACGTCGGTCTGCGTCTCGATCAAGAGCACGTCCACGCCTGCCGCGGCGAGGGCGGCGGCCTGCTCACGGTACGCGTCGAACGCGTCCTCGGGTCGCACGCGACCGTAGGGCTGCAACCGCACGCCGAGCGGGCCGATCGAGCCGGCCACGACCTCGGCCCCCGCGTCGCGGGCCAGCGGCACCGCCGCCATGCAGAGGGCGGCGACGCGACCCGCGAGCCCGTGCCGCTCCAGGCGGTAGCGGTTCGCTCCGAACGTGTTCGTCAGCACGAGCCGGGCGCCGGCGCCGACGAACGCGGTGTGGATCGCCGCCACCCGCCCTGGCTCGCGGACGTTCGCCTCCTCCATGCACGCGTCCACGGGCATGCCGCGTTCGATCAGGGACGTACCCATCCCGCCGTCGGCCAGCACCGGTCCGGCGGCAAGCAGCGCTCGGAAGGCGACCGGATCCATCCCGGTCAGTGTCCCACTGCGGCAGCGGAGGACCGCTCAGGAGGCGTCGTGCAGCTCGACGTCGTGGGTCAGCCGCACCACCGGCCGGAGCGTCGCCGCGACCGAGCAATGCTTCGACTCCGCCAGCTCGACGGCGCGCCGGGCCTTGTGCTCCTGCACCGAACCGATCAGGACGAACCGCAGATGGATCGACCGGAAGGTCCAGGGCGGGTCGGGGTCCTGCTCGAAGCTGATCACGACCCGGAGCTCACGGAGCCCCTGGCGCTGCTTGCGCAGGATCTCCACCACGTCGTATGCGGTGCACGCCGCGAGGGACAGGGGAAGCAGATCCGAGGGCTTCGCGCCGGGACCCTCGATGTTGCCGCCGACGAGGATCGCGTCCCCGTATCCCGTCTGTCCCACGAACTGGAGGCGGTCACCCGTCCACGCAAGCGTGACCTCGCCCATCTGGGCGCGAGTCTATCCGGCCTACGATTGTGGGCTCATCGGGCCATTCCGGGCCGACTTCCGCACGTGGCTCGGCCGGAGGTGCCAAGGTACGCTACGAGCGAACCGGGGCCCGGGGGACGCGGCCGGAAGGCTGCTGAAGGGGGATATCGATCGAGCGGCTCCGCATCGTCGTGGGCGAGGGGGAGTCCCCGCGCAAGGGACTCCTGCGGTTCGTCCTCGAGGGCGAGGGCTTCGAGGTGGTCGGCGAGGCTGCGACCGCCGCGGAGCTCGCGCGCGTGCTCGCCGTGCGCAGACCCGACGTCGTCGTGCTCGATGACGGCATCGGGGCCACGGCCGTTCAGATGACCCACGAGGTCGCCCCCGCGGCCAAGGTGGTGTTGGTGTGGCCCTCGGCGGTCGTCCCGATCGGCGGCGACGCCCGCGTGGAACCCGGCGAGGTCCTCCACGGCCTCGGCCCGGCCGTGGGCCGCGTTGCCGGCATCAGCGCCGCAGCCCTTGCCGCGATGGAGCGCCCGCCGTGGGTCGACCAGGTCCGCGGCGACCCCGCCGCCCTTCGAGAGACCTTGCAGCGCCGCGGCGTGCCCCGCCATCCCCCGAGCGTTTCCGAACTGCAGCGACGCGGCCAGCGCCTGCACCCCGCGGCAACCGGCGGCCCTCCCCACGCAGCCGTCCCCCCGATCCCCGAGGAGGGCGCGGCAGCAGCCGCGGCAGCGGTCGTGATGCTGCCCGCATCAGCGGCTGCCGTTGCCGGCACCGGAGCGGGTGGGGCGGCGGCTGCGGGTGGAGCGGCGGCCGCCGCCGGCGACGCCACGGCTGGCACCACCGGCGGAGACGCGGCGGCCGCCGGCGTCACCGCCCTGACGTGGAACAAGCGCCTCGGCTCGTTGGCTCTCGCCGGCGCCGCCGTCGCGGCCGCGGTGGTCCTGGCCTTGGCGTTCGGTGGGAACCGCGGCATCCACGGGAGCCTCGCCTCGGACCAGATCCACACCCCGACACCGACGTCCGCGCCGACCAGCAAGCCCCCCTCCGGAGGTGGTGGCGGTGGCGGAACGTCCGGTGGAGGACATCACGCCCACAACAACCACCCGGGAAAGGGCAATAACGCCGGCGGCGGCTCGCCCGGCACCTCGAACGGCGCGCCCGGCGGAAGCACGAACGGCAGCACCGGCGGAACACCCTCCGGTGGAGGAACGGGCGGATCCGGCGGCAGCGGCGGCGGGAGTGGAGGAACCGGTGGTGGCGGCGGAACCGGTGGTGGCGGCGGAACCGGTGGTGGCGGCGGAACCGGCGGTGGCGGCGGAACCGGGGGCGGCGGCGGGGCCGGTGGCGGCGGCGGAAGCGGCGGTGGCGG
>Ga0187785_10000625_pt1 | contig 12830 bp, 10 predicted proteins | sample 0815_BV2_4_20_MG_FD_132466 | JGI IMG/M metagenome (GOLD analysis project Ga0187785, IMG submission 132466) | Tropical peat soil microbial communities from peatlands in Department of Meta, Colombia - 0815_BV2_4_20_MG | ecosystem: Environmental > Terrestrial > Soil > Wetlands > Peat | place...
ACCCAGATATTGAGATCGGGGTCGAGGCTCCGCCCAACGCCCTCGACCACCACCATGGTCTTTTGCAGAAGCAGAAGCTCCGGCCGCGTCTGCATGTCGAACACTTCGGTATATTGGAAGAGCTGACCGAGCAGCTGCGCCATCGAGATCTCGCTCGCCGGGCGGTCCATGATCGGCTCGCCGATGGCACGCAAGGCTTGCGCGAATTGCGCGATCGAATGCTTGCGCGGCACGTAGCCCGCCTCGAAATGCACTTCGGCGACGCGGGCATAATCGCGGTTGAGAAAGCCGTGGAGGATCTCGGCGAGGAAGCGCCGCTCCTTGGCGCCAAGCCGCCCCATGATGCCGAAATCCACCGCGACGATCCGGCCCTCGGCATCGACGAAGAGATTGCCGGGATGCATGTCGGCATGGAAAAAACCGTCGCGCATGGCATGGCAAAGAAAGGCCTGCATCAGCCGTGCGCCGAGGGCCTTCAGATCGTAGCCCGCGGCACGCAACGCGGCGTGATCGGCGATCGGAATGCCGTCGATCCATTCGAGCGTGAGCACACGCCGCGCGCTCCGCGTCCAGTCGACGTGCGGCAGACGGAAGCCTTCATCGTTCTTGGTGTTCTCAGCCATCTCAGAGATGGCGGCGGCTTCCATGCGGAGATCCATCTCGATGGCGACCGATTTCGCGAGGGTATCGACGACCGCGACGGGACGAAGACGGCGCGAGCGCGGATGGAAGCGCTCGACCATGCGGGCGGCGAAGAAATAGCTGTCGAGATCGCGCTGGAAGCGCTGCTCGATGCCGGGCCTGAGCACCTTGACAGCGACGGGCTTCAGCGCGCCGTCCGGCATCCGCACCGTGGCCTTGTGCACCTGGGCGATTGAGGCCGCGGCAACGGGCGGTCCGAATTCGGCGTAGAGCTTATCGACGGGGCTCCCTAGAGCCTCCTCGACCGCTTGCCGCGCATCGCTCTGCGAAAAGGGCGGTAGGCGGTCTTGAAGCGTGGCGAGATCGGCGGCGAGCTCCCTGCCGATGATATCGTCGCGGGTGGCGAGGAATTGGCCGAGCTTGATGTAAGACGGCCCGAGAGAGGTGAGCGCGGCCGACAGCTTGGTCTCGTTGCCGTCCTCGCCCGAACCGTTCTTGCGGAGCGGAGCGGTCACTCGGCCAAACAGCGCGAGCGGCGCGGGCAGGTTCACATCCTCCGGCAGCACACGCGCACCTGACCATGCGAGCACCGCGCCCGCCTTCGTCAACCGCGCCATATCCGCTATGGCGTTCATAAGCGAGCCTCGCCACAGCGTCCCCTCCCCCCTTGCGCGGGGGGGACAGGGAGGGTGGTGAGCCGCGGAGTCTGGCGCTGAGACATGCCCCCCTCCGCACGCCAAAGAGGCGCGCGTGCTCCTCCACAAGGGAGGAGCGGAGTCAGTACCGCGTTCGTAGGCTCAATCATCATAATCGCCAGGCGGAGTGGATGGCAGCGATCCCGCCGGTCAAATTGCGGTAGCGCACGCGCTCGAAGCCGGCATTCTCGATCAGCCTCATGAAGGATTTCTGATCGGGGAAGCGGCGGATGCTCGCCACGAGATATTGATAGGAGGCGCTGTCGCCGGCCACCAGGCCGCCGAGCACCGGGATCGCGTTGAAGGAATAGACGTCGTAGAGCGTATCGAGCAGAGGCACCTCGACGCTCGAGAATTCGAGGCAGAGGAAGCGCCCTCCCGGCTTCAGCACACGATAGGCCTCGGCGAGCGCCGCCTCGATGTGGGTAACGTTCCGGATGCCGAAGGCGATGGTGTAGGCGTCGAAGCTCCGCGCGGCAAACGGCAAGGATTCCGCATTGCCTTGTACGAAGGCGAGGCGCTCGCCCAATCCCTCCGCCCTCGCGCGGCCAACCTGCATCATCTCGGCGCTGATGTCGCAGATCACGGCACGCGTGCCGGAGCCGGCCGCTTCGAGCGCCTTCCGCGCGATATCGCCGGTGCCGCCGGCAACATCGAGCAGCGCGTAAAGGACGGCGCTTTTCGGCGGGGCGAGCAGGTTCACGAACTCGCTTTTCCACAGCCGGTGGAGACCTCCCGACATCAGGTCGTTCATCAGGTCGTAATTGCGGGCAACCCGGGCAAAAACCGCGTTCACCAGGCCCTGCTTGGCACCCTCGCCCACTGAGGCGAAGCCAAAGCTTGCCTTTCGCTCCACGGGGCCAATGTTCCCAACGTCTTCGGACATGCGCTGGACAATAGCGTAAGGCCCAGGATCAGGCTATTGTTGCGCCGCAACGGAGCTTCTATTGCGCTGCGATACGTGACGGGCCATGCCAGAGCTTCCAGAGGTCGAAACCGTGCGGAAGGGCCTTGAGCCGATCTTGGTCGGCAATGCGTTCGCACGCGTCGAGCAGCGCCGGAAAGATCTGCGCTTTCCTCTGCCGAAGCACTTCGCCGAGCGGCTCGAGGGGCGGACGGTCGAGGCTCTCGACCGGCGCGCGAAGTATCTGTTGGCGAGACTCGACGATGGCGAGGTTCTCGTCATGCATCTCGGCATGACCGGCCGCTTCTCGATCGACCACGCCAATGGCGAGGCTGAGAAGCCCGGCCGCTTCGTGCATAGCCGGGGAGATCCGCCCAAGCACGAGCACATCGTCTTTCATCTCGGCGACGGTGCAACGATCCGCTATTCGGATGCACGGCGCTTCGGACTCATGGACCTCGTGCAAGGCGACAAGCTCGCGAGCCACGCCCTGTTCAAGGGCCTCGGCGTCGAGCCGCTCTCGCGCGCCTTCACGCCGGCGTGGCTCGCGGCAAAGCTCAGGGGCAAGAAAACCTCGATCAAGGCGGCGCTTGTCGATCAGAGGCTGATCGCGGGGCTCGGCAACATCTACGCCTGCGAGGCTTTGTTCAGAGGGCGCATCTCGCCGAAAAGGCTCGCCGGCACGCTCGCCACCAAAACCGGAAAGGCGACGCAGAAGACGAAAGCGCTCGTCGACAGCGTCAAGGCGGTGCTCGAGGACGCCATCAAATCCGGCGGTTCTTCGCTGCGCGACTATAAGCGCGCCGACGGCTCGCTCGGAGAGTTTCAGCACCGATTCAAGGTCTATGGGCGCGAGGGCAAACCCTGCGCAAGAAAAGGCTGCGGAGGAACCGTACGCCGCATCGTCCAGGGAGGACGTTCGACCTTCTACTGTCCAACCTGTCAACATTAGGGGACTGACACGATCATGTTTTTGAATGTCTTCACCGCCACAGAGCCAGAAGCTCAGGCGCCGAAAGCGAACGGCGCCTATGAAACGATTATCGTCTCCGCCAAGGGCAAGGTCGGCGTCATCATACTGAACCGCCCCGAAGCGCTGAACGCACTCAACGCCGAGCTGATCGGCGAGGTGAACCGCGCGCTCGACCGTTTCGAGGCTGATCCCTCGATCGGCTGCATCGTCATCACCGGCAACGAGAAGGCGTTTGCCGCCGGCGTCGACATCAAGGAAATGCACAAGAAGACCTTCGTCGAGGCCTATTGTAGCGACTTCCTCGCGCCCTTCGATCGCATCTCGAGCTTTCGCAAGCCGATCCTCGCCGCGGTCGCGGGCTATGCGCTCGGCGGCGGCTGCGAGCTCGCCATGGCTTGCGACATCATCCTCGCCGCCGACACGGCTGTGTTCGGGCAGCCTGAGATCACCCTCGGCATCATGCCCGGCAATGGCGGCACGCAGCGGCTGACGCGCGCGGTCGGCAAGGCGAAGGCCATGGAGCTCTGCCTCACCGGGCGGCGCATGAATGCCGAGGAGGCCGAGCGCTCGAATCTCGTGAGCCGCGTGGTGCCCGCCGCCGAGCTGATGGATGAGGCCATGAAGGTGGCCGACAAGATTGCCAATCTTTCGCAGCACGCGGTGATGATGATCAAAGAGGCGATCAATCGCGGCTTCGCCACGACGCTTGCGGAAGGCTCGCGTTTCGAACGCGGCCAGTTCTATTCGCTGTTCGCGACCGAGGACCAGAAAGAGGGAATGGCCGCCTTCATCGAGAAGCGCAAGCCCGTTTTCACCAACAAGTAAGTGCTATTCGCCGTAGCGCGATCCATCCATTGAAGGTCCCGGTAGGGCCTCGGCGGGTGCAGCAGGTTGTGCGGCCGCGGCCGGCGGGTTGTCCCAGGGCGCGGCGCGATCGGCATAGGCCGGCACGTCGGCAGGCGCAGTTTCTGCCGTTCCGAAATTTGGATCGCTCAGCTTGTCGGCGACCTGGCCCGTCGGCTCTTGAATCTGCACCGGATTGCTGATGACCGACGGGTCCGCGGTTGGGGCCTGGTCGGTGGTTTGCGCTGGCCTGTTGGACGGCCAGGCAAGCAGGATAGCGATCGCGGCGACGGCCGCAGCGAGCGCCGCGCCAGCCCCCCACATCCAGCGCGACGATGAGCGAGCCGCAACCGGGGGCGTTGGCACCTTGGGCTCCGGCGCTGCCTCGGCGAAGCGCGCGGCAAGCCGATCCATGTGGGTGGCGAGCCTGCCGGAAAAGGCATCGACCCATTGCGTGCCGGAGATAAAGAGCTGGAGCGCGCGCGACGGCTCGACATTCTCAATGCGCACCGCCAGTACCGCCTTCTTCTTGCTGATCGCCCGCTCAACCTCGCGCGCCACGAAGTCAGACTCATTGCTCGCGCTCGACAGGACGAGGATGAAAGCCGAGGAGGTCTCGATGCCCCTGATGATCTCATCGCCATAGGACGCGCCGGGCTTCACGTCGCGCGGTGCGATCCAGCATCTGACGCCGCGCTCCTCGAGCAGCTCGGCGATCCTGGCGGCCTTCTTGGCGTCGGCCTTGGCGTAGGAAATGAAGACATCTTGCGGCATGCCGGGATCATGCCGGGGCGTCCCCGCGCGGTCAACTCAACTTGGGCGAGTGCGTCGGGGTGCCGTTCGAGGCGGCCTGGCTTCAGACTCGGTAATAGTCCCGGTACCAGGCGACAAAACGCTTGATCCCCTCAGCGAGCGGCGTGCTCGGGCTGAACCCGGTTGCCTGCTTCAGCGCCTCGGTATCGGCATAGGTGTCTTCCACGTCGCCGGGTTGCGCGGGAAGAAGCTCGATCTTGGCCGTGAGCCCGGTCGCCTTCTCGATCAGAGCGATGAAGTCGAGCAACGATGTGGGCGAATGGTTGCCGATGTTGTAGATGCGATAGGGCGCCGATGAGGTCGCCGCGTCGGGCGATTCGGCGCGCCAATCCGGGTCCGGCGCGGCAACGACGTCGAGCGTGCGCACCACCCCTTCGACCGCGTCGTCGATATAGGTGAAGTCGCGAGCGTGATTGCCGTAATTGAAAACCTTGATGGGCTCGCCCGCCAAGATGGCGCGGGTGAAGAGATAAAGCGACATGTCGGGACGCCCGTAAGGACCATAGACGGTGAAGAACCGGAGGCCCGTGACCGGCAGACCGAAGAGATGGGCGTAGGAATGGGCCATCAGCTCGTTCGACTTCTTGGTGGCCCCGTACAAGCTCAAGGGGTGATCGACATTGTCGCCAACCTTGTAAGGCAGCGCGCGATTTCCGCCATAGACCGAGCTCGAAGACGCGTAGACGAGATGTTCCACCCCGTGGTGCCGACATCCCTCGAGAATATGGAGGAAGCCCGTGACATTGGAGGCGATGTAAGCGTGGGGATGGTCCAGCGAGTAGCGGACCCCGGCTTGCGCCGCGAGATGAACGACTCTCGCCGGCTTCTCCTCGGCGAAGGTCGCTTCGACTGCCTCGCGATCGCCGAGATCGGCCTTGATGAAGCGGAAGGACTTGTGCCGTGCGAGCTTGAGGAGCCGGGCCTCCTTGAGCGACACGTCGTAATAGGGATTGAGATTGTCGAACCCGATCACCTCGTGGCCGCGCTCGATAAGACGATCAGCCGTGTGATAGCCGATGAAGCCGGCCGCGCCGGTAACCAAAATTCGCATGTGCCCGCTATTTACCTCGGTTCCGACGCCTGCGCCCGCTCGGGCCGCGACAGAAGAGCCATCGCCGGCGCCCCCTGTCAATTGCGCGGGCGAGGTTCGTTTCCCGCGGTTGACGCTTGAAGTTGCGCTCGCTATAGAGGCGCCCAATCATCCGCTCATGTCAGCGCTTTGTCCGCCCCTTTAGAGGCCGAACGGCGCCTTAGAGGACTTAGCCCCATGGCGAATACCAAATCGGCGAAGAAGGCCGCTCGACAGACCGTCCGCCGCACCACCCTGAACAAGACGCGCCGAAGCCGCATGCGGAGTTCGGTGCGCAAGGTCGAGGAGGCAATCGCTTCTGGCGACAAAGCGGCGGCGCGTGCCGCGCTCAAAGAGGCCGAGCCCATCATCGTGCGCACGGCGCAAAAGGGCATGACCCATCGCAAGACCGCGTCTCGTAAGGTCTCGCGGCTTGCCAAGCGCATCGGAGCGATGGGCGCCCCCTAGCGCCCCGGTCACCCGCTTACACAAAAAAGCCGCCCCTGTTGCTTTACAGCAACAAGCGAAATGCGCCCTTGCGCGTTTGCCAAGATGTCAATTCAACGAAGATTTCAACTGCTTGACCTTCGGGTCATCAAAAGAGCGGCCAAAGGCGGCTGATCTCGCTCGCCAACCGCAAAAAAAATCGTGCAGTAGTTTGGCCTTTTTGAGGGTTGCGAGCGATCCCCGTTGCCTCTCAAAAAGTCACGAATCCGTCTTGTCGGACAGAGGCTTGAGACAGGTGGCTGAGGGCTGCGTTTACGGCCTCTTCGGCGAAAGTCTGAGGGCTTCGGTCGCTTGATCAGCACGGGAGGCATGTGTATAGTCCAATCATCCGAACGGGGCATTCCCCTCCTGCACAATTGAGTATCTTGTACCTGGTTATAACCGGGGGCAGGTTTTCTTTGTCTCCGGTGTAAGGAGGGTGGAAATGTTGTGGAATGTTGATGCGTAACCTGTTGGTCTTCGTGTCATTGTCGGAGCGAAGTATCCACCTCTAGTGGATCGCACCATATTTGTACTCGATCTTTTCGTGTTCGAAGGGAGGAAAGCTTCAGTTGAGCGCCATTGGCGGGGATAATGCGGTGGATGAGGTCGATATCGGCACGACCTGGGAAGGTCTTGTGTCTAAGCCTCGCGCCCAACTCGTCGACGTGCGCACGCGCGCGGAATGGACCTATGTCGGCATTCCGGACCTTGGGCCACTCGGGAAACGGGCTGTCCTCGTCGAATGGCAGACCTTTCCAGATCAGGCGGTCGACGCGCGTTTTGCCGAGCGCCTGGCCGGTGAGCTCAAGGCGCTCGGTGTCCAACTGGACGATGACCTCTACTTCATTTGCCGTTCGGGGAGCCGGAGCATGGCTGCGGCCAGGGCGATGGCAGCAGCGGGGTACCGTAATTGTCACAACGTCGGAAGCGGCTTCGAAGGACCGCTCGACGACGAAAGACATCGCGGAACCGTTGCAGGTTGGAAGGCGGCGGGTCTTCCCTGGCAGCAAGGCTAGGGGCATGCTCGTCGTAGGGACGGTCATGGCTGTCCGCGTCGATCTTGTTGACTGCTCAAGTGTGAGGCGTGCGGTGCGTAACGGCGCGAACGAACAGAATGGGAAAGAGCAAGAACCGTGGCACAGCAAGAGCAGTGCGCGCCAAGCGAGGCTTGGGCAAAAATCAAAAGCCGGCTCCGCGCGGAACTGGGAGAAGACGTATTCGCCAGTTGGTTCAGAGGGGTGGAGCTTGACCAGGTGGACGAGGAGGTCGTCCACCTCACCGTGGCCACGCGCTTCCTCCGCAACTGGCTTAGGACGCACTACTACGACTCCGTGCTCAGATTGGCGCGGGCGGAATGGCCGGCTGCCGAGCGCGTCGAATTCAGGGTAAGGCAACCGCATTTCGGCAATGACGGGGCGAGCGAGCAGCAGCGGCAGAAGCGGGTGGCGACACCGGTTCCGGCTGCGGCGTCCGAGCTCGCACCGTTGCCGATGCCGTTGCGCACCGGCTATGGAGGATTTGAGGGCTCACCGCTCGACCCGAGGCTGAGCTTCACAAGCTTCGTCCACGGCGCCTCGAACCGCCTCGCTTACGCCGCGGCACAAGAGGTTGCGAGCGCCTTCTCCACCCCGCAAGCGCTGTTCAATCCGCTGTTCCTGCACGGCAATGTGGGACTCGGCAAGACGCACCTCCTACACGCCATCTCCTGGGACGTTAAGCAGCGCAAACCCGAAGCCGAGGTGCTTTATCTCACCGCCGAGCGCTTCATGAGCGGTTTCGTTCAGGCCTTGCGCGCACGCGACGCCCTCGCCTTCAAGGAGAAGCTCAGGAAGATCGACATCCTGCTGATCGACGACATGGAGTTCTTGCAGGGCCCGACCATCCAGCAGGAGTTCTGCCACACGCTGAACTCTTTGATCGATGGCGGGCGGCAGGTGGTGGTGGCCGCTGATCGCGCGCCGACCCAGCTCGACAAGCTCGACATGCGCATGCGCTCGCGTCTTGGCGGCGGCCTCGTGGCCGAGATCGGTGCCATGGAGTACGAGCTCCGCCACAAGATCCTGCAGAAGCGGGCGCAAGAGGCCTGCGCCGAGACGCGCGGGCTCAACGTCTCCGACACGGTGCTCGCGTTCCTCGCCGAGCGATTGACCGAGAGCGGCCGGGAGCTCGAAGGCGCAGTGCATCGCTTGCGCGCGAGCTACCAGCTCACCGACGAGCCAGTGACCATCGAGAATGCCGAGCAGATCGTACGCGATCTGATGCGCGGTGCAGAACCGAGGCGCGTGCGCATCGACGACATCCTTCGAACGGTGTCCAAGCATTACGGGGTGAACCGCGGCGACCTTCTGTCGGGGCGGCGCAACCGCTCGATCGTACGCCCGCGCCAGATCGGCATGTATCTCGCCAAGCTACTCACGTCGCGCTCGCTGCCGGAGATCGGCCGCAGATTCGGCAATCGCGACCACACCACCGTGCTGCATGCGATCCGCAAGATCGAACAGCTGATGAACGACGACACTCAGCTCCGTGAGGAGATCGAGCTTCTGAAGCGCTTGCTGCGCGACTAGAGGGAAGGCGGCGCGGGGGCTTGGGCCTCATCCCAAGGCGTCCCCCGCCCGTCCTCGGAGGCCCGGAAATTGGAGATTAAGGGCCCATTTTCGCGGCGTCCCAGGGCGGCGTGGTACTTGAATTATGCCCCTTATCGCGGCAAGGTCTCTCAAGGGAGTCTTAGCCTCTTCGCTCGGATCGGCGGCTTGGACCGAAGCTCGATGAGGCTTCGGCCTCAGCCTCGCACCGGGAGAAAATCAACAAGAATTGGGGTATCGGGCCATGCGGCTCAGCATCGACAAAGCAGGCCTAGCACGCGCGCTCGCCCATGTAGCGAGCGTGGTCGAGCGGCGGAATACCATCCCCATCCTGTCAAACGTCCTCTTGAGCGCCCGCAATAACGAGTTGAAGCTGACCGCGACCGACCTCGACATGGAGCTGGTCGAGACGGTGCCGGCGCGCGCCAAGGGCGAAGGCTCGACCACCGTTCCCGCCCATATGTTCTACGACATCGTGCGCAAGCTCCCCGAAGGCAACGATATCGAGTTGGTCAAGGACGGCGAGCAAGGACGTCTCGTCATCACGAGTGGACCGGCGCAATTTTCGCTGCAGACGCTGCCGGCCGACGATTTCCCCGCACTCAGCGTCGATGATCTCGGTCACAACTTCCCTTTGTCGGCCTCCGACCTCAAGCGCCTCATCGAAAAGACGCGCTTTGCCATCTCGACCGAGGAGACGCGCTATTACCTGAACGGCATCTATCTTCACGCGACGGAATCGGTGGGCAAGCCGATGTTGCGCGCGGTCGCGACCGACGGGCACAGATTGGCCCAGGTCGAACTGCCGCTTCCTTCCGGGGCGAAGGGCATGCCAGGTGTGATCGTGCCGCGCAAAACCGTGCTCGAGCTTGCCAAGCTGGTCGAGGACGCCGACGGCGAAGTGCGCATCGAGCTGTCGCCGTCGAAGATCCGCGTCTCGACCGCGCGCGTGATCCTGACCTCCAAGCTGATCGACGGTACCTTCCCCGATTATGAGCGCGTCATACCGCAAGGAAACGATAAGCGCATGGAGGTGGACAATGCCGCCTTCGCCCAGGCCGTCGATCGCGTCTCGACGCTGTCGAGCGACAAGGGCCGCGCGGTGAAGCTCACCCTCACCGACGGCAAGTTAACGCTTTCGGTCAACAATCCCGAGAGCGGAAGCGCGACCGAGGAGCTTGCCGTCGATTACGGCTTCGATCCGCTCGAGATCGGCTTCAACGCGCGTTATCTGCTCGACATCGCGGGACAGCTCGAAAGCGGCACGGCGGAGTTCCAGCTCGCCGATCCGGGCTCTCCCACCATGGTGCGCGACGTCAAGGATCAGTCGGCCCTCTACGTGCTGATGCCGATGCGGGTATGAGAGCCTCCCGCAGCGAGCAGGGCGAGATCGCGTCTAAGGCTGCCAGGGCCGAGAGTCCGGCGCCGAAACGCCTCTTCGTCGAGGAGCTGAAGCTCACCGATTTTCGGAATTATGCCAGTGCGCGGCTCGCGCTCGGGCCAGAGCCCGTGGTGCTCGTCGGCGACAACGGCTCGGGCAAGACCAACCTGCTCGAGGCGGTCTCTTTGCTCGGTCCCGGTCATGGTCTACGCGCACGACCCTATAGCGAACTTTGCCGGAAGGACGGCGCAGGCGGGTTTGCCGTCGCGGCAAAGATCGTCTCACCGCAAGGCAAGGTCGAGATCGGGACAGGGCTTGCCGCTGGCTCGCGTGAAGAAAGCTCGGGGCGCACGGTGCGGATCGGCGGCAAGGAGCAGAGCGCCGGCGCGCTCGGCGACTATGTCAAGCTCGTCTGGCTGATCCCGGCCATGGACGGCCTTTTCACGGGGCCAGCGTCGGAGCGGCGGCGCTTCCTCGACCGGCTCGTGCTCGCCATCGATCCGAAGATGCGCTCGCCGCTTGGCCGCTACGACCGGGCGATGCGGCAGAGGAACCGCCTGTTCCAGATGCGCGAGGGCTCGCGCGCGCTGTTCGAGAGCCTTGAGGAGCAGATGGCGGAAGCGGGCGTGGCGATCGCCGCCTCCCGGCTCGATGCGCTGCATCGGCTCGTGACGCTGATCGAGCGGACGCGCGAAGCCCGGGGCGAAGACGCGCCCTTCCCTTACGCGCGGCTTGCGCTCGAAGGCAGGCTCGAAGATGCGATCGGGACGTCCTCGGCGACCGAAGTCGAGGACGAGTTTCGACGCATCTTGAGCGAGGGTCGCGAGCGCGACCGGGCCGCCGCGCGGGCCCTTGAAGGACCGCATCTCAGTGACCTAATAGTGGTTCACGGCCCGAAAAATGCGCCCGCCGAGCATTGCTCCTCGGGCGAGCAGAAGGCGCTTCTGATCGGGCTGATCCTCGCCAAGGCCGAGCTCATTAAGGATATCGAGGGCAGCCCCCCTCTCGTCCTCCTGGACGAGGTGGCGGCCCATCTCGACGAAGCCCGCAGAACCGCACTTTTTGGCGAAATTCTGCGGCTTTGCGCCCAGGCCTGGATGACCGGAACGGACCGCGACCTATTCACCCCGATGGCGCAAGACGCCCAAATCTTGGCAGTGAATCGGGGTAATATCAGCGCCTGATTCCCGCATGCCGGCGGAGCCCGCCGACAACACCAGCAACCGCTTCCAAGGACCCATGACACCAGCCTCAAAACGCAAAGCCCAAGCCGCGGCGGAATACGGTGCGGAATCTATCAAGGTGCTGAAAGGCCTCGATGCCGTGCGCAAGCGGCCGGGCATGTATATCGGCGACACCGACGACGGCTCAGGCCTCCACCACATGGTCTACGAGGTGGTCGACAACGCCATCGACGAGGCGCTCGCCGGCTTCTCCGACGAGATCCTGATTACGCTGAATGCCGACGGCTCGGTCACGGTCGAGGACAACGGGCGCGGCATCCCGACCGAGATCCACAAGGGCGAAGGCGTCTCGGCCGCCGAAGTGATCATGACCCAGCTCCATGCCGGCGGGAAGTTCGACCAGGATTCCTACAAGGTGTCGGGCGGCCTGCATGGCGTCGGCGTGTCGGTGGTGAACGCGCTTTCGTCGAAGCTCGAGATGACCATCTGGCGCGGCGGCAAGGAGTATTTCATGCGCTTCGGCGACGGCGTGCCCGAGGCGCCGCTGAAGGTGGTCGGCGATGCCGGCGGCAAAACCGGCACGCGCATCACGTTCGTCCCCTCGACCAAGACCTTCACCATGGTCGAGTTCGACTATGCGACGCTCGAGCATCGTTTGCGCGAGCTCGCCTTTCTCAATTCCGGCGTCAGAATCGTTCTGTCGGACCATCGCGGGGTCGAGCCCAAGGTCGAAGAGATGCGCTACGAGGGGGGCTTACGCGCCTTCGTCCGCTTCCTCGACCGCACCAAGCATGCGCTCATCAACGAGCCGATCGTGGTCGAGCGTCAGCAGGACAAGATTAGCATCGAGGCGGCTCTGTGGTGGAACGACAGCTACCACGAGAACGTGCTCTGCTTCACCAACAACATTCCGCAGCGTGACGGCGGCACGCATCTCGCCGGCTTCCGCGCGGCTCTGACCCGCACCGTCAACACCTATGCCGCCGAATCCGGCATCGCCAAGAAGGAGAAGGTGGCGCTGACCGGCGACGATGCACGCGAGGGACTGACTTGCGTGCTCTCGGTCAAGGTGCCGGACCCGAAATTCTCGAGTCAGACGAAGGACAAGCTCGTCTCCTCCGAGGTGCGCCCCGTCGTCGAGAGCGTGATGGCCGAGGCGTTGTCGCAATGGTTCGAGGAAAACCCGGGCGAGGCGCGCAACATCGTGCAGAAGATCGTGGAAGCCGCCGCGGCCCGCGAGGCGGCGCGCAAG
>Ga0187785_10000626_pt1 | contig 12829 bp, 11 predicted proteins | sample 0815_BV2_4_20_MG_FD_132466 | JGI IMG/M metagenome (GOLD analysis project Ga0187785, IMG submission 132466) | Tropical peat soil microbial communities from peatlands in Department of Meta, Colombia - 0815_BV2_4_20_MG | ecosystem: Environmental > Terrestrial > Soil > Wetlands > Peat | place...
ATATATGGAATAAGCAGTATTTAGAGTTTGCTGCGAGAGGGATTTAAGAGGGTGTAATTCCTCCCCGGCCTAAAGACCGGGGTCTCCTTACACCCCTTAACGCCCGGAAGATGAATAATCAAGTAAGTAGTAGATAGATAAGTAAAATACTTAAGCAGATATTCCTCTACACAGCTTGCTTGCTGCCTATTCGAGGACTCTATGAAGATCGACACCCACGTTCATACTACCTGTTCTGATGGCAAAGTATCTGCCGCCTGGATCCCCCGCCTCGCATCTACGTTTGGCATCCAGCTTATCGCCATCACAGATCATGATACCATCTCCGCTTACCCCGAAGCCTTTCTGGAGGCGGAGCGATGCAGAATCAAACTGCTTCCAGGCGTCGAACTGTCAACCAAGGACGAGGACGGCCATAAGGACGTCCACGTGGTGGGGCTGAAGATCGATACGGAAAACATGGAGTTACGCCAAGAGCTGAAACAGCTGGCGGACGCCCGGATCGATTCTAGGAAGCGACTCCTAGACAACGTCAATACGCATCTTTCCGAACGGTACCAAGGCTGGGAGCCCGTCCGCTTCGACGCCGTCCGCAGGCGTACCTCCGGGGTCATAGTGGGCAAGCCTCATATCGCCGCCGAGATCATCGAGCAAGCCCGGAAGCTCGACATCGCCATCCTGAAAGAGGATCTTTACCGAATTTTTCGATTGCCAGAGGTGGAAACAAAAAAAGCCCACGAGCTGACAATGGAGGAATGTATCGCGCTAATCAAAAAATCGGGAGGCCTACCGGTGCTGGCCCACCCGTTTGAGTATGCGCGGCCGGATGCAGTGATGAAAAAATTCCAGAGGCTCGGGGGAGTAGGCGTCGAACTGTGCAAGTACCGGCATAAGACTAAAGTACGTGCCATCAGAGAGATCGAGCCTTATGAGCGTATTATCATGGAGAGACAGATGAACCTGAAGACCGTCGAGATGGCCCAGTGCTATAATCTTAAACTGACCGCCTGCTCTGATTATCATGGGAAAGGCGGAGAACCGGGGATGGAAACAGAAGAGTATGGGATTAACATCAACTGGCTATTGTAAACACATTTCTTTAATATCTATAGGATGTTGCAAAATTGTTTTCGGAGTGCGAAAACGCCATTTTATTATATCAGTTTCACGCGCTACCGTAATTGGGGTTTGCACCTCAGCACCTTCATACGTTTATATAATCGAGGATTTTGTCGCGTCGGAATTGTTAGCCAAGCGCTTTGATGTTATGGTGTACGCTATCTCATGTGGACGATGCCAATCGCATAACCACAAAAATGGCTTTCCTAAAAAGGGCATAGCACATGGTCCAGCATAATGACGGCAAAGCAGAAATAAGCAGAGCACACCAATTCGATTTTTGCAATACCTTATTTATAAATCAGCTGAAAACGTTGACGTATCTCTCGAGCCCAGCCTTTCTGAGTCGCTCTTTGAGGATCCTGCTCAGAACTTTTGTGTCACCCTTCTTGGCTACGATGGGCGCCACCCTATCGGTCCACTGGGCCCATGGGGGCAGCATGTGCAGACGCTCACAGATTCCATCCAGGATTTCGTCCCATGCTTCGGGGTGGATCTTGTCCATCTTATTGACGGCTAACACCACATCGAGGTCCAGGTCATATAAAAAGTCGTTTAGCTCCACGTCGATCGGGATCTCCCTCCTGCTGTCCCATCTGTCCACGATCTCGCTGAATGCCTTGGCATCGACCACCTGGACCGCGCATAAAATGCGGCCCGCGTTGTCTTCGAAGTACCTGACGATCAGATCCTTTATCCGTTCTTGTTTAGCCTGCTCCACACCCCTCATAAACCCATAACCGGGCATATCGGTGACCAGGAGGTCGTTGAACAGGTAATAGTTGGGCTTCTGGGTCACCCCGGGCCTTCGGCCGACCTTCACCTTCGCGCCGATCAGCTCCCGCATGATTGTGGATTTGCCCACATTGGACCGGCCGATGAAGACGATCTCGTATTTAGCTTTGATTGGTTCGAACGACCTGTAGTCCTGCAGCGACATCAAAGAAACAAGTCTATTTTATCCATGTATATCTATCGCTGCATCATACTTCTACTTTAATCGAGATACTCTTAACCACTCAAAAGCTCACTTTTGATCATGGCCAGAAAGAAAAGCGAGCCTATCCAGTACGTGCCGCCCGAGGAGAGAAAGACGGTAGTAGAGTCGCCGCCGCGTGAAGAGCCCGCGAGGGGCAAGGAAGGAGGCAAACCTGAGCATATTCCGAGGGATAATCCCGGCGATTGATGTGTGAACTGCCACGCCCTGAATGGCTATAGCTTCCTGTTTCATAGAAAAGCGCATGCCCTCCCTATGGATGGCATAGGCGTGATTATCCTTCAAATGAGGCGGGCTCCCCCTAGCCCTTTACAACCGCCAACACTCACAGCCTTGCGAAGGACGCTCGAAGGCGTCGCTGTACATTGTAACCTGAGTTCCGGAGTTTTAAGCGCATAAAATGATGGATGTAGCATGTCAAAAAGGAATATCGGCTAGTGTAAACGGAATATTGAGTAACGGCCAATCCGATTATGGTAATTTTGTTATGCGCTTATTAACGCATGACGTTTTACCTCGTCCATTTTGAAGGGTGAACGCAGTAGATGTTTTTCTCGCGCTTTATCATTTATGCGCCTAAAAACCTGGATTTCGGGTTGTAACCTGGCATGTGTAGAGCGGTTAAGTGTTAAATAATTGTAGAGCCTCATGGGTCGGATTCCCCTCGGCGCTAAAACAACCGGGCTTTCTCAGCCCCTATGGCCCGTTCCTATAAAGGACAGGCTCACCTACTTTTCCCTCAGCCAGCTACGGAAATTGTAAGAAAAAGGGAATTTTTCAGGTTTCTTTTTCTACCAGATGTGACCGTAGGTCGCGTTGAGCAACTCGATAAGTACGCCCAGAACCACGCCCGCTATGACCACCGTCTTGGGATCGATCTTAATGGCCGACTCTTCGGCCTCGAAGTACCGCATCAGGCCGGCGGACGACATCAGGCCGGTTCCTCTATCTGACGACTTTGCCATGATTTTCTCCAGACTCAGTTAATACAGGCTCATTGATATAATTTTCGTACAGGTAGAGTGCCGATCGATTCGTCGTTTTTACTCAGCGGCCTACGCCTATAGCCCATCGCTACCTACTCTGACAGTTTGCCAGTCTCATACCAATCATACTAGTATAGACCCCGATTATCACATGCGGACGATAAACAAACACGGATCTATATTGTTCTTCCCATTCCCGGGCGCAAAGTTATTTTTGTTAGGGGGCGATCAAGTCTTACATGCCAGAGGAATATGTCGTATCCGGCACGATCGTTTATGGAGACGACTTTGAGGTTAGGGACGGCTATGTGGCCGTTAGGGGTGGCAAGATCCGGGAGGTGGGCTTCGATCGGACCCGTGGTGATATACATGGTCTCGTATGTCCTGCATTTATCAACGCTCATACCCATATGGGCGACTCGATCGCGAAGGATCTTCCTTATATGCCTCTGGCTGACTTGGTCGCCCCTCCGGACGGCCTCAAGCATCGGATCCTCAGGGATGCTGCGTCGGAAGATCTGCAGAATTGCATGATATCCACGCTCGCTGATATGGCGGCGACCGGTACCTGTCATTGTATCGATTTCCGTGAGAGTGGCGTTGCAGGGGCGAAGCTGTTACGTGGTGTCGCAGGAAACCGGGCGACGATCATGGGTAGGGTGGCCGGCGACGATACTCCGGAGGATGTACTCAAAATCGCCGACGGCCTGGGTATCAGTGGCGCCGGCGATATCTCTAGGGATCTGCTGCTTGAGTGGGCTGGCAAAGCCAGCCGGGCGGGAAAGCTCGTTGGCATTCACGCCGGAGAAGCTGGTCGCGGCGACATCGGTCCTGCTCTAGAGGCATCCCCTGACTTTCTAGTGCACCTGACCCATGCCGGCGCTGGCGATATTAGGAAGGTCGCCGATGCAGATATTCCTGTTGTGATCTGCTCGAGGTCCAATGCGGCGACCGGGGCAGGCTTCCCCCCTTTGATGAAGATGGTGAGTGCAGGCCTGCTGCTGGCGCTGGGGACCGATAATGTTATGTTAAACGGGCCTGACATGTTCAGGGAGATGGAGTGGACATCAAAAGCATTTTTACATAACGATGCATATACATTGAGGATGGCGATCTTGAACGGTGCTGAACTGCTTGGCTGCGGGGAGGCCAAAGGCTCGATTATTACCGGAAAGGATGCCGATATGCTGGTGTTGAACCAGAATTCCGATAACCTGAAATGTTCCCGGAACCCGTTGAGTTCTATAGTGCGGCGGGCGCGTCCGGACGACATCGAACATACGATTATAGGAGGCAGAATATGGCAGAAATCTTCAAGAAAATCCTGATCGCTACGGACGGCTCGAAAAGGACCCAGAGCGCGGTTGAAACAGGCATTGAGTTAGCCAGACAGCACAAGTCTAAAATATACGCTGTGTATGTTGTTGATACCGTAACCTTCACCTCGATCCCTATGGATGTCACCTGGGAGAACATGTACCAGCTGCTGAAGGATGAGGGAGAGGATGCGGTGACCCGGGTCAGGGATGTCGCGCAGGGACTTGATCTGGAGACCCATGTTCTGGAGGGAAACCCCGCGGTGGAGATTACCAGGTTTGCCATGGATAACGGTGTGGACCTGATCGTCGTGGGCACCCTGGGCAAGAGTGGCATCGACCGAATCTTGCTGGGCAGTGTAGCGGAAAAGGTCGTGCGTATCGCTCCTTGTCCGGTACTGGTGATCAAGAGCCACAAAGAAGCGGGCAAATAAATAAGTATGTATATCATAAGAGCCATGCGAGGTATGCTATGAAGCAAGCAGTAACAGTCGACGACATCATGATCAAGAACGTAAAGAGTATCGAGATCCCGGGAACCAGGGACGAGATCCTCGAGCTCATGCAGAAAGAGCGTATCTCTGCAGTGCCCGTTGTAAAGGACGGTACACTGCTAGGTATCGTCACCCGCATTGACATCCTGAAGCACCCTGAGGAGGAGCAGATTGCAATGCTTATGACTAGGGAGCCTATTACCATCACCCCCGATGCTTCACTTTCAAAAGCGGCCGCCATCCTGATCCAGACAGGGCTAAGAAGGCTTCCGGTAGTTGTGAGAGGCAAGCTGGTTGGTATAGTCACTGTCAGCGATATCATCGGTGCCATCGGGCAGATGGAGATCAACGACCAGATCACGGATTATCTCAGGGATGGGGTCGTGGCGATCTGGGATGAAACCCCGGTGCCGCTCGCGGCCGAGATCATCCGCCTGAGTAAGAGAGATGCGTTGCCAGTGCTTAACTCCAAGCGGGAGCTCGCCGGCATCATCAGCATCACCGATATCATCAACCTGAGCCGCATAGAGGACTCAGTGGAAAAGTCGGATATGTCCGCCGCATCGGACGAGGACAAATGGACATGGGAGAGCATGCGGGATACAATGAGCCTATACTATGGCGTCTCGAGGATATCGCTGCCTGACGTGCCCGTTAAGGACGTCATGGTCAAGAGCGTGATCACCGCGTTCAATAAAACTACGGTTTCCGAGGTCGCCAAAAAGATGCGCCGCAACCGCATCGAACAGGTACCGGTTATCACCGCCGACAACAAGCTCGACTCACTGCTGCTGGATCGGGAACTGCTTCAGGTCATCGCGGCAAAAGATTAATCCACAAGTGTTTTAGGGATGGGGTAGGGGTAGCGAAACTCCACGACCAAAGTCGTGGGGTGGGCGTGCCCCGCACGTCTATCGGTTAACTGGCACTGTTTATGTTGGGATGCTGTTGAAGGTATTATCAGGTGGGGTTACATATAATGTCGGTTAAACCCTAGACGCCCGCCGGCTTCAGCCCTTGGGAGTAGTCGCATATGATCGCTCAGATCAGGCGAGGCAGCAATGCTAACGCCATTCCTCAATTTTATCTGTGTTCTGGCATAGAGCAGCGTTCATGTTGTCGCATTGCTGGGTGTGGATAATACTACCTGGCGCTGCTACAACAGCTAGAGTCTTATCTGCTTGGATGTATCGTACACCATGGGTTTCTGATCCTGACGATCTGCTTCGCCAGGTGCCGCCTGGCAGTGGGTGGAACTTCGTACAGACCCTGGTTCAGATCTCTATTAATCTCTTCTATGACCCGCGAGGATGCCTTGGTCTTACACCGCCTGCACCTGTATCCTTGCCCTGATCCGGCCGATTCCATATGGCGACCGCACTGTGGGCAGATTGGAGATACTGTACGGGTTAGAGGAGCGAGGCGTACTACTTCCAGCTTCTCCAAGTTCATCGTTCGATCTTTGACGCTGCCGTAGACCATGATCTCGTCACCGAGGGCCAGTTTCCTCACGATCTCTCTAAAATTTTTGGTGGGCTCGAAGGCGGCGCACTTCAAGGATCCTGACCTATCAGAGATCTCGAAAAAGACGTGTCCGCCCTCTTTGGTGCGTGGTGTTCTCGTCACTTTTCCCCGGATCATATATGAGCGGTCATCCTGTGCCTCATCGATCGATTTGGCACTGATCAAATGCATGTCAGTGCCCTGGTTGGTGATGAAGATCTGGCTCCGCTCGACGGGCTCAGTCGTCAGCATCCTCTGTGCTTTTAAAAGAATATGGGGATCGCTTCCCCTGATACCATATAATACAGGATCCGGGGTGTGCGGGGAGAAGACTATCACCTTGTTGTACAGGTCCACGTTGTCCCATGTGTTGGGGTATGTGGCCGCATCCATAGCGTATACGGACGCCCGGTCCAGCCAGCGGGGCTTTTTGTAGTTATCCGGCATCCGATAGGCGAGCAACTCGTATGTGCAATCATCCACTAGGTCCGTGCAGATCGCTCCGAGCGCTCCAATGATCCCCCTGCCGTTCTTGAACTTATGGGCTCGCATACGGTACTTTTTCGCCAGCGCTTCAGCCTCTTCGATCTCGACAACGTCCCTCACCACCCGGAGTGCATAGGCCTTAAGTTCCGGGGTAATACGTCCCTCGTAGAGTATTACGCCGGGGTTCGTGTTATCATCATCGAGCCGGGCATGCTTTTTAACCATATCTAGTGCGACGCGCTCCACCCTATCGATCGCCTCTGGACCGGCGCTGATCGTCAGGCAGACTCCTGCGTTGCCTCTGGTCTTATATCTGATGTTGGGATTGAATCGGATCAGGCGAGGGTATTCGGAGACCCCGTATTCAGAGAGGCGCTCCGCTAGGATGGCCGCTAGGTACGTGGTACACATACCGGATTTGGAGTCTGTGTCATCGATTCCGAGGTGTATCATCGTTTATCATCGTTTTCCTCTTTCCTTTCTTTTCCTGTACACAACGTATTAATATTTGAAAATTGACAGTATCATATTAAAGATTTAACTCTTTCGGACTATGACGCGGGAAACTTTGCTTGACAGGGTTGTTGCCTTGCTGAGCAAGGCAGAGTTTATCCTCTCGGAGAAGTGTGACATTCGGCCTCGCAGCTTTGACGTTGCAGCCCGGAGAGATACTACACTGCTTCTTCTGAAAGTCCTGTCGAACATCGAGGGCCTGGGTGAGGACACGTCCCAGGAAATGAGACGGCTGGCCGTATTATTCAACGGGTCGCCGATGGTCATCGGAGAGCATACCAACGATCATCCGCTCGAAATCGGGGCTGTCTACCTGAGGTACGGTATACCATGCATCAATATCGAGACCCTTCATGACTACTTCATAGAGGGTGTGCCGCCGCTGGTCTATGCCGCACCGGGCGGCCTGTACGTCGAGATCGATGGGGAGACTCTGCGCGGGCTTAGGGAATCCCGGAACATCTCGCTTGGCGAGATGGCTAAATCGTTGGGTGTATCCCGGCGGACCATCAGCAAGTACGAGAACGGTATGAATGCGACTATCGAGGCTGCCTTGAAGCTGGAAGAGATCCTAGACTCGCCGATCGCATACCCAATCAACATGATCGTTCGCTTTGAGAAAACGGAGGGCTCTGGGGCGTCGCCTAACGACCTGCGGAACGCTAGCGACGCAGAAAAAGAGGCGTTGAGCGCCCTTATGCATATCGGATTCCAGGTTTTCCACACTACTCGGGCCCCTTTTAACGCCCTCTCCCGGGATAACTCGAACAAGGTTCTCACCGGTGTAAGCGACTATAGCGAAGCGATGCTGAAACGGGCTAGGTTTATGTCCAGCTTGGCCAGCGTCGCCGGGACTTATTCCTTATACATAGTCAAAGGGCCTTATCCTTCTAAGGCTATCGGGAACACGCTGCTTATCGAGGACGAGAAGCTCAAACATTTTGACGACCGTGACGACCTTTTTGATCTATTGTTGGAGCGGGAGCCACGGAAAGCTGCTGGAAAGTAGTGGGCCGGTAACGCGAACGATTGATTGCTCAGATATCCGAGTGGCTCACTAGACGATCTGAGAGGGGATCAGAAAACCACATCTGAGCAATCAAGCGTTCGTGTTGATAGCCGGATCGGAAACCATCCGGTCGTCCGCCGATAACAGGTGATGACTTATATCACCTGTGCCAACATACAGAATTCAAGTATGTCCAAGGTGGAAATCCTGGTAAAGTGCATAAGGAGGTTAGAAGTTCGTCTTAGGGCATGATCTCTCGATCAAAGATGCATACTCCCTCATAGGTGTGCACTGGAGCAGAAGCACGACAGAGTTGCCGTGAAGAAGATTCTGAAGGACAAGATCAGCTAGGACGACATCATTGTTGGCTCGTGAAATTTTCCGTGCCCGTAATACAACGATTTGTAATCTGCTATCTCTATTATATGCATATGTCAGTGGTATGTCAGTAGTGTATGCCAATAATGGATGAGCAGCGCTGTGACCTTGTTTGTTTGGCCGGCTGTCATGCTATCGTGTTTATTTGGATTGGCTGTGGGGTTTGAGAAAACTGGGTTGTTTTAGCGTCGGGGTTAATTTAATCCCTTGGTTTCCCTCTGCGTGTATTATTTTCGAATCTCTATGGTTAAGCGTATGTGGTTGGAAATGTTGTAGGGCGGTGGAACGGGGACGGTAAGTGCCATTCGATGAAACAGGAAACCACAGCCCTATAGGGTGTGGTGGTTCATTTCTTAAGCTCTTTCTTCTTCGGCCTGAGGCCTTCGTAACCGCATTTTCTGCAGCGCGTCGCTCTTAGTGCGTTCCTCGCGTTACATTTGCGGCAGATCTGCAGGTTCAGAGTTCTGGCCTCTGCTTCGGGGAATCTCGCCATGATAAATACCTCTAAGATTTTAAGATGTTCCATCTAAAAGTGCTTGAAGCTTATAACAATTTTGGTCTGGTGATTAAATATATTATTAATATAATGTAGAGGAAATAACGGACATAATCCATAGAAATATTTATAGGGCATACATTTGGCTACTATGCGGAACGAAAAAGTTCAAATACTCATAGGCGATAACTTACCATGCAAAAATTACAATAATGTAAGCATAACAAGGAAGTTTGTATTTATGAAGGCAGTTGTTCTTGCCGCCGGCGAAGGCAGCAGGCTTAAACCATTTACGGCTACCAGACCTAAGGTCATGATCCAGACGGGTAATAAACCCATACTCGAGTACGTGATCAACGCGCTCCAGGAAAGCGGTATCATCGATATTGTCATGGTAGTAGGGTACAAGCGTGAAAAGATCATGGACTATTTCGGCGACGGCCGCCGGTGGGGAGTTAATATCACCTACGTTGAGCAATTCCAGCAGCTTGGCACCGCACACGCGCTCCGGCAGGCATCCCATCTGATCAAGGACCATTTTCTAGTCATCAACGGTGACACAGTGATCGACGCGTCTGCCATCAGGGAGATCGTCAAGCACAAGGCCGGCGACGCAACGATGCTCACGGTTAACGTGGATAAAGCACAGGCGTACGGGGTTGTGCAAACCCAGAATAACTTGGTCAAGGGAATCGAGGAGAAGCCCAAGAACAAAGAGATCGGTAACACTGTCAACGCAGGCGTATACTGCTTTTCCCCGAAGATATTTGACTTTCTGGAATACATGGATATATCTGAGAGGGGAGAGTACGAGATCACCGATGCTATCCGGAAGATGATCGAGAACAATTATTCGGTTCAGGCGGTGCACACCAACGCGCTCTGGATGGACGCCGTGTACCTATGGAACCTGATTGACCTGAACGCAGCCACTCTGGCCCGTCAGAAGCCCGAGAACCATGGGCTGGTCGATGAGGGAGCGCATATTGTCGGTCCGGTAAGCATCGGCGAGAACACGGTAGTTAGGTCGGGATCGTACATTGTCGGTCCGGTAAGCATCGGCGACAATTGCGACATCGGCCCGAACGCAGTGATTTTGCCCAGCACCAGCATAGGGAGCAACTCGACCGTCGAGGCATTCGTGCGCATATCCAACAGTATTATTATGAGCAATGTGCGGGTATCGTCCTTCAGCCATATCTCTGCATCGATTATAGGGGAAGGCTCAACGATCGGCCCGGCTTTCATCGCCGAATCAGAGAACACCAGGGTAGAGGTCGAAAACTCGCTCATGCGTGCCAACATAGGCGCAATCATTGGAGATAACACCGATATAGGGGGCAGAGTGCTGGTCAAACCAGGCAAGATAGTTGGAATTAGGTGTAAAGTTGGATCCGGCGCGCTAATCTGGTCCAATGTGGCCGATAACACCAGGGTCCTGTAAATAGGGGGTATAATACTTATGTGTGGAATTGTTGGTTATATAGGATGCGGAAAAACTACGGAAGTTCTTCTCGATTCACTTGGACGGCTTGAGTATCGTGGTTATGACTCGGCCGGCATCGCGGTCGTAAACGGCAACGGCATCGAAGTCATCAAGTCGGCAGAGCGGATTGCTGGGCTGAAGGCTCAAGTGCCGTCCTCGCTGATAGCGTCGGTCGGCATCGGACACACCCGGTGGGCGACCCATGGTAAGCCGTCGGACGTCAACGCTCACCCTCATCAGGACTGCACCGGCAGGCTTGCGGTGGTCCACAACGGGATCATCGAGAACTACCTTGAGCTCAAGCAGGATCTACTGCAGCGCGGCCACGCGTTCTGCTCCGAGACCGATACCGAAGTGATCAGCCACCTAGTCGAAGAACACTACACGGGCGACACACTCCGGGCAGTTCTCGAGGCGATAAAGCACCTGGAAGGCTCCTTCGCGTTCGCGATCATCAACAAGGATGACCCAGAGAAAATCATCGCTGTACGCAAGGAAAGTCCGCTGGTCATCGGGCTGGGCGAGGATCAGTACTTCCTGGCATCTGACGTTACCGCGTTCCTCCGCTACACCCGCAATGCAGTCTTCCTCGACGATGGCGACGTCGTTATCCTCACGAAGGAGGGAATTAACATCATCGACTTCAACGGCGCCTCAGTTACCCGGGAAGTCCGTACTATCGAGTGGAACCTCGAAGCGGCAGAAAAGTCGGGCTACGAGCATTTCATGATAAAGGAAATCCATGAGCAGCCCAAGTCCCTCAAAGACGTCATCTCTGGTCGCATCAACGAGCTCACCGGCGATGTGGAGCTGCCAGAGGTCAGGCTGACCCAGGACCAGATCGACGGCTTGCGCCGCATTGTTATCGTGGCCTGCGGCACCTCCTACCATGCGGGCATGGTGGGCAAGTACGCGATGGAAATGCTCACCGATCTTCCGATCAGCGTGGAGATCGGATCAGAGTTCCGGTATAGCTGCAGCCGTGTTGATCGGAACACATTGATCGTCGCACTCTCACAGTCGGGCGAAACCGCCGACACCGCGGCGTCAGTGAAGGACGCCATTAAGAAGGGCGCCCAAGTGATCGCGATCACAAATACTGTGGGAAGCACCATCGCCAGGGAGGCGCAGAGCACGATCTACATGCGTTCCGGCCCGGAGATCGGCGTTGCCGCGACCAAGACATTCACCGCGCAGCTAGTCATCATGTACCTTCTGGCCACGTACATTGGCCGCAGGCGAGGCACCATCACCGCTCCTCGCGCCAGGAAACTGCTATCCGAGTTCAAGTCGCTGCCCCGGGATATACAGACGGTGCTCGACCAGGGCGAAGTCATTGCAAACATTGCCAGCCTGTTCGCGAAGGCAAACCTGTTCCTCTTCGTGGGACGGCACCTTAACTATCCGGTCGCGCTCGAGGGTGCGCTGAAGCTGAAGGAAATCTCCTATATCTTCTCCGAGGGCTTTGCCGCAGGCGAGCTGAAACACGGACCGTTGGCACTCTTATCTATGGGGGTCCCGGTGGTCGCAGTGGTGACGAAGTCGCCGACCTATGACAAAATGGTGAGCAACATCAAGGAGATCAAGGCGAGAGACGCCTCGGTCATCGCCATCGCCAGCGAGGGCGATGAGTCGATCTCTCAGCTGGTCGATGTCGTAATCCGGGTACCCGACGCCGGCGAGCTCATATCACCCTTGCTGTCTTCTGTTGTGCTCCAACTGATCGCCTATCACGTGGCGGCGTGCAATGGTTGCCCGATCGATAAACCACGCAACTTGGCCAAGTCCGTTACGGTGGAGTAAATGGCGCTGTTCGGATCTTCTGGCATAAGAGGCGTTATTGGCACCGGCATGACCCCTGAACTGGCGCTCAAAGCCGGCAGAGCGCTGGGCACAACCCACAAGAGGGTTGTTATCGGACATGACCCCCGAACATCTAGTCAGATGATCGAAGATGCGATGGTCGCGGGCATGCTGGCCTCCGGCGCCCATGTGGCCCGGGTGGGGATGGTTTCCACGCCCACACTGGCCTACACAGCCCGAAAC
>Ga0187785_10000627_pt1 | contig 12826 bp, 11 predicted proteins | sample 0815_BV2_4_20_MG_FD_132466 | JGI IMG/M metagenome (GOLD analysis project Ga0187785, IMG submission 132466) | Tropical peat soil microbial communities from peatlands in Department of Meta, Colombia - 0815_BV2_4_20_MG | ecosystem: Environmental > Terrestrial > Soil > Wetlands > Peat | place...
GAAGGGTGCTGCGGCAACATTCTGTTTAACCTCGGCGATCTTGCCTCAGGACGCGACGCTGTACGCAGCAATATCGAGAAGTTCGAAAAGGCCGGGGTGAAGAGGATCATAACAGTCTGCCCCGGCTGCTACTCCGCCTTCCGCAGGTACTACAAGGGGGTCGGAGGGTTTGATCCGGAGGTTCTGCTGGCGGCCGACCTGCTGGACGGGCTCACGGCGGATGGAAAGGGATTCTCCGTCCAGGATCCGTGCCATGCGAAAGAGAAGGGCGCCGCCGTCCGGAAGATGCTCCCGGGCGTCGGCAGCAAAAGCATCAGCCCGTGCTGTGGGGCGGGAGCCGGACTCATGATCCACGACCATCAACTGGCCGATGCTAAAGCCCTGGATGCCGCAAAAGGCACTCTAGGCAGCATTGTTACCTACTGTCCATTCTGCTACCTATACCTGTCCCGAGTCCGCCCCGGAAGAGCGATAGATCTCTATATGCTGCTAGCTGGATGAAGCTCCGGGAAAGAGGGTCGGTCTCGTCTCGTCGTCGCACCTTGGTCATCCAGCTGGCCAAAATTTTTTTGCGTTCTGGCGGCATGTGGTTCAGGCTTTCCATGATGGTGGCCGTTTCTTCGTCGCTGTCTATGCAGTGGTACAAGTCGATAAGAATGCTGCAAAGCATGTGGGTTTTGACCTTGCGAAAAAAGTCGCAGGACGCGGTGTATTCTTGGAAGTGGCGGGTTCTCATCAGTTTGGCCTCCGCGCCCTGGTCTTTCAGGTAGTTATATAGCTTTCTGAGGTTGCAGAAGCCTTCCCTAACCTTGTAGGAGCAGGCCTTGCCGTTGCCGTTCGACTGTTTTTTCGCCAGCCCGAGCTTACCGTCGTCCGACAGATCGGCTAGATGGGTCCGAATGTCCTTATGGCTCCGGATGTTGTACTGTTCGAGCAAGTGCTCGCGTATTCCGGTAAATGTGCTCTCTCCTGAATCGGCCAGGTATAGCAGGACTGCTGCCTTGGTCCTGCCGGCCGGCTCTCTATCACCTCTAGCTCTCGCCCTGTTTCTCATGATCGCTCCCAGCCTGGTATATGTAATGCCGTAATATACCATGGTGTATCGTGCCATCTGATAATCAATTTATAGCTTACGCACAGTTAGTTGGTTAAGCATAACATGCTACATAATGATTAAATAAATTTTCATATAGTGGGGAATTGAGGTTGAAAGTACTGATCATATGCTTGTCCGTCCACCACGGGAACACCGGAAAAGTAGCTGCCGTCCTGGCCGGAGAACTGAACGCGACTATTATCAGGCCATCTGAGGTCGACGTCTCAAAGCTCGGCGCGTACGACCTGATCGGCTTCGGTTCAGGGATCTACCACCATAGCCATCATAGGTCCTTGATAGACTTGGCGGAGAAGCTTCCGAGAATGGAAAAGCCCGCGTTCATCTTCTCCACCAGGGCTTATGGCAAGCCGCTGCCCGCCCGACGAGAGGATCATAGCAACCTCAGGGAAAGGCTTGAAGCCCGGGACTACAGGATAGTCGGCGAATTTTCCTGCAGGGGCTGGAGCACCTTCTCGGTCATGCGCCTGTTCGGAGGGGTGAATAGGGGAAGCCCAGGCGAGAAGGAGCTGGCTGAAGCTAGGCACTTCGCCCGGTCTGTCAGGGTATCGGGCGGGGAGGCTCGAACCGAGATCATCGACTCCGACACCGACCGGTTGTCCCGGGTTTTTTTCCTCAAGGGCAGGAAGACCGTGATCGTCGATACCGGGAGACCCGGCCGCCACGGGGCAATCCTGCGCTCGCTAGACGCCGTCGGGATAAAAAGGGACGGCGTAAGCTTGATCCTGCTTACCCACGGCCACGAGGACCACACCGGAAACGCCCCCCAGCTGAAGGAGGCGCTGGGAGCACCGATCGCTATGGGAAAGGCCGACGCAACGTACATCTCCAAGGGGCTGAACGCGCCGCTCTGTCCCCGCACGCTCATGGGCAGGCTCACAACCGCAATCGTAGGCCCGAAGACCAAGGCATTCCAACCAGACATATTAATCGAGGGCGAGACCGACCTGTCGCCGTACGGCGTGGACGCCTTGGCGTTCCCCACCCCCGGACACACAGCCGGCTCCATATCGATCGCCACAGCCGACGGCTGTCTCACCGGCGACCTACTGACAGGGAAGTATTTCGTGACCGGCAGGCCGACGATATCCAAACTGATCGAAGTTCCCGAGGCGATGGAATCCAGCATCCAAGCGGTCATCAACAGGAAACCGACCGTGGTTTACCCATCGCATGGCGTTCCCTGGAGAACCGATCAAGTGAGACGACTTCTGACCAAGACATCCAATAAGCATGGCTGATCCATGCCATTTATCTGACCGGGAGTGCGGAGGGGTGGGAGACCCCGCCCTTTAGGACGGGGTAGTTCACAAGTTCACACTATTGTCAAGTCAATTACCACGCCCTGAAGGGCTGTGACTTGCCATCCCGCAGCTCCGGCAATTCAATTCGTGGGTTTGCACATCGCCTTATTCCCGCGGGCCTATTGACGAGACCTCTACCAAGTATCCATAGAATCCCCGGCTACTTTTACGATTGTTGCTCAGTCACCCCAGCCCCAGTCCATCACGTATGTTTGCGAAAGGTTCGCCCCTTACGAAGGCGAGTCTACATGACAGGTAGTAGGCGATTAAATGTTAAATACCTGTGAGCCGACGAGACTCGATTCCCTCCGGCGTTGAAGTAACCGGGTTTTCTCTCGCTCCGTGCTTGTTATCCATAAAGTTATCAGTGATCAGAGCGCGATCAGCAAGGATTTCACCATCAACGTGACCACCGGCTCTACATCATAATTTTTTTTTATCGGGGGGCGGTCATCATTGTCGTAGCAGGCGCCCTGCTGTTCGTGGTGAGGAAATTCGGTAGAAGATAAAAGAAAATCGGGGGCCGGGCGGTTAGGTCGGTTAGGTGTGGGCTGTTATGCCGGTATCACCGTACGGACCGTTGCTGCTCATCTCCGCTGGCATGAGCTTGACCATGGCGTCACGGGCCTCTTCGCTGATAAAGTAGTGCTTGTACTTGCCATCTTGGCTGAATGAGATTACCCGATCATTAAGGAGTCGTACTGTGTGCCAATGGATGCTGCTCTTGTCTAGGCCAAAACGATCGGAGAGTTCCCTGTTTGTTGTGCCCGGGCGGTCCGCGATCGCTTGTAGCAGGGCTTTGCTGGTTTCATTCCTCAGGTAGGATGCCACGACCTTCTCTAGGTTGGTGGTGCTCATAGTATTTCGGTACAGTCGGGTGAATTTGCCCATCCGGCGTCGGGAAATTTTGCCCTCAACCTCTAGCATTAAGATATGGTACTTCGCCGTGCCGCTCTTTATGTTCTGTCTGGCGGTGATCTCGGCCAGCGTGCAGCCGGGGTTGCTCACTATGTAGTTGAATATGGCCAGTCGGTTACTGTTGTCCATCAGGTCTTGGATCCGGCCTATGATCGCCGGTAGAGCGGCGACTGTTCCGGCTAGGATCAGTAGCGTGTCTACGGCGGACGCGACTTTGACCCATAGGGGTAGATTCCAGTAGGTCACCGAGGAAATCGCAGGAGCGTCGGCCGGACTGGCGCCGGATGAGAGCGGGGTTCCGGGGGTAACGACATAGCCGCCGGTTCCGGTGTGGATGTTTAGTGTTAGCGTTGCGATGATCGCGATTGTGATGCCTGTAATGGCGAGCCCTAGTAGAATGAACCTATTTCGCATGTGTATGCTGTCCGTTTTGTGGCTATTTCAGTAAGCTTTCACGTAGTATGCGTCTTTGCCGGCCACGTCTGACCCGGTTACCTTCAGGTACCATTGGCCGGGTGATAGTCCTGCGGAGTTCGATACGTTTACCAGGATCTGGCCGTCGGTCTTGCCGTCGGAACTATCGTAGTACGGTCCGAGGGTGTAGCCGTCGGCGGTGTAGATCATGAGTCTGAGGTTGTCTGAGGAGTTCTGCCATTTCACATTGATGTTAAGGGAGGCTGTCGAGCTACCTACTGTGACGGTGTGCCAGTTATCGTCGCCTTGGGAAATGGTGTTGTTGTATTCGCTGTTTTTGGTCAGCGCGGTGCCATCGATAACGCTACCGTTGGAATTGAGCATAATGGTACCTTGGAAGTCGAGCACGCCTGCCGAAGTGTCGAGTTTTTTATGGGCGACAAATTTATGCTCGGAGTCCGCCGGATCTCCGATGCTTTCGAAGCGCACCGGGAAGGTTCCTGGCACGGCGACGCCCTTGTGATAAACTTTCACACTGACTCCGTCGATGTAGCTCCCGTTGTTGTGGTCAGTAGATACCCATTTGCTGACGAGCCAGAAGTGTGGCGGCGGTGCGCGGGCTTCGTCGAATGTGAATTGGCCTGGGGTGATCAGACGGCTTCCGGTCATATCCACGACCACCATGGTGTCTTCGAGATCAGATACGGCGTCTAGATTGGCGCCCGCTTCCTCCGCGAGAATAGGGGTCGCGCGAAAACCGATAGATCCAGGCATTTGCCCGGAATCGTTATAGTAAACCGTGTTGACGTTGTTATCGTCCGTTGTCTGAACCGTGTTGATGTTGTTATCGTCCGTTGTCTGAACCGTGTCTGCGTTGGCGATCGGACTCGCGGCCAATGATGTTATTATCAATAATAATATTATAATTGCCGTAATCTTTCTGATCATATGATCTATCTCCAGTATCATTTGGAGGGGTATTTAAGCGTTTTGACCCAATCCTCCAACTGAACAAATCATTGAAAAACAGACCATAATATAACCTGTACTATAAAACAGAGCGTTAATAGTTGGACGATTGGATCAGAAATGATTTATCTTCCCTGTTTTTATCTATCGGCTGTAAACCAGTGCATATCCCGTACGCGGTTGTACATTCGTGCATGGGGGTGCAAGGGGAGACAGTAATTTATGATACGAACTGAAAATTTGACCAAGGCTTACAACGGCGTCAAAGCCGTGGACTCGGTCTCGCTCAAGGTTGAGAAGGGGGAGGTATTCGGTTTCCTTGGCCCAAACGGTTCAGGAAAAACGACTACTATTGGCATGATCGTCGGCCTGATCGAGCCGACATCGGGAAAGTGTTTTATCAACGATGTCGAGGTCACAAGGGACCCGCTGCGGGCGAAGAAGATCACCGGATACCTGCCTGACGGCATCGGGTTCTACCCTACTCTCACGGCCAAGCAGAACCTGAAGTACTTCTCTAAATTCTACGGGCTGAGCGATGAGGAGGCAGATAAGCGCATCGAAGAGCTGCTAGACTACGTGGGCCTCAAAGGCGTTCAGACGCACTTCGGCGGCTTCTCCCGGGGCATGAAGCAGCGGCTCGGACTGGCCCAGGCGCTCATCAACGATCCCCAGGTTATCTTTATGGACGAGCCGACCAACGGCCTTGACCCGCAGGGCGTGGTCCAGTTTCGTAACATCATTTCAGATCTGTCAAAGAAAGGCAAGACCGTCTTCTTCTCGTCCCATATCCTATCCGAGGTCCAGATAGTGTGCAAGAACATTGGAGTCATCTCCAAAGGCAAGATTATAGCTGAGGGCACCACGGAGGAGGTCAGACGGATGCTGCAGAAGGACGACCTGATGACCATCTCGATCTCAGTGCAGGGAACGATTCCCGAACTGAAGACGGCGGGGATCGTCGAGGCCTCATACAACGGCAGCAGCGCAGTCATCCGGGCGAGGTCGGACATACGGGATGAGATCTCGAGCGAATTATACGGTTCCGGCATCAAGATCCACGAGCTAAAGGTCGTCGAGAAGTCCCTCGAAGAAGTATTCCTCAACACGGTTTACGGGAGTGTGTAACATGGCATCGACCAGTACCAGGCCAGAGATCATCGTGGCCGTTAAAGAATTTAAGGACTACCTGAACAGCAAGCGGTTCCTATTCGTGTTCGGCTTTCTCGCCATCCTCACGATCATCGGCGCGATCACCGGGTTCATCGACTACAATAGCGCGTTAACTACATACAACAGTAACCTGCAGAGCATCAATAGCACGGCAAACATAGCGGGCCGGATGGTACGGATGGTCGAAGACGTGCCGTCAATGCTCACCATTTTCCAATCCTACAGCACCTACATCGCTTCCGTGGGGGCATTCCTAGCAATCTGCATGGGCTTCGATATGATCACCAGGGAAAAAGAGGAAGGAACTCTCAAGCTACTGTTGACCCACCCGGTGTTCCGAGACTCAGTGATCAACGGGAAGCTGCTCGGTGCCGGCACGATGCTGCTGCTGGTGATGGCGTCCACATTCCTGATGACCATCGCGATCATGCTGTTCTTCGGCGTCATGCCCGGATCCGATGATCTGACCCGCATAGGCGCCCTCTTCCTCATGACAATACTCTTCATGTTCACCTGGCTGGCCATCGCCGTGACGTGCTCAACGATATCCCCAAACTCGGCTATCGCCCTGACCGTTGCACTCTTCCTTCTGATGCTGTCAGCAGTCGTGCCGGATATCTCCAGCACGGTCAGCTCAGCTATAGCAGGAACCGCGCCAGAAATGATGATCCCCGCTTCCGCCAACTCCACCAGTTCGAGCAGCGTCAGCGACAGCGGCGGAAACCGCATGTTCACTAATGGGGGAGGCCCGAGTTTCGAATCGAATGGCACGCGAATGACCATCAATCCTGACTATCAAGCCTATGTCTCCAACCGCAATAACATCGAGAACATCATGAACGTCATATCGCCAACCTACAACTACGGCGTGATATCGCAAGTCGTCAACGAAAAGCTATCCGCCCCACGGAGCAGCACCTCTGGAAATGTCGGGTTCTATCAGCAGTCAGTCGACCAGTCGGTATCCGTCATAACATCCCTCTCGTCAGTCCTGCTGAACATCCTGGCTATGCTGGTGATGATCATCGTCGGGTTCGCAGTATCCTATGTAAAGTTCATCAGAGTTGATGTCAGATGAAACTCAAATTTTTTTTGCTGGCATTACTGGCGTTGTGCGCGGCGGCCGCGGCGATCCCCGTAGCAGCGGGGGCGGAGACCAGCTACGTGTCGGTCTACGCGGGATGGGTTAACGGCGATAACATGTCGCCTCAGAACAGCCTGGGAGTCTACGTGACGCCCGGCTTCCCGAACGACAGTCTGGCTGCTAATGTGACCCACCTACATATCCAGAGCTCATACTACAGCGGGGGCTACGCGACCCTGGGCGTAGGGGATTCGTACGACTACTACGATGCGGCCCGTATCACCGTGATGGGCGTCCGGGATTATTATGGCGTCCCTCAGGCGTACATAGACGTGTCGCAGCCGGTTAACACGTCCGGGTCGAACGGCACCAATATATACTGTGACACTCCAGGCGTGGTCGCTAAGGCCGGAGACATCGTATCGTTTTCGCTGACAATCCAGAACGATGATACCACAGACCGCACATACACATTGAGAGCTTCCAGCCCCACGGATTGGAACACGACCTTCCAGTACCAGGGCAAGAATATATACCAGTTATACGTGCCGAAAGGACAGTCCAAAACGGTGAGCCTGCTGGTGGACACCCCGTATACCGCTACTCTCGGCGAGAAGACGTTCACCGCGTACGCAGACTCATACAATCTGAACCTGCATGTTGATGTGGATAGTGTGAACCAGTCGGTGAGCGTGTCCACTCCAACCGGGGACTCGGTCATCGCGTCCATAGGCAGCAAGGCATACTATGACATCACTCTCAATAACCTTCAAGACCAGGAGAATGTCTATCAGTTGTCTGTCACCGGGCTGCCGGCTAACTGGTATTACATGTACCTCGACTCGAAGACAAGCACCAACGCGCTGGCCGAAGAGGTCGTCTCCGCGTCCACCTCTAAGAACATGGCGCTAGAGATCATACCCGCGGCGAGCGCGACCGCCGGCGACTACAACTTCACAATGGACATCACCACCAACGGAGTCACAGTCTCCAAAAACCTGACCCTAAAACTTAACGGGGGAGCCGCGATCAGCGCACAATACGACAAACTCTCCTACGACGCGAAACCCGGGACAGCATTCAACATCAAGGTCTACGTCACCAACAGCGGCAAAGGCGCCGCCCTGACCAACGTGTACCCCAGCGTGGAAGCCCCGTCCGGCTGGACAGTCAGCTCAAGCCCTGAGACGGCTAATACGATCCAGGCGGGGAATATGCAGGTCTTCACCGTGTCAGTGCTGCCGCCGGCCAATATCCAGGCCAGCGACTACGACGTCAAAGTCACGGTGAAAAGCGATCAGGCGAACTCAGACGTGCTCGACTACAGGATCAACGTCACAACCGACAGCTACGTAATGTACATAGCAGTAGGCATCGTACTAGTAGTCATAGCAGGCCTGGTCATCGTCTTCCGCAAATACGGCAGACGCTAAAACAAAACTAAACCCACGGCAGGGCATCTGTATTTGAGAACAAGCCCTGCCACCATAATTTTACGATCAATCCGAGTGTAGAAATCTGAGTGTAGAGCGAGCGAAAGCCCACGATTAAAATCGTGGGAGCCGTCACGATAAAAAGACCGTGAGACAGGGAACCCACACGCTTTAGCGGCGGAAACAACCACACATCCCACGCACCATACTTATACGACAGCCGATTAAATAATCTCCATCGAACACTGAAAAATATTAGTCTTCATCGAACACTGAAAAAACATATTATAGGGATAGATAAAGATATTCGAGGGATAGAGAAAGCCTATCTCCTAAGGAGCGGGCTTTCTCCTCCCCACAGCCCCAAGATCGTGAACGTCCTCTTGCTGTCTGCAATTCGTACTATTCGAGCGTAAATTTCGTCGCGATCGTGGTCCATCTTTTTCCGCCGGATCGACAATTTCGCTTTTACAGGGGGAGGATGGAAACGAGCGATAAGACCAGAATTATGGCAGTCTTGGTTATGTTGGCGGTTATGTTGGCCGTGCTGGCCGTGCTGGCCGCATCTCAGGCTGTTGCGGCGATGCAGGCGTTGTCAGGCACTACCGGCACTACCGGCACTACCTATACGAATACTGGGTATACGAATACTGGTTCGGCAAATACTGGGGCGTTCGGCGCGGCGGCGGGGTCGGCGTCCGGCGGTACGGGCGGTATCCAGACTTTTACGCTGGGCAATGGGTATATGTTTTCGGTGAGTTCGGTGAGTTCGGGGGATGCGGATAGTCTAGCTTCGGGCGGTGTTCAGGTGATCAAGGCGCCGGCGGGTACCGCTTTCTTCGTTACGACTACTACTGGCAATCCGCCTGCGGCGAGTGCCGGTCAAGCGGCGGGCGTCCAGGGTCAAAATCCGGCCAACATGGTCGTCTTCGGTCCTAACGGGTATGTCGGTACGGGCACGTGGACCGGGTCGGGGACGGTAGTGTTGGCCGGGGCCGGTTCGAGCGGAACGTCGGGCGGCGCGATGCAGATGTACTCGTTCACCGGGAGTCCCGGGCAGTCCTTCTTGCTGACTCGGCAGACAGCTACGGGTACTGACAGGGCGCTGGTCGTATTCCAGTAAGTGATTTTCGCAGCGTTGAGCCCGTTCCTTTCCGGGCTCGGCGTTGGAAACAATTCCGGGCCAATTTCGGGCGGGTTCTGCGGTTATTTCACTACCGCTTTCACGGTCTTCGTGGCTGTCTTGAGGCTGCGGACGTAGGTTTGGAGTTCTTCGGTTGAGGCGCCTTTGCTCACTAGGTCTACGATGGCGCTGCCTACGATGGCGCCGTCGGCGCCCATGGAGATGATCTCGGTCACGTGTTCGGGGTTGGAGATGCCGAAGCCTACTGCGACTGGAGTTTTGTCCGCTGCGGCTTTCGTTCTGTCGATCATCTCCTGTAGTGTGGTGGAGAGTTTGATACGCTTACCGGTGACTCCTTTCGTGGAGACTAGGTAGGCGAAGCCGGAAGCATCCTTTAGGATCATTCGCATTCTCTCGTCGTTCGTGTTCGGGGTGACCATATGGATGTAGTCGACGTCGTTCTCCTCGCAGGCTTTTCTGACCTCGGCGCCTTCTTCGAAGGGGAGGTCTGCGATGATGATGCCGGAGATGCCGGATTTTCGGCAGGACCGGAAGAATCGTTCGATGCCGTACTGGAGTACGATGTTATAGTATGTCAGGTAGACGACGGGCACTTTCTTGTTTAGCTGAGCTGAGATCTCGAACGCTAGGTCTGTGTTCATGCCGGCTTTCAGCGCTCTGTCGACGGCGTTCTGGATGACCGGCCCGTCCGCTATGGGATCGGAGAAGGGCACGCCTAACTCTAAAATGTCCACCGCGCCGGAGTCGATTAGTGATTGGGCGATGGCGAGTGATTCGACGGGGGAGGGGTCTCCTAGGGTGATGTAGGCGACTAGCGCGCCTTCGCCTTTCGCTTTTGTCTCGAGGAATTTTTCGGAGAGTTTCATATCTCTACCCCCATGCATTTGGCGACGGTATATACGTCTTTATCGCCTCTGCCTGATAGGTTGACGATGATCGTCTTTCCCTGCAGTTTCTGTCGGTTTTTGATGGTCCAGCCTATGGCGTGGGAGGATTCCAGCGCGGGCAGGATGCCTTCCACCATGCCCAGTTCTTGGAACGCGTGTAGCGCCTCATCATCGGTGCAGTAGCTGTACTCCGCTCTGCCGATATCTCGGAGCAGCGCGTGTTCCGGGCCTACCGCCGCGTAGTCTAGGCCTGCGGATACGCTGTGGGTGTCCTGTATCTGCCCGTACCGGTCTTGTAGGATGTAGGTGTAGGAGCCGTGAAGCACGCCCTTGGTTCCTGTTTGGAATCGGGCCGCGTGCTTGCCGCTCTCGATGCCGCAGCCGCCGGCTTCCACGCCGATCAGTCTGACATTATCGTCCTTGATAAAGCCTGAGAATATGCCGATGGCGTTGCTGCCTCCGCCTACGCAGGCGATGACCGCGTCGGGAAGTTTGCCTTCATGGGCCAGCACCTGCTCTCTGGCTTCGCGGCCGATGACGCTTTGAAAGTCTTTGACGATGGCCGGGTACGGGTGCGGTCCGTAGGCGGTGCCGAATAGGTAGTGTGTGTCGTCTATGCAGGTGACCCAGGAGCGCATTGCTTCGCTGATCGCGTCCTTTAGCGTCTTGGTGCCGTTTTTCACCGAAATTACCTCAGCGCCCAGCAGTCGCATTCGGAACACGTTCATCTTCTGCCGTTCGATATCCACCTCGCCCATGTAGATGGTGCATTTCATGCCTAGCGCCCTCGCCGCGGTGGCGGTAGCGACGCCGTGCTGCCCTGCGCCGGTCTCTGCGATCAGTCGGGTTTTTCCCATACGTTTTGCTAGTAGCGCTTGGCCGATGGTATTGTTGATCTTATGGGCGCCGGTGAAGGCTTGGTCCTCTCGCTTCAGGTAAAGGGTAAAGCCATATTTGCGGCTCATGTTTCGGGATAGTGTCAGAGGTGTGGGCCTGCCGACGAACTCCTTCAGGTAGGAGTTTAGTTCCTCCTTGAAACCAGCATCGTTTTTGTACTTCTCATAGCCCGCTTCTACGTCCTTCAGGGCGGGAACGAGAATTTCAGGCACGTAGGTGCCACCGTATTCTCCGTATCTTCCTTTAGCCATCATGTGATCACCTTTGCCTGTCGTATAAACTCCTGGACCAGCCGGAGGTCCTTTTCCCTTTTCTTAGCTTCCACGCCGCTGCATGCATCCACTGCATAGGGGTGGGTTGCTTTGACCGCGTCTCTGACGTTCTTGGGCGATAATCCGCCCGCGAGGATAACCGGCAGCCGGACTGTGTCGATGATCTTCCGGGAGATCGTCCAGTCGTGGACGATCCCGGCGCCTCCGCCCAGGGGGGATGAGGTGTCCAGCAGGATCGCGTCGGCCGCGCTCTCGTACCTTCGGGCTTTCTCGATTTCGTCCCCTTCGCCGACGTGGATGGTTTTGATAAGTTTGACGCCCGGCAGCTGTCGCCTTATTTGCCATAGCATGTCGGCCGGCTCGTCGCCGTGTAGCTGTACCGCCGCCGGCTGTACCTTCTTTACCGCTTCGATTACGTTGTCCGGGGTGGAGGGCGTCATCACTATCACGCTGGCTACGAAGGGCGGCAGGGCTGATACGATCTGTCTCGCTTCTTCCACGGTGATGCGTCGGGGCGAGATCTCTACGTCTACTAGCATGCCGATGGCGTCCGCGCCTGAGCTCGCGCATTCTACCGCGTCCTCTGGCGAGGTGATGCCGCATATCTTGACTCGGGTCATGAATTTGTCCCCTTGGAGAGCCTGATATATCGGTCCATAACCTCGAGCGCCCCGCCGGAGTCGACAGAGTCGGCCGCGAGTTTTAGCGCGTCTTTGATCGAGGGGGCGGCGCCGCTTATGTAGATGCCGCAGGCAGCGTTCAGCAGCACGATGTCTCGCTTAGGTCCGTGCTCCCGGTCGCGCAGCAGCCGGTAGGCGAGTCGGGCGTTCTCCTCGGCGTTCCCGCCTTTCAGGTCTTGGGGTGTCACCATATCCAGTCCAAAGTCTATGGGGCTTATCTCGTAGGATATTATTCTGCCGTCTTTGATCTCGGACACTAGGGTGCGGCCGAAGGTGGATACCTCGTCCAGCCCGCCCACCCCGTGGACGACTAGCGCTCTCTCGGTGCCCATGTTCCGCAGCACGTTGGCCACAGGCTCGACCAGCGTCGCGTCGTAGACGCCCACGACCTGCGCTTTCGCCGACGCGGGGTTGGTCAGCGGGCCGAGAAGGTTGAATACTGTCCGGATGCCCACCTCTTTCCTGGGTCCGATAGCGTGCTTCATGGACGCGTGGAATACTGGGGCGAACATAAAGCCGAAGCCGATTTCCTCGATC
>Ga0187785_10000628_pt1 | contig 12825 bp, 14 predicted proteins | sample 0815_BV2_4_20_MG_FD_132466 | JGI IMG/M metagenome (GOLD analysis project Ga0187785, IMG submission 132466) | Tropical peat soil microbial communities from peatlands in Department of Meta, Colombia - 0815_BV2_4_20_MG | ecosystem: Environmental > Terrestrial > Soil > Wetlands > Peat | place...
ACGACAAGAAGCCGATTCTGAAGGACATATATCTTTCATACTTCTACGGCGCAAAGATCGGTGTCCTCGGACTGAACGGGGCAGGCAAGAGCTCGCTCCTACGCATACTGGCCGGTGTCGATAAGGACTTTGTCGGAGAAACGGTCATCTCTCCGGGACATACGGTCGGTTTTCTCGAACAGGAGCCGAAGCTCGATGAGGCAAAGACCGTCCGCGAGATCGTCGAGCAGGGCGTGCAGGAGGTTGTGGACGCCCTTGCCGAATATAACGCGATCAACGATAAGTTTGCCGAGCCGATGTCGGACGACGAGATGAGCAAACTGATCGAGCGTCAGGGCGTGGTGCAGGAAAAGCTCGAAGCGTTTGATGCCTGGACGCTCGATTCACGTCTCGAAATGGCTATGGACGCCCTCCGGTGCCCTTCAGGCGATATGCCTGTGAAAGTTCTTTCAGGTGGAGAAAAACGTCGGGTTGCTCTTTGCCGTCTGCTGCTTCAGAAGCCTGACATACTGCTTCTGGATGAGCCTACGAACCATCTGGATGCCGAATCAGTTGCATGGCTTGAACATCATCTTCAAAGCTACGCAGGAACCGTAATCGCAGTTACCCACGACCGCTACTTCCTGGATAACGTTGCCGGATGGATACTGGAACTCGACCGCGGGCAGGGCATTCCGTGGAAGGGCAATTATTCGTCATGGCTGGAGCAGAAGAAGAATCGTTTGCAACAGGAGGAAAAGACCGAGACCGAGCGCCAGAAGACTCTCCAGCGAGAGCTGGAATGGATCAGCATGTCGCCCAGAGCGCGCCACGCGAAATCCAAGGCCCGCATCAAGTCCTATGAGCAGTTGCTGGCGCAAGAAAGCGAAAGGAGATCGAAGGATCTTGAAATCTATATTCCGCCGGGACCGCGCCTCGGTGATGTTGTAATTGAGGCTAACGGCGTGAGCAAGTCATTCGGCGATCGTATTCTTTTTGAAGATATGACATTTTCTCTTCCTCCCGGAGGCATTGTCGGCGTAATCGGACCCAACGGTGCCGGAAAGACGACACTTTTCAGACTGATCACAGGCCAGGAGAAGCCTGACGCCGGAACGTTAAGGGAAGGCGAGACAGTGAAGCTGGCATATGTAGACCAAAGTCGCGATATTCTTGATCCTGAAAAGACCGTCTGGGAAACTATTTCCGGCGGCGAGGACATGATCAGCCTCGGCAAGAGAGAGGTTAATTCTCGCGCTTATGTTGCGAGGTTCAATTTTTCAGGTTCAGACCAGCAGAAGAAGGTCGGTATGCTCTCTGGTGGAGAGCGCAACCGGGTGCATCTCGCGCGTATGCTGAAAGAAGGCGCTAATGTGCTGCTCCTCGACGAGCCTACCAATGATCTGGATGTGAACACCATGCGGGCACTTGAAGAGGCGCTGGAAAATTTCGCCGGATGCGCCGTTGTCATCAGCCACGACCGCTGGTTCCTCGACCGCATAGCCACCAACATACTGGCATTTGAGGGAGATAGCAAGGTCTACTGGTTCGACGGGAATTTTTCTGAATATGAGGCTGATAAAAAGGCGCGACTCGGCGATGACGCGGACCAGCCGCACCGGATCAAATACCGCCAGCTGACGCGCTAGGAAGATCACAAATTCATCGCAGAAAACCAGAGTGTTAGGCTTGAAGCGTGCTGTCTGAGTTATCCGGCTGCGCTTAGCAAGCAAGGCAATTATGCTACTGAAGACAGATTTTCGCTTCCTGACCAAGTTTTCTATCGCCATAAGAGGACCAATTCAGCACGCAAGAGACTGACACATTGGGCTTCTGCGATCATTCATGAAATAGAAAAGCTGCCCGAACACCGGAAAGGATATTCCCCGCGTGACCGATATCACCGAACATGCTAATTCCTAATTTTATGTCTATTATTATCGATTGCATTTTGGGATAATTGAATCATCTGGATGATATCCAAGAGGTGAAGGAGGGCGCATATGTTTGGCGATTTAATGTGGTGGCTTGTAGTTATTACGCCTGCCGTACTGCCGATCATTTTTTTTATATGGAAGTTGGAAAGAGATTCGAGCAGGTCTGATGATCCTTTTATTGGCCACTCAAGGGTGCCGGTTCCCATACCTTCAGACCATATAGAGATCAATAGACGCCAAAAGCCTAGGTAATATATAACAGCCTGGAACAAGCTTTATACACTTAGGCTGCCTTGCCTGTCTTGGAAGTTTGGATGTAGCGGCATTATTTCGCTCCTGCGTAGTAGAATTAAAAATGTCATTATACCTAGGGAGCGGCTACTTGGAACATGGTAAACATTCATAGGGTTATAATCAGACAACTGCAAAAATATGCGATTGTCTTCTTGGCTTTTTCTCCTGTCCTCTTAGCTGTCTGGTGCTGTGCTGATGCCTCTGTGCCCGATGTGAAAGAAAGTCAGCTTGCACCAATAGCCGACATGGTCGATCAGGCAATTAAAAACCGAAAGACGCCTGGTGCTGTTGTAGTTATCGGCAACAAAAGCGGCGTTTATTACAGTAGGGCATTTGGGTATCAGTCTGTCGAACCCGCCAAAGTTGCGATGACCGAAGATACTATTTTTGATATTGCATCATTAACCAAAGTTGTGGCTACATCTACAGCTGTAATGCAGCTTGTGGAGAAGAAGAAAATCAGGCTGGACGACCCAGTAGCAAAGTACTGGCCCGCCTTCAGGAAGAACGGCAAGTCACTGATTACCGTGCGGCAATTAATGACTCATTATTCAGGACTGCGACCGGACCTCAGAGACGCGTATAGCTGGAAAGGATACAGTACAGCATTAAAAAAAATAATTGCGGAGCGACCGCAATGCCAGCCAGGCAGTTGTTATGAATATAGCGACATTAATTTTGAGATCCTGGGTGAACTCGTGCAACGCATTGCCGGCCAAAGGCTTGATAAATATTGCCGTCGCAATATATTTGACCCTCTCGGCATGCGAGATACGGGATTTGGGACATCTGCAAGTGCATTGATACGGACTGCGCCGACTGAACACCGCCAGGGCAAGCTCATATGCGGAGAAGCTCACGATCCCACCTGTTACGCTATGGGAGGTATTTCCGGACATGCCGGGCTATTCTCTACTGCAACGGACTTGTCTCTATTTGCACGCATGATGCTTAACGGAGGAACTCTGGGGAAAGCGCGTATTTTGAGGGCCGACACAGTCGAGCAAATGACTCTGCCACAATCTCCCCGGGGAAAAAGCAGATTACGTGGCCTCGGTTGGGACATCGAGCCGCCTTTCGCCTCAAATGCGGGCGAATTGTCGCCGGTCGGCGCATATGGACATCTCGGATATACCGGCACTGCGCTGTGGATCGATCCTATTACGCAGACCTTTATAATAGTGCTGACAAACAGGGTCCATCCGGCTGGTCAAGGTGATGTGAAAGACCTGCGTGCTGGAATTAAAGCCCTTGTATCTGCCAATCTGGGTCCGATTGCACCGGCAACAATCCTGGATAAACGGCCTTCGCTAGCAACTTTTTTCATCTCAAAGGGCAGTAGTTCATCAGAAGTTGATAATTCCAGCAGAATCCTGACAGGTATAGATATACTTCGCCGGGATAAATTTGTGTTGCTGGCTGGAAAGACTATTGGGTTGATAACAAACCACACAGGTGTTGATTCAACCGGCAGGCGTACTGTTGATCTGCTTTCTTCTGCACCTGGTGTGAAGTTAAAGGCGATTTTCAGCCCCGAGCATGGTATCGACGGCACCATTGATGCAAAGGTCGCCTCCTCAAGAGATGGTAAAACCGGATTGCCTGTTTACAGTCTTTATGGTGTGACCTTAAGGCCTACAGATTTAATGCTTGAGGGAATAGAGGCCCTGGTCTTTGATATACAGGACATTGGTGTCCGCTTCTACACCTATATATCAACAATGGGGTATGCAATGGAATCGGCAGCAAAAAAGAATATACCGATCTATGTGCTTGACAGGCCTGATCCGATCACCGCATCAGTTGTTCAGGGACCGGTATCAGATAGTATCGCTGCAAAATCTTTCACTTCTTATTTTCTTATGCCTGTTAGATATGGCATGACCGCGGGAGAGCTTGCGCAGATGTTTAATGCTGAATATAGGATAGGAGCAGATCTGCACGTTATCAAGATGTCCGGTTATCGCCGCGAGCAATGGTACGATGAGACGGGACTTAAATGGATCAATCCGTCACCTAATATAAGAAGCCTTTTAGAGGCAACACTTTACCCTGGAGTTGCTTTGATTGAAGGGGCGAACGTCAGCGTAGGACGTGGAACGGCTACGCCATTCGAACTGCTTGGAGCTCCATGGATTGATGCCGGGAAGCTGGCTTCCTATCTGAATGCAAGGGCCATTGCCGGAGTAAAGTTTGAAGAGGCTGAGTTCACGCCCATTTCCAGCAATTTCAAAAAGCGCCGCTGCTACGGTGTGAGGATTGTTCTTATTGATCGTCTGCTTTTTGATCCTGTTTACATGGGAGTGGAGATCATGTCGGCACTTCACAGACTTTATCCCAAGGATTTCGATTTGAATGATACGTTGGGGCTTGTTGGGTCAAGAAGCGTTCTGGACGATATGAGAAGGGGACATGATCCGAAATCAATCGCGCTATCATGGCAGAGCCAGTTGGAGAAGTTCCGACAGACAAGGGCAAAATATCTGCTCTACTGATAATTCTTTCAACCTGAAAATATTGAAAAAGGCTTCAACGCCGCATTGCTAACGCAGTGCTTGTCTTGGAATTATTGCAACCGCTCAAGTCGCTCGGTCTTGTTCGTTTCTGTCTAATTTGTATGTAACTTAGGGGTTAAATCACTTTGCTCCTGATAAACATCTCTGGTTTTGTACTAAATCTGAAAAAGCAATGTATCCAATGGAGGAGCAAATGTGCAGGAGGGGTCTAATAAATTATCTGACCCCTCCTTGCCCTGTATCAGAGTTGCACAGTCTCTGAAACTCTGCAATTTTTTTGCTCAGATTAATACCTGTAATGTCTGTGATGACCATGAACAAATTCGTCGTGAGGAATTGGATGATAGTTCCATGGCCGACCGTTCCAATTATGGCTTCTATAGTATCCCCTCCACCCTGGATTCACGCGACCATAAAATCTTGGGACGCCCGGATAATATCCCCAGCCGCGATCATAATAGCGGGAACGATACCAATGGCCTCCCCATGGACGCCACCACCATCCGTTCCAGAAGAAAAGATCGACTCCCGCATCAGGCGCAATATAAACGCTGGGAGCATCTGGTAATAGCACGACTGCTGGAGGTGCCGGCACTACAATGGGCGGTGGAAGAGCAATTCCAACCCCCACTGAAACCCCCGCCATTGTAGGCACAGGGACAAGACATATAAGCGCTAAGAGCGCCGCTGATAATAATAAAATCTTCATTTCATTAGCCCCCCTATCTTTGTAATTAAAGTTATCGTTATTTTCATACCAGCCAACGCATTAACAGATCAGGATCTGTTAATGCGTCTTGTTATAGCAGAATTAACTCTGAGTTGCTCTCATTCTTAAAGCAAATAATTAGCGGCCAACATTTGCAGTTTTCCTGTTGTGCTTCTTTTTGTATATATTTTTGCTTGCCCTGTTCTGCTGTTTAGTCAATTTTACTTTGTCTTTCGGTGTGAGATTTCCATTATTTCTAGCTGCCATGCGCTCTTCTCTTTGCTTAATTCTGGCCTGCTGTGCATCGAGTTTGCCCGCTTCCTTTGGTGTTAACTGACCGCTTTCAATGCCCTGATTAATTCTATTTTGCTGGTTGATTTCCCTCTGATCAATTCCAGGGTCATTGTTTGCTGCAAGTGCTGGTGCAACTGCAAAAATGCAGGCGATGCTGCCGCTTACTATTGTGCTAATAATCTTTTTCATATGTTGCCGCTCCTTATTGCCATTTAGTGATCTAGAGGTAAAACCTCAATCTTTATGTCTTAACATTATCAAATTATTATGAAGTGGCAATGAAGAAATCGTGAAAGAATATGAAGAGGCTTTTCTATAACAGGGCGCTATGACTTTAATGATGCATTATGAGTATTTGATAAATCAGATGCATAACTGTCTTGCCAAGAAGCAGGCCTTGCCCTGTTGTCTGAGTGTTTTACAATAGTACAATTATCATATGAGGAAAAACATCGTTCCAGCAGGCGAGCCATCTTCAGATACAGAGTCTATTTTTTATGGAAGTTCATCGGTTAAACTTTTTAACGAGAAAGGAGACTTGTGACATGGAGCTTTTTGAGGCTATAAAGACAAGGCGCAGCATCAGGAAATATCAGGAAAGACATGTTGGAGATGTCGAGATCGATGCCGTGCTGGAAGCTGTCAGATTGGCGCCATCCTGGGCAAATATGCAGTGCTGGCGTCTCATAGTTGTCAGGGATAAGTCAAAGAGGGAAAGGATTAGTGAGTTTTCTTATGTAGACTCTTTTTTTGCGCCAAGGGGATATAAATCGAATCCGGCTAAGAAGGCTCTGGCCGAGGCTCCGGTTGTGATTGTCCTCTGTGCCGATCCTGCTAATTCAGGTGCAATCTGGGGTCAAAATTACTACCTGGTGGACACCGGAATCGCAGCTCAAAATCTCATGCTGGCAGCCAGAGGATTGGGGCTCGGTACAGTATTTGTAGGTGTTTTTGAGGAAGATAAGATCAAATCGCTTCTTAATATCCCTGCTTCAGTCCGTGTAGTTGGGCTATTCCCTCTTGGTTATCCGGCTGAGGAAAAGAAGGAGGGGCCGACCAGAAAGCCGCTAGTTGAGATCGCCTTCAATGAGAAATGGATTGAATAATAAAGCCAACCCTTGCATCTCAATAGACAGATGCAAGGGTGCTTCCGACACTATGTGGAACACACCGGTGCTGCTCTCAAGGAAAGCATTTTATTCCTTAGACAAAATATCTGCTTAAATGATCGATGAGGAACCTGCATCCCCATGCTTGCTAAAACATGCCGACTACTTTATCACTGGCGGCCATCAAGTCCACTAGGTTCACATAACTGATCTTCGTCGTTCTTTCATCGATCCTGTGCTCGCCTAATCCTCTTAATCTCAAGTCATCATCAAGGACATATACCGGACCGCGGTAATCTACAGGCATATCTTCACAGACGGAATAGACACCATTCTGAAGGAGTACAACAGCACATGACATCTCCTTGGCAAGGTCTAGGCCTCTTTTACCTTCGGTCGTATCAGGAGCGCTCTTGATTATTATCAGCATAGGGCCTCCTAAAATATTAATGTCTTGTCTGCCTCTTTGATCAAAGAGGCAATTTCAGTAAACTCGGACACTTTAGTCCCCACTACAAGATCGCCTTTATTTAAGGAAAAACGCATTAAGGATCCCCTGTCGGCGTATACTTCAGCCCCCATCTCAATACAAGTAACCAGTGTATTCTCAAGATTGGTAAATTCTGTGTTACCCGTATCTTGCCCTTTTTTGCCAAGAGTACGCCACTATCCAGCAGAATCAATGATGTTTTGATGTCATCAGCTGCAGCACCAAGCGCGTGTCTCACAGCTTCTGCAGCGTTGATATCCCCGTAAGGTGCTTTTCTGACAATCATAGCGATATTTTCCATATGCCCTCCCATCAACCAACATTAAGCCATATGTCGGTATCAGCCATAGCCTTGAACAATCCCTTAAGCGATCCAGTCTCTGCGCCTTCAATGTAGTCGTCTTTCGCAGCACGACGAAGGTTGACGCAGCCTCCTCAGAGGTAAATCTTTAAACCTTTTCCGATTAGCTCTGCATATTTCTCCTCAGCATTTAAAATGCCTTTTGCTTTTTGGCTTTTCAAAAAGCAGTACACACCATCACCTGACGCAATAAGGTTCACCGCATATCCTTTGCTTAAAGCGGCCTCAGCTGTTCTTATAACGGTAAGGGTATTTTCTGAGGCGTATGGGGCAGTTGAAAGCAACATCGTAAATGTTTTGCTCATGAAATCTCCCCCTAAGACATTGATCTGAGTGGGTCAAATTAAAGGCTATTCGCTGTAAACGTATTACAGTTCCCAAGGTCTCCAGTTTCGATGCCTCTGCGGAACCAGCGTACCCTTTGCTCTGAGCTGCCGTGCGTAAAAGATTCGGGCACTACATAGCCTCGAGCTTGCTTCTGCAGACGGTCATCACCAATACTGCTGGCCGCTCCCAGCGCCGCTTCAATGTCTCCGGATTCAAGAATATGCTTCATTTTATTTGCATGATAACCCCAAATGCCGGCAAGGCAATCAGCCTGGAGTTCAAGCCTCACAGACAGGTTATTTGCTTGAGCCTTGCTGCTTTTCGCCTGCAGTCGTCCCACCTTATCCGTTATGCCCATCAAGTTTTGTACATGATGGCCTACTTCATGGGCTATGACATATGCTTGCGCGAATTCACCCGGCGCATGAAAACGTTCTCTCAGCTCCCGATAAAACTGCAAGTCAATGTATACTTTTTGATCGCCGGGACAATAAAAAGGACCCATTGCCGACTGGGCGAAACCGCAGGCCGACTTTACCTCATTGGTAAAAAGCACGAGCTTTGGCTCCTGGTAAGATTTGCCGCTCCTCTTAAAAAGTTCATGCCATGTATCTTCCGTGTCTGCAAGCACAACAGACACGAATTCAGCAAGCCGGTCCTCATCAGCGTTTCTGGTATGAGTCACACCGGAGGTTGGAGCGCTTGTAGTGGTACCAGTACCAGAGTTTAATAAAGCCGATGGATCAACGCCAAAGTAGAGAGCAAGTAATACGATAACCACAGAGCCAATGCCTCCACCCATAACGCCCCGTGAAACACCAATACCTCTGCGGTCTTCAACATTTTCGCTTCTGCGATCATCTTCCCAGCGCATCAGGCAGCCTCCTTTAGAATATATAGCGTAATTGTAAATTGAAGTATACTAACTTGACCGCCATCAAGAAATACAGAAGCGAGTCTGCAAAACATTCCGCATTGGATCGGCCACAGATTGCCTCTCGCTCATTTTTCAATGGGCTGTATATTGCGCTATGGAAATCAGCCGGTGCATCTAAGGATAATAAAGGGGATTAATGCATAGTAGAATGAGAACTTAATAGTTTTGTAAATAAAGATGGTTTGCCACAAATTAATAAAGGGCAGGTGCCGTAACACCTGCCCTATTATTTGTCAAAGAAAGATTGCAAAGATTATTTCTTTGCCGGCTCAGCTGCAGGAGCGGGAGCTGCCTCTTCCTTCTTAGCCTTCTTAGCCTTCTTTCCCTTCTTTACCTTCTTGGCCTTCTTCTCTACTTTCTTGTCGTCAACCTTCTTGTCATCAGCCTTCTTCTCCTCAACTGCAGGAGCTGCCGGCTTGTCCATGGCCTTGTCAGCTGCGAAAACTGCGGTCACGGAGAGAGCAAACAGGATGCATACGACGATTGCGAGTATCTTCTTCATTCAATTCACCTCCTTTTATTTTGGATTAAACACAAACTGTTGTCTTTGATTAAAGCAATCATCATGCCAGATCGGCATTATAAAAATAAACTTGAAATAACAATGTGATAGGATACCAGGCCGGATAATGGCCAGGCCTTATTTAAGGATGGGTATCCTCATTTGGGAAACTTAAGCGTAATTATATGATAAATATACTGGATTTCAGCTAAGACTGCTTTCTGTAAACAGTGGGGGCCACTGAACTAAGGGGGAGTGACATATTGTGAATTGTTTCGGAATGCCCCAGGAATAGATAGCCGCCCGGACTTAAGTGACTGCAGAATCGATTAAGTAAAACTTCCTGGGTCTGCCTGTCAAAGTAGATAATCACGTTTCTACAAAAAATGATATCGACTGGTTCTCTCATGCCGAAGTCGCCATCCATAAAATTAAGCCGCCTGAATCGGACTTTTTCTCTGACCTCAGGCGCTATTCTGACAAGGCCGCTCTTATCTGCTTTTCCTCTAAGAAGGTATTTTTTCTTCATTTCATCCGGTATTTGACCTATCGATTCTTCTCTATAAATTGCAGCCTTTGCAGATTCGAGGACACGCGTGGATATGTCTGTTGCCAATACCATAAAATCGAAATCTGAAGTCCTGCCTGACAGATGTTTAAGCACCATAGCTAATGTATATGGCTCCTCTCCCGTTGAACAACCTGCACTCCACACCATCAGTGAGCGCCGCATTCCTGACATGGAGTTCCCGATCAATTGCGGCACGGCGCTGTTTGTCAGGAAGGTGAAATGGGCGCATTCTCGGAAAAATTCGGTCTTGTTAGTGGTCACGACATCGATCATATGGACCAGTTCGCTTTCGCAGCCGGCAGGACTGAAAAGATAGCAACAGTAGTCTTTATATGTCTTCATGCCCAAGGTTTTTAGCCTCTTGGCAAGTCTAGCCTCCAACATTACCTTCTTAGCTGTTGTGATCTTGATGCCGCACACTTTGTATATGTGACGGCTCAAATCGGTGAACTCACGATCAGTCATGCCGGAGGGCAAGGCCGTATTTGTCATAATCCGCTCCATATGGGTTATACGGCTTTTTCCAACACTACTTTCGCAAGCATTTCCAGCGGTGCGATGCGGTCAACTCCGCCTATCTCGATAGCTTTCTTAGGCATGCCGAATACAACGCAACTGGACTCATCCTGAGCGAAATTATATGCTCCGGCATCCTTCATTTCCTTCATGCCTTGGGCACCGTCGTCTCCCATTCCCGTCATTATCACACCCACGGCGTTTTTGCCCGCATATCTGCTGGCTGATCTAAATAAAACATCTACGGAAGGTCTGTGGCGTGAAACAAGTGGGCCATCTTTAATCTCCACGTAATATCGCGCTCCGCTTCGTTTCAGCAAAAGGTGCCTGTTTCCCGGCGCGATCAGAGCACGGCCTCTTATAACGCTGTCGCCGTCAGCCGCTTCCTTGACGGTAATACTGCAAAGTCCGTTCAAGCGACTTGCAAACGCCTCCGTAAACTTCTCCGGCATGTGTTGCACTATAACCATACCAGGTGCGTCGGCCGGCATAGCTTCAAGAAATATGCGAATTGCTTCAGTGCCTCCAGTCGAAGCGCCTACAACAATCACTTTTTCAGTGGTCTGCACCATAGCCGCCGTCGTCATCTTTTCAAGTATCACATCTGCGGATAACTTTGGTTGCGCGATATGATTGTTGATCGTTATCCGGCCAACCCTGCACCTAGTAGCTGCCTTAACTGCATCGCAGAGGCGTATTCGCGATTCATCGAGAAATTTCTTCGTGCCTATTTGCGGCTTAGTAATTATATCTACAGCGCCGTATTCCAGCGCTTTAAGCGCTGTTTCAGAGCCCGATCCAGTCAAGCTCGAACACATTATTACCGGTATCGGATGCTGAGCCATTAGATGCCTGAGAAATGTAAGGCCATCCATGCGAGGCATTTCAACGTCCAGCGTGATTACATCCGGCACCTCATACTTCATTCTTTCGGCTGCGATCAGAGGGTCGGCTGCCGTGCCGATTACTTCAATTTCAGGGTCCGTGGCTAGGATCTTTTCGATTGTCTGGCGTACAATCGCCGAGTCGTCTATAATCAAAACTTTTATATTACGGTTCATGAGCATTTTACGACCTCAAAGCGTCAATCCTTTTTATACGCTTGAGGAAAACCTCTCCTGTGTCTGATATGAATATTATTTTGCGGCCCAGATTGCCGCCCGTGTCTGCTGCCGCCAGTTTTACTCCGAAGTCTTCAAGCATCATCATGGTAGTTGTTATATTCTGAGCACCAACGCTAAGGCTGCAATCTCCAGGTCGGGAATCACCAAACATGTCAGAGCCACCGAATACTTTAACTTGCAGTTCCTTGGGCCTGATCCCCATGATATCGAACGATTTAATCATCCTGCGTATTGAGCAATCCATGTACCGCAGACCTTCGATACATATTTCATCACAACTGAATTTATTGCGACAACTTGGCAAAAGACCATGACATATGGAGCCTATCTTGTGAAGCGGATGATATAATGTTACCGAGACGCAGGAGCCGAGTACGGTTGTGACTACCGAGGGATCTTTGCAAAAGACTATTTCGCCAGGTTTCAAGAAAATTTGCGCGTAACGCAAATCTATCGATTGGATGTGTGCCATTGTGCTTAATCCTCTATCCTTCGGTGACCCCGTTTCCGTTAGACTGATCCTGCAGCGCAATCATTTCGTCAATTGAAAAGACCTTATCTATATCCAATATCATGATAAATTGCTTGTCATGCTTGCCCATGCCCTTTATAAAGTCCGTTCTTAACCTTGTGCCTATGCGAGGCGCCGGCTCAATTTCATCAGGTTCCAGCTCGAAGACCTCTTGCACGGAGTCAGCCAAGGCACCAAGCACAGTTGTATCATTATCCATGCTGACTTCCACGACTATGATGCAAGTGTTTACGGTTTTTTCTGTCATTGTCATGCCGAATTTGAGGCGCATGTCGATAACTGGCACCACACTGCCCCGTAAGTTAATTACTCCTCTCATGAAGTCAGGCGTCTGAGGGACCTTTGTAATGGTTGTGAGATCGAGTATTTCGCGTACTTTCGCGACATCGAGTGCAAATATCTCGTCACCGAGCTTGAAGGTGAGATACTGGGTCGTTTCTATGATATTTGGAACAGCCATTATGCGCCTCCTGTTATGATTTATCGAATCTTTCGAAATCAGCATCCAGGTGATCTTTCGAGCCGTTGCCGCCGAGATCGAGTGTTATGCCCTGAGCCTGTCTGTGAGCAGGCTTAACCATGGCCATCGCAGGCCTGCTTTCAGGTTCTGTTTGCTCAAGATGAACT
>Ga0187785_10000629_pt1 | contig 12825 bp, 9 predicted proteins | sample 0815_BV2_4_20_MG_FD_132466 | JGI IMG/M metagenome (GOLD analysis project Ga0187785, IMG submission 132466) | Tropical peat soil microbial communities from peatlands in Department of Meta, Colombia - 0815_BV2_4_20_MG | ecosystem: Environmental > Terrestrial > Soil > Wetlands > Peat | place...
CGGCATGACTTCGTTGATCTGGTCGATGGTGACGTAGCCGCGCTTCTTGGCGGCCTTGATCATTTTCTTGACGCCGGCATCCGAGAGATCGAGAAGCGGCAGCGGCGTATCGGGGGCGCCTTCTTCCTTCTCCGGGGCTTCTTCTTTTTCTTTCGCCTGTGTCGCCTTGGCTTTGCTCGCCATTCCGCCTCTCCTGGACCGTCCTGGCCGTCCCACGCCCGGTTCGCCGCGCCTGCCGGCGCATGGCCAAAAAGGGCCGCGCCGGCGAGGCGCCGCCCCGAATCAGGTCGTTCAAGTGTCCTCGGAACCCGCTAAGCTCCGATTAACCCAATAAAATACCACGGGAACCGACCCTTATTCCCGTTCCCGGCAGCCTTCCCGCTCGCCACGCCCTTTTAGCGCATGATCCTAGCCGAAAACCGGTGCCCGCCCTCGGGTCAAGCCCGAGGGCAGGCTTTTCGGGATCATGCGCCCGGCAGCGGGACCTGCTCATAAGCTACGAACGCCTCGACCGGAAGAGGCCCCAAAGCCCTCAATCAGAGCCTCGGTGCCTTCGACCCGTGACAGACGGGCTTTGACGTCGCGCAACCGCAAATAATTGGCCTCGCTCGCGTCCTGACCCAAGGCCTGCTCGGCTTCCTTGAGCTCCTTAGTTAGTGAATGCCATTGCCGATGCAAGGCAACAAGCTGCGTCCAGGTCACCAAAACATCGTCGGGGGCAGCCTCAGGCCGAGCCCCCCACACCGAGGGGGTGGTGATCGACGCAGCGATTCGCTCCATAGCATCAATCAGGTTGCGGGCGGCCAGTTCCGTCTTCAACCCCTCCGCATCGAGCGTGGAGGCATGGGCGGCGACATCGATGAGCGCACCCTTGAGCCGCTCGGTATCGGTGTGGCGGAACTCCAACGAGGCCAGCTCTTCCAGGTGATCGTGCAGCAGCCAAGGATAGTTGAGGGCAGCTTGCAGGATCAGCGCTTCGCGCCGCGGGATCGCGCTGCGATGACCGCGATGCACCGGGCTCGATGCCAGTTGCTGGCTTGCCACCACATAGGGGATCGCCCTGCCCGCGGTTCGCGGTGCGACGGGCCGCTGCCAATCGGCGTTGCGACGGTCGCGCCAATTCCCGCCGGTGCGCGGCTCGCGCCGCGGTGGCTGCGCGGGCGCAAAGAAATTCGACAATCTCGTCGCGAAATCCTGCCGGTAGTATTTCCGCACCGCGTCGTCGCCGATTGCGGCCGCCACCTCATTGATGCGCGCCTCCAGCGCCGCGCGGCGCTCCGGCGTATCGAATGAATGCCCTTCCGTCTCGCGCGCCCAAAGCATATCGGCCAGCGGCCGCGCCGCGCCGATGACATCGCTCACGGCTTCGCGCCCCCCCGCGCGCGCCAGATCGTCCGGGTCTTGTCCTTGTGGCAGCAGCGCAAACTTCAGGCTCTTGCCAGGCTTGAGCCGCGGCATCGCCAGATCGACCGCGCGATAGGCCGCGCGCAAACCGGCGCCGTCTCCGTCAAAGCAAAGCACAGGCTCGTCTGCCATTTTCCAAAGCAGCCCGAGCTGATCTTCGGTCAGTGCCGTGCCGAGCGGGGCCACTGTTGCGCCGAAGCCCGACGTCACCATCGCGATCACATCGACATAGCCTTCGACCGCGACCAAGGGCGCACCATCGTGCGCGGCCTGGCGTGCGGCGTGAATGTTGTAGAGCGTGGCGCCCTTGTGAAAGAGCGGCGTCTCCGGCGAATTGAGATATTTCGCCTGTGCGTCCTTTTCGAGTGCCCGCCCGCCAAAGGCGATGACGCGGCCGCGCACGTCGGTGATGGGGAACATCACACGGTCGCGGAAGCGATCGAACGGCACCGGGATGTCGTCGCCTGAAATCAGCAACCCGGCCTCGATCATATCCTCGACGGGGATCGCGTGTGAGCCGAGATGCTCTTTCAGGGCGAAACGCTCTCCCGGCGCATAGCCGAGCCGGAACTTGAGCTGCGTTGCCGGATTGAGCCCGCGGTCGGCGAGATAGCCACGCGCCTTGGCGCCGGCGCGCGAGGCCAATGTGTCCTGGAAAAACTTCGCGGCCAGTTCGACGACGTCGTGCAGCGTCTTGCGCCGCGCATCGCGGGCTTCGTCCTCGCGCGAAATTTTCGGCAATGGCACGCCGGCCATTTGCGCGAGCCGTTCCACGGCTTCCGGAAAGCTGACGCCTTCGCTTTCCATGACGAAATCGAAGATGCTTCCGTTCTTGCCGGACGAAAAATCGAACCAGGCCTGCTTCTGGTCATTCACGAAGAACGACGGCGTTTTCTCTTTGTTGAAGGGCGACAAACCCTTGAGTTCACGCCCGGATCGCACGAGCTTGATACGCCTACCGACAACCTCCGAAACCGGAAGCCGGGCTTTCAGCTCGTCGAGGAACTGGGGCGTGAAGCGCATGGGTTTAGGCCGAATCGGTGCGACCCTATCTTAGGACCCAAAACGAGTCGTGCCGGAGGCGGCGACGGCATCCCCGCTATCCCGGCGGCGAATATTGGACTTCCGCGAGTTTTCCACAGGGCATGCGAAACCTGGAATCTCATGGTCGGGCTTGACACCCCAGCGTGTCATGGCCGGGCTTGTCCAGGCCATCTCGTTTCATTTGGCACGGCGCGTTACCCTCCTTAACGGGATCGCCGGGACGAGCCCGGCGATGACAAGATTGATAGGCTCACGGAAATCATCATCCTCAAAAGAGCATGCAAAACGTGAGCACGAAAATCTTCGTCCTTGTCCACGGCGCGTGGCACGGGGGCTGGAGCTGGTGCCGTGTCGCTGATCGGCTGAGAGCGCGTGGGCACATTGTATTCGCACCGACGCTCACCGGCCTTGGCGAGCGGGCGCATTTGCTTCACCCCGGCATCGATCTCTCGCTGCATATCGCCGACGTGCTCGGCGTGATCAAATACGAGCAGCTCAGGGACTTCGTGCTGGTCGGGCATTCCTATGGCGGCTGTGTCATTTCCGGCGTGGCTGAAGCGGTCCCGGATAAAATCCGTTCGCTCGTCTTTCTCGACGCGTTCATTCCCGACAACGGCGATGCCACGCTCGACCTGGTGCAGCCGGCGGTGCAGGACGTTATCCGGGCGGCACTCGAGCGTGGCGACACCACCATCCCGGTGCGCGATGCTGCTGCGTTCAAGGTCAATGAGAAAGATCGCGGCTGGGTCGATTCGTTCGCCACGCCCCAGCCGATCAACACCATGACCGAAAAAATCCTGCTCACGGGCGCACGCGAGCGGATCGCAAAGAAAATCTATATTCGCGCGTCAGGTTATCCGAACGTTTCCTTCGACAAAGCCTATGCGCGCGTCAGGGCCGATCGCAGCTGGGGCACCTTTGAGGTGCCGTGCGGGCACGACGTGATGATCGACGAGCCGGACCGGTTGACGGACATTCTGATTGAGGTGGCATGAGCTTTAAGTGTCTCTAATACTTGAAGCGCAACACGTTTGTCACAGCCCGGGCGACGTGCCAAATTATTCGCCAACATGCATTTGATGTGGACCGACCTTGCATGCCGCTCCTGACAGCCAATCTGTTTCTGACGACAACTCCGCTTTGGGTGGCCGCTGTCGTCCTGCTCGTTCCCACAACGATTTTCGCGATGTGCGGGCCTGTTATCGTTCGCCGCTATGTCTCGCTCAATCGCCTGAGAGCCAACAACGAAATCGCCGGTTTTAAATTTGCAGCCGTCGGCGTGATCTACGCGGTGTTGCTTGCCTTCGCGATCCTCACCGTATGGGAGCGATTCAATCAGGCCGACAGCGACGTCGCCAATGAGGCGAGTGCCGCCGCAACAGTCTTCCGCCTGACGCAGGGACTCGACGCAGAACATGGCGCCGCGGTCCGCAAGGCGACAACGGATTATTTGAAACAAGCAGTCGCAAAGGATTGGCCGGCGATGGACCGCGAGTCCTCGAGCCATGACGTTACAGTTGCGCTAAGCGCGATCTACGACGCGGTCCTTAAATTTCACACGTTCGGCGCGTTTGAGGCTCTGGTCGTGGCCGAAATCCTGCGCGACGTCGATCGCATCAGCGAAATGCGGCGCCAGAGGCTGGTAGCCGCAAGCGGCATTGTGCCCGGTATCATCTGGGCGGTGCTGTTCACCGGCGCGTTCGTCACCATTGGATTTACGCTCTTTTTCGGCACCGCCAATTTGCGCGCGCAGTCTGTTATGTCGGGCGCGCTGTCGATCCTGATCTTTCTTGGCCTTTTGACTGTCGTTGCCATCGATCATCCCTTTGCGGGCTTTGTGAAAGTCGGCCCGGAAGCGTTGATCGCGGTGGTCAATGACTTCGGTGAGAAGGCGCCGCGCTGACGCGCCGCTATTGCGGCTCTAACCCAGAGAGCTTCACGATCTCTCTGGCAGCCTCGCGGTCGATTTTGATTTCGTCGGCAAATTGCTCCGGCGTGTTAATCGCGGGCACTTGGCCGCGACTGATGATGTATTTGTCGCGGAAGCCGGGATCGCTGACCACCCGCGCGACCTCTTTCGCGAGCTTGTCGACGATCAGCTTCGGCGTGCCGGGTGGTGCGAACAAGCCGTACCACGTCTGCGAGGGCGCGCCCTTGTAGCCAAGATCGGCGAGCGTCGGCACGTTCGGCAAAAGCGGCGTGCGAATGTTGTTGACCAGCGCCAATGCCGTCATCTTACCGGCACTGATTTGCGAGATGACATTGCCAAGACCGATCAGGCCGATCGGTGTCGAGCCGCCGAGAATGGCGTTGGTCGCCTCACCGCCGCCCTTGAACGGCACGCGTACCCAGTCGCCGCCTTTCTGCTGCTTGAGGCTGTCCATGTAGACGACGCATGGGATCGAGGCGGTGAGATAAGAGAGCGTACCGGGCTTTTGCTTCGACACCGCGACCAGCTCGTCCACGGACTTCGCGCCGAGATCGGAATTGATTACCAGCACCTGGATCAGGTGGAACAGGTTGATGATCGGCGTAAGCTTGTCGGGGTCGAACGGCAGATTCTTGAAAAGGAACTGGTTGTAGATCATCGGATCGGCATTGATGATGCAGATCGTGTACCCGTCCGGCTGCGCGTCCTGGCAAGCGCGCGCGCCGATGTTGCCGGAGCCGCCCGGACGGTTCTCGATGATCAGCGGCTGGCCGAGACTCTTGTGCAGTTCCTCGCCAAGCACGCGCATGAAGATGTCGCTGATGCCGCCCGCACTCGAAGTGGTGAGCACGTGGATCGGGCGGCTGGGATAATCATCGGCCAGCGCCGGCACTATCAGGGCTGCAAAAAACGTCGCCATCAGAACTGCGATACGACTCATTGCTGACTCCATAAATCCTTTATTCCGTGTGTCGCGTTCGTCGTCATGCCCGGCTTTATGCCGGGCATCCACGACTTCCCAACTTCCAACGAAGGAAGACGTGGATGGCCGGGCCAAGCCCGGCCATGACATTTACGTCAGCCTCGCCTTCACCAACCCGCTTGCCTTTGCCATATCCATTTGCCCCGCATACTTGCCGCGCAAGACACCGATCACCTTGCCCATATCTTTCATACCGGCAGCGCCCGTTTCCTTCACCGCCGCTTCGATCGCAGCCTTCATGTCATCGTCGGACATTTGCTTGGGCAGATAGCCGGCGATAATAGCGATCTCTTCCTGTTCCTGCTTAACCAGATCGGCGCGGCCGCCCTTCTGGTAAAGCTCCACAGATTCCTGGCGCTGCTTAATCATCTTTTGCAACAGGCTGAGCACATCGGCATCGCCGAGTGGCGGCTTGCCCGCGCCGCGCGCCTCAATATCGGCATTTTTCAGCGAGGAATTGATCATGCGCAGTGTCGAAACGGCCCGCTCATTCTTGGCCTTCATCGCCTCGGTCAAAGCCTTGTTAATGTCGTCGCGCAGCACGGGGAGCCCTTTCCTTGATCACATCGGGCCCTATCGCGCCAGCCCGAACTCGTCGTCTAACATGATACGCGAGGATCCGGCGCGGCAAATGCCTCAATTTGAATTAATTGCTTAAGAGTTGCGTGGGAAGTGTCGCGTATAAGTGGCCCGCTCACGCAACGGGGCTTTCATGAAACGCTTTATTCTTGCCGTGGCTCTGCTTCTGCCCGGCACGGCGCAGGCGCAGTCGGGCGCGTTTCCCGAACCGATCGTCCGTGCCAACGCCGGCGATATTCAATGCTACATGCCGGACGAGCGGCGCAAGACCTGCGGAACGACTTCACGCTATCGGCGCATGGCCAGCGGCGTGATTGAAATGGTCACGCAGATGGTCATCACCAGGACCGTGACGATGGAGGTGACCGAGCCCGTCGAGATCAAGGGTGACAAGGTCTGCAGCGTGATGCTGCAAAGCGAGCTCGACGCCGCAAAATTCGTGACGACCGACGGCAAGTCGGTCGATGACGCGCAGGTGCAAAAGCTGCGCGAGCACGTGGGGAGCGATGTGGGCAGATATTTTGGGCACCTAATGTGCACGGCCTACAAGGACCTCGGCCCCAATCTCGTGGCAACGCAGACGCTCGACGGCGAACTGATCGACCGGCAGGTGATACCGATGATCTGGGTCCACGCCGACGAAGGCTATCAGGTCCGTCCCTAAAGCCGGGTTTGGCGTTTTTGGCCGCGGTTTTCCGCCGCCGGCGTTGGTCTGGGGGAGGTTTTCGGCGGCCCCTTGCCTCTCACACTATAATACGCGACTAAGAGGCCATGACCCAGACGAAAGCGGCTCCAGCCGGGACTTCCGGCGAGGCTTGGGCTGAGCCCAAGCCGACAGCGCTTTTGGTGTTGGCTGACGGAACCGTCCTCGAAGGCTTCGGGCTGGGCGCGACCGGGCACGCGGTCGGCGAAGTCTGCTTCAACACTGCCATGACCGGCTATGAGGAGATTCTCACCGACCCCTCTTATGCCGGACAGCTCATCACTTTCACATTTCCGCATATCGGTAATGTCGGCACCAACGAAGACGACATCGAGACCGTCAATATGGCGGCGACGCCGGGTGCGCGCGGGGTTATCCTGCACAGCGCGATCACCGCGCCGTCAAATTATCGGGCGACTCGCAATCTCAACGACTGGCTCAAGGCGCGCGGCATCATCGGACTGGCGGGGATCGATACGCGTGCGCTCACCGCGCTGATTCGCGTCCACGGCATGCCGAATGCTGTGATTGCGCACGCACTTAATGGCAAGTTTGATCTCGCTGCGCTCAAGAAAGAAGCAAAGGAGTGGCCTGGTCTCGTCGGCATGGATCTTGTTCCGATGGTGACAAGCGGCCAGCGCTTCACGTGGGACGAGACGCCATGGACCTGGGACAAGGGCTACGCGCGGCAGACCAATCCGGAATTCCACGTGGTCGCGGTCGATTACGGTATCAAGCGCAACATTCTCCGCCTGCTTGCCGGCTCCGGCTGCAAGGTGACGGTCGTTCCTGCCAAGACTTCGGCCGAGGACATCATGGCGCTCAAGCCTGATGGCGTGTTCCTGTCGAACGGGCCCGGCGACCCGGCGGCAACCGGCGAATATGCGGTTCCCGTGATCAAGAAACTGATCGAATCAGGCACGCCGACCTTCGGGATCTGCCTCGGTCATCAGATGCTCGGGATCGCAGTCGGCGGCAAGACCATGAAGATGCATCAGGGCCATCATGGCGCCAATCATCCCGTGAAGGATCTCACCACCGGCAAGGTCGAGATCACGTCGATGAACCACGGTTTCGCGGTGGACAAGGAAACCTTGCCGAAAAATGTCGAACAGACGCACGTGTCATTGTTCGATGCATCCAATTGCGGCATCGCGCTGAGAGACAAGCCGGTATTTTCAGTCCAGTACCATCCCGAAGCGTCACCGGGCCCGCGCGACAGCCATTATCTTTTCACCCGCTTCGTCGAGATGATGCGGCAGGCGAAGCGCAAGATTGCCTAGCGCCGATTGCGGAACGGCGCCGGCGCGAGCCGCATAACTACCGTCATCACCGGGCTTGTCCCGGTGATCCTGATCCCGCTTAGGGAACGACCCGAGCTCAAGACGGTTTCACCCGGGTGCCGAACTCACCCCTCACCTTCATGTTCAAGGACGACGGCAAGGTGCCGAACAATCCGGCCCTCCCGACGCTCATTTACAAGGGTGTTGTCGACGTCCACGCCAAACATGATCCGGCGAGCGCAATCGAGCGGCTGTTTTTCGCCAACGGCTGGGGGTACGGCCAATGGCGAAATGGTATCTATCCCTTCGTCCACTATCACTCGATGATTCATGAGACCCTCGGCGTCGCACGCGGTCGCGCCAGTGTGCAGCTCGGTGGGCACGCCGGGGAGGTCTTCGAGTTTGCCGCAGGTGATATTGTCGTGCTGCCGGCGGGCACCGGACATCAGCGGCTTTCGGGAAGTGACGACCTGCTCGTGATCGGCGCCTACCCGCCAGATGGCACATACAACCTTTGCCGCGCCGACAATCCGGCCGAGCACGATAAGGCGCTTATCACGATTCCCAAAGTGCCGCTGCCCGAACGCGATCCTGTCCTGGGCAGGAACGGTCCACTGTTGCAGTTGTGGTGGCGCTAGCGCATCGACCCGAAACGCGCGATAGAGAGCGCCCATGAGCGACTGGGTCGACTTCTACGATTTCAAGCATTCGGTGATCTATGTGAATGCTCGTCACCGTGACGTGCATTATCGCACCATCGCCGAAGACATCCGCGCCTATATCCCCTCGCAAACGGCGCACGTGCTCGACTATGGTTGCGGCGAGGCGACCTCAGCCGGTCTGATCGCGGCGGCGTGCGGGCAACTGGTTCTGGCCGAGGCCGCACCCAATGTGCGCGCGTCGCTCACGATGCGCTACGCGGGCCAGCCGAAGATCGCGGTTGTTACCTCGGAGCAGGTGACAGCGCTCCCAAAGGCATCATTCGATCTCATTATTATACATTCCGTCGCGCAATATCTCGGCACAGCCGAGCTCGATCGGTTGCTCGCGATGTTCCGCGCACTGCTTAAGCCGGGCGGGCGCTTGGTGATCGGCGATATCGTGCCGCCGCGCCTTGCGGCCCCGGCGGCCGCGCTGGCGTTACTGCGCTTCGGTGCGGCTAACGGCTTCTTCTGGGCGGCGGCACGTGGCCTGGTGCGTATCTCCGTGTCAGATTATCCGCGGCTCAGGAAGGCGGTCGGATTGTCGCACTATACGGAAGCCGCGATGCTGGAGAAGCTCCAACGCGCGGGCTTCATATCCGAACGTGCGGCTCGCAATATTGGCCACAATCAGGGCCGCATGACCTTCGTTGCACGGCCCGCGTAGGCTTTTCCGTCCACCGCTTATGGCGCAATGACCCTTCCCTGCCCGCCGATTCTGGTCTAAAGACCTCGCGCGCGCGGGGCTTCGCCCTAGCGCCGAGCCCCCGGGACGCGCGATTTGCGCGCCCCTTTTTTGTGTCCGGAGTTCAATCATTCCGGGACGGCCCGTAGGGCCGGACCCGGAATCCAGACACAAGCGCACAGTGCCTGTACCTGGATTCCGGGTTCGCCGTTTCGCGGCGCCCCGGACTGACGAATAGAGAAATTGCGTTGCCGAGATGCCCAGACGAACCGACATCAAATCGATCCTCATCATCGGAGCCGGACCGATTGTGATCGGCCAGGCTTGCGAATTCGACTATTCCGGCACGCAGGCCTGCAAGGCGCTGAAGGACGAGGGTTATCGCATCGTACTGGTGAATTCCAATCCGGCAACGATCATGACCGATCCCGATCTCGCCGATGCCACTTATATCGAGCCGATCACGCCTGAGATTGTCGCCAAGATCATCGAGCATGAACGCCCCGATGCTCTCCTTCCGACCATGGGTGGGCAGACCGCACTGAATTGCGCGCTGAGCCTGCGCAAGATGGGGGTGCTGGAAAAGTTCGGTGTCAAGATGATCGGCGCCACTGCGGACGCAATCGACAAGGCGGAAGACCGCGAGCTGTTCCGCGAAGCCATGACACGGATTGGCCTGCCGACTCCGCGCTCGCATCAGATCAAAACGCTGCCACAGGCGCTTGAAGCGCTCGATGATATAGGCCTGCCCGCGATTATCCGTCCGTCCTTCACGCTCGGCGGCACCGGGGGCGGGATTGCCTACAACAAGGCCGAGTTCATCGAGATCGTCGAGCGCGGCGTTGATGCCTCTCCGACCAACGAAGTGCTGATCGAGGAATCGGTTCTGGGTTGGAAGGAATTCGAGATGGAGGTGGTGCGCGACAAGAAAGACAATTGCATCATCATTTGCTCGATCGAGAACGTCGATCCGATGGGTGTGCACACGGGTGATTCGATCACAATCGCGCCCGCACTGACGCTGACCGACAAGGAATACCAGATCCTGCGCGATGCCTCGATCGCGGTGTTGCGCGAAATCGGCGTGGAGACCGGCGGTTCCAATGTGCAGTTTGCCATCAATCCGGCCGACGGCCGGCTGGTGGTCATCGAGATGAATCCGCGCGTGTCGCGCTCGTCCGCGCTCGCCTCGAAAGCGACCGGATTTCCGATCGCCAAGGTCGCGGCCAAACTTGCTGTCGGCTACACGCTCGACGAAATCGCCAATGACATCACCGGTGGGGCGACGCCGGCATCATTCGAGCCGACCATCGACTACGTCGTTACCAAAATCCCCCGCTTTGCCTTCGAAAAATTCCCTGGCGCGTCATCGGTGCTCACCACCTCAATGAAATCGGTGGGCGAAGCGATGGCGATCGGGCGCACGTTCCAGGAAAGCCTTCAGAAAGCACTGCGTTCTCTGGAGACGGGATTAACCGGCCTGGACGAAATAACGATCGAAGGCTTCGACGCAGCCAAGGGCATCGAGGACACCGACAACAAGGCCGCGATCCGCGCGGCCCTTGGTACGCCGACGCCTGATCGCCTGCTCAAGGTCGCGCAAGCCATGCGGCTCGGCGCGACCGACGAACTCATTCACAATGCCTGCCACATTGACCCCTGGTTCCTCGCGGAAATCCGCGGGCTGGTGGAGGTCGAGTCTGAAATCAGGGCGAAGGGGCTGCCGACGACCGCGGGGCCCTTCCGCCGACTCAAGGCCATGGGCTTTTCCGACAAGCGGCTGGCGAAACTGACTGACTCCGATCCGGAGGCCATAACGGCCAGACGTCGCAAGCTCGGCGTGCGGCCTGTGTTCAAGCGCATCGATACCTGCGCCGCTGAATTCGCTTCGCCCACGGCCTACATGTATTCGACCTACGCGGCGCCGTTCGCCGGAACGGCGGCGAACGAAGCCGCGCCATCCGACAAAAAGAAAGTCATCATTCTCGGCGGCGGCCCGAACCGCATCGGCCAGGGCATCGAATTCGACTATTGCTGCTGCCACGCGGCCTTTGCACTGAAGGACGTTGGCTACGAGACCATCATGATCAACTGCAATCCGGAAACGGTGTCGACCGACTACGACACCTCCGACCGGCTTTATTTCGAACCGCTCACGCCCGAAGACGTGCTCGAGATCATCGATACCGAGCGTTCGAACGGTACGCTGCATGGCGTGATCGTGCAGTTCGGCGGCCAGACGCCGCTGAAGCTTGCCGAATCTCTGGAAAAAGCCAAAGTCCCGATCCTCGGCACCTCGCCCGATGCGATCGATCTTGCGGAGGACCGCGACCGTTTCAAGAAACTGCTCGACAAGCTCAAGCTCCGTCAGCCTCAGAACGGCATTGCCAACTCACCGCATGCAGCGCGCGCCATCGCTGATGAAATCGGCTATCCGGTCGTGATCCGTCCGTCGTATGTGCTCGGCGGCCGCGCTATGGAAATCGTGCGCGATGGTGCCCAGCTTGATCGCTACGTCGCGCGGCTTGCAGGCGATCTCGATCGTCCGAGCGAGCTGGTGGTTTCAAAGAAAAGCCCACTGCTGATCGACCGCTACCTGTCCGATGCCACCGAAGTCGACGTCGACTGTCTTTGCGACGGCAAGGACACATTCATCGCCGGCATCATGGAACACATCGAGGAAGCCGGCATCCACTCCGGCGATTCCGCCTGCGCACTGCCACCGCATTCATTGAGTGACAAGACAATCGCCGAACTGGAACGGCAGACCCGCGCGCTCGCGCTCGCGCTCAATGTTGGCGGTTTGATGAACGTGCAATACGCCATCAAGGATGGCGAGATTTATGTGCTCGAGGTCAATCCGCGCGCCTCGCGCACGGTACCCTTCGTCGCCAAGGTTATCGGCCTCCCCGTTGCCAAGATCGCCGCCCGCATCATGGCTGGCGAAAAACTCAAGACCTTCGATCTGAAAGCTACCCGTCCCAAGCACCACGCCGTGAAGGAAGCGGTCTTCCCGTTCGCACGTTTCCCCGGCGTCGACACTGTGCTCGGCCCCGAGATGAAATCGACGGGCGAAGTCATGGGTATCGACGGGTCATTCGAAATCGCCTTCGCCAAAAGCCAGATCGGCGGCGGAACGAGTCTGCCGCGGAACGGAACCGTGTTCGTGTCAGTCAAAGATTCCGACAAACCGCGCATTCTGCCGGCGGTCCGGCTCCTGGCTTCGCTTGGCTTCAAGACGATCGCGACGTCAGGAACCCAGAGGTATCTGGCGGAACAGGGGGTAGAGGCGGCCAAGATCAACAAGGTATTGGAAGGCCGCCCTCACATCGTGGATGCCATCAAAAACGGCAGTGTTCAGCTGGTTTTCAACACGACCGAGGGCGCCGCAGCATTGGCCGACAGCCGTTCCCTGCGCCATGCCGCCCTCTTGCATAAAGTGCCGTACTACACCACTCTTTCAGGGGCCGTCGCCGCGGCGCAGGGCATCAAGGCCTATCTTGAGGGTGACCTC
>Ga0187785_10000630_pt1 | contig 12823 bp, 13 predicted proteins | sample 0815_BV2_4_20_MG_FD_132466 | JGI IMG/M metagenome (GOLD analysis project Ga0187785, IMG submission 132466) | Tropical peat soil microbial communities from peatlands in Department of Meta, Colombia - 0815_BV2_4_20_MG | ecosystem: Environmental > Terrestrial > Soil > Wetlands > Peat | place...
GCTTCGAGGGCTGCATTAAAATCGGCAAGATTGTCGGCACGAGCTATCGGATTGCTGCCAAGCAGAGCGAGGACGAGGCATGCGACACGAGCGACCCAGGGCAGCATCGGTGTTCATCCAATTTTGACGCGTAACTCTGTATTACATATAAATATATGCGTCGCCCTGGGGACCGACGAGGTCAACTTGGCGGCGTGGTTTATAAGAGCTGATCATGATGAGACGACGAAATCTGCTCGTGGGTGCTGCATCTTTGGTTGCGCTTGCCACCCTGCGTACGCGGGCAGAACAGCCGATTTTGACAGATGACGGGCTCTACAAGCAGTCCTGGTTTTTGCAAAGCTTTCTTGACCTTGCTGACGATCTCGATGCTGCGGGCAAGGAGGGCAAACGCTTTGTGATCATGTGGGAACTCAAAGGCTGCCCTTATTGCAAAGAGACCCATTTCGTCAATTTTGCGCAGCCCCGGATCGCGGACTACGTGAGGACGAATTTTGAAGTGCTGCAGCTCAATATCATCGGATCGCGCAAGGTCACCGATTTCGACGGAACCGAACTCTCGGAAAAAAATTTAGCAGCAAAATATGGCGTGCGTTTCACGCCTACCTTTCAATTTTTTGGAGAAAAGTCTGCAACGTTGAAAACTTTGCCGCCGACCAAACGCGAGGTCGCGCGCTCTCCGGGATATATGTTGCCCGATGATTTTCTCGCTATGTTCCGTTACGTGCGAGAAAAAGCGTATGAGAACAAAAGCCTCCGCGACTACCTGAAGGCGATGCCGAGCTGAAAATATTATTTGGGCGTGTAAATATTCTTATTGATGAATATGATTTGAAGAACCCGTCGGCCACCGCTATGGTCGGATTCGACGGGGCCAAATCTTGGTCCGAGATGGTCAGCCGGGAGGAAGTTTCGATGCGACAGCTATCTCGTCGCGACGCCATGGCGCTCGGCGTCGTGGGTGCGGCGGTTACGTTCTTCGGTCCGCGTGAGCAGGCGTCCGCGGCGGCCAAGGAGGCAGCCGATCAAATCACCAAATTCACCGGCGGCAAAACGGCGACAAGCGGCAAGGTATCGATTGAATTGCCTGAGATAGCCGAGAACGGCAATACCGTGCCGTTGTCTGTTTCCGTCGATTCTCCCATGACGGCCGACAATTATGTCAGCGAGGTTCTCGTCGTCGCCGACGGCAATCCCAACCCCGGTGTAGCGACATTCCAGTTCTCACCACTTTCCGGCAAGGCGGAGGCTTCTACGCGAATGCGTCTCGCCACAACCCAAAATATCATTGCTGTCGCAAAGACGAGCAAGGGCGAGTTTTTCACCAATCAGAAGTTGGTAAAAGTCACCATCGGCGGCTGCGGCGGCTGATCAGGAGGGAATCATGGCAGAAAAGCCGCGGCTCAAGCTTCCAAAGGAAGCCAAGAAGGGCGAAGTCGTCGAAATCAAGACGTTGTTGCCGCACATCATGGAGTCGGGCCAACGTAAAGACAAAGATGGCAAGGCGATTCCACGCAAGATCATCAACAAGTTCGTTTGCGAGTTCAATGGCAAACCGGTGTTCACAGCCAATCTCGAACCGGCAATCGCAGCCAATCCTTACATGCAGTTCCACGCCAAGGTTGAAGAAAGCGGGACGTTCAAATTCACGTGGACCGACGACGACGGCACGATTACGACCGCAGAAGAAAGCATCACCGTCAGCTGACAACGGTTCGGCCGGAGTGGGCACGACATAACAAGAAGATGTTGGGAGGATCCGATGATGCGTGGCGGGTTTCTAGCAATCGGCGCGGGCCTAGGTCTCTGTGTGGTTGGTGGCTTCGTCGTCGCAGGCGCTGGGGCGCAAGACAAGAAAAAAGAAGCGCCGCTCGAAATTAGTGGTGACGCGTCGGTGCGCCCCTGGAAACGTTATGCCGGGTGGCCGGCGCGCGATGGGTCCAAGTGGAACACGCTTGCGCAGCTGGCGTCACCGCCGGTGCCGAAAACGCCGCGCAAGCTCGCCGGCGCGATTACTGGCGACGCCGCCAAAGGCGCTAACCTGGTCGCCGATCGAAACCGCGGAGGTTCATGCCTCGCATGCCATGTCATGGGTCCGGCCGGCGGCGCCAACCTTCCCGGCAACGTCGGGCCTGATCTTTCGGAAATTGGCAACGCGGGCCGCGAGGACGAGTATCTGTTCAACTATGTCTACGATCCGCGCGTCTATAATCCGGAGACGGTCATGCCGCCCTGGGGCGGACATGGTCTGTTTGACGACCAGGAAATTGGCGACATCGTCGCGTTTCTGAAGACTTTGAAATCGCCGGCGGCGTTCAAGACCGAATTGGACAATCCGGACAAGCGTCCGGCCCCCGTTGAAAAGCGCGAAAATCTCGATCCGATCGAAAATCCCGGCATGTGGGCCGTGGACAAGGCGCAGGACCTCTGGAAGCAAGCCGGCGTTGCCGGCAAGTCCTGCCAGAGCTGCCATGCCGACGCCAAAACCGAATTCAAGACCTGGGCGGCGTCGATGCCGAAGTGGGAGCCGCGGCTCAACAAGGTGCTGGGGGTGGAGGAGTTCGTTACGCGCCATGCCAAAGCCACGACCGGTGCAGACTGGCTGATGGAGACGGACGAGAACCGCGCCATGTCGGTCTATCTGCACTTTCTTGCCAACGGCGCGCCGATCCATGTCGACACCACCAGCGCGGAGTCGAAAGCGGCAATTGAGCGCGGCAAGGCGCTTTCCAGTCGCAAGCTTGGCGAGCTGAACTTTGCCTGTACCGATTGCCATGGCAAATCGGCGAACCACTGGATTCGAGGCCAGTGGCTGGGCGAGCCAAAAGGGCAGTACGACCACTTCCCGACGTGGCGCACCAGCCTGTTGGCGATCTGGGATATCCGGCAGCGTTTCCAATGGTGTCAGGTCAACATCCGCGCCGACGAGTTGCCGCCCGATGCCAAGGAATACGGCGATCTTGAGTTGTATCTCGCCACCCAGAACGAAGGACAGGCGCTCAGCGTACCAGGCATCAGGCACTGAAGCCGTCGGCTCCCGTGGCCGTCCTTTGAGGTTTGGTGACGGATTGTGGAAGCTCGATGATTACTCGCCGTGAGATTCTTCAGGTCGGCGCCGCCACTGTGGCGCTCGCGGCAGGCGACAGCGCGTTCACGCGTGCTCTTGCGCAGCAACGCCTGACCGAAACTGAGCTGCTGAAGTTCGACGCGCTCGGCAATGTGACGATCCTGCATGTGGCCGACATCCATGGCCAGCTCCTGCCGGTCTATTTTCGCGAGCCATCGGTCAATGTCGGCGTCGGCGAGGCGAAGGGACGGCCGCCGCATCTTACGGGTAAAAATTTCCTCAAGCGCTTTGGCATTCCCGAACGATCAGCGGGAGCCTATGCGCTGACCGATCAGGATTTTGCCGCGCTGGCGAAGTCCTATGGCCGTATCGGAGGTTTTGACCGTCTCGCGGCGGTGGTCAAGCATGTGCGCGCGGAACGCGGTGATGACAAAGTTCTTTTCCTGGATGGCGGCGACACTTGGCAGGGATCGCTCGGAGCAAATCGCAGCAAGGGCCAGGATATGGTCGACTGCATGGCCTTGCTCAAACCCGACGCAATGACCGGTCATTGGGAATTCACCTACGGCGAAGCGCGGGTGAAGGAGCTGATCAAAGGGCTTGGATTTCCGTTCCTGGCACTCAACATTCGCGATACCGAATGGAATGAGGCGGCATTCGAGCCGATGAAGATGTTCGAGAAAGGCGGTGTCAAAATCGCCGTGCTCGGCCAGGCCTTCCCTTACACCCCGGTCGCCAATCCTCGCTGGATGATGCCCAAATGGTCATTCGGCATCCGCGAGGAGGATGTGCGCACTAATGTCGATAAGGCGCGCAAGGCTGGCGCTGGACTTGTGGTGCTGCTCTCGCACAATGGATTTGATGTTGACCGAAAGCTGGCCGCGCGCGTTGCCGGCATCGACGTGATCCTGACCAGCCACACCCACGACGCACTCCCGGAAACGATCAAGGTCGGCAATACCCTGCTGATCGCATCCGGCAGTCACGGCAAGTTTGTTTCGCGGCTTGATCTCGATGTGCAAAACGGCGCGATGAGAAGCTTCAGTTACAAGCTGATTCCATTGTTCGCCGATGTGATCAAGCCAGATGCCGAGATGAGTGCTGCGATCTCGAAGGCGCGCGCGCCTTATGCCGCTGAGCTGGCACGCGAGGTCGGCCGCGCCGACTCGCTCCTTTACCGGCGCGGCAATTTCAACGGCACCTTTGACGATGTGATCTGCGCGGCGTTGCTGAAGGAGCGCGACGCGGAAATCGCGCTATCGCCCGGTTTCCGTTGGGGCACTAGCGTGCTGCCTGGCCAGCCGATTACCATCGAAGACATTCACAACGCCACGGCGATCACCTATCCGCAGGTCTATCGCACAATGATGACCGGTGAACGGTTGAAAGAAGTGCTCGAGGATGTTGCGGACAATTTGTTCAATCCCGATCCTTACTACCAGCAGGGCGGCGATATGGTCCGTTGCGGCGGGCTTGGCTATGCAATCGATGTCTCCAAGCCGATGGGCCGGCGCATCTCCGCAATGACCCACGTGAAATCAGGAAAGCCGATCGAGCCGCAGAAGGAATACGTGGTTGCCGGATGGGCGAGCGTGAATGAGGGCACCGAAGGCCCGCCGGTCTGGGACCTGGTCGAGCGCTATATCGCGGCGGAAAAAACGGTGCGGGTGTCTCCCAATACCAACGTGAAAATTTCCGGGGTTTAGCGGCAATCTCGATTACATTCATAAAATAGAATGTGATACGAACGTAGGTGCAAGCCGATCCGCCGGAGGTGCCGATGAAAGAACCAGCCGACACGAGCGCCACACGCCGTCGCTTTCTTGCCGGTGCCGCCGGGCTCGCCGCAGTGGGCGCCAGTGCGGCACGCGCCGACAACGTCAAGAATCTTCCACCCAATGTGCCCGACTGGACCCGCCAACTTGGAGAGGGCGTCGGCGTACGCGCCTATGGCAATCCATCCAAATACGAAAAGCAGGTCATTCGCCGGACCGTGCCCTGGCTGACGGCGACGCCTGAATCCTCCGTAAGCTTTACCCCGCTGCACCAGCTGGACGGCATCATCACGCCGAACGGATTGTGTTTCGAACGGCATCATGGAGGCATCGCCGAAATCGATCCGAATGACTATCGGCTGATGCTGCACGGGTTGGTGGAAAAGCCCCTGATATTTACGCTCGAGGAACTCAAGCGCCTGCCGCGAGTCAACAGAATCTACTTCCTGGAATGCGCGGCCAATTCGGGGATGGAATGGCGCGGTGCGCAGCTCAACGGCTGCCAATATACCCACGGCATGGTTCATTGCGTGCAGTACACCGGCGTTACCTTGAAAGTTCTGCTGGAGCAGGCCGGTCTCAAGCCGAACGCAAAATGGATCATGGCGGAAGGCGGCGATGCCGTAGCGATGAACCGGTCGATCCCGCTCAGCAAGGCGCTCGACGACTGTATCGTCGCCTATCGCATGAATGGCGAAATGCTTCGCCCCGAGCAGGGTTACCCGGCGCGGCTGGTGGTGCCCGGCTGGGAGGGCAACGTCTGGGTAAAATGGCTGCGTCGACTCAAAGTGGGCGATCAACCGTGGTTCACACGCGAAGAGACGTCCAAATACACCGACCTGCTCGAAAACGGCAAAGCACGTCAATTCACGTTCGTTATGGACGCGAAATCGATCATTACATTGCCGTCGCCGCAAGCGCCGGTGAAAGATAAAGGCTTCAATGTAATCTCGGGTCTGGCGTGGTCGGGCCGCGGCAAGATCAGGCGTGTCGATGTCTCGCTCGACGGTGGACGCAATTGGCGCACGGCGCGAATTGACGGCCCGGTGTTCGACAAGGCCTGTGTGCGTTTTTACTACGAGCTCGACTGGAACGGTGAGGAGCTTTTGCTGCAATCGCGCGCCATGGACGACACCGGCTATGTGCAGCCGAGCAAAGATGCCCTGCGCAAGATCCGCGGTGTCAATTCGATCTACCATAACAATGGCATTCAAACCTGGGCACTCAAGGCGGACGGCGAGGTCGAGAATGTCGAGGTTGGCTAGGCTCGCGCTTTCCGCCGGGCTCTTGTTCGCTCTTGCCGTTCCGGCGGGTGCGCAGACAAAAAGCGATGCCCCGCGCAATTACGGCATTGGCCGCGCTGCGACGCCGGAGCAAATTGCCGGATGGGACATCGACGTGCGGCCGGACGGGCAGGGTGCGCCGCCGGGCCGTGGCTCGGTGAAAGCCGGCGAAAAAGTTTATCTGGAGAAGTGCGCGGCGTGCCACGGCGAATTTGGCGAAAGCGCCGGTCGTTGGCCGCAGCTCGCGCAAGGCAAAGGCACGCTTGCCTCGCATGATCCGGTCAAGACGGTGGGTTCCTACTTCCCCTATCTGTCGAGTGTATTTGACTATATCCGGCGTTCCATGCCGTTCGGTGATGCGGAATCTCTCAGCAATGATGAGCTCTACGCCGTCGTCGCCTATGTGCTCAATCTCAACGACATCATGGACGACAAATTCGTGTTGTCGAATGAAACCTGGGCTCAGGTGAAAATGCCGAACCGGGGCGGCTTTTTCGACGACGATCGGGAGAAAACCGAAAAGGCATTCTGGAATTCAAATCCTTGCATGAAGGATTGTCGTGGCCCTGTGAAAATCACCGGCCATGCGCAGGCGGTCGATGTAACACCGGACGAGAAAGCGCAAAAGCGCGGGGTGGAGTAGCGCCCCGGCGTCATTTCGCATATGACATTCCGGCAAAACGTCGAGCCGGGATTTTAATGGCAAAACTCAATCTTTCTGTAGCCGTCGGCCCCTACGACCGGACGCGCGCGCTGATCGACGGCAGCGTGCAGATCGACGGCGTTAAGCCAGCGTGTATGACGCTATCGCCGGAGGAGATCTTTTTCCGCGCCTTCCGGCAGGCAGAATTCGATATTTGTGAACTCTCTCTATCGAGTTTTACCGTCAAGACGGCGCTGGGAAACAGTCCTTATGTCGGTGTGCCTGCCTTCGTGTCGCGCGCCTTCCGCCACACCTCGATCTACGTGCGTACCGACCGCATCAAAAAGCCGACTGACCTCAAGGGCAAAAAAGTCGGCGTTCCGGAATATCAATTGACCGCAAACGTGTGGGCGCGCGCCATTCTGCAGGACGATCACGGCGTGACGCCTGCCGATATTCAGTGGGTACGCGGCGGTATCGAGGATGCAGACCGACCGGAAAAGATCGGCATCAAACTGCCGGCTGATGTGAAACTGGAGGACGCTCCCAAAGGAAAGTCGATTTCCGCTTTGCTCAAGGAAGGCGCGATCGACGGTTTCATCGCGCCCCGCCCGCCATCTTTGCCGAAGGACACGCCCAACGTTGGCTGGCTGTTTTCTGATCCTGTCGCGGCCGCGAAGGATTATTTCAAGCGCACCGGTATCTTTCCGATTATGCACCTCGTAGGCGTGCGCCGTTCATTGGCCGAAAAGCATCCTTGGCTGCCCGGTGCGGTGTTCAAAGCGTTCGAACAAGCGAAAAAGATGGCGCTGGATCAGTTGAGCGATACTTCCGCAACCAAGGTGACACTCCCGTTCGTCGAAGAACGTCTTATGGAAGCCCGCGCGCTGATGGGCGCTGACTTCTGGTCATATGGGGTTGCGCCGAACCGCAAGACACTCGAGACTTTCCTGCGCCACCATCATTCGCAGGGTCTTTCGTCGCGGCTCGTAACGGTGGAAGAGATGTTTCATCCTGGCACGCTCGAAACATTCAAGCTCTAGGTTTTTCCATGGCTACATTGCGCATCATGAGCGGCGGCGCTCCGAAGGAGGTCTTTCTACAGCTGACCCCGCAGTTCGAGCGGAAATCTGGACACAAGGTAGAATTTGTTTTCGCTGTGATGTCAACGTTGCGCGACAAGATCGCAGCCGGCGAAAAGGCCGACGTGTTGGTGATGCCGACGAACATCCTGGACGAGTACCAGAAGAACGGCATCGTGCAGGCGCGCGCCCGCGCCATTCTTGGTCTGGTCGGCATCAACGCTGTGATACGCACAGGCGCGCCAAAACCGGATCTGTCGACGCCCGACAAGGTCAAGCAGGCAATCCTGAAAAGTCGCGCCATCACCCATGCCACACCAGGGGCGACGCCCAGCGGGACGCACATGGGCAAGCTGATTGAACAGATGGGCATCGCTGATGCGATGAAAGACAGAATCATTCACCGTCCGGCGCTTGAGGGCGGCGTTCAGCTCGTTGCGAGCGGGCAGGCCGAGATCGGCTTTTATCCAAAGAGTGAAGTAATCAATACCGATGGCCTGACCGTCGTGGGGCCGCTGCCGGCCACAATTCAATTGACCACCATCTACGGCGCGGCTGTAAGCGCTGGCAGCAGCGCACCGGACGCGGCCGCTGCGTTCATTGCCTTCATGACAGAATCAATGCATCGGTCCGCATGGACGCGCGCTGGATTCGATCCGGCGCCCTAATTTCTGGCGGGCTTGAGTTTTACGTGGATGTTCTTTTCTTGCGTGAAGGCGAGCATTTCTTCGAAGCATTCCTCGCGTCCCAGGCCCGACTGCTTGAAGCCGCCGAACGGTGCGCCGAGAAAGTGTTTGCTCACTTCGTTGATCCAGACGTATCCCGCCTGCACGGCTAGCGCAGTGCGATGCGCGGTTGAAAGGTCGTTGGTCCAGATCGAGGCGGTGAGGCCGTATTCGACGGCGTTGACGGTTTCGAGCATTTTGGCCTCGTCCCGCCATTTGAAGACACCGAGGACGGGTCCGAAAATTTCCTCGCGCGCGATGCGGTTTTTCTCGGTTACGGCAAACACCGTTGGTTCAATAAAAAAGCCGTTCTTAAGCGCGGGATCGGACGGGGGGCCGCCGCCGGTGATTAGCTCGGCCCCCTCGCTCTTGGCAGAATCGATCAAGCTCATGACCCGGTCGAACTGCTGTTTCGAAACAATCGCCCCCATTGTGGTGGCTGGATCGGTCGGAATACCAGGCTTGTAGTATTTGATCTTCTCTTTCACCCGCGAGACGACCGCGTCGTATATTTTCTCATGGATGAAAGCCCGGCTCGTCGATCCGCACGACTGCCCGCACCAGGTGAAGTTCATGCCGCCGATCACCGCCGCTGCAACCTCGTCGGGATCGGCATCAGCAAAGGCGATCAGGGCGTTCTTGCCGCCAAGCTCGAGCATGGTGCGTTTGACGGTATCTGAGGCGGCTTTCATCACTGCACGCCCGGTTGGGACGCTGCCGATGAGCGCGATCATCGCGACGTCCGGATGGCTTGCCAGCCTTTGCCCGGCTTCGCGGCCGCCTGGCACAACGTTGAATGCGCCGGCGGGCAACAGGCCGCCGATAAGCTCGGCGAGCCGCAATGAGGAGAGAGGCGCCTGTTCCGGCGGCTTCACGACCACGGTGTTGCCGGCAGCGAGGGGAGCAGCAGATTTCCCCGCACAGAACATAAACGGGTGATTGAAGGGAATAATTCGACCAACGACACCGACTGGCTCGCGCACCGTAAAGTTGACGACATCGGGGCCCATCGGGATCGATGCGCCCTTCATCTCGGTAACAAATCCGGCGAAGAACTCCATTTGCGCGGCCGCGATCATCGCATCGCTGACCATTTCCTTGACCGGATTGCCGCAGTCGGCGGCGTCGATCATTGCAAGCTCATTGGCATTTTGCCGCAAGATCTCTGCAATCCGCCGCAGGATCTTGGCACGTTCGAGCGGCAGCACACGACGCCATTCTTTGAACGCGGACTTTGCCGAGCCAACGGCGGCATCAATGTCGTCAGCGCCGGAATCGGCGACCTTTCCCAACGACTGTCCGGTGCCGGGGCTGATTGTATCGACATAGCGCCCGGCCTTGGGCTCGTGCCACCCGCCGCCGTAATAAGCGCCGCGATTTTTTGGCAGAACCACGGCTTGCGCGGATGCTGATTGAGGAGACACTGCGGTGGTCATGTTACTCACCCTACGGCTTGATTTGCTCTAAGTTCGCTTGATGCTGTCGAGACCGCCCAGCCGGCCAATGAGCGTATTGGCTCCGATTGCCAGCACGAACAACACGATCAGCATGGCATACATGCGCGGCATGTCGAAGACGCTGTAGGCCTGGATGATCAGGAAGCCGATCCCTTTATTGGACAGCTTGGTTTCCGCAAGCAGCGTGCCGATCAACGCAAAGCCAAAACCGAGGCGCACGCCGTTGATGATCGGGTGTCGCATAGCAGGCAAGTAAATCTTCTGGACCATTTGCGCGGTTGAGGCACGAAAGCTTTTGCCGACACGGATCAACACCTTGTCGATCTGCCGCATCCCGGCGGCGACGTTGAGCGCAACCGGAAAAAAACACGACAGGGCGCCGAGGGCGACCTTGGATTCAGGGCCGACACCGAACCACATGATCATCACCGGAAAGAAGATTATCTTCGGGGTTGGCCCAAGATAATAGAGATACGGCTCGAAGGCCTTTGACAGAAAACGATTGCCACCAAGCAACAAGCCGACGATGAGACCGGCAGACCCGCCGATTGCCAGCGCGGTAATGATCTCAACGGCGGTGACGCCGAGATTGAAATAGTAATTGCGGTCCGAAAGCAGCGCAGCCAACGCGCGGCCGATCGATAACAGCGAAGGAACCACGTCGCGGTAGAGCCAACCAGAATGGGCCAGCAGTTCCCAAAGCGCCAACGCGCTCAAGATGATGGCAATGCGCAGCAGCGTGACCGGGCTTACCACCGGTGCGGCAATCGCGGCCTGCCTTAATCGACCGGTCTCAGCCATCGTTCAGCCTTTTCCAGCACGATGAAAAACAGCACGCTCACGAGAACGACAAAGCAGATCGCGGCATATGTACCGGCAAGATCGTAACGCTCGGCCAGGTCATTGATGAGCTGCCCAAGTCCGCCGAAATTGATGAGAAATTCCGTGCCCACGATATTGATGAGCGCGAAGATCAATCCGAGGCGTATGCCGACAAAGATCGTCGGTAGTGCCGCCGGAAACAGGATTTTCCAGAATTGCTGAGTAGCGGTGAGATTGAAGCTGCGGCCGACATTGACCAGAACTTTGCGTGTACCGGATATGCCTTCGATGGTCTTGAGGATGACCGGGGGCAAAGCCGAAAAGAACCCCATCATGATGATGGTCCAGGCGTTGCGGCCGAAGATCACCATGAACAGGGGATAAGCGAGCACCAGCGGCGCCGAGGCAAAGGCGGCGACCCATGTTTCGCAGGCTCGCTGCAGCAGGCTGAACCGTTGCATGATCATGCCAATCGTGACGCCGCATAGGGTCACCATCACGCCGGCGGCGACGCATTCGCCAGCCGTCAAGATGAAGCGATGGACAATGTTTTCCTCAAGAAAGAGGCGGCCGAAGCTGGCGATGATTTCTGAGGGCGCCGGAATGATGTAGCGGTTGAGCAGACCGAGACGGATGGAGATTTCGACAAGTAAGACGAACACAACAAAGGAGCCGAAACCCACCATTGGGGCCGCGTAGCTGCGAGACCGAGGAGACGCGGGCGGAACAGCGATTGTCATGCTCCATGCCCGTCATGCTGGAGGACAATTTGTTCTTCGTCCCGCATCCCGCGATTTGCTTCCTCGCGCAGGTCGTTCCAGATCTGCGCGACATAGCGGCCGAAGGCTTCGCTACCCACGATTTCCGAATTGCGCGGACGCGGCAAATCTATATCGACAATACGCTTCACTTTGCCGGGGCGATACGTCATCACCAGGATGCGATCCGACATCTGCACCGCCTCAGTGATGTTGTGCGTGATCAGCAATGTGGTTTGTTTCAATTGCTGCTGGATTTGCAGGACCTTGTCGCCGAGCAGCAATCGGGTCTGTTCATCGAGCGCGGCAAAGGGCTCGTCCATCAGCAAGATTTTTGGTTCCGAGGCGAGCGTGCGCGCAAGGGAGACGCGCTGTCGCATCCCGCCTGACAATTCACCCGGATAGCGGTTCTCGAAACCATCAAGCCCAACCATCTTGATGAAATGTCGCGCGCGCTCGGCACGCTTGGCCTTGGGCATGCCAACGAGTTCGAGGGGAAATGACACGTTGTCGAGGACCGTGCGCCAGGGGAACGTCGACTCCTCCTGGAACACCATGCCAATCGACTTGTGCGGTCCGGAAATTGTCTCGCCTCCAACGCTCACGATCCCTTGGTGTTGCCCAAGGAGCCCTCCGATCACATTGAACAGTGTCGATTTGCCGCAGCCGGAAGGGCCGATAACCGAGAGAAATTCGCCCGACCTGACTTCGAACGACACATTGTCGACGGCCGTTATCGGGCCTTCGGCAGTTTCGAACTGCACGACGATGTCGTCCGCCACTAGAATGGCGTCGGTTGAGGCTGATCCGGCCGGCATCGTTAACTAGTCGCTTGTTCGGGTCATCATAGCGGTCACGGGCGCAGTGTAGCCGGGCTCGACCCGCACATCGACGACGGCAACGGCGCCAGCTTCGACCGCGGCGATCGCTTTCTCAAAGGCCGGTGTGAGATCAGCGATGGTGTTCACCGGGCCGAAGCCCTGAGCACCTTGTGCGCGCGCCATGCCGGCAAGGTCAATGTCGGGCTCCGAGATGCGCTGGCCAACCCAGCGGTTCTCGATTGGCCGATGGCGCACGCGCGCGACGCGCTCCTGGTGCAACTCGTCATTAAAGAAGGAGCGGTTGTTCGCGACCACGATGAGCAACGGAATTTGGTAGTGCGCCGCTGTCCAAAGCGCTGTCACACCCATCAGGAAATCGCCGTCGCCGCA
>Ga0187785_10000632_pt1 | contig 12809 bp, 14 predicted proteins | sample 0815_BV2_4_20_MG_FD_132466 | JGI IMG/M metagenome (GOLD analysis project Ga0187785, IMG submission 132466) | Tropical peat soil microbial communities from peatlands in Department of Meta, Colombia - 0815_BV2_4_20_MG | ecosystem: Environmental > Terrestrial > Soil > Wetlands > Peat | place...
ACGGATTCGCCTGAAAGTAAAAGAATCTTTGATCAGGCAGTCAGTTCTTGCAAGTAAGGGGATAGCGCATAGTGTCGAAAAAATATGTATTTGCCTTACTGCTAATTGTATTGGCCTGCTGGACCTGGTCAGGCATAGGTCTGCAGGACACCCGCCTCACATGGGTTTTGGAAACTCTGCCATTTATGATTGCACTGCCGATCATGCTTTTTACCTTCAGGAGATTTCCATTATCGAACCTGACCTATACGCTCATTGCTATTCATGCGATTATTCTGATGGTAGGCGGCCACTACTCATACGCGAAAGTGCCTCTTGGCTTCTGGATGGAGGATTGGTTCGGATGGACCCGCAACAATTATGACAAGATCGGACATTTCATGCAGGGCTTTGGCCCGACAATATACGTGCGAGAGATTTTTGCACGCAAGTCGCCATTGAAGCCCGGCAAATGGCTTTCCTTTATATCGATCGCCGTCCCGCTTGCATTTTCAGCGCTTTACGAAATTGTAGAGTGGCTGGCTTCTCTTTCCAATCCAGCTGACACCGAAGCTTTCCTGGGGACACAAGGCTATATATGGGATACACAGACCGATATGCTATGGTGTCTCATCGGGTCAGTGGTATCGGTCATTCTTCTTACACGATTACACAACGCATATCTTTCGAGACTTGGGTATTGAATAGTTGAGATTGTGAAGTCCAAAATCCCACGCAACGGCATATTTGCGGCAAAAGCGGTTTTCAGGGAACAGTCATCGGAAAACCATTATTGTTCGCTTTAAATAGACATGACTGCTTGACGTTATGTCGCTATGGTGTTATAGTGAATTATCCACTGTGGAGGTGACGTTATGACAACAGCGACAAAAAGAGCAACGGTTTATTTGGATCCTGACTTACATAAGGCATTGCGATTAAAATCAATTGAAACAGCCATGTCGGTATCAGAGTTGGTGAATATTGCCGTTAGAGAGGCCATTGCCGAAGATGCAGATGATATCGCGGCGTTTGAAGACAGGGCTAAAGACACTTTAATCAGTTATGATGAACTGCTCAAAAGGCTGAAGAAAGATGGCCGAATATAGAATATTCTTTCGGGAATCAGTTGTGAAGGATCTGGCTGCAATACCAAAAAGCGATTTAAAAAAAATTCTTCAGAGGATTAAAAGCCTTGGCGACAACCCACGACCATCGGGCAGCGAAAAAATGACCGGCCAGGAAAGATATAGAGTCTGTCAAGGGCATTATCGAATTGTCTACTCGATTCAAGATAAGGAACTGACTGTTTGGATAGTAAAGGTCGGTCATCGTAAAGACATTTATCGTTAAGCGAAACAAACGCTGCACAGATCGGCGTCCGACTGAAAGACCAATGAGACAAAGCGGGAAGACAGCGTTACTACCAAGACCTCTCAATCGGCCTGGCGGTAATTTTCGAGAAACTCGGTCATCCTCTTTGCAACCGTCCTTATTTCATCAACCATCGGCAGAAACACTACGCGGAAATGGTCCGGCTCGTGCCAGTTGAACCCGGTGCCCTGAACCATCAATACCTTCTTCTGCAGCAGGAAGTCCAGCAAAAATTTCTGGTCATCACGGATATTGTGCTTCCTGATATCCACCTTCGGGAAGAGATAGAGCGCCCCCATCGGCTTCACGCAGGAGATACCCGGAATCGAATTGAAGCATTCGAAGGCGGCGTTTCTCTGCTCGTACAGCCTGCCGCCCGGCGACACCAGCTGCCTTAGACTCTGGTATCCGCATAACGCCGTCTGAATGGCAAACTGCGCAACCATGTTGCCGCACAGCCTCATGTTTGCGAGCACATCCAGGCCATCGGATATATAATCCCCCCCCATATCCTTGTTGCCGCTTACGATCATCCATCCCGCGCGCATTCCCGGAATGCGGTGAGACTTGGACAGGCCGTTGAACGTGACAAAGAGAATATCTTTTGAAAGCGAGGCCAGCGGAACGTGCTTTGCGTCGTCATAGAGTATCTGGTCATAAATCTCATCGGAAAAAATGATCAATCCATGTTTTTCAGCCAGTTTGACAATATCCTGCAAGATGTCCCGCGCATATACTGCACCGGTGGGATTATTGGGGTTGATGACAACAATGCCCCTCGTCCTGTCGGTTATTTTTGATTCGATGTCTTTCAGGTCAGGATTCCAGTCGGAGGCCTCATCGCATATATAATGCACTGCCTTGCCTCCGGCAAGATTCACCGCAGCGGTCCAAAGCGGATAGTCCGGCGAGGGGACAAGCATTTCATCGCCGTTATTCAGCAGGCCCTGCATCGAGATCATGATCATTTCGCTCACGCCGTTGCCTATGTATATATCCTCAAGACCGACGCCTTCGATTCCGGTAAGCTGGCACTGCTGCATGATCGCCTTCCGCGCGGCGAAGAGCCCCTTTGAATCCCCGTACGCCTGCGCCGAGCGGACGTTGAGAATAACGTCATGGATGATCTCATCGGGAGCATTGATGCCGAATGCCGGGGGATTGCCGGTGTTAAGCTTGATGATGCTGTAACCCTCTTCTTCGAGACGCTTTGCCTCCTTTAGCAGCGGACCACGAATTTCGTAGCATATGTTGTCCATTTTAGAAGATTTAGTTATCCTTGCCATAATTCTCCCGTCGTAATATCCATTGACAATCTCGCAGGCCGGCTGTTACGCGATGACATAATGCAGCCAGCCCCTACTTATTAGTATATCTCCTGTGGGCATAGAAAAACACGCAACAGACTCGTAAATATTTATATGGATTATGACGGACTTCAGATTGTTGCCTGCTGCATGGCGCCCGTCAGCATCAGATGTATTTTATACTGGTCTCCTTGCAGTGTACCCTTTCGAGCTGATCGGCAATACGGCGAACGATATTGCGCCTTAGGTCCATCTCCACCGGCATGTTCGGCGCCTGATGGGCCTCGTTCATGCGAGTCCCGACTACAAAGTAAATAACGTCGCTGTCGAGGAGCAGCTCCAGCAGCATGGATGCAGGATCTCTGCTATATTGAGAAGGAAGCTCGCTTTCGATCATAGCGGCGATCCGCCCCAGCGTAAGCGTACCCTCGGTAATCAGATCGACCCCGTCCATTCTGGCAGCGGGAGGCACCCCGGGGAAGCTTAGCCTGATGTCCGTTTCTATTTCGCGGTCAAGCTCGCGAGCGATAATATCGGCCGTCGTTCCGCCGCATACGACCGTCCTGCCGGGGAATGCATCAACCAGCCCTGCAAGCCCCTGATCTGCATCGTTGGAAAAAGGCGGGCCTGTAACAACCAGCAGCTGTCTCGGTCGTCTGAGGTACACCACCCCGCAGGTTATGTCGTCAAGCGCACCCTTGCCATCCATTTGCATAGCCCTTTTCACTATGCTGCGCGCCATTGCTCCGGCTGACATTTCCCTGTTGACCCTGAGGCACTGTTCGATGTGCGCAGTTACGCCGCTGCCCCACCCGATAGGGGTATCGCGCTTGCCCATTCCGGCCTGAGAGACCCCGTCCGAAAAAAAGACTATGCGGTCGCCGAGCTGCATCTCTATTTCAGAGTACTGAATTCGCCGGTCACTCCATTTGAGGAGTTCTATGACCTGTTTTTCGACTTCGGTCTCTCTGCCGCTTCGGATAAAAATATATGGGGGATTGCCGTGCTCTATGATGCGGGTTTTGCCGGCGTGGTCTATATCGACGATTGTGAAGGTGGAATAGCTGATATTCCTGACGCTGCAGATAGGCAACGTGTCCATGATGATCTCGGCCGATGAACGGATATCGATGGAGCTTGAGGTATACTTGAGCGCCATAGTAGCAGTGAGAGTGGCAAGCACGCTCGCCTTGATGCCGCTCCCGAGACCGTCAGAAAGCACGGAAACGACCCTTCCCTCCTCCTTGATCTTGCGAGAGAGAAATACATCGCCGGACACAAATTGTCCGTTCTTGGCCATGTGGTAATGGTCGACCTCCAGAAAATTATGTTCGCGCAAATCAATCATTATTGTCATCCATCCCTTTAGCCGTAAACGATTCCACGATAGAGTTGAGTATGATTTCGGATTCCGCAGCGTTCTCACCCATAAGATATGCAATCTTCTGGACAGTCATGAGATTTTGTTCGATAACATGCCGTGCCCGCTTAATGATCTGCTCACGCTGCATCGCCGGCATCGTGATGTCGCCGAACAGGGCCCCCACCAGAGAATGCCTTTCAATGCTGAAGATAATGCCGTGAAGGATGCGGCCCTGAAAACGCAGGTCTTTCTCCAGCACCTCTTCGCCGCTGCTCAGTACGCCCTGGAAAAGCTCGTGAAACGGCACTATGTCCTTTATGCTTGCGCCTTCCAAGCGCGGTGCCTCTTCGCCTTCGGCTGCACACTGCCCGAACAGATTAACGAAGTTAGGATTATACTCAACTATCTTCAATTGATCATCTACGATGACGGCAGCAGACGGCATCTTTTGGATCAGGATGTTGGCTTTTCTCTGGGCCAGGATTCGCATATACGCCACGCACATAGCCTTTTCAGCCTTGTCGCTGATAAGCGCGCAGACAAAGTCGCGGCAGGAATCATAACCGCAGCCCCCGCAGTTAAGCTCGTCCCTTTCCTCGAATTTCCCCACCTGATGAAGGGCCTCTCTTATCTGATTTTCGGAATAGATGACTTGCTGAACAGGTTCCGGCGGGTATTCCTCGCGGATGTCGACGTCCTCTGACGCCTTTGCAGACGCCGGCCGGGCGTACTGGCTTATCCTGTATCGTTTGCAGACAGTTGCAGCGCGGCTCTCGCTTTTCGGTCCGTTGACGCAGCCGCCAAAGCAGGCCGAAAGCTCGAGGAACAGATTGCCTTCCGGCTCCAGCTCGTCGAATCCCCTTAAAGCGTTCTTCAGGCGTCTGATACCTGAAAAAGAGATAAATTGTGCCGGCAAGGGCTTTTTTCTGCGCCCTCGGATGCTTTCGATCATCCCCCCGACCACGGGGTAGAGCGCACCATCATTCGAACGGCGAGGCACAAAGACATCCTTTGGCGTCTTCGCCAGGAACTGCAGTTCGATCTTCTCCTCCTCCAGCCACAGTCTCAGGTCCTCGAATGTCAGGGCTACATCAATCAGTTCCGGGTGGACGTCGGATTCCAGCTTTCGTGCTATGCATGGTCCGATATGAACGATGTCGATTCCAGGCCCGTAGATCTCGCGAAGCATGCGAGCATGCGCAAGAGTCGGAGAAAGCAGGTTCGTGATATACCCGGCGTACTCCGGTCTGTATCTCCTCAGGTACTGAACAATAGTGGGGCAAGCGGATGAAATAAATATCGACCTGCTTGACTGCTCCAGGAGCCTATCGGCATGCATGCTCACTAGTTCGGCCCCCAGGGACGACTCGGATACGCCATAGAATCCCAGTGCTCTGAGCCCGGCAACAATCTGCCCCGGTTCAACCCCGGGGAACTCGGTGACAAAGGATGGATCAAGAGAAGCTATCACCTTTCCGCAATCGGACACCAGTTTTTTTGCCTCTTGCAGATCATCCCGTACCTTCTTTGCTCCTTTGGGACAAATATTGATACATTTGCCGCAGAGTATGCAGAGGTCCGCCATTATTGAGGCGCTTCCGGACTCCACTTTGATAGCCTGCACCGGACATTCACGGATACACTTGTAGCAGTCCTGGCATTCCGTCTTCTCTGTATAAATCGGCGGGTCAGCACGCATATTATTGTCTCCTTAAAAAAGTTTTGCAGTTTGTCGAGTCTCTCAGACTGGCAGTCGTAAAGTCAAGACGCCCGAGCTAATATACGATATCGCTATCGGCATATCTGCAGCTCCTGGCGGCTTTGATGACTTTTTCTGCAGAGGTGATTCCGAACTTCGTCATTGCAAGCAACTGCATTTGAAAAATCTGGGCGGCAAAGAAGGCATCCGCGGCTGCATTGTGCCGATAATGTTTTTTCAGACCATAGGCCTCGATCATTTCGTCGAGGGTAAGACCTCTGCTTTCTGCCTTGCATCTTTGCTTCAGCCATTTTTCAACCATTGCTATGTCGATAAGGTCCCTTTTGAACCTTGAGCCGGAAGCCTTGAAGCTCTTTTTCAGGAAATTGAAATCGAACTCCACTGTGTGCCCGACAAGAATGCCGTCCAGCATTTTCAGCAGGTGGTCCGAGACATCTTCAAAGGCCGGCGCAGCCTGCAGGTCGGCACGGCTTATCCCGTGGTATTTCATCGCCTTATAGTTGTATCTTGCAGGCTTAATAAGAGTGTAGTAATTCTCGTGCACTACTATCTTTAAATTGACAATAGGCACGCAGGCAAAAGATATGATCTCGTCTTTTGCCTGGTCCAGTCCCGTGGTCTCTACATCAATGGCATAAAATCTTGCGGTCCGCAGGTCCATGTGTATACAGTCTCACAATTGGCTATAAACTATATTGCGGCTGACGCCGTATCTCTTCATCATGAACTTCTGGAATTCAGCAACAACCTTAAGCGATTCCTTCAATATGAGCAGATCTATATGCGACAGCTCTTTTGCAGCCACAAGGTTATTTGGGGCAGACTGATTCAATACAGCCCGCGCATGATGCCTCAGCCTCAGGTCCTGCATGAAACCGTATGATTCGATCAGGTCGTGACACATACCGTTGCTTATCGTCGAATCCGAGTGCAGCGCCTCCAGTCGCTCCCTGGTATTGGTGATCTTGAAAAAACCCCTGTCGACTGCCAGGACTCTGGCTCCATTGACAATAGGATAAATGCCGTGAGTCTTTAGGTCCACGCCGTGGCGCAGGCCCTGTATGCCGAAAATTCCAAGCGGGGGCCTTATATCAATCGCGTCTTCAGCCATCAGTTTGACAGCCTCGGCCTTGACTGTCGGCCTTATAGATTCCAGCAGGTCGTCGAACAGCGTCATATCTCCATATATAGGTCTCATGTCCAGAAACACCGACAGATAACGAAGGTGATACGGAATCGGGTCCGAGAACCAGCGGTAGAAGTACTCCTTCCAGATCGGCAGCGGCTGGCTCCACATATCATTTGACGCCATATAATTCCCGCGGCACTTCGGAATACCGATCACAGCCAGGGATTCGTTGATATCTTCCGCCAACGCCGTCAGCTTATCCCCTGTGTGCACAAGGGCATTGTCCTGATCGGTGGCGATAATCTCTTCCTTTCTGCCCGAACTACCCATATGAAGCCACAGAAATGCAGCAGGTCCATGTCTGGCGGCGATAAGTTCTATTGTCTTGAAAACCATGGCATCGTGGACTGAACATAGCATTCTGGTCAGGTCGAAGAAATTCGCGCCTGCAAGCACCAGCTTCGATACCGATAACCTGAGGCTGTCAAACACGGTCTTAAGCTCATCTATAGAGCTTGCGCGATTGATCTTCCTGTACAATTTCATAATGGAAAAAGAAGGCTCCAGATGGACCTGTATGTCCTTGCGCGTGATCACTCCAAGGACCAAGTCTTCCTTAGTTACGACCATGTGGTCGATGCCTGCATCAACCATCTTCGTAAAGGCATCGAAGATCGTGGCTCGGGCATCAATAGTCTTGACAGGAGACGACATGAACCCGGTCACGCAATCCAACCTGTCGCCGCGGATCAGCACCTTTCTCAAATCCTTATGAGTCAGGATGCCGACAGGTTTCTCGCGTTCGTCTATAATTACAATCGAACTGACTGAGTGCCTGTCCATCTCGGATGCTGCACCTGCTATCGTCTGCGCAGGGCTGCATACAACCGGTTTCTTGTAAATTATCCTCTCGACCTCCAGGACAAACGAGGCCTCTTCAACAATCTTTTTGTCGGAAGCCACTGTCTTAAACGACCTGAACTTTCTATTGATAAGATCGGAATAATAAGATGCGAATCTCTCATTTGCATCAAATACAGCCTTGAATTTCTGATAGGACACGGCATAACAGATTGCATCTTCTACCGCCTTTGCAGTCGAATTCAACGGATGCCCGTAGAGCGACACAACGCCGAAAGTTTCCCCCCTGGAAAGGTAATCAATCACGGCATCGCCATCGTAGAGGCCTATCAATCCGGAGAATACAAGATAGACGCTTTCAGACAGCTGGCCCTTTTTATATATCGTCTGCCCTTCTTCGAACAGCTCGACTTCCAGTCCGGAAATGATGGTGTCGAGTTCATCTTCCGATAAGAAAGAAAACGGATGGATCCTGCGTATAAATTCTCTGGGGGGGATCATGCGTTGACACCTGCCCGCCGGGGCTTTTTGGGTTGATTCTGTCCTACTCTTTCACAGGCAGAACATGTATGGCCTTGATGATGAGCCTGACCTCATCACCCTTCTTCAGCTTAAGCGCCTGCAGCGACTCCGTTGTAAGCACAGAAGCCATTTCAGCTGGATCCGTTACATCGAACTTGACCAGCGACATTATATCGCCCTTCTTTACCGATTTGACTTTTGCCGCTACCGCATTCCTCGCTCCGAATTTCATGCCAGCCTCCTTTAGACTAATTTTATATGATCATAACACAAGCCGAATGTTGCGAAAATCTCATCTATACACCTCGATATAGCCGATATGCGAGACGGATTTCTCTCCGGTATTGTCGGAATCGTTCATAACGGCAATGCTCGCCATGGCAGGAGGGTCAAAGCCGAAGGCTTTTCTGTAATCCTGAAGAATATCGACCGACTCCTCGACCCACTGCCCGGCCTTTTCAGGGCCACATTCGAGCGCTAGCAGTTTTGCCCTGTCAGTGTAGGGACTTGTCATTATGCGAGGACTTTCGGTCCTGCTGGCCCATACGTAACTCAATGTGCTGTCGGGAGGATATTCACCATACATGACCTTGACCGCATTGTATTTCATCTTGTCCATGAGACCGAGCCTTGAGGGATCGTACTTGAAGAATACGTATATCCGAATCGGATAATCGTCTCCCTCCTTTGTCCCCGGCACCGCATTTGCGTAAACATTGCTGACCTTCCATCTCCATCTGACTTTCGGATATTTGTAGATATCGATCTCTCTCATATTAACCATTGCAGAAGCAGAGGCGTTGCTTTCCGCCTTAAGCGCACCGGCGTTCCCTTCAGTTTCGATGCTGTATCTTGTGTGGGCTTTGATCTTGGGAAAGTAGAGCGGCTTCCAGTTATCCAATGAGCGGAAATCTTCGCGCAGAAAAACCGCATCACCGGCAAAAGCGGCGGATATAAAAAGAACACAGACAATCAGAAAAACTGCCGATTTCATTCTCACCATGCGTTTCCTTCGAACTTATTATAATACACGCGAGTTGAAAATCCTCCAGCACCGGCTGAAAAATACGCAGAGTCTGAGCCTGATTTTGATAACTTTTATCTATCTTTTCAGCCTTTGTCATCGTGAATAACTATTTGACATCAGCCGGCTCATACACTTATTTTGAATACCATCATGATCGGATATTCAACGAACAAATTTATGAGATCCCGGCGGCTTTATCTGACGATAAGGATAGTCATGGGTAGCATTTTTGTTTATGCCGGAATTGTTAAGCTACTGAATATCAATATATTTGCTCATACTATTGACCAGTATGACTTAATCCCTGACACTCTGCTTCCCGCAGTTGCAGTCGGCCTCCCAGCCTTTGAAGTCATAGCCGGCCTCGGAATGATATTCGATATTACCGGCAGTCTGACGGCTATTCTTGCCTTGCTCATGCTATTTGTCTCAGTTCTGGCATATGGAATCATCAACAATATGGACATAGACTGCGGTTGTTTTTCACCCGATGAGGCGGCACGTCGGGGCAACCTTGCACAGGCTTTATATCGGGACCTGGCTATGATTGCTGCTGTTATGTTTCTGTTCGTACACCGCAGGTTGCGCCCGTCGAATTCGCAAAGTCTTTCCCTGTGGGGGAAAATCAGGTCATTCAAAGGAGGAATTTAGAAAATGTCGATGAAGAGAATTATGATTACAGTATTGGCAGCAACATTTATTTTAGGTATAACGGGAAACGTCCTGGCAATCGGCACCAAGGATCTGGACAACGAAAAAATCGCCGTAAATTTTCAGCGGGAAGTTGAACGGGGCGGTTATAAAGTAGTCACCACCCAAGAACTCAAGAGCTGGATCGATCAGAAAAAGGATATGCTGATTGTAGACACCATGCCTTTTGAGGACAGCTATAAAAAGGCTCATATCCCTGCCGCTCTGAATCTGGTATTCCCCATCCCGGAAATGGCATCAATCGATGATAAGACTAAGGACGATCTTGTAAAAATGCTCGGCCCCAACAAGGACAGGGTGGTCGTCTTCTACTGCGGATTTACTCAGTGCACGAGAAGCCACAATGCGGCAATGTGGGCCGTTAAACTCGGATATAAAAATGTCTATCGCTATCCCGGCGGCATCAAGGCCTGGGACCAGGCTGATTATCAAGTAGAGCAAGCTAAATAGGCAGAAGTCTGTAGGAGGGTCAGATGAAATCGCAGCAAACGTCAGTGCAGAAAATCGGTTTTATCATGCTGCTTATGTTTTCATTGTCTTTGGTTTATGTCGCGCAGGCCGCGGTTGAGGCATCATATGAATTCGTTGATACAGCGCGTTTGAAGTCGATGATGGACAAAAAAGAGGCATTTGTGCTGATTGATGCACGCACAAAGGAGGAATTCGACGAGGCGCATATACCCGGAGCAGTCAGTATACCCGAAAAGAAGTTCGAGGAGCTGCTTCCAACGCTTCCTGCAGACAAGTCCTCTCTGCTGGTCATTTATTGCAACGGCGTGAAGTGCGGGAAGAGCAAGAAGGTCGCTAAAAAGGCCACAGAAGCGGGATACACTAATATAATGCTCTATGGAGAAGGCTTTCCGGTATGGGAGGAGCATAATTTGAGTATAGTCGCCGGTCCCGGTTATGGAAATAAGATCGAAACCAGAATGTATCATCCGGCCCAGCTCTCGGATATCATAAAGGCTCACGGGAATGATTACGTTCTCGTTGACGTCAGAGACGAGTCAGAGTACAAAGAGGGTCATATCCCAACGGCCATCAATATCCCGGCTGAAACATTTGCGCTAAAGTCCGAAAAGCTGCCGAAAGAAAAGAAAATAATCGTTTACTGCAATACCGGAAGCCGAAGCTATATGGCATACCGCAAATTGATCAAGCTCGCCTACCCTGATATATATCAGGCGCTTTATGCCGAATGGAAAGATGCCGGCAAGCCGGTTGAGAAATAGATATATCGGATGAGGTCGACCCTGCGGGAGTCTATTTCAGAGGTCTCCTCCCGATGCACTGAATGCGGGGCCTGCCGGGAGGAGTGCGGATTTCTTCAAACGCACGGGCCGCCAAGACAACTCGCCGACAATTACAATCCTCATAACAAGGCATTCCTATCTATGCCTTTCGAATGCAGCCTGTGCGGCCTCTGCGAGTCAGTCTGTCCTACTGGACTCAGTCCTGCTGGCATGTTCCTCGAAATGCGCCGCGAAGCTGTCGACAGGGGCTTACAGATTAAAGGACATTCGGGCATCCTGAAATATGAACGCCGGGGGTCTTCACCGAGATATTCGCTTCATGCGTTTCCTGAAAATTGTGATACTGTTCTCTTCCCCGGATGCGCCCTCCCAGGATCCAGGCCTGACAAGGTTCTCACATTGTTCGAGCACTTAAGAAAAGATATACCAACTCTGGGAATCGCCCTGGACTGCTGCACCAAGCCGTCACATGACCTGGGCCGAGAACTTTATTTCGGAAAGATGTTCGGCGGGTTGAGAGACAGCCTGATAAAATGCGGCATTGAGACAGTCCTAGTTGCATGCCCGAACTGCTACAAAGTCTTTAGTGCCTATGGAGAAGGCCTGCATGTAAAGACTGTTTACGAAGTGCTCGCAGAGCGGGGGTTGCCTGAAAAAAGCAGATTCGGTGGACGTGTCGTCACAGTTCACGATCCTTGCGCGACGCGATTCAGCAGCGAAATTCACTATGCTGCACGATCTGTGATAGTCGGAATGGGGCTCACAATAGATGAAATGGAGCATAGCCGCGAAAATACCGTATGCTGCGGAGAGGGAGGAACAGTCGGATGCCTTTCGCCTGATCTGGCGGGACGATGGAGTCTGATACGCAAGGCCGAAGCCAAGGACCGTTTGACTGTGACATACTGCGCCGGCTGCACATCTTTCCTTAGCCGGGCCACTCCCACTATTCACCTTTTAGACCTAGTCTTTGAACCCGAACCAGCAATAGCCGGAAAGTTAAAGGCATCACGCGCTCCGTTCACTTACTTTAATCGGATCACACTTAAGAGAAAGATTGCAAAGCTTCTAAAGGCAAAAAAAGCCGTGGAGCGCCCTTTCTGAGTTCGAACGTAGTCGACTCCGCACGATGGCGCTGCTCCAGGCAGCAGTAATCCAATCTATCATTGCAGCTTTATCTATCAAATAAATCTATTTTACTTATTGTCTGCGCCTATATTACATTTATCAGCAGATGATCAGATCAGTGACAATAGCTTGCACGGTCGCTTCTCACTTTGTACCAATCAGTCGAGGATTCCAACCGGCGGTACGAGTGAAACAATGAAGGTACTCCCGCTTCGCCGTTCCAGTCTGGAACGCAGCAAAGGCTCAATAATTTTCGGTCCACCCGCGAAGCAGCGTCGCGATGATCCCTGCCATATGTTTCATGATCAAACGTCGGGGGGCATGGGGCTGGTGCCTCACCTGGTCTGCAAAACCAGAGTCAAGGCCAAAGACTTGCCAGCTGAAAAGCGGCCTGTCGCCACTCATAAGGTGCCTTGGTGGGTTCGATTCCTACTG
>Ga0187785_10000633_pt1 | contig 12799 bp, 7 predicted proteins | sample 0815_BV2_4_20_MG_FD_132466 | JGI IMG/M metagenome (GOLD analysis project Ga0187785, IMG submission 132466) | Tropical peat soil microbial communities from peatlands in Department of Meta, Colombia - 0815_BV2_4_20_MG | ecosystem: Environmental > Terrestrial > Soil > Wetlands > Peat | place...
AGACAAAGAGACAAAGAGACAAAGAGACAAAGAGACAAAGAGACAAAGAGACAAAGAGACAAAGAGACAAAGAGACAAAGAGACAAAGAGACAAAGAGACAAAGAGACAAAGAGACAAAGAGAAGAAAGGACTGGATTCCCGCTTTCGCGGGAATGAGCGGGTGGGGCGCTGCTGCGCCAATCGCGGTCAAGCCCGCGCACGACAGGCCGAGGGTCATGCGTTCGTCGTCTGCTCCCCCGCAGGCTGCATCAGACGCGCCAGGTCGGGCCGCAGGCCGAGCGCGACGAGCAGCTTTGCCACGACAAACATCGGCCCGATCAACAGGTACATCGGGTTGTCCAGGAACGCCGCCTTGCGGTGCTCGAACAGCGAATGCCCGAGAATCTGGAACGTCCAGCCGATCACGAACAGCGCGGCGGCGATGCTGCAAACCGCAACCGGGCTGAAATGATCCGCGATCGCCGTTGCGAGAAGCAGAAGCGGAATGGCCGCAACGAGCATGGCAAGCCCGATCGTGGTGTCGAGCACAATCCACACGATCAGCACAGCGGCCACGGCGACCAATGCCGCATTGCTCGAAATGCCGAACGCGGTGACTTGCCACAGGCTCAGCGGCAGAATGACCGCGAAAAAATGATCGGAATCCCGAACACATGCGTCAGGTGATTGCGCTCGTCGCGGTGGTAAGTCGCGTAGACGGAGAGTTGGTGCCGGAAAAATTCGTGCATGCCGCACCGCTGAAAGCCGGCCATGAGGACGCGGCGGCAGGCTTTGCGCGAGCCTGCCGACGCAATTCCAATACGCCTTTTTGCGCCACCCCTCAATAAAGGGGTGGCATCAGCATGCGCGATTTTCCGGCTCAGGCCTGGATGTCGACCTTGTTGTCGGAGCCCGAGGAGACGGTGATCTGGATGTTGATCACAGTGTCGCTGTCATTATCCGGATCGGTGGAATTCGCGCCGCTCGTGCTCGATGTATTTGATGCGTCGGACGCACTCTGGGCACCGTGATGATGGCTGTGATGGCCGTGCGCCTGCATCTGCTGCTGCAGGGCCGCAAAGTCCTTTTGTGCACCGGCAAGATCGCCGTTTTGTAGATCCTGACCGATCTGCTGGATCGCCTGCGCGAACGGATTGTTGCCTTGCGCAAGCGGCGAAGACGACAACGTGCTGTAGGCGGCTTGCGCCGCGCCCATGTCGCCGCCCTGCAGCGCGGTTGCAAGCTGGTTGAAGTCCTGACGGAACGTCTGAAAATTCGAGATCTGGGACGCACTGGTGGAAGGTGATATCGCCGAAACAGTCATGACTCTCGCTCCCGACGGGAAGTGCATCCCGTGAATGAGAGTCGCCCCGGTGCCTGTGTAGAATCCAGCGCTTACCAACTTGTAAATTCCGGGCCGCTCGGGCAGCTATGTCGCAAATGTTACGCACTTTTTATTTTGATCTGGGTTTCGGCTGGCGCTGCGATATTTTCCGCTCACCCCCGCGCAAGCGGGGGTCCAGGGCACATTGTTGGTCTCCCAGAGTTTTGTCAGCTGGATTCCCACTTGCGCGGGAATGAGCGGAGTGAGCAATCACCCCGCCAATGCAGCGCGCACGCCGTCGATGACGAATTGCACAGCCAGCGCGGCCAGCAGAACGCCGAGCAGCCGCGACATCACCACATTCGCGGTGACGCCGAGCCATTTTGAAATGCGCGGTGCAAGTCTGAAGACGACGTAGCTGAGCGCAAGAACAGCCCCGATGACGGCAAGCAGGATCACGAGCTGCATGACGTCGCCGCCGGTACGGCCGGCAAGCAGGATGGCTGCGGTGATTGCTCCGGGCCCGGCCATCAAGGGAATGGCGAGCGGGAAGGCAGCGATGTTGCGGACATGTTCCTCCACGGCCTGTTCGGCCTGCTGCGACTGACGCCCGATGCGCACGCCGAACACCATTTCCGAGGCGATCGAGAACAGCAGCAAGCCGCCGGCGATGCGGAAAGCCGGAAGGCCGATCGACAGGGTCCGCAACAGCCAATCGCCGAAAAGTGCGCTGCCGGCGAGGATGACGGCGGCGATCAGCGTGGCGCGCGAGGCGACGCTGCGCCTGGCGCGCGCCGGCAGGCCATCGGTGATCGCAATGAATGGGGGAACGAGGCCGATCGGGTCGACCACGACGACCATTGTGACGAAGGCGGAAATGAGAAATTCGAGCGGCATGCCTGGGCACGCTAGCACACGCTCTGCTCTCCTCCCTGGAACCCCGCTGGAGCCTGTCCCCGCCAACGGGTCCGCGCGCAGCGCGGCCCGATGGTAAACTCCGGCGGGGATCCAGCGCTTCTATCGTAAGAGCTGGGTCCTCCGCTTTCGCGGAGGATGACGTAAAGAATTGTTGCCAGGTAGAAGTTGTTGGGCACACCGGGCCCGCACCGCTCACCCCGTCCCCGCAGTTCTTAAAAAAGCGGCGGTGAAAGGTGGTCGGGACACGACACTTCTCGGGCGGTTTTGGTGCGCCCAAATGGCATGGCTTTGTGGGTCTGTCGTGGCCAATAACATATTGAAATAATTGAAGATATTAGCCGGTATACGGGCTCATTTCGGTTGGCAAAGCGGCCCTGAATCAGCTAGAGAATTTGCAAGAAAAAACCCACGCAGGACGTCGTCTTGGCTGACACCGAACCTCCTAAATCGGGGGACGCACCACCGTCCGATGTGCGCCCGGTTTCGATCACCGAGGAAATGAAGCGCAGCTATCTCGATTACGCGATGAGCGTGATCGTGTCGCGTGCGCTGCCGGACGTGCGCGACGGGCTCAAGCCCGTGCATCGCCGCATTCTCCACTCGATGAACGAACAGGGCCACACGCCCGACAAGAAATATGTGAAATCCGCGCGCGTGGTCGGCGACGTGATGGGCAAATATCACCCGCACGGTGACCAGGCGATCTACGATGCACTGGTGCGTATGGCGCAGGATTTCTCCATGCGCCTGATGCTCATCGACGGGCAGGGCAATTTCGGGTCGGTCGACGGGGATCCGCCGGCGGCGATGCGCTACACCGAATGCCGGCTGGCGCGACCGGCGATGGCGCTGCTTGATGACCTCGACAAGGACACTGTCGGTTTCCAGGAGAACTATGACGGCTCCGAGAAAGAGCCGGTCGTTCTGCCGGCGCGGTTCCCGAACTTGCTGGTCAATGGCGCCGGCGGCATCGCGGTCGGCATGGCGACGAATATCCCGCCGCACAACCTCGGCGAGGTCGTCGATGCGGCGGTTGCGCTCATCGACAATCCGGCGCTGACCGTTGACGAGCTGATCAAGATCGTGCCCGGCCCGGATTTCCCGACCGGCGGCATCATCCTCGGCCGTGACGGGATCCGCTCGGCCTACACGGCCGGACGTGGCTCGGTCGTCGTGCGGGGCAAGGTGGAGATTGAAACCGTCCGCAAGGAACGCGAAGCCTTCATCATCACGGAAATTCCGTACCAGGTGAACAAGGCGGCTATGGTCGAGCGGATCGCCGAGCTGGTGCGCGAAAAGAAAATCGACGGCGTTGCCGACCTGCGCGACGAAAGCGACCGCCAGGGATACCGCGTCGTGGTCGAACTCAAGCGCGAGGCCGTGCCGGACGTCGTCCTCAATCAGCTCTATCGCTTCACGCCTCTGCAATCGTCGTTCAGCGCCAACATGGTGGCGCTCGATGGCGGCCGTCCGCTCGTGATGACGCTGAAGGACATGCTCAATGCCTTCGTCGCCTTCCGCGAAGAGGTCGTCTCGCGCCGGACCAAACATCTCCTCGGCAAGGCACGCGACCGCGCCCATGTGCTGGTCGGCCTTGCCATCGCGGTCGCCAATATTGACGAGTTCATCAAGCTCATACGGGCTTCCAAAAATCCGGAGGAGGCGCGAGAGGCCCTGATGAAGCGCGACTGGCCAGCCAAGGACGTGGCGGCGATGGTGACGCTCATCGACGATCCGCGCCACAAGGTGAGCCCGAAGAACACCACCAAGCTCTCGGCCGAGCAGGCCAAAGCCATTCTCGACCTGCGCCTGCAGCGGCTGACCGCGCTCGGCCGTGACGAGATCAAGCAGGAGCTCGACAAGCTCAAGACCGAAATTGCGGACTATCTCGAGATCCTGCGCTCGCGCGCGCGCATCCACGCGATCATCAAGAAAGAGCTGGCCGAGGTGAAAAAGGAATTCGCCACGCCGCGGCGTACCGTCATTGCGGAGGCGACCGGCCACGTGGAAGAGGAAGACCTCATCACGCGCGAGGAGATGGTCGTGACCGTCTCGCATCAGGGCTACATCAAGCGGGTACCGCTCTCGACCTATCGCGCACAACGCCGCGGCGGCAAGGGACGCGGCGGCATGCAGGTGCGCGAAGAGGATTTCGTGTCACGGCTGTTCGTGGCGTCCACGCACGCGCCGATCCTGTATTTTTCCTCGCGCGGCAAGGTCTACAAGGAAAAGGTCTGGCGGCTGCCGATCGCGGCACCGCAGGCGCGCGGCAAAGCGCTGATCAACATCCTTCCTTTGCAGCAAGGTGAAACGATCACCACCATAATGCCGCTGCCGGAGGATGAGATGACCTGGGCCGATCTCGACGTGATGTTCGCCACCACCAGCGGCACCGTGCGGCGCAACAAGCTCTCGGATTTCGTCGAAGTGCGTCCGTCCGGCATCATCGCCATGAAGCTTGAGGATGGCGAGGCCATCGTCGACGTGCAGATCTGCACCGAAAAGGACGACGTTCTGCTCACGGCCGATGGCGGCCAGTGCATCCGCTTCGCGGTGCCTGAGGTGCGGGTGTTCCAGGGCCGCACCTCGCGCGGCGTGCGCGGTATTACACTTGCGGAAAAAGATCATGTGATATCGCTGTCGATCCTGCGCCACATTGACGTGACGGCGGAAGAACGCGCGGCTTACCACAAGCGCGCCAGCGCGGTGCGGCGCGGCGGCGGCGAGGAGGAGGCGGCCGCCGATGCCGAAGAAGCTGTCGGCGCGATCGAGCTGGGCGAAAAGCGATACGTTGAATTGTCGGCGGCCGAGCAATTCGTGCTCACCGTTTCGGAGCGGGGCTACGGCAAGCGCTCTTCGTCGTATGAGTACCGCACGACGGGCCGCGGCGGCAAAGGCATCGTCGCCATGTCGCTGACCAAAAAGACCGGACGCATCGTCGGGTCGTTCCCGGTGGAAGAAGCTGACCAGGTCATGCTGGTCACCGATGCCGGCAAGCTCATTCGCACGCCGGTGTCCGGCATCCGCATCGCCGGACGCTCGACGCAAGGGGTGATTGTGCTCAACACCGCCGAGGACGAACGCGTGGTCTCGGTCGAGCGGTTGAGCGAGGAAGAAGAAGACGAATAATCGGCCCGTAGCGAATCTCGGCTGCTGACCCAAAGCGGGACGTCCCGCGGGGCAGTAATTGAGGTCATAATTTATGGGCATCAGCCGCAAGATTAAGTAAAACCTCCGGAGGAGGGCGACCTTCCGGGGGCGGTAATGGCGCGGCGTAAGCGGACAGGCAAGGCGACGGCCAAACGCCGCAAGCGGCGCGCGCGGCGATTGCGCAAGACCGAGGCGCCGCGCGGCCGCGCCCGCTCCGGCCAGGATTTGAAAGCCAGGATTTCAGAGCTCACGAAGGAGCTCCGTCAGCGAACCGACGACCTTTCCGAGGCGCTGGATCAGCAGGCGGCAACATCGGAGGTGTTGAAGGTCATCAGCTCCTCGCCCGGCGAGCTCGCGCCCGTATTTCAGTCCATGCTGGAGAACGCCACGCGGCTATGCGAGGCCCAATTTGGATTTGTGTTCCAGGTCAAAGACGGGGTGGCAGTCCCGGTTGCCATGCTCGGCGTGCCGGAGCCGATTGTAGATCTGGTCAGGCGCGGGAGACTTCGTCCTACGAAGAACGCCCCTATTATGCGCGCTGCCCGGACAAAACAGATCGTCCATGTTCTCGATCTGAGCAAGGAGCAGGCCTACCTCGAGCGTGATGAGATGGTCGTCACCGGCGTCGAGATTGTCGGCATCCGAACGCTTCTCGTCACTCCGATGATCAAGGACGATGAATTCATCGGGTCGATCACGATGTTCCGGCAAGAGGTCCGGCCGTTCACCGAGAAGCAAATCGAGCTGGCCGCCAATTTTGCGGCGCAAGCGGTCATTGCAATAGAGAACACGCGACTGCTCAGCGAGCTCCGCGAATCTCTGCAGCAGCAAACCGCTACCGCCGACGTGCTCAAGGTCATCAGCTCGTCTCCCGGCGAGCTTGAGCCGGTATTCGAGGCGATATTAGCGAATGCCACGCGCATCTGTGCCGCAAAATTTGGCATTCTCTGGTTGCGCGAGGGCGACGCATACCGACTCGGCGCATTGCATGGGGCGCCGCCTGCCTTCGCCGAGACGCGGCGGCGCGAACCCGTAATCCACCCCGGACCGCAGACCGGTCTTGGGCGCATCACCTTGACAAAGCAGGTTGTCCACATTGCCGACGTCACGGTCGACAAGGCCTACGCCGAGCGTGATCCCCTACGCGTCGCTCTGGTCGAACAGGCCGGAGCTCGTACGTTTGTCCTGGTGCCCATGCTTAAAGAGGGCAAGCTGATTGGCGCCATCGCCATATACCGCCAGGAAGTCCGCCCGTTCACCGACAAGCAGGTTGAACTGGTCAAAAACTTTGCCGCGCAGGCCGTTATCGCCATCGAGAATGCGCGTCTGCTCAACGAATTGCGCCAGCGCACGGATGATCTTACCGAGTCGCTGGAGCAGCAAACCGTCACGGCTGAAATATTGCAAACGATCAACAGCTCGCCGGGCGATCTCGCGCCGGTGTTCGATGCAATGGTCGAAAGTGCGATGCGGTTCTGCCAGGCCGACTACGGACATGTTTATTCGTATGACGGCGAATTCTTCCATCTTGTTGCCGCCCACGGCGAGCCGCGTTACGTCGACTGGATACGGCAAAGCGGTCCTCGCCCGCCGGAAAATTCCCTTACGCTTGAGCGCATCATGAGCGGCGCGCCGTTCGTCCATATCGCTAATATTGGGGAGGATGCTGCCTATCGTTCAGGCAATCTACGCGCCCGAACGATCGTCGATCAGTACGATATTCATACCATGCTGACCGTTCCGCTCCGTAAAGAAGATGTCGTTCTCGGTGCATTTGTCCTGTATCGGCGAGTGGCGCGGCCTTTTTCCGAGAAGCAGATCGAGCTGGTACAGAACTTTGCGGCGCAGGCGGTCATCGCCATGGAGAACGCTCGGCTGCTGGGTGAGCTGCGCGAATCGCTGCAGCAGCAGACGGCGACCGCCGACGTGCTCAAGGTCATCAGCCGGTCGACATTCGATCTTCAACCGGTGCTCGACACGTTGACCGAGTCAGCAGCGCAGCTTTGCGAAGCCGAAATCGCCGCCATTATTCGCCAAAAAGGTGACGCCTACTATTGGGCGACGAGTTACGGCCTGCCGACCGACAGCAGCAAATACATCAAGGAGAACGTGGCGATTGAGCCGGGTCGCGCAACCGTTGCCGGGCGCGTGCTGCAAGAGGGTAAAACCGTCCATGTCCCGGACGTCCTGGCAGATCAGGAATATGCCATTCCTGCTCGGGACGCCCAAAAAATTGCGGGCCATCGTGCGACGCTGGGCGTTCCGCTTTTGCGCGAAGGATCGCCGATCGGCGTCGTCTTGTTGATGCGCCGCTCGCCAAAGCCGTTCACCGAGAAGCAAATCGAGCTGGTCGAGTCATTCGCCGACCAGGCCGTAATTGCGATCGAGAATGTCCGCCTGTTCGACGAGGTGCAGGCGCGAACGCGCGATCTGACCGACTCCTTGCAGCAACAGACCGCTACCGCCGACGTGCTCAAGGTGATCAGCCGGTCGGCGTTTGATCTGCAGGCGGTCTTGAATGCCTTGATCGAGACGGCGGCCCGCATGTGCGACGCCGATCAAGGCGCCATTACGCGGGAGATCGACGGCGCATTCTTCCGGGCCGCAAGCTACGGCTATTCGTCGGAGCTTTCAGATTTCATCCACAACACGCCGGTGCAGATGGATCGGAGCTCCATCGCGGGGCGTGCGCTGGTGGAAGGCCGGATCGTGCAGATTCTCGACGTCAAGGCTGATCCTGAATACACTTTTTCACCGGGACTAGATATGGGCGACTTTCGCACGGCCCTCGGTGTTCCGATGCTGCGGGAGGGATTGCCAATCGGCGTCCTGGCGTTGACGCGCAAGGAAGTGCGGCCCTTCACCGACAAGCAGATCGAGTTGATTACGACCTTCGCCGACCAGGCGGCGATCGCCATCGAGAATGTCCGCTTGTTCAAGAGCGTCGAGGCACGCACGCGCGAGCTCGCCGCCTCGCTGGACAATTTGCGGGCAACACAGGACCGCCTGGTGCAAACGCAGAAGCTGGCCTCGCTCGGTCAGCTCACGGCCGGCATCGCGCACGAAATCAAGAACCCGCTCAATTTCGTCAATAATTTTTCGTCGCTTTCCAGCGAGTTGATCGACGAATTGCGCGACGCCCTGGAAAGCATGTTGCCCGATGCGGAGGCGCGCGCCGAAATCAATGAGTTGACCGATACGCTGCGCGGCAATCTCGACAAGGTCGTGCAGCATGGCAAGCGTGCGGACACAATCGTCAAAAACATGCTGTTGCATTCACGCGAAGGCGCGGGCGAACCCCGGCGGGTCGATGTCAACGCCATGGTGGAGGAAAGTCTCAACCTCGCCTATCACGGCGCGCGTGCCGAGAAGCAGGGGTTCAACATTACGCTGGAGCGATCGTTCGATCCGGCCGCCGGCGAAGCGGATCTCTTCCCGCAAGAGATCACACGCGTTCTGCTCAACCTCATCTCAAACGGTTTCTATGCGGCAACGAAGCGCAAGGAGCAGCCCGGCGGTGATGGCCGCGAGCCAACTTTGGCGGCGGCAACAAGAAATCTGGGAGACCGCGTGGAGATCAGCATCCGCGACAACGGGACCGGCATTGCACCGGATGTGAGGGAGAAGATGTTCAATCCCTTCTTCACGACAAAGCCGGCCGGAGAGGGCACCGGGCTTGGCCTGTCCATCAGTCATGACATCGTCGTCAAACAGCATTCGGGCGCAATAGAAGTCGATACGCAGCGGGGGGAATTCACCGAAATCAGGGTCATTCTGCCCCGCAACGCGTCGTTCGCGCGTACATAATGGCCTTTTTGTGTTCGTTGCGGCAATTAACCATACGGCCCTAAGGTAGGTCTTTACCTAGGTTAATAAAATTAACGTGAGATTATCCATAAGCCTCGGTAGAGTTTCTGGTCGGCCCAAGTCGGCCAATGACTCAGAAAGTAACGCGTAGGGGACCGGTCATGGCTGAACCTATCAGCAACAACGACGACGAAACCGATTTCAGCAAATATGCACCCAGGCGGCTTCGTGACGAGCCGCCATTGTATCCAGTCAAACAACCCTTTGTACCATCGGCGCCAACAGTGCCTTTGTCTTCACGCCTGCCTCAGGATCGACGAACAATGTCTGACTCTCCCGGCGGACCAGAGCCTGTTCCGCAGCCGCCACTCCGACTCGACGAAACGTCGACGCTGATCGGGCGCATTGCAATGGTGGCCACATTCGCGGCGATCTTCGCCCTGGTGGCGGTCTTCGCGAAACCGATCTGGCAGGGCGCGCAAGCGATGCTTGAAGTGGTTTTGCCATCATCGCAAAACGGGAAATCGAGCCAGCTCGCGGTGAACAACACTGCGCCGGATCGACCGGCTGTCTCTACCGCGAGGGTCGCGGCCGCTGGCGGAGAACTGCCGAACCCGCAGCCGCCCGCACGAGCACCATTGGCCACAAGTGTGCCGGCGCTCACAACGGGACAGGCATCTGCCAATCCGCCGCCGTATACAAACGTGCAGCCGCCCGCGAACCCACCGGTGCAGCAACAAGCAGCGCTTGCACCGGAGTCAGCGTCGCAATCGCTGGCGCCTGCGCCTGAGGCAAAACGCGTTTTTGCACGCGGCGTCACGGAGAACGAAATCCGGTTTGGGATTTCCGCGCCGTTCAGCGGTCCAACGAAGGAACTCGGCCAGGGTATGAGACTCGGCATTGAATCCGCGTTCGCCGTGGCCAATGCGAATGGCGGCGTGTACGGCCGCAAGCTGAAGCTCATCGCGGCAGATGACGGTTACGAACCGAAGCGCACTGCCGAAACGATGAAGCAGCTCTATGAAAAAGATCAGGTCTTCGGAGTCGTCGGCAACGTCGGAACACCGACGGCGGTCGTCGGGCTGCCTTACGCCCTGGATCACAAGATGCTGTTCTTCGGTGCATTCACCGGGGCCGGCCTGCTGCGCAGCGATCCGCCCGACCGATACGTCTTCAACTACCGCGCGAGCTACGCCGAGGAGACGGAAGCGACGGTGCAGTATCTGGTCAAGGTCAAACGGCTGAAGACGAACCAGATCGCAGTCTTTGCCCAGCAAGACCCGTACGGAGACTCGGGCTTCGCCGGCGTCGCCAAAGCCGTTCGCGCACTGGGCGGTGACGACAGCGCGATTCTCCGGCTCAACTATCAACGCAATACCGTGGATGTGGATGCCGCAGTCGAGGATCTCAAGAAGCACCGCATTCCAATACGGGCGGTCATCATGGTGCCGGCCTATCGTGCGGCGGCGAAATTCATCGAGAAGACGCGCGACCTTTACCCGAACATGATCTACACCAGCGTTTCGTTCGTGGGCAGCACGGCGTTGGCCAACGAATTGATTCTTCTGGGTCCGCGGTTTGCGAACGGCGTGATCGTCACGCAGGTCGTGCCGGCCGTCGACGGTCACTCGTCTCTGGTCCTCGACTACAAAGCGGCGCTCGCCAAATATTTTCCCGGGGAATCCCCCGACTATGTGTCGCTGGAAGGTTATGTGGCGGCCAACGTCCTGATTGCGGCGTTACGCCGCAACGGGCCTGATCTCGATACGGAAAAACTGATAACAACTCTCGAAAATCTCCGCGATCTTGATCTTGGACTTGGGACGCCGGTGACCTTCGGACGGTCCGAGCACCAGGGCGTACACAAGGTGTGGGGAACGCAACTCGACGCGACGGGGCATTACCAGGCGATTGATCTGCAGTGAGGGTGGCGGGCCGCGGTGCTTTAGTGCTCCAGCGGTCCGGCAGCCTTCTTCCAGGCATCGATGCCGCCCTGCAGATGGCAGGCTGAGATCAGCCCGGCGTCCTGGGCTGCCTGGACCGCCATCGCGGAACGTTCGCCGAAGGCGCAGTAAAACACGAGACGCTTGCCGGTCGATTTGGCGAGCTCGCTGAGCATGCCGCCGGCACCGATATTTTCCTGCAGGGCCGGGTAGGGCACGTGCAGCGAACCGGGAATGGTGCCATGCCGCTCCCGCTCCGAGCGTTCGCGCAAATCGATAAAGGCGATGTCCGGTTTGCCGAGAAGCACAAGCATTTCCGCCGCGGAAAGTGACCAGCCGCGAAGGGCGATCTTCTCCTGGGCAAGCCCGACTTTCATGTTGGCGGGCACGGCGACGTCCATCATTTTCGGGTTGGAAAGCTTCAGGTTGTTCATCAGCTCAACGTATTCCTGAGGCGATTTGACCTGAAGCCGCGGATTGTAGGCCTTTTCCTCGCCGATCGTGGACACCGTATCGCCCTTGTAGTCATGCGCAGGAAAGACAAGCGTTGCATCCGGCAATTTCAGCAGCCGGTTGAAGATCGATTCATACTGTTGGCGCGCATCGCCATTCTGGAAATCCGTGCGGCCGGTGCCGCGGATCAACAAGGTGTCGCCGGTGAAAACGCGATCGGGCATGACAAAACTGTATGAATCGTCAGTGTGGCCCGGAGTGTAGAGGGCGTCGAGCGCAAGGCCCTCGATCGTGAGTTTCTCGCCGTCGGCCAGACGCATCGAGACGACATCGGCTTTGGTCTGCTCGCCCATGACCGTAATGCAATGGGTGTGATCGCGCAGCGCGCCCAATCCGGTTATGTGATCGGCATGGAGATGCGTGTCGACGGCCTTCACGAGTTTCAGGTCAAGCTCTCTGATGAGTTGAAGGTAGCGATCGACCTTCTCCAGGACCGGGTCGATGATCAGCGCTTCGCCGCCCGCACGGCTTGCCAGCAGGTAGGAATATGTGCTCGAGACCTGATCGAAAAGCTGACGAAAGATCATAAGAAACTCGGGGTGGCTATCCCATCGTTCGCCTTTCAAATGGCTTGTCAGAGACTTTCCGGGCGGTCAATATCGGTTTTTTGGGGGGTTAGAGTAGAAATGCAGAAGAGCATCAAAGTCGCTGTTGCCGGGGTCGGCAATTGCGCGAGTGCCTTGGTTCAGGGCGTAGAATATTACCGTGAGCGCCGGGGCGGCGAGCTCGAAGGCATCATGCGCCAGTCCATCGGCGGCTATGGCTGCGGCGATGTCGAGTTCGTCGCGGCGTTTGACGTTGACCGCCGCAAGGTGGGCAGGCCGCTGGAAGAGGCGATCTTCGCCAAGCCAAACTGCACCCGCATCTTTCAAAGTGCCTTGCCGGTATCGAACGTGATTGTTCAGGCCGGTCCGGTGCTCGACGGTGTTGCCGCGCACATGGCCGATTATCCCGACGATGCCGCTTTCCGTACTGCCGATCTTGAGCCGACGGACGTCGCTGAGGCGCTGCGCGCCTCGGGTGCAGAAGTTTTGGTGTGCTACCTGCCGGTCGGCTCGGAACGGGCGGTCAAACATTACGCGCAGGCCTGTCTCGATGCGCACGTGGCCATGGTCAATTGTGTCCCCGTGTTTCTTGCTTCCGATGAAACATGGGCGGAAAAAT
>Ga0187785_10000635_pt1 | contig 12790 bp, 13 predicted proteins | sample 0815_BV2_4_20_MG_FD_132466 | JGI IMG/M metagenome (GOLD analysis project Ga0187785, IMG submission 132466) | Tropical peat soil microbial communities from peatlands in Department of Meta, Colombia - 0815_BV2_4_20_MG | ecosystem: Environmental > Terrestrial > Soil > Wetlands > Peat | place...
GCCGGGCTGGTTGGCGCGACCGTCGGCGCACTCATTATACTATTCGTCTGGCACCGCCTCGTGGCGGCCGAGATCATCCCCGATCACGGCCTTTGAGATCGGTCAGTTCGCTGATTCAATCCAGCGGAGAAACCGGCCGCCTGCCACGCCGCGCGTCAGTGCCAGGTTATATTCCCGGAAGATTTCCGGCTTATGCCAGCCACCGGTCGGCCAGTTTTTTATTGCATTCTCAAGGCGCGGCACATCGATCATTCTTCGCGCCAACGCGGATTTTGAAAGTTCCACAATCTGTCCTGCGAGTTCGCGGCGCCGACTTTCAAGTTTTTCGTGCCAGTCCGCCCCCTGTAGTCCGGTCAACCGATTGGTCAAAACCGTTGCTGGAAGCAGTCCCCACATCGCGCGACGGATCAGCGAACGATCAATGCCCTCGCAGAGGTATTGTTCGGGCGGAATGCCGAAGCAATATGAGATCACGTCGAGGTCGGCGGTCGGGTCGCGCACTTCGACGCCAGTGACCGCTTTCTCTGCCGCGTGCCAGTCGCCCACATAGTCGATCTGGGAAAGCCCTCGGATGCGTTCGTCCCGCCGTATACGGTAGAGAAAATCATGTCCCGCTTTTTTGGCCCGGGCGCCGACAGCCATTGCAGCGGCGAAATCGGTTCGGATCGGCGCGTGATCTTGCCAGGCGGCGATCCGCTCCGGGTGACGACGGCGATCAGCCCAATCGCTCAGCCGTGCGGGTATCATCGGTTCGAGCAGGAGTTTTCGCAGCGCAACCCAACGCGAATAGGGCGTGCTGTTATAATAAAGCCGCCATTGCCGATAAGCCAAAAGCAGCCTGCCGCGCAGCAAGTGGCCAGACGCCTGTGACCAGCCATTCCAGCTTATGGTGTAATTGCCATAAAGACCGCCGAGGAGCACTCGGCATCCCCGCGCACCCGCGCACTGCAGGGTTGCCGTCATCCAGCCGAGGTTGGTTGGGTTTCGCACCGGTCCATCCAGGGCGATAAAAAATCTTTCAAGCTGCGCAAAGTCGTCGCACGCATCGTTGCGCACAAAGTCGACGTCGATATTGCCGGCATGCTTTTGAATGGCGGCGACATACGGGGTTTCATCGACGTAGCAGCCGTCCGGCACAGGGCCATCGAAGTCGCGACGCGGCACCCCCGTGAAGGCAAAGAGCCGCTGGTTTTTCTCGGCGAGGGCGCGGGCGGTAAGGACGGAAACCGACGACGAGTCGAGTCCTCCGCTCAGCAGACACCCGATAGGATGAATGCTGCGCATTTGGCGACGGACCGCGAGATCGAGGCATTCGCGCAATCCGGCGGCATAGGTCGCGTCAGAAGAAAGCCTGACCGGCTTGATATCGGCGGGTGACCAGTAACGGCGCTGTTGTATCGACCCATCGGGTTTTATTTGGATGAAATGCGCAGGAGGAACGCGAAAAACGTTCCGGTACATTGTTGTGACGTGGTCGGCATGATTGAGCACAAGAAAATCAGCCAACTTTTCCTCGCACAACTCACGCGGCACGCCGTCCAGCGCAAAAAGACCATTCGGCATGCTTGAGAAAGCGAAAAAATGTTGGGCCTTGTGCCACATCACAACATTGAGTCCGAGATGGTCGCGCGCGAGCGTCAGCAATCGATTACGCGGTTGCCAAATCGCCGCCGCGAAAGGACCGCGAAGCATCGGCCAAACGCGTTCGCCGAGCTTTTCCCAAGCTGTGAGGAGCAGGCGCGAGTCCGGCCAATCGGCTGCTTCCTGACTCTCGATTCCAATTTGCGCGAGCAATTCATCGCGATTGTCGAGTCTTAGGTCGGCGGTGATGATTGACCCGCTTTCGCCCCGCTGCGGCTGCCGGTCGAAGCGGTCTTCCGGCGTCATCCTCATCAGTGCATGGACAAGGCCGATATTCCCCGTTGCAATTATTTCGACTCGATCCGGTCCGTATTGATCGAGTGCGCCAGCCACGCGTTCGAGTTCGCGTCGTGTCACGGTCTGACCATCGAACCGCACCAATCCGGCGATTCCGCTCATGGGAAATCCATTCGCACGATCAGCATGCCCCACCGAACTCTGCGATCCGCTTGAACCGGCCGATTTCGGGATCTGAGGCGATTTCATTCTCGCCGACCTCGACCCAAGCATGCGCGCTCAGGCTGCGCTCTTCTCGAGCAACGCCAAGGCAAAGGCGACTCGCTATGCCACGCCGGCGCAGCATGGCGTGCGCCGCCAGCGCGCGAGGCAAACAAAGAGCGTTCATCCAGGGCTTTGCACCAATACTCTCTACTGCCCAGGAAACCCAATTTACGTCATACATTGCGAAGCGATTGATGTGACGAGGCGGCCGATTGGCCCACGAGAACAGGCGCGCGGTCGGGATAAGGCGCACGGCAAGCCGCGCCAGAACGATCGTGATAAAGGCTTCCCGTAGATATTTGCGCCGGATCGTCTTCAGCTTCATCGGATTTCTTCCGGAGCAACCACGCGCGCTAGCCGTTGCTCCACCAATGTTTGCAGGAAGGGAGTAACGTCGCGGGTCAAGGTTTCTTTGTCCACGCCGTGCAGCTTTGAAAGGCAGCGGAAGATCTCGCTGACGCTACAGGGTCTGGCAAGCATGCCCCATATTTCGGTCGCTACTCGATTAAAGTCGAAGTATGCGCCAGCATCTAAACTCAAGATGACAGTCCGGCCGTCGACGTTGGCCGCCGCCAACTTCGGGTCCTGTACAAGAATGCTGTCGATTGTGACGCTCAAAGCCGTCACCCTCTAACCAACTCAGCGGCGTTAGTTCGAATTCTCGATCCGCGATGACATGGGAAAAGCCATCTCAAACGAAAATCCAAACTTCGTTGCCGGCGATGATGGCGGTCGTGGCTCGTCCGGGCTGACCGCACGAGGATGAGCCGACTTTGTTTTGCCAATCTCCACCTTCGTTACTGTGGGTGGCTCCCAGGCGCCGCGTCGCTCATCATTGGTCTGGCCTTTCCTGATAACGTGCATGGCCGACCTCCGAAACATTAAGCCTTCAAGCCTTCTATGGGATCGGGTCCGGCATGGCAAGGCTGGTACAAAATTGGTGCGGCATTGTCCGCCGCATCCAAATGCGCCGCGACACAACCTCTTGCGTCCGTCTCTCGCGCTTGCAAGAAGCCGATTTGGCCGAACGGACGCAAAGTCGCAGCCGCTTGGCATCGAATATTCTGCATGATACGCTTTTTGCGCCACAAGGGGTTTGAGCCGAAAAACAAGCACTTATCGACCAAGTGCTGGTCGTGCTCGAGTACGTAGAAAGGGATCCGCCATGGCACAGAAATCGTCAGCGAGTTCAGATTCAGGCGAAGCCATTGCGGCCGACACGCCCGAAACTCGTGAGGAAATGGCATCGAAGCTGGTTGACCGGTTCGCGTTGTGGTCCGGCGTTGCAGGACTGATCCCTGTGCCAGTCGTCGACGTTTTTGCGGTTGGCGGAATCCAGATCCAGATGGTGCGTCGCATCTCGCAGATTTACGACGTCGAGTTTTCGGAAAATCGAGGCAAGGCTCTGATAGCGAGTTTGGCAGGATCGATGATTCCGGCGACCAGCGGTATCGGGGCCGCAAGTGTGCTGAAGAGTGTGCCTATCATCGGGACGATCGCTGGCGGGTTCGTAATGCCCGCGCTTTCTGCCGGGGCCACCTACGCGATCGGCAAGGCGTTCATTCAGCACTTTGCGACGGGCGGGACTCTTCTGGATTTCAATCCTCCTGACTATCGTGAGTTCATCAGACGTCAGAGAGATATGTGGGATTCGCGGAAGGGCCGCGGTGCCAAGTCCAGCGCTGAAGCCGGGACGGCAAACCCCTGACTCACGCCCGTAAAGGGCGGACGTTTGGGAGTTGATCCATCCATCTCAGCGCTAGAGCTTTTGACCGGCGAGACCGAGCCCCATGCTCGAAGCCACCGTCTACATCGTATTCTGTGCCCTCACAGGGCTTTGCGGCGTCGACCGCCGAATGGGCTTTTTTGGCACTTTTCTTCTGGCACTTATCACCACTCCATTTGTAGTCTTGCCTGTCCTGCTTCTGACCGGCCCATCGCGCCGTGCCGAATGGCCTCGCCGGAACTGAAGTGGGGTGTCGGGCCCGGCGGGTGTGTAACTTGCCGGACCGGCGGCCGCATTTTGTAGAAGTGTAACGGAAGACATCACACTTATGTCCTTCCTCGATCTCGTTCGCCGCGAAATGCACGGCTCGCTGCCGAAGCTGCTGATCATGTCCGGACTCGGAGGTATCAGTACTGCAGCGATCCTTGCTGCAATCAATTCCGGTCTGCAAAGCGGCTCGAGTTTGTGGGCAGCCACGCTTTTTTTGATCGCACTCTTTCTCTTCATCAAGACTCAGTACTACGTCACCATCACGACCACCGCCGAGATTGAATCCATCATTCATAAAATCCGCGCGCGCCTTATGGATCAGATAAGGCACTCGGAGCTTTTGTCGATCGAAGCCATCGGCCGTGCCAGAATTGTCGCCGCGATCACGAGCGATACGGCGATATTGACGCAAGCCAGCAATATGCTCGCCTTTACGGTGCAGGGCGCAGTACTAATAGTTTTTGTGGCCGTCTACGTGGCGTTCCTGTCGATCGCGGCAATCCTCACGACGATCGTAATCGTTTCGATCGCGGCAGTTGTTTTTCACCAGAAGAATCGTCGTCTGACTAGTGAGAAACAGAGAGCGGCGCAATGGGAGCGCCGGCTGTTCGATCGGCTCACCGATTTTCTCGATGGATTCAAGGAAGTGCGGCTTAACCGCGCACGCAGTGCCGACCTGTTCGAAGATGCAGTCGACGTATCGCGAACCGCCGCCAACATCAAGATCAATACGCAGGCCGAAACCTTCAAGATGATCGTGACATCGCAGTTCTCGATGTACATTTTGCTCGGCGCCGTCGTGTTCGTCGCTCCGCAATTCAGCGACACGCTCGGCGGTGCGGCCCTGACGAAGACCACAACCGCCCTCATGTTCATTGTAGGTGCGTGTTTCGGCCTGGTTCAATCGATTCCTATTCTCCTGAATGCAAACGCAGCGGCGGATCGAATAGTGCAGCTTGAAACCGCCATGCGGGCAACCGTTTCGCCGGCTCGGCTGCGCGAGATCCCGGAAAAAAAGCGTTTCGACAGGATCGAGATGCGCAAGATAATGTTCCGGTATGTCGACCGGCATTCCGATACGTCGTTCCAGATTGGCCCAATTGACTTCACTTTGCGGCCAGGAGAGCTCGTTTTCATTACCGGCGGCAACGGTTCGGGCAAATCGACGTTTCTACGGGTGCTTTCCGGCCTTTACCCTCCCGATTCCGGCCAAATCATCCTCGACGGAAAATACATTGATAACGACACCCGCGATGAATATCGCGCGTTGATGTCGGCGATTTTCTTCGACTATCATTTGTTCCGGCGGCTCTATGGGGTGCCGGATCCAGAGCCAGGCGAGGTCGCCAGCCTGCTCGCGCAGTTCCGGCTGAACGAAAAGACGGGATTATCTGACGGTGAATTTCGCACACTCGATCTTTCTGGGGGCCAGCGCAGGCGACTTGCGCTCATCGTCAGTTTGCTCGAAAAGCGACCGATCCTCTTGCTGGATGAATGGACGGCCGAACAGGATCCGGAATTCCGGCGAAAATTCTACGATGAGCTGTTGCCGGATCTGATGAAAGCCGGTGCGACCGTCGTGGTGATCACGCACGACGACCGTTATCTCGACGAGCTTAACTTGGCTGCGCGCAGGATTCGTATGGACGAAGGACGAATTGTCGAGCAGCGTGTAATAAAAAGTACAACAAAGAAGCGGCGGCGGTAGCGCTCGATGGAGAAGGACTGATGGCGAAGTATCCAGAGTCCCTTGACGGGATGCCGCCCAGGCAGAAGCGCGGATGGCGGCGTTTTGTCAGCCGCCACCTGCCGAGCTTGTCAATCACCTTGTTGGCTTCGTTGCTGGTGGCCACCATACTTTTCCCGTACGTGGTGATCACGGTGCCGAGCGGCAGCGTCGGTGTGCTTTGGAAGCGTTTCAACGGCTACGACTTCTATTGTTGGTGCTTTGTCGGTCGCGGTACGATTCTGGATCCCCGCGAACTGAGAGACGAAGGTCTCCACATCATCTGGCCCTGGGACAAGTTGTACATTTATAGCCTGCGGCTGCAATCCACGACCCAAACTTACAATGCAATCACCAAAGACGGTGTGAGCGTGACCGCGCAGATCAATATGCGGTTCCAGCTGTTGCACAACTACGTCGCCGTGCTTCACAAATTCATCGGCCCTCAGTATCTGTCATCGGTTGTGGACCCCGAGCTTGGCAGCCGCGCGCGGGAAGTCATCGCGCAATACACCGCGCAGGAAGTCTATACATCGCGCGAAGCCATCCAGGCGAAAATCAGAGCAGATGCGCAAAAGAGCCTGAGTACGCATCTCAATAATCTGGTGCAGCCCGAAGCCATGGAGCAACCGGACCCGAAGCACTACAACGACTTCCTGCAAAACTCGATCCAGCTTCTGGATGCCCTTGTGCTCGGTATCGAACTGCCGCCGGAGATCGTTGCAGCGATCAATCGTCAAACTCAGCAGTACTATGAAATCCAGGAGTACAAGTATCGTGTCGAGCGCGAAGCGCAGGAGTCGACACGCAAGCAGATCGAGGCAAATGGCATTGCGGCCTTTCAGAGGATAGTTAGCGAGGGAATTTCAGATTCATATCTGCGTTGGCGTGGCATCGAGGCGACTCTAGCGCTGGCTCAGTCCCGCAATTCGAAAGTCGTCATCATCGGCGGCGGCAAAGATGGTTTGCCGCTTATTCTCGGCAATGTTGACGGCGCGCCAGCGGGGTCAAACTCGAAGGCGAACGTCACCGAGGAAGAGGCGCCATCAAATGAAAAAACGTCCACGCCTTCCGCCGGCCAGATAAGCACGCTGCCACAGCCAGCCGCGCCCGCCGGTACGCCGGCACCAGGAGCCGATAAGAACAAAGCGCCTGCGGTTTCGGCTGCACCGCCTGATGTAACGCAGACGCCCACGCCACCGAGCTCACTACTGCCGCTAGATCTCTCGCAGATTAAGAATTACGTGCCCAAGCTTCCCGATTGGCTGCGGTCCACCACATCAGGGGCGGGCTCTGGAACAGGAGCACCCAGCCGGTGACCGAAACGATGCAAACCGGGCAATCGCCAAGATCTCGACTATCCCGGATGTTCGCGGCGCAACCGCGCTGGTGGCTATTCATCCTTGCGGTCGCGGTCGCAATTGGCTGCTATGTCATTGGCCTGAATGTCGGATATCTCGACATTGCCGGCGCAAGGCAGCTTATCCAGCAGCTTCGGGCCGACAACCAGAAACTCAAAACTCAAATTTCAGACCTGAATGCAACGCAAGTCGCCTTGCAAAACAAGCTCGCAACCTTTGAAGCGGCGTTAGACGAGATTATCCCGTCGAAAAACACATACAACATAAAACCGAACCAATCGATGATTGTCGCGAGCGGGCGCCTGACCATCGCTCTGGTCGGCGCTCCCACGAATGAAGGCGTAAATATCAACGTCAACGGGAAACAACAAACGGTCGCTTCAGGCGATGCCATCAATGTGACGCTCGATCCGCAGACGACGTGCCGGGTACGCGTGCAATCTTTTGACATGTTCAAGGCAGTCCTCAACGCGTCGTGCACGCCGCAATAGGCCGCCCGAAGCAACAATACCGTTGAGAACGCGGCGCTCGATCTTGCTGGGGGACCGAAAAATCGCAAATATTCCCGTCAGATCAGCGTCATCCGGAGAATGACAGCTGAGAATCCGGTAGCATTGGCACCAAGTGATTCGCCGTAACGCAAAATAAGCGGAAAGGCAGGTCGGCCATGAGACAGATAATCACCGTTGCGACAATGAAGGGCGGTAGTGGCAAGAGTACGATTGCAAGTTGCCTGGCGGTTCATTGGCATCTTACCGGTCGCGCTCCAACGATCATCGATGCCGATCCGCAACGTTCAATTGCCCGGCTTGCCTCGCGCGAGCGGGCGCTTGGCGGCGTCCCGGTGGTAGAGGATGCAACGCCAGACGCGTGGAAAACCGCGCAAAATCTTGCCGCTACAGGTCGTCCAATCATCATCGATACACCTGGGTTCCGATCGCAGGCGACATTGGCATGCATCGCGGCGGCCGATTTTCTTCTTGTCCCTGTCAAAGCCTCGCCGCTGGATGTCGATCGCATGCTGGACACACTGAATTCGTTGATCGACGGCGCGGGCGGCCAACGGCCGACTTTCCGCTGCGTTCTGACCCAGACTACGCGGGACTCGGTCATTGCCAAACAGATACGGGCGGAATTGATCGAGGCGGGATTCCCCGTGCTCAACAGCGAGATGACCAATCGTGTCGCCTACGCGGAAGCAGGCCTCTGGGGAGCAACACCGAGCCTTATCAACTGGAACGGGCTCGCGGCTCGCGAAATCGCCGCGATCGCCAGTGAAGTTGATGGAATAGTAGGCATCAAGCAGGCGGCGTAATCATGAGTAAGAAGACCTTGCCGAAGGCAATTCGACCTGGCGCAATTCGCGCCGGCGGTGTCGAACCGGAACCCCGGATTTCCGAACCTCTGCCGGAAGCGGCGAAGATTTTAAACAGGGGACAGCACCCTTCGATTGCGGCAAAGGATGTCAAGGACGTCGCTCCTGACGAGCGCAAGGTACAAGCGCGAAAACTGGTCGAGCGATTTGCATTATGGTCCGGAGTTGCCGGTCTTCTTCCGGTACCGATCGTCGATCTGGCCGCCGTTGCCGGACTCCAAATCCAGATGTTGCGCCGTCTTTCACAGATGTACGACGTTCCATTTTCGAAAAACCGCGGCAAGGCGCTCATAGCGAGTTTCGCCGGGACTATGATCCCGGCGAGCGCCGGTCTGGGAGTGGTCAGCATGATAAAAAGCGTGCCCGTCGCCGGCACTGCTATTGGCGCGGTCACTACGCCGGCGCTGTCTGTCGGCGCTACCTACGCGATCGGCCTGGCCTTTATCGAACACCTCGCTTCGGGCGGGACCTTGTTTGATTTCGAACCGCCGGACTACCGGGAATTCGTCAAGGCCGACATGCAACTGCGCAAGACGTGATACGGCGTTGCGTGCCCGCGCGAAAGTGCCGGGCTCTCTATTGGGTTTGCCTTTTTCCGCCCGTCTTGTTCGCCCTATCCGCGTCCCACCACCAAACAGCTGGGAATGCTGACATGCCATACTTTGGCAACGGATCAGGGCGTCCAAATCGATTCCACCGTGCGGTCCGCAACTTGGCATAACCCCACTGCGGCACGACGTACTGGTTCCAAAGCAATATACGGTCAAGTGCCCTTGTAGCGGCCACGAGATCTTCGCGGGTCTTGGCTGAAATGATCTTCCTGATCATTTCGTCGACCGCCGGGTTCTTGATACCAAGGATGTTGTCCGATCCCGATTGATCAGCTGCCTCCGATCCCCAATAGCCACGCTGCTCGTTGCCGGGCAGGAGGGATTCACCCCACGCGAATGTAATAACATCGAAATCCCATCCGCGAAGCCGGCTCTCGTAGTGCGCCTCGTCAACCGTGCGTACCGTCACGGTAATGCCGAGGCGCTCAAGGGACGGCTTATAAAACAAGAAGACGCGCTCGAAGAGGGGGGCATTGGTAAGGAACTCGACCTCAAGAGGCTCGCCTGTTTTTACATTGACGATTTGCTGGTTTCGCACCTCGTAGCCGGCCTCTTTGAAGAGCCGCAAGGCTTCACGCAGATTATTGCGAACTGCCGTGGGGTCGCCGCCGACCGGATTGGAATAAGGTTTCGTGAACACTTCAGGTGGAATCTTGTCGCGCATCGCTTCCAGCAGTTCGAGTTCCTTGCCCGTTGGCAGTCCGGTAGCTGCAAGCTCGGTGCCTTCGAAATAGCTGCTGGTGCGCTTATATTGCCCGAAGAAGATCTTCTTGTTCATCTCTTCAAAGTCGAACAAATAGTTAAAGGCGAGCCGGACGCGGGGATCCTTAAATTTGGTTCGGCGCAGGTTGAAGGCAAACGCCTGCATTACGCCGACATTGTTAATGGGAAACTCTTCCAGAATGACGCGTTTTTCGGCCACCGCAGGGAAATCGTAAGCTGTGGCCCAGTTTTTCGCGCTGTTCTCTGTGCGCCAGTCAACCAAATCTCCCTTAAATGCCTCGATGGCAACTGTCGCATCGCGGAAATATTCGTATCGCAACTCGTCAAAATTGTTGCGGCCAATATTGACGTTGAGGGTTTGTGCCCAATAGTCCTTCACGCGCTCGTAGACGACATTGTGCGCTGCCGAGAATTCCTTGATTTTGTAAGGTCCGCTGCCAAGCGGCATTTCGAGAGTGGTCTCCTCGATACTGCGTTTCTTGCCATCCTTGTCGGTGCCTTCCCACCAATGCTTCGGCAAGACCGTGAGCTGGCCGATGACTTGCGGCAGCTCGCGGACGCCAGGCCCGTCGAACGTAAAAGTAACGTCACGTTCACCTGTTTTTTCCGCCTTAATGACATGGCGGTAGCTTGCGCCGGCTTGCGGACTTATTTTTTTGAATGCGTTAAACGAGAATATCACATCGTCTGGTGTAATCGGATTGCCGTCTTGCCATTTTGCTCCGGCGCGGATTCGAAACTTGGCCGAAGAGAAATCGTCCGGGTGACTCACGGCTTCGGCAAGGAGCCCGTACGCGCTTGATACTTCGTCGAGCGATTGCACCAGAAGAGTGTCGTAAACAAAGTCGATGCCCTGGACGAGTGTCCCTTTGACACCGGCAACTACCGGATTGAAGTTGTCAAAAGTACCAAGCGCGATCTGCGATGCCGCGCCACTCTTTGGGGCGTTCTGATTAACGTAGTCAAATTTCTTGAAGCCCGCTGGATATCGCAATTCTCCAAACTTTGCCAAACCGTGCCGCCAGGTTGGATTCGTGCCTTGGGCTTCGGCGCGGCTTATCCAGGCGGGCGAAGCAAGCCCCCGCCCGGCAAGCACGACCAGAGCGGATGTAAGCAAAGACCGGCGATGCATTCTGACACTCCACGGAAGGGGCGATTGCGGCGGGCTCTGTCCGGTACCGATGCTAAGGGGTTTTCATTTGCGACGACAGTGCAGAGGTAATGCGGAGTGGCAAAATCAAGCGACCCCTCGGGGGCCCAGACCGTGGCGGCCAACCCGAAAAAACACCCCATCAGACCCTGCCTCAAATGCAACGGGGCGCCGAACATATTTCGACGCCCCGTTTAAGACTTCGTCGGTCCCGCGGGTCAGAAAACTCTTATTTAAGAGGCTAGGACCAGCCTAATAGACCGGTTAGCCGTCGCAGACGGACAGACCAGTGCAGGCCCCAAGAGTGAAGTCTGCCTTTTCTTTAGCCGTGCCCGCCGCGATCTCCAACGCCTCATCGGAGACTTCGAAGGCAAGGATTTCTTCTTCGATCTTGAACATCGTCTTCATCGCACGATCCCTTTCTTTCGTCAGCGGCGCCAGCAGTCAGCTAAGAGATGCTAGAAAAACCGCCCCCTCCCAGCGCCATAGGCCATGATCCGATGCGTCCCAAGCAAAGTCAATTGGAATAGGCCTATATCCGCAGGCACTTATGACAAGGCTGGGGCCTGATTTCTGTAGATAAATCCCGTGCTCTCTTAACCAATTCGAGCCATAAAAACGTTCTTTCCCGCCGGCCGGTTGAGATCCCGGTTCGTTTTCCAGATCGGTTCCTGGTCGGGGGCGACCATATATGGGGCACGCAAGATTAAAGGACCGAAGGCTTGAGTATAATTGGGCCGATCGGAGTGAAATCGATGGATGCCTTCTATGAGAGCCTGATCGTTCGGGCCGCGACCATTGACGAACTCCTGTCCGATGACTTTGAGACATTGTCGGGTCAAAAAGGCGCCCCCGACCTGGCTGCTCGCCGCCTTGCCGCCTGGTGCCAGGCCGCTGCCAGCGGCGATCGGTCGCTGTTTGGCCGGCGGCTGGCCCGGGATGGATGGTCAGCTGACGAGATAGAGAAGAGATTCACTGCCAGCCGCCGCAAGGCCTCTGTCTCTCCGCCAGCCTGGGTTGTTGATGCAACGTGGATCGAAGCCGCCCTGCAGAATCCGGGGAAAGACGTCGGACAAATCACGGCAGCAAATTATATCGAGGCTTATGCTTTCCAGGACCTGTTCTCGCCGGTCGTATCGCGAGCCGCGCAGATCCTTTGGTCGGACGTCGGACGGGAAGCGTCGAATAATTTGACCGAGCCTGCTCGCGGTTGCTTGCACCGCTCGCTGCTCAGGGACTTGTCCACTCTTTGTGCTCCGGCAATCTACGAACAGTTCTCTATAGCGCGAAAGGCCAGCGAGCTGGCGCTCGACGCAGTCAATTCGAAACAGAATGCCGGAACAACTCTTTACGATAAATTCGTCGCCGAAATGAAAGCCGGCGGGTTTCGGCGTCTATTTGAGGAGAAGCCAGTACTTCTGAGGCTTATTTCCGTCGTGACCCGACAGTGGATCGAGACATCGCGCGAATTTATTTTGCGTTTTCACGTCGATCTTCCATCGATCCGCCGCGATATCCTGCGCTCCGATTCCGGCAGTCCGGTCACTAAAATCGAAGGAGATATCTCCGACCCGCACAATGACGGCCGTTCGGTGCGGATAGTCAGCTTCGCTGATGGCTCGCGGGCTGTGTACAAACCGAAGGATCTGCGGCTCGATATTGCCTGGTTCAGGTTGGTCGAGCGACTGAATCGAGCCAACCCGCCA
>Ga0187785_10000636_pt1 | contig 12774 bp, 9 predicted proteins | sample 0815_BV2_4_20_MG_FD_132466 | JGI IMG/M metagenome (GOLD analysis project Ga0187785, IMG submission 132466) | Tropical peat soil microbial communities from peatlands in Department of Meta, Colombia - 0815_BV2_4_20_MG | ecosystem: Environmental > Terrestrial > Soil > Wetlands > Peat | place...
ATTCCCTGCAAGTTTCTGATCATGGCTCGCTCGTTATCCAGCACCCCCTGTGAATGATTCTGAAAGGATCGTTCAACAGAGGAACTCTTGTCTTTCAGATTCGCGAGAAGTGTGTCGGATTTGCGCTCCATTTTGTCTGCGACGGCCGACATCTGGCCGGTATTGTAGGCCATCATACCCATATAGCCCACCATTTGATCCATGTTCGCCTGAATTCGTCTCATGTCGGGCAAAGCCGAGCACCCGCACGCAAACAGAACCGTCGTAACCAGGAGCGTTTTCAGAATTCCAGCCAAAATAGAGCACCTTTTCAGAAAAGCCGGCAACCGACTCAGTTTTTCCACTTGAAGGTCCCGAATTTTTCGGAATCCGTGATTTCGTCAGGGAGTTCTGTTCCAAAGACCGCACTTTCCTGGCGCAGCCTTATCTTCGTGTTTTTCGCGGGGATCGAGATTTCTTCTTCACGAGGAAACTCTTTCCCGTTTTCTGTTTTAAAGAATTCCGTCACTCTGAAGCTTCTCACGACCTTGCCGTGTGCATCCGTATTTTGGGCTTTCACGACGATGAAATCCTTCTTGGAAACCCAGACCAGGCGCTCGCCTTTTCCTTTAGGAAGGATTATCCGGATCACATAGCAGTCTCGGCCGTCGACCTTCTCCTCTTTCAGGACCGCTTCTTCTTCACCGCTCTGCGGCATGAAGCCCTGGATATCGTCCATCGTAAGGCCTGTCCCGCCCAGATCAACTGAAGGATCATCCATGGCCAGCGGCAAAGTCCTGCGTGTGGCCGGCAGATACATGAACGCCGCGGATTCCTGTGTTGGCCTGATTTCAAAGAGGAATCGCAATCCCTTAGATTCCTTGGGTTCTTCGAATTCAATGAAGATCTTGCTGACATCATCTTTCATTCGGCCCATGAACCAGAGCACATGCTTCGATTTGAGCTTCTGGCCCCTGAACGTTTGGACCGCCAAAGAAATGCGAAACGAGTCGGTCAAAGTCTCTTTCGCCACGCGCTCGAGAATCTCATGAGCGGTCATTGAGTAAACGTTCAGCGGCAAAAAGACGGTGAATACGAGAAGAAACAGTCGCCTCAAAGGAAAACTCATCCGTAAAGATTCCCGTGCAATCCTTGTTCATCTCCGCCACGCGACCCTAAAAGGCGGCATCCGGGACGAACAGCCTACAAAAGGTTAAAGAAAAGATTTACATACTGTTGCTAATACCACAGAAATAGAGGTCTTGTCAAGATTTAAAGCCCGCGCAACGTACTCAATCAGTTACGAGTGGGAAAAGATCGTCATTGCGAGCGTAGCGCAGCAATCTAGCCCTTAAGTATTGAGATTGCTTCGTCGTTTCACTCCTCGCACTGACAGAGGATAGGCACTTCCCTCAAGTAACTGAAGGGTTACCGGCCAACGCCTGTTTCGCCGTGGCCCGGGGTTCCGCCCGACCATTCGTCACCACCTTCCGATCTTGCTTGCAAGGCCAAAAAAACTAGCACAAACGCGCCGTTTCTGGCAACTAGGTATTCGAGACCGTGCCGGCGTACTCTCGTTTGACGCTGTTCTCACGGACTGCTATAGTTCGGTGTCAACATCCGTCCGGGAGCAACGCTATGAAAATTTTCCTTTATGCGGTTTCGATCACCGCGTATATAGCTGGTGCGTTTGTTCCGGCATACGCGCAGTGGCCGCTGGGCCGGGAAGGTCTCCAGGAAGCGAAGAGTTCCGATGGCTTACCGAACGTAACGGGGAGCGGGAGATTTCAGATATTTGTGTCTCCGCAAGCAAAGGGCTACACCTTCATGCTTGACACGGATACCGGCAAAGTGTGGATCATGAAAAAGGATCATACATCCGGCGAGTTTTCCATGCAGAGAATACCCGTGGAACAGGTTGATTCCAAGGACGGGGCCAAATCCGAGTCCGACGGAAAAAAGGCGAGTGAAAAGGATGCCGCAGGAAAGAAATAGCTGCAAAATTGTGCTCATTTGATATGAGTGCGGGAATTTTCCGTTACAGGAGGCCTCGGGTAGATTGCGACACAAAAACAAGGCATGAGGACCCTTCGACAAGATCCAAGGAGGACGAAAGAAGCTGAATGAAAAAGGCTGGATATAAAGTCGCGGTTGTGGGAGCCACCGGAGCGGTGGGCAACATGATGATCAGCGTTTTGGAGAGGCGCAATTTTCCGGTATCGGAGATTGTGCTGCTCGCATCGGGTCGGAGCCACGGGCGAACTTTGAGATTCAGGGGCAAGGATTGCCCTGTGCAAGAACTGACTGAATCCTCTTTTGAGTCCGTGGATATCGGGCTGTTTTCGGCAGGCGGATCCATCAGCGCGAAATTTGCTCCGATAGCCGGGGAATCGGGATGTGTCGTCATCGATAATACGGCGCATTTCAGAATGGATCCCGATGTTCCGCTGGTGGTGCCTGAAGTCAATCCCGAAGCCATCGCAGGGTACAGCACGAAGAACATCATAGCGAACCCCAACTGTTCCACGATACAAATGCTGGTAGTCCTGAAGCCCATTCATGACGCGGCCACCATTAAACGGGTGGTGGTGTCCACGTACCAGTCCGTTTCCGGAACGGGCAAGGACGCTCTCGAGGAGATGCTTGTGCAGTCACGCGAAATTGCCAATGCGCTCCAATGGACCAAGGACCACGGATTGAATACCTTGACGGAAGGTCTGAAACCTTTCAGAACCATGAGCACTTCGGTCTACCCGCACCGAATTGGATTCGAGTGCCTTCCCCAGATAGACGTTTTCCTCGAGAATCAATACACCAAAGAAGAAATGAAAATGGTGTGGGAGACCCACAAAATTCTTGACCCCGCTATTCGCTTAACTGCGACAACGGTAAGGGTGCCCACATTTTTCTGTCATTCCGAATCTGTGAATGTGGAAACCGCAAAAAAACTCTCGCCCGGGCAAGCCCGTGAAGTTCTGTCCCGGGCGCCGGGAGTAAGGGTCATGGACGATCCTGCGAAAAAACACTATCCCCTCACCGCGCTCGCGGCGGGCGAAGACTTTACCCTGGTGGGCCGCATTCGAGAGGACGAATCCGTTGACTGCGGTCTGAATTTATGGGTGGTATCGGACAACATCCTGAAGGGCGCTGCCTTGAATGCAGTTCAAATTGCAGAGATTCTGATTGACAAGTACCTGTAAAACAGGGCTGTCCTCCGAGCGCAAGAAGAAGGCGGTCCCACTTGCGCTTTCGGTGATGCGGCACTGGGTTGTGTATGAAAGGAGCATGAATGAGTGTGAAACGTGAAGCTGTAATCGTGAGCGCGACGCGAACACCTCTGGGATCTTTTAATGGGTCTCTGAACGGTATCGGTGCGACGAAACTGGGGGGTATGGTCATCGAGGAGGCTGTGAAAAGGGCTGGAATCGAAAAGACCGATGTCGACGAAGCCATTATGGGGCAGGTGTTACCCTGCGGTTATGGGCAGAATCCTGCCCGGCAGGCGGCTCTGCAAGCGGGGCTTCCCTATGAAACCCAGTGCTTCACCGTGAACAAGGTCTGCGGCTCCGGCCTGAAAGCGATCATGCTTGCGGCACAGGCAATCCAGCTTGGGGATGCGGACGTCGTTATCGCAGGCGGCATGGAAAGCATGAGTAATGCGCCATATTATCTCGAAAAAGCGCGGTTCGGGTACAGAATGGGAAACGGATTGCTCCTGGACCATATGGTTCACGACGGCCTCTGGGACATCGTGAATGATTTCCACATGGGGATCAGCAACGATTTGTGCAGCGAAAAGTTCTCTGTTTCTCGTGAAGACCAGGACCGTTATGCAGCGCTGAGCTACTCCCGAGCGCTCGCGTCCATTGCGTCCGGCGCATTCAAGGAAGAAATCATGCCAGTCAGTATTCCGCAACGCAAGGGCGAGCCGAAAATATTTGATACGGACGAATGCCCGAGAGATACCACGTACGAGCTCTTGAGCCAGATGAAACCTGCGTTCCAGAAGAACGGGTATGCAACGGCAGGCAATGCTTCCGTTATTTCTGATGGTGCTTCTGCCGTTTGTATCATGGCGGAGGAAAAAGCTCGCGAGCGCGGGCTGCAGATTATGGCCCGCGTAGGCGCTCAAGGGTCTGCGGGGCTGGATATGAAATATGTGCTCATGGCCCCGATGTTGTCCATTCCCAAGGTGGCGGCAAAAGAAGGCGTGGATTATCATTCCGTGGAACTCATGGAGATCAACGAGGCGTTTGCAGGCTCCACGGTCGGCGTTATTCGTGAGCTGGGCCTCAATGTTGACCGCTGCAACGTGATGGGCGGATCGGTGGCGCTCGGTCACCCGATAGGCGCAAGCGGCGCCCGCGTGTTGACGACACTCATGTACGCAATGAAGCACATGAACAAAAAAACCGGGATGGCTTCCTTGTGCCTTGGAGGAGGAGAAGCGGTCACCCTGTACGTTGACCGCTGACAGGGACGGGGGTATCCGTTCCGTTACGGGTGGAAAAAGGGCTGTCATTGCGAGCGAAGCCTAGCAAGCTCTGCTCTTGAATATCGAGATTGCTTCCTCGTTTCACTCCTCGCAATGACTGGCAAACGATGGTTCCCTCGCGGGACTGAATGTTACGGACTGGGGGAGTTTTCTCTTGAAAGAGATTCCCTCTGATGCCTATGAAAGAAGCGAATGCGGGAACCCCCCTTGCAAAGGCGGGTTACCCACATCTCGCTTCTTTGATTGAGATTCCGGAGGAGCCCATGGTTATGAGACCCAATCCGCGTTCGTTTCTCACCGGAGCGGACCCGTTTTTCAACTCCACGGTCCTCGATTCGAGTCCGGACAGGTCTGTGGAAGAGATCGCGTTCGACCTTCGCCATGAAGGATTCATCGGCATCCCCCACGGCGGACTCGGAATGGGACTCTGCCTCGATGCGTGGCGCAAGATTGGAGAACCCCGGTACCCTGTTGACGTACGTTTCAGATTCGGCGGATCCGGAATACTGATCGGCGATTCAGCCGAATTCGTTGTGGAGCGTGCAGCGAACGGTCGATCAGTCGTCGCGTCCATTACCAAGATCGGCGATAAAACGCCCTACGTGAAGGCTGAAATCACCCCTGCGGCACACCTGGATGTCGTGGCTTTCGAGGAACCGCCTGCAGCTGATTTTCGCAGCCTTCCGTATTACAGGAACTGCTTCGTTTGCGGCCATCATCGGTCGATCACCGGGCTTCAGAGGAGATTCCGGGTCCACGGGGAGAATGGCGCGGTGATGGTCACCACGCCCTGGGGCTACGACCCGAACGACTACGACAGGGCTGCATCCTTTTTGATCGGAGAGGATGAATTGCATCCGGCCGTGCTGATTTCCATCTTCGATGAGAATACCGCCTGGGGTGGATTTATGGCCACCAGATCTTGCGGATTGTCGGTTCGGGTGGAATTCAAGCTACTGCGTCCGGTCCTCAGAAGCGAGAAGCTGCTGTTCGTGAGCCGGCCCTCGGGCATTCGAGGCAATCCCAAAGCCCCCAGGTTCTTCCTGGCAGAAGGGACCGTCTTTTCCATGGCGGATGCGGGACATCCCGAACCCGTTGCTACAGGACGCGGAGAATGGCTCATCGTGGATCATTACACAAAACAGATCCAGAAGAACCTCCTGCCCGAGGGGGATTGGCAATGGATATTTGCGGATGAAGAAAACGGGTAAGACCTTCACATTCCTGTGGGCGGAAGGGTTAATGTGACATAAAGTAACCGACTATGTTTTCAGCGACGGTTGATGAGCCGCCAGGTGTACCAACCGCGCACTCCGATAACACTGGCCTCTCAACGAAGACTGAACCGCGGAAAGAGCTGCTGTCGAATAGTGCTTCAAGAATATTGATGTCTGACGGGTCTACACACCGGACAAGAAATGTTTATAAAATGTTAACTATCCACAAAAATGCATAGACGCTCCAGACTGGCATAATAGTTGGGATTACGGATAGAAAACCAATGCACAACTTCCAGTCATGTTCGGTTACGGGTGAGAAAAATGACATCATTGCGAGCGCATCGTAGCAATCTCTGGCCGTATACGAACGAGCTGTGAAAAAAGTACGGTGGGGGGACCTATCTAGTGTTGTGTCCCACAAATAGCTTTCAAATCACCCACTTGGCCGGGACGCGAATCAGTGTCATTGCGAGGAGCGACGCGACGAAGCAATCTCCAGCCCTTATTCTGCAACTACGCGAGATTGCTTTGGGCTTTGCCCTCGCAATGACAATCTTGTGGCTTCTCGCATAGCCAATCAGCGATTTCTTTTGAGAATCCCCATCAGAGCGCTTTTCGGGTTTCCTTTTTCTACCGATTGCAGGAAATGAAAGACGCATGGTATGGTAAGAAAAACGCTCATGAGGTGCAAGATTGATCGAAAACGTCATTGAAGGTGTTCAGTGGATCCCGGGACGCGACAAATTTCTTCCCGATTCCCACATGTATGTGATTGGCAAACCGGATTCCGGGGACTTCACGCTTGTCGACTGCGGGCTCATGGAAATGGGATCGTACAAACTGCAAGAGCTGGAAAATTTTGGGATCACATTCGATCAGGTAAAAAGGGTGATAATGACTCATACGCATCTCGATCACGTGGGGTGCCTTCCCGAAATACTTGAGGCAATCCCCCATGTGGAAGTGTGGGTGCATAAAGACGAAGCCGATTATCTGGAAGCCGGGGACGACCGCATAGTGTTCGGAAACGCAATGTTCGAATCGATGATCCGTTCTCAATATACCCTTACCAAAGATTTTTTCAGAATCAAGGTTCACCGGAAATTGGAAGGGGGCGAATCCTTCTCCCTGGGTGGCGTTGAATTTGCCGTGATTCATCTGCCGGGCCACTCAACCGGGAGTATCGGTCTATTTAATGAAGAGTATCGGTGGCTGATGTCCGGAGATACCATCTACGCGGACGGTGCTATCGGGCGGTACGATCTCGTTTCGGCAGATCCGGCAGAACTGAAACAATCGTTGGAGCGTATTGCCGGTCTCGGCGTGGATATGCTGCTGCCGTGTCACAATCGTATTGTGAGAAGGGGCGCTGATCCCATGGTAAGGAACACTGTCCATCAATGGTCACCGATACTCGGTTGAGATCCGAAAAGTCGAGTCCGCGCACGAAAATTGTGATGAGCCCTGTCGGGAGGAATGAAATGGGAAAGACGGTTACGGAAAAAATTATCGAAGCCCATCTGGTACAAGGAAAGCTTGAACCTGGAACTGAAATAGCCATCAAAATAGATCATACCTTGACTCAGGATGCCACGGGTACGATGGTCTTTTTGGAATTTATGGCCATGAACCGCGGCAGAGTGAAAACAGAGGTTTCCGTCAGCTACGTTGACCACAATCTGTTGCAGACAGACTTCAAGAATGCCGACGATCATACGTTTCTCAGGACTGCAGCCGCGAAATTCGGCGTCACCTACAGCAGGCCGGGAAACGGGATATCGCACCAGGTTCATCTCGAGAGATTCAGTGTGCCCGGAAAGACCTTGCTGGGTTCCGACAGTCATACGCCGACGAACGCGGGCAGCTCCATGCTGGCCATCGGAGCGGGCGGTCTCGATGTTGCCATGGCCATGGCCGGCCATCCGTTCTATCTCATGATGCCGAAGATCGTGGGTGTCAGGCTGGACGGGGAGCTGCAACCCTGGGTTTCAGCGAAAGACGTGATTCTTGAAATGCTTCGAATACTCACCGTCAAAGGCGGTGTGGGCAAAATATTCGAGTACTTCGGTCCCGGAGTAGAAAGCCTTTCGGCGACGGATCGGGCGACCATCGGGAACATGGGCGCGGAGCTCGGTGCAACCACCAGTATGTTCCCCTCAGATCGCCGCACACGAGAATTCCTGGAAAGCCAGGGTCGGGCTGATGCCTGGACGGAAATTCGTGCGGATAGTGATGCACAATACAGTGAAATCATTAAAATTGATCTGAACACCCTCGAGCCTCTCATCGCTGCACCGAGTTCGCCGGACAACGTGATGAAAGTCTCCGAAATCGAAGGCACAGAGGTCGGTCAGGTAATCATCGGCTCTTCCGTGAATTCTTCCTTCCGGGATCTCATGACCACCGCCAAGGCCGTGGAGGGGCGCCATTGCCATCCTGACGTGAGCTTCGAGATCAATCCCGGGAGCAGTCAGGCCCTCCTGAACGTGGCCGCATCCGGCGGAGTGATGAACCTCATCATGAGCGGGGCCCGCATTCATCAATCCGGGTGCCTGGGATGCATAGGGATGGGCCAGGCGCCGGGCACGGGGACCGTGAGTTTGCGAACCTTCCCGCGGAATTTTCCCGGCAGAAGCGGCACCATCCCGGATCAGGTTTATCTCTGTTCTCCGGAAACCGCCGTCGCCGCGGCGATCTTCGGAAAAATAACCGATCCCAGGAAACTGGGGGACTATCCAAGAGTCCAGAACCCTGAAAAGTATATCATTAATGACGAGAACCTGATTCCGGCTCCGGAAGATGCTTCTGGTGTGGAAATTGTCATGGGACCGAACATCAAACCGTTCCCGCACTTCGAAGCAATGGAGGACTCTATCGAAGGAGCGATCGTTATCAAAGTGGGAGACAACATCACCACGGATGCCATCATGCCCGCGGGCAGCAAAGTCCTTCCGTTCAGAAGCAACATCCCCGCTCTGAGTGAATTCGTCTTTGTGCAATTGGATTCGAATTTTTATCTGCGAGCCAGGGACAGCGCGGCGGGTTTTGTCGTGGGCGGAGATAACTACGGGCAAGGATCGTCTCGGGAGCACGCGGCCATCGCGCCCCGGTACCTGGGGATTCGGGCCAAATTGGTCAAGAGTTTTGCCAGGATTCACAAAGCGAATCTCATAAACTTCGGCATACTGCCTCTCACGTTCGCCAATTCGGATGACTACGATCTGCTGTCCCAGGGTGACGTCCTGCGAATCGATGGTGTGGCAGCGGCCTTGCGCCAGGGAAGCTCTGAGCTCACGGCACAGATCGTCGGAACGGCAAAACGGATTCTTCTGAGAATGGAATTAACGGAGAGGGATCGGATGATTCTGCTGGCCGGCGGCCTGATCAATCTTGCGGCGAAAACCGATTGAGCTTGTCGGCCGGTCGGCTGCCAGGAACGGCAATGACCCGAATGTTCCCGATACGAATGCGCTTCAAGAAAGATGGAGGAACCCTCTTTGTCAAGAGTGTCTCCCCAGTTCCCCGTGTTTGAAATCGGAATGTTCGCGGGCTGTTCTCGAGGGGGATACTTTCTTTCTTCCCACGCTAGGATTGGCTCCGGGTAGGTCCCTTTTCTACCTTCTGCCTCACGAAAATCTCGTCCGGTTCCTGATCCTTGAGCGGTACGAGGTTACGGCCATGGTGAATCACCAGCCGTTCCGGACCGGCTTCCGACACGAGCACGGTCAGTATTGGCCCGGTCTCCCAGTAGAGGTTCAGATATGGTGGTGTGTACGAGAAACCACCTTGCCCCGCGCGTATCCACTTTTGGGTATCATCTCCACGATACCCAGCGCGAAAACTGCCGTCACTATTAAACGTCAGCTTTAGAAATCGTTGGGTAGCCGGTGATTCGACGCCTTCGGCGATTCGTGTCTGGAGAACCCATGTGCCTGCGAGGACAGGCGCGTTGTCGGTCTTGGATACCGATGCGGTTTTGGTGTCACAGGCGGCGACGAAAAAGATACAGAGCGTAAGCCAAAGAATGATGCGAACTGCGCTAATCGAGGACTGTTTCATGATGTCGTAAGGTTGTCCTGGAACAGGACGAGGCGATCTCACCCCGAGGATGATGACCGCCTCGCATTGTTTTCAAGAGAAGATCCGTACGAAGGATCTATCTATTAGAACCAGCCACTGGAAGAGCTGCTTGCGGGATAGTAACCGCTGCTCGAAGAAGAGGCCGGCCAATAATAGCCACTGCTGGAGCTGGATGCGGGCGCACAGCAATAGGTGTAGCCGCTGCTGCTGGAGCTTGCAGGCATACAGCAATAGGCATAACCGCTGCTGCTGGAGCTGGATGCGGGCGCACAGCAATAGGTGTAGCCGCTGCTGCTGGAGCTTGCAGGCCAATAACCGCTGCTAGACGAGCTGGCAGGAACACATCCCGAGCTGGACGAAGACGCCGCCCCCCAAGAAGCATACGGTGCCCACGCATAGAAGCCCACCGCATATGTCGCGAGTAGCATAACCATACCGAAAACCGCGAGCGTCACTGCAAATCTTTTCATTGTAAATACTTACCTCCTGCATGAAATAAAAGCCGAATCTGCTGTTCTCAAATCGAAAACAGTTGTTCCCTCTAAAAAGTGAGACAAGGTGTATCTATTCGCTATCATGTTTCATATTTGTTGTCAATCATTTTGTTCTTAACAGCTCTTTTGTTTTACTCCGCTACGTTGTTCCTAGAGCCGAAAAGTACCCTTGACTCACCCATCCCGTCTGCTAGGATTCTCTGAATTTCGATCCTTGTCAAGGAAATTTTCAAAATGAGTGACATACCAAGATTCTATGGCATGAATCCTGAGACCTCTTCGGCTTCTCGCCGGAAACCGACACGAAAATTCAACCGCATCGCGGTCGCTCTAACAGCGGGTACGGTGCTGGCGATCGTCGCGGTCTTTTGGAGTAATCCCAGGGCCGTTGCTTCCAGCGATTCGCTTGTCAATGAGACAAGCCGAACAACGGCTCAGGCTCCATCCGGGCCAGATAGCCCCCCCGTCCCCGCGTCTGCGGGAGTGCAGATCGGCGAGCAGGTTCGCCGCGCAGGGGAACTGCTTATGGAAGGAAAGACCGCTGCTGCCAAGGAACTCATTCGCAAAATGAAGCGACAATGTGAAACCGCGGAGGCAGACCACAGGGAATGCGCTCGATGGCTCGGAGCTTTACGAGGTTTTGACGGGAATATTGAGAAGACTGGCAGACAGACCTCCCTTACCAATACCATCGGAATGAAAATGGTTCGCATTCCTGCCGGTGAATACATGATGGGGAGCCTGAAGATGGAAATGGACTGGCTCAGGCTGACCTTCCGAAAAATATGGCGAGAAGGCCACAAACAATGGTTTCAGGACGAGATGCCGCTGCATCCCGTGCGTCTGACGCATCCTTTTTACATGGGTGCTAACGTCGTCACTGTGGGGCAGTTCCGCCAATTCGTCAAAGACACGAATTACAAAACGGATGCGGAAAAGAACGACGGCGGCATGATTTTCAGCCACCAGGAAGGCCGATGGGTTCCGAAAAAGGAAATGAAATGGGATTCAGTCCCTTGGACCATTGCCGACGACCAACCCGTGGTATTCGTTTCCTGGAATGATGCCGATGCATTCTGCAAATGGCTGAGCAGAAAAGAAAAAAGAACCTACCGGCTGCCCACGGAAGCGGAATGGGAAATGGGCTGCCGCGGAGGCTCCGTATGGGTGAGGTATCCTTGGGGAGACAAGCTCCCGGGAGATCGGGACACCAATTTCGGGGACGGCAATCCCAAATTGCCCGAAAGCCTGACCACCGTAAACGACGGCTTCAGGTACGTTTCGCCGGTCGGGAGTTTTCCTCCCAATGGGTACGGGTTGTATGACATGGCCGGAAACGTGATGCAATGGGTTCAGGATTATTATGACCGCAACTATTACGAGCACTCCCCCCTTGACGATCCCCAGGGGCCGGCAAGCGGCACATCGAGGGTGAATAAGGGGGGCAACTGGTATTCAAGCCCTGCTGATTGCAGGTGCGCGTTTCGCGGTTTTTCCGGGCCTACCATGAGCTTCTGGAACCTGGGATTCCGGGTTGTCATGGAAGATAAGGACGAGGACAGAACGGTCACGGCCAGGACGTCTGATTATCAGGATTCCACTGAACAAACCGCGTCGAGTTTCCCTCCCACCGATGAGGACGCACTGCGGCTGTTCAGGGATGCCATGTTTGCTGCCCAACAACAACAATGGGATCAAGCCACCAAAGATCTGGAGGAGGCCTTGAAACTTTACGAAAAGCGAGAGGACTTCAAATGGATAGCACGAGTCAAGGCCACTTTGGCAGGTATTTACGCCGAGCGGAACCGAATGTACAAGAGCAAGGAACTCTATACTCAGGCCCTGGACGAGTTTCGCAAAATGGGTGACGCAGCGACGGCTCGGATAATCCTCGCGAGGTTGCAAGAACTCGAAACTTCTCCGGGAGTCAAAGTTGCTGAAGTGAAAAAAGGAGGAATCGCCGATCGGGCGGGGATCGTGGTAGGAGACATGATCATTGAATACGGCGGCGAAACGGGGTTCAGAGTGATCGGTTTCAAAAAGCTCGTCGAAGATTACACGAACGCCGACCGCATTACGCTGAGCGTCATGAACAACAACGAAATCACCACCATGTCCGTTCCCGGAGGATCTCTGGGAATCGCAGTGGAAGACATCAAGAGACCCCCGCGGCCCCGCAGACCACCGGAGGACGACAGATCGCGGGAAAGGCAGAGGCAGCGTCCCAGGCGCGGCAGATGACACGCTCCAAGGTTCCGTCAGGAGCTGTTACCTATAGCAATGCTCGAAAATTCTGTCGGATTCGTTCATGACTTTCTCCCACATTTCCAACCAGGCAATCACGTCATTGCGAGGAGTGGAACGACGAAGCAATCTCAGTTTTATTAGAGATTGCTTCGGGCTTCGCCCTCGCCATTGACAGTCTTCGAATCCTTTCGCGTATCAAAACCGACATTACTTTCGAGAATCCCTCTATTCGGGAAACGACCGTCGTCCACGCGGCCAG
>Ga0187785_10000637_pt1 | contig 12760 bp, 7 predicted proteins | sample 0815_BV2_4_20_MG_FD_132466 | JGI IMG/M metagenome (GOLD analysis project Ga0187785, IMG submission 132466) | Tropical peat soil microbial communities from peatlands in Department of Meta, Colombia - 0815_BV2_4_20_MG | ecosystem: Environmental > Terrestrial > Soil > Wetlands > Peat | place...
GGCCCATGGCAACCCGTATAAGCGCCTGCGGCATTATCGACTTTGCTCACGCGCGACCGGACTTTCCGGCAATCCCGATGCCAGACACAATCATCCTCATTCCGGCGCGCCTCGCCTCCACTCGCTTGCCGGGCAAGCCGCTGGCGAATTTGAACGGCGCGCCAATGATCGTGCACGTGCTTCGACGCGCCGAATCCGCCAAAATTGGCGAGGTCGTCGTTGCGACCGACTCAGAGGCGGTCGCTGCAGCTGTGGAAAAGGCCCGCGGCCGAGCCGTTATGACGCGGGGCGATCACGTGTCCGGATCGGATCGCATTTACGAAGCCCTGCAGGCAATTGACCCGGAGCGACGCGTCGACATCGTCGTCAACGTCCAGGGCGATCTACCAACTATCGAACCCGCGGATATCCGCACCACACTCAAGCCGCTCAATGACGCACAGGTCGATATCGTCACTCTGGCTGCGGTCATTACCGACCCCGCCGAGCGGACGAATCCAAATGTCGTTAAACTTTCGGGGCGCCAGATCAATCCCGTTCGCCTTCAGGCCAAGGACTTCACACGCAAAGACGCAACCGGGACTGGCCCGCACTATCATCACATCGGGCTGTACGCGTATCGTCGTACGGCACTGGAGCGCTTCGTCAAGTTGCCACCGTCGGCCAACGAGCAGCGCGAAAAGTTGGAGCAGCTACGTGCCCTCGACGCCGGCATGCGCATTGATGCGATGATCGTGCAGAGTGTGCCGCTCGGTGTCGACACACCCGAGGATCTGGAAAAGGCCCGGAAGCTCCTTGGCGGTTGACTCAAGTGCGAAGGTCCGCGTACGGAACCCCGCATGATCCGAAACACGGTTTATAGGTTTTAGGGCGAGATCATACGCAAAGGCGCGGTGGGATATGAGCAAGAAGAAGATCATCTTTCAGGGTGAGCCGGGGGCAAACTCGCACCTTGCCTGTCGCGACGCTTATCCGGATCACGAACCAGTGCCCTGCCCGACTTTCGAGGATTGCTTTACCGCCCTCGTTGCGGGTGATGTCGACCTTGGCATGATTCCCATCGAAAATTCGGTCGCCGGGCGTGTAGCCGATATTCATCATCTGATGCCAACCGCAGGGTTGCACATTATTGCCGAGTGGTTTCTTCCGATCCGCAATCAGCTGATGGCGCCGAAAGGCGCGAGCCTCAAGACCATCAGAACGGTGCAAAGCCACGTGATGGCACTCGGCCAGTGCCGCAATATCATCCGCGAGCTGAAGCTCAAGCCGGTGGTTGCTGCCGATACTGCCGGCTCCGCCCGCGAAGTGGCAGAAGCCAAGGACAATACCCGGGCAGCAATCGCTTCACGGCTGGCGGCAGAAATTTACGGCCTCGACATTCTGAAAGAAAATGTCGAAGACGAATCGCACTCCACCACGCGCTTCGTCGTGCTGTCGCGGGAGAAAAAATGGGCACAGCCGGGTAACGGCAAGGTCGTCACAACCTTCGTGTTCAGGGTCCGTAACGTGCCGGCCGCGCTCTACAAGGCGCTGGGCGGCTTCGCTACCAACGGCGTGAACATGACCAAGCTAGAAAGTTACATGGTCGGCGGCAATTTCTTTGCCACCCAGTTCTATGCCGACGTCGAGGGTCACCCCGACGACCGGGCGCTTGTGTTCGCGCTTGAAGAGCTCGCCTTTTTCTCAAAGGAATTGACGGTGCTGGGCGTTTATCCAGCACATCCATTCCGCGAAACATTCAAGGAAGAGAAGGATTAGCGCCTGCCGGGGTCAGACCGCGACACGGCTCAGGAAACCTTCGATTTCTCGTTGAAGGTTCGTCGCCGCGGCTTCGACCGTCTCAGATGCTTCGAGCACCTTGTTGGCAGCGCCGCGCGTATCTCCGACCGCCCGCGTCACCTCATTGAGCACGCCGACCAGCCCATTGGCACCCTCCGCCGCACTTGCAACATTGTGCGAGATCTCATCGGTCGCGCTGTCCTGTTGTTGAAGCGACAGCGCCACCGCCGAAGTGTAACCGTCGATTTCCCTCATCCGTTCCGTGTTTCGCAATATGGCGTCGACTGCAACACGGGTCGAACTTTGCACAGCCTCGATCTGGTTGGCGATTTGCTCGGTCGCTTTCGCGGTCTGCACCGCGAGCGATTTGACCTCTGACGCGACGACTGCAAAGCCGCGGCCTGCTTCACCGGCACGAGCTGCCTCGATTGTCGCGTTGAGCGCGAGCAGGTTCGTTTGCCCGGCTATGCTACGGATCAGGCTGACGACTTCGCCGATCTGCTGCACCGTATCGGTTAGACGCGTCATCTGTTCGTTGGTCGATTGTGCCTCGACGACCGAATGCGACGCAACTTCCGCCGCCTGGCTAATTTGACGGCCGATTTCGCCAATCGACGCGATCAGCTCCTCGGCGGCCCCTGCCGCGGCAGTCATGTTGGCACTGGCTTCGTTTGAGCTATTGACGGCGCCCACCGTACGCTCAGATGTGTCGCTGGACGAATTCGACAAGGCTACCGCAATTGATTTCAGCGCCGTAGTGCTTTCCGCCACCGTCCGCAATACAGTCGCAACACTTTCACGAAAAGCCCGAATCTCGGTTTCGATTTCCGCGCGGCGCCGCTCTTGCTCCGACAACGCGGCACTTTTCCGTTCGGCGTGAATTCGCTCGGTAATATCGTCGTGCGTGCCAATCCAGTACTGACCACCTTTGACCGGCCGGTTGACGACCAGAACGGCACGGCCGTCGGGCGTTTCCACGATTCGATTCATCGACTGCCCCTGCCGCACCGCAGTTAAAATCTCGGCGCGATATTTTTCGGCGTCAATGTTGAGGCTGCCGGTTGTTATTCGATTGTTGATCAGGTCCAGCAGAGTACACCCTGGTTTTACAACAGCGGGCGACAACCCATACATTTCGACATAGCGATCGTTGCAGACAAGAACGCGCTCACGAGCGTCGAACAAGATGACGCCTTGGGTCATATTGTTGATGACCACCGATAGCAGGGTACTGTTGCTACCGCCCACATCCACGCTTCGTTGATGCCGGCGGCGCAGGAAAAACACCGCGGCAATCCCAACGATAACAGCCACGGCATAAAGTGGCCAGTTTTGCTCTAAAATGCTCAAGCCGATCCACCCGCCCGATCGTGGGACGTTATAGCGCTGTAAGTTTTTATTAATTGTTAACCTGCAGCCGGTTTGCCAGACCCGGAGCGGTGTCGTTCGAATTTTTCGACGAAACGTGGGGAGAGCTTGCGTAATCGTTCGATATCAACGCGGCCCGAGCGAGTGACGTAACTCATGGTAAAATCGACCGGCGCGAGCTGCATATGCTCGGCGAAATGCTCGTACCAAGTCGCGCTGCCGTTGGCGCCCGCCACCAGCTTCTCGAGATTCGGCCGGCGTGTTGCCTCATAGGTTGCAAGCGCTGCGCTGGTGTTGTCTGGATGAGCGGCGAGCGCTCGATCGAGCGCAATCGCATCCTCCATCGCGAGCCGCGTCCCCGATCCAATGGAGAAATGCGCGGTGTGAAGCGCGTCACCAATCAATACGTTATTGCGCGCCCACCAGCGCTCGTTGTGCACGATAGGAAACTGGCGCCAGATTGAGTTGTTCGAGATCAGCGGGCGTCCATCCAAGGCTTGCGCGAATATGTGCTCACAGAGAGAGCGGGTTTCCGTCTCGCCCATCTGCGCGAATCCGGCATGTGCAAAAGTCGCATGATCAACCTCGACGATGAACGTGCTGAGATCCGACGCATATCTATAGTGATGCGCATTGAAAAATCCGAGTTCGGTCGCGACAAACGTCTGCGTCAAAGTTTCGAATCGCTTGGTAGTACCAAACCACGCAAAGCGATTGGTGAGTAGACGCATGGTGGCGCCGAAGTCCTTTTCGAAGCTCCGCCGGACGAGCGAATTCACACCATCCGCGCCCACGATGAGATCGGCCTCGCCCAATTCGTCAAGATTTCTCACCATCCGCCCGTAAACAGGCGCAACGCCGACCGAGCGCACGCGCGCCTGCAACAGGTGCAGGAGTTTCAGCCGGCCGATGGCCGCAAAGCCGACTCCATCGATCACCACACGTGCACCGCGATGGACGACGGCGATATCGCTCCAGGACTCTATGTGTGGAGCGATCGCAGCATAAGTTTCCTCGTCATCTTCGCGCAGAAATTCCAACGCCCGGTCGGAGAAGACCACGCCGAAGCCGAAGGTGGCGTCGGCCGGATTCTGCTCAATAACAATGACGTCGGTATCCGGCCGGCGGCGCTTGATTAAATACGCGAGATAAAGGCCGGCCGGGCCGGCGCCGAGAATAACGATACGCATGGCTTACTGTCTCGGACCGCCCGAATCATGGCGGCAGTTTCAGATCGTCTGATTGTAGGCGCCTACTTCCGGATGTTTTCGCAGCACGCCGTCGACCGCCTTGAACATGTCGCGCATGCGCTGTTCCGACACCGGGCTCTCGACGACCACCACAAGCTCGGGCTTGTTGGAGGAAGCGCGCACCAGCCCCCAGGTGCCATCCTCAACGGTGACCCGTACGCCGTTCACGGTAACCAGTTCACGGATTGGCTGCCCGGCAACTTTCGTGTCGTCCGCTTTCGCCGCTTCAAAATGTTTCACAACGGCGTCCACCACCGTATATTTTTTCTCGTCGTCGCAATGCGGCGCCATCGTCGGTGAGCCCCATGTCTTCGGTAGCGCCCTGCGCAGATCGGCCATGCTCTTTCCCGGATTGCGGTCGAGCATGTCGCAAACTGCGAGCGCGAAGATCACGCCGTCGTCGTATCCGCGGCCGAATGGCTTGTTGAAAAAGAAGTGCCCGGACTTCTCGAAACCAGCAATGGCGCCAAGTTCGTTGACACGCCGCTTGATATAGGAATGACCAGTTTTCCAGTAATCAACTTTCACGCCGTTGGCCTTCAGCACCGGATCCGTAAGGAACAGACCGGTCGATTTCACATCGACTACAAAAGTCGCGTTCCGATGCATCGCGGACATGTCGCGCGCCAGCATCACCCCCACTTTGTCGGCGAAAATCTCCTCGCCTTCATTGTCGACGACGCCACAACGATCGCCATCACCATCGAAGCCAAGCGCGACATCGGCATGATTCATCAACACTGCGTCACGCATGGCGTGCAGCATTTTCATGTCTTCGGTGTTGGGGTTATAGCGCGGGAAGGTGTGATCGAGATTGCAGTCAAGCGGCACGACTTCGCAGCCAATTGCCTGCAGAATTCTCGGTGCAAAGGCACCCGCGGTACCGTTACCACAGGCCGCAATCACCTTGAGGTTGCGCTTGAGCTTTGGACGCTTCGTCAGGTCTGCGATGTAGCGTTCGGAGAAGTTCTCCACGAATAGGTAGCTGCCGCCCGCTCTAAAATCGAATTTCGCCCCTAACACAATCTCCTTGAGGCGCTTCATCTCCACCGGCCCAAAAGTCAGAGGCCGGTTGGCGCCCATTTTCACGCCTGTCCAGCCGTTGTCGTTGTGCGAGGCTGTGACCATGGCGACGCAAGGCACATTGAGCTCAAATTGGGCGAAATAAGCCATCGGCGTGATGGTGAGACCGATGTCGTGAACCCTGCAGCCAGACGCCATCAAGCCTGAGACCAGCGCCATTTTCACCGCCGACGAATAGCTGCGAAAATCATGCCCAGTGACGATCTCCGGCTTCACATTGAGCTCGCGAATGAGCGTCCCAAGGCCGAGCCCGAGCGCCTGCACGCCCATCAGATTGATTTCTTTCTCCAACAACCAGCGAGCATCGTATTCGCGGAATCCGGTCGGCTTTACCAGCGGCGAGGATTCATAGTCATAGGTATTCGGCGTTAGTGCAGGTTTCGGTATCGGAAACATCAGATCCTCAAACAAAGGACGGGTAACTCCAATACCCTAACACCGGAGACCCGGAAAGCGCTCCGTCCACCAGGCCGGAAAATTCAGAAGGCTTTTTGCCTACTGTTCGAGGACCAAGCGGCCGTTGGCGTATTCGTAGCGTTTGAGCCGAGATAGGAATGAGACGCCGAGCAGGTTTTTCGCCAGCGCTTCGTCGGGCAGTATCATGGCCGGCACGTCGTAAACGGTAATGCCGCCGACCTCTATACGCTCAATCGTGGCTCGCGCTGCCTTGATCTTGCCGTTGGCTGTGACTGCAGTAGCGGTGTAATCGCGGGGCTGGGGACGTATCCCCGCCAGGGCGGCAGATGACTCGCGCAGAACGACCAGCGACGCCCCCGTATCGACGATGAAATCGACAAAGCGCCCCTCGACCCTCGCCTCGACCTGAAAATGGCCCTGACGGTCGCCGTCCAGGGTCAAGCTGCGGCCGGACGTGCTTGGTTCACGCGGTTCGTAACTGGGCTGCACCACGGAAGCCTGGGCATCAGGATGCGTCTCGACAGCGCGGTCGGCTAAGCGGGCGACATACCCGCCCCCCACGAGAAAAACGGCCGCAAAAAACAAAAGCAGGCGCATGACAAGGCCCAGTGACTGCAAGTGATCCTGACATGCCAGGATCAAAGCGGCCTTAACGAACAAGCGATGTCATCGACTGATTGAGCAATGGTGACCGGCCGGTAACGGAATTCCGGACAATTCAAGCTATTGACCGCGGGGCTTTGCGCGGCGGGTCGCCGTTGCCGTCAAAGGATCGTCTGGCCAGGGATGCTTCGGATATCGGCCGCGCAAGTCGGATTTTACGTCCTTGTAACTGCCGCGCCAAAACCCGGGCAAATCGCGCGTCACCTGCACCGGCCGGTGTGCCGGCGATAATAGCTCAATCAGCAACGGCACCCGTCCGCCGGCAATTGTGGGGTGCATTCCAAGCCCGAACAATTCCTGGACGCGGATCGCGAGTTTTGGTCCCTCCTCGGCCTCATAGTCGATTGGAACCTGTGAGCCGGACGGAGCGCCGAAATGCGTTGGCGCTTCGGTATCAAGCCGCTTCCGCAGAGCCCACGGCAGCAAGGTTTCAAGTGCGGCAGCAAGATCGTCGGCACCGATTTGCGACAGCGCAGTTTTGCCAGAAAGAAATGGTGCGAGCCATTCATCGGGCGTGCGCGCCAATGCGCTGTCCGTCAGATCGGGCCACTCCCCGCCTTCAGCTCTCCGCAAAAAATTCACGCGGTTGCGAAATTGCAGCTGCGCCTTGCTCCATGGCAGTTTGTGGACGCCGAGCCTGACGATGCCTTCCGCTAAAAGTCTGGCGCTGGCAGCATCTGGCGCGACTGGTCTGGTCTGTTCAGACAGAATCAACCCGTCGAGTCGGCGACTGCGGCGCGCGCGCAGCGAACCGGTTGAAGTGTCAAAGGTAACCGTTTCGCTGTCTTCAATCTGGGCGGCGAAGCGCGCCTCGATCTCAGTCAGCGCGATCGGGGCCGCCAGCGCGATGCGGCTCGCAACGGCCGCACCGGTGATCTCGGCAACGGCGAGAAACGGTTCGCGTGCAAGCGGCGAAGCCGGATCGACGATCCCGCCACGACCATTGGCCAGCAGGAAAGCGCCACTCCCGTTGCCGCGGCTTTTGGCGATCCGATCAGGATACGCCAGCGCAAGAAGCGAACCCGGAGAACATTCACTTTTCCTTCTTAACCCGCCAGCCATCTCCGCCCACCGCTTCCCCATAGCCCGCGCGTCGTCGGCGCGACGCGAACGGTCGCGCCGAAAATTTTCAAGCCGATGATGCAAATCAACGTCGGATCCGCCAAGGCCACGCTCTGTGACAATGGCAGCGATACTGGCGGCAATTTCGCCAGCGCCTTCCGCCGCCGCGTCGACAACCATGCGGGCCAGCCGGGGCGGTAACGGTAACGCGCGCAGTTTGCGACCCTCTTCGGTAATGCGGCCTTTGGAATCGATGGCACCAAGCTCAGCGAGCAGCGTCCTGGCCTCGCTGAGTGCGGCGCTTGGAGGCGCGTCGAGAAAAGCAAGTTTCGCAGGTTCGGCGGTGCCCCATTGCGCCAGATCGAGGACAAAGGAGGACAGATCGGCGGACAAGATTTCCGGCCTCGTAAAGGGCTCCAGGGATCCGGTCTGCGGTTCATCCCACAGGCGGTAGCAAACGCCTGGTTCTGTGCGCCCGGCCCGTCCGCGACGCTGGTCGGCCGCCGCCCGCGAAACACGTACCGTTTCCAGCCGGGTAAGGCCGACATTTGGTTCATAGCGCGGCACGCGTGACAGACCACTGTCGATTACGACACGCACGCCCTCGATGGTGAGCGACGTCTCCGCAATCGAGGTCGCCAGCACGACTTTGCGTCGACCCGGTAAAGGCACTGAAATTGCACGGTCCTGCTCGCGTGCGTCAAGCGCCCCATAAAGCGCGACGATATCGACATGCGCATCGGCCACGCGCTCTTTCAGCAACGTTTCAGTCCGCCGGATTTCACCTGCTCCCGGCAGGAACACCAGCAGCGAACCCGTTTCGGCGCGCAACGCGCGTTCGACTGCCTGGGCGACCTGCCGCTCGATTGGGGCACGGGAATCTCGGCCAAGGTAGCGCGTCGCCACCGGGAAGGCGCGACCCTCGCTCTCGACCACCGGCGCGTCTCCTAGCAGTGAAGCGACGCGCGCGCCGTCAAGCGTCGCCGACATTACCAGCAGTTTGAGATCTTGCCGCAAGCCCTGCTGCGCTTCGCGCGCCAAAGCCAAACCGAGATCGGCGTCCAACGATCGTTCATGAAATTCATCAAACAAGATAGCCGCGATACCATCGAGAGACGGGTCATCGAGCACAAACCGTGTAAATACACCTTCGGTCACTACCTCAATGCGCGTGCGTTTGCTCACCTTCGAGCCAAAGCGCACGCGTAGACCAATGGTGTCGCCAACCTGTTCCCCCAGCGTCGACGCCATACGCGCCGCGGCAGCGCGGGCCGCGAGCCGGCGTGGCTCCAGCACCAGAATTTTTTTTTCCTTTGCCCAAGACTCGTCCAGCAGAACGAGCGGCACGCGCGTTGTTTTGCCAGCGCCAGGCGGAGCCACCAGAACGGACGCGTTATTGCCGGCAAGCGCAGCAGTGAGCTCCGGCAGAGCCGCGTCGATAGGTAGAGCTGTGTCGAAAGTGCGCATTTTGTCAGGGTCGGCACCTGCCTTTGCAGGTGCCCCAGTAATCCGAAGCGGCGATTTTATTGTAAAGCCTGCGTCTACCGAATGCCCCGCTTTCGCGGGGCACGGCAACTTCTACGGATTCCGTGAAGCATCATGTCCGGGCCCGCCCAACGCTCTCATAGGCGAACCCATGGCGGACGATGTCTTCCGGCCGGTAAACATTGCGCAGATCGACGAGTACCGGTTGCGCCATGACTTTCTTGAGTCGCTCGAAATCGAGCGCGCGGAACTGTTCCCATTCGGTGACGATCACAAGCACCGAAGCGCCCTCGGCGCAGGAATAGGCGTCTTTGCAGAACGTGACATTGCCGATGACGCCCTTGGCCTGCTCCATGCCGATCGGGTCGTAGGCCCTCACCTTGGCACCCATGTCCTGCAACGCGGTGATGAGGGGGATCGACGGGGCCTCCCGCATATCATCGGTATTCGGCTTGAACGTGAGTCCGAGTACCGCGACGGTTTTTCCACGCAGCTCGCCGCCGAGGGCGGCTGAGACCTTGCGCGCCATGGCCCGTTTGCGCGCGTCATTGACCGCTGCCACTGCCTCGACAATACGCAGCGGCGCAGCATGGTCCTGCGCGGTCTTGATCAGCGCGAGCGTGTCCTTGGGAAAGCATGAGCCGCCGTAGCCCGGACCGGCATGCAGGAATTTAGAGCCAATTCGATTGTCCAGACCGATGCCCCGGGCGATCTCCTGTACGTCGGCGCCCACTTTCTCGGCGAGGTCGGCGATTTCGTTGATGAAAGTGATCTTGGTCGCAAGAAACGCGTTGGCGGCGTATTTAATGAGCTCGGCAGTACGGCGACTGGTGAACAGGATCGGCGAGCGATTGAGGTAGAGCGGACGATACAATTCGCTCATTACTTCTCGCGCACGCGCATCCGCGGCGCCGATGACGATGCGGTCGGGGTGCTTAAAATCCTGAATGGCAGCGCCCTCGCGGAGAAATTCGGGATTCGACACCACGGCGTAATCGGCATCGGGCCTTACCTCGCGGATGATACGCTCGACTTCGTCACCGGTGCCGACCGGCACGGTCGATTTGGCGATTACAACGGTGAAGCCGTCGAGCGCGCGTGCGATCTCCCGAGCGGCGTCATGAACAAAGCTGAGGTCGGCGAACCCGTCGCCGCGGCGCGACGGTGTGCCGACTGCGATGAATACCGCATCGGCGGCGGCGACTGCTCCGGTGAGTTCCGTAGCGAATTTCAGGCGGCCTGCCCGGATATTGGCCGCGACCATATCATTGAGTCCGGGCTCGTAGATCGGTATTTCGCCGCGCTCCAGTGCGACAATCTTTGCCTTGTCCTTGTCGACGCAGACCACCTCATGGCCGAAATCGGCAAAGCAGGCACCGGAAACAAGGCCAACATAGCCGGTGCCGATCATGGCAACGCGCATGGACTATCCGTCTTTAAAAATGACAAACCAACTCCGGCCTGTGCCGAACGCGTCTCCATAGCAAACGCCATTCGCAGTGGCGAGAGGCGAGAGATGATGCGCATTTCCTGTGGCCGCACTTTTTTGGCGGATTGATTAACGCGGCGTCCGGGGCCACATTCGTAACTATGCCAGCCCCCGCTAAATCCAAGATTGTCGCCAGGCCAGCTAAAGCCGCCCCCGCCAAGCCCGCAGCTGCTTCCCTGAGCGCGCGCCCACTGAAAAAGGGCGATCATCTGTTTCTGGTGGACGGTTCCGGCTACATCTTCCGCGCCTATCACGCAATCCGGTTCGAGCCGCGCACGGCAGACGGTACGCATGTCAACGCCGTTTACGGCTTCTGCGGCATGCTGTGGAAACTCCTTAAGGAGATGAAGCCGGAAGAACGACCGACGCATCTCGCCGTCATCTTCGACAAGTCGGAGAAGACCTTCCGCACGGAGATGTATAAGGACTACAAGGCGCATCGACCGCCTCCTCCAGATGATCTTATTCCGCAGTTTCCGCTTATTCGCGATGCGGTGCGTGCGTTCGAAATCCCCTGCCTCGAGCAGGCCGGCTTCGAAGCCGATGATTTGATAGCGACTTATGCCCGTATCGCCCGTGAGGCCGGTGCGACCGCTACCATTGTTTCGTCCGACAAGGATCTCATGCAGCTCGTGAACGAATGCGTGATCATGTACGACACCATGAAGGACAGCCGTATCGGCATTCCGGAGGTGATCGATAAATTCGGCGTGCCCCCGGAAAAGGTCATCGAAGTGCAGGCGCTGATCGGCGATTCAAGCGACAACGTTCCCGGCGTGCCCGGCATAGGCGTCAAAACCGCAGCGCAATTAATCAGTGAATATGGCGATCTCGAAACGCTGCTCAAACGCGCCGACGAAATCAAGCAAGAGAAGCGTCGCCAAGCCCTCATTGATAACGCAGAATCCGCTCGCATTTCGAAGAAACTCGTCACGCTTGATGACCGGGTGCCGATTGAGGTGCCAGTCGAAAACCTCGCCGTGCACGAACCGGACTACAAGGCGCTGATAACCTTTCTCAAGGCAATGGGTTTCAGGACCCTGACCCAGCGCGTTGCCGACAAGGCAGGTATCGACGCAAACCAGGTCGAGGCAGATGCGACGTCCGCCGCCGATACTCCGGCAGCATCCGACTCTCCAAAGCCGTCCGCCGTTCCCGCTAGCCGTACCAGTGGACAAGGTCAGCTGCCTCTTGTTGCGCCGTCTTCCCGCAAGGATCCGTCCAGTTCGAGCGCCGATTCGGCACGTCTGACACCAAACTCGCTGTCCGAACGCCGACTCGAAGCCTTACGGGCAAGCAAGATTGATCCCAGCAAGTATGACACGATTGGGACGCTTGATCGCCTTGCCCTTTGGGTTTCCCGCGCTCGTGACGCCGGCGTGCTTGCACTCAAGACGGAAACCAGCAGCCTCGACCCGATGCAGACCACGCTGTGCGGAATAGCGCTGGCCGTGGCGCCGAACGAAGCCGCCTATTTGCCTCTCGGGCATCGGGAGGCAAGCGAGGGGGAAACATCCGGATTGTTTGCGGCAAAACTTTGCGGCGGACAGATCGTAGAGCGTGACGCGCTCGAGGCGTTAAAACCGATCCTGGAAGACCGCAGCGTCGTCAAGATCGGCCACGACATAAAAAGGGACTCGCTGGTGCTGGCTTGCCGCGGTATCCGCCTTGGAGCAGCTGACGACACCATGCTGATGTCTTACGTGCTGGACGCCGGTAAAGCATCGCATGACGTGGAGAGCGTCGCCACACGCTACCTCGGCCGGGGTCCGACACGATTCAATGACGTGAAGAACAAAGAGAAAGCGGCGTTTATGCCGGAAGCGACACCGATCGCTCGGACGGCAGCCTATGCCGCTGAAGATGCGGATGTGACTCTTCGCCTCTGGCGGGCATTGAAGCCGCGCATGGCCGCCGAAAAGGTCGTCACCGTATATGAGACATTGGAACGGCCGATGCCGCGCGTACTTGCTCACATGGAGGAGCGTGGCATATCGGTCGATCCAAGCGTGCTGTCGCTTCTCTCCAATGACTTCGGAAAGAAGCAGGCGGCGCTTGAGCGCGAAATCAACAAGATTGCAGGGACGCAGGTCAATCCTGGAAGCCCAAAGCAGTTGGGCGACATCCTGTTTGGCCAAATGGGATTGCCCGGAGGAACAAAGAC
>Ga0187785_10000638_pt1 | contig 12746 bp, 13 predicted proteins | sample 0815_BV2_4_20_MG_FD_132466 | JGI IMG/M metagenome (GOLD analysis project Ga0187785, IMG submission 132466) | Tropical peat soil microbial communities from peatlands in Department of Meta, Colombia - 0815_BV2_4_20_MG | ecosystem: Environmental > Terrestrial > Soil > Wetlands > Peat | place...
ACGGATAGAGCTTAACCGCTGCGCCAAGGCCTCAGCTGATGAGGTGATCGGTGAACATATGAAGCGTTTCAAGTGCAGGGAGGGTGAGTTGAACACCCACAAAACAGATCTGCAGTCTGCCGCATAGACCCAAGGGCAGGTTTCTACTATGAAACGCTCTTGTTTAGCCGCTCTGCCATCCCTGCGCGCCGAATTTGATACGGTCTTACTACTGAGAGGTGCGTCAAGGTTTACTAATCGAGCCAGATTATTCCTCGTTTCAAAGAGGTGGCAGTCGACTTATTTAGCCGCACTTCACATTATAATTGTACTCAAAAGATAATAAAGATGCCGTTACAGGCAAGGTATTGCCATTATACCTGTAGGGTGATGATAACGGGGTGTAGTTTCCTCGTTGCCTATATTCAGCAATGGTATTGTTGTGTTTATGATCTATTGATTTTTTTGATTTTTATCTGCCTATTTCGAATGGGGTAATTTGTTATTCTACCATTCAGGTTTTGCGCCTCCCTGGACAGCGATATGTTTTCATATACAAAGCGCTTTTTATTGATGGGATTTGATGGACTACATCGCCGTTTTCCTGGATGAGAAGAGGCTATCTTCTAGCACGGGGACGATCAGTCAGTACCATATGGTCCTCAAAGGCTTTGCCTTGTATACGGGCAGGTCGCTTGAGTCGGTCACCAGGCCTGAGATCGTGAGGTATCTGAACCACCTGATGTTCGAGAAGCGCCTCTCTAAGGCTACCGTGTCGAATGTTCTCAGCATAATCAAATCATTCTATTCATTTTTGCTGAGCAATGGCTATGTGTCCTTGAACCCGACCCATGGCATCAATAATATCAGGCTCGACAGGAAGGCTCCAGTATATCTCAGCGTTTCTGAGGTGAACATTCTGCTGGATACCGCGATCGAATCCCGAGACAGGATCATCGTTAAAATGCTGTATGCGACCGGTGTCAGAGTATCCGAACTGGTCAATATCCGGAAGAGGGACATCGATTTCGATCGCCATACTATCAAGGTTTTTGGGAAGGGCGCAAAAGAGCGGATGGTCCTTGTGCCTGATACTATCGTCGCCGAGCTACTGGAGTATACTACCGAAATGGCGGGCGGCGACCGTATCTTTGCCCTCACTACACGGACTGTGCAGCGGGACATTAAGGTGATCGCCCTTAGGGCGGGCATCGCTAAAAAAGTCACCCCGCACAAGCTCCGCCATAGCTTTGCCACCCATATGCTCCAGAATGGAGGCAATGTTGTCGCCATCCAGAAGCTGCTGGGCCATGCTTCGCTGAACACGACACAGATATATGCGCATTACAACGTGGACGATCTCAAAGAGATGTATGGCCGCACGCACCCGCTGGGCAAATGATAAGTCTATGAATAGCATGCCGTTGAAGGGTAAAGCTGCCCTATTAAAGATGTTTTGGAAGTTTTTTTGCGTAAAATAGTAGTACATAATATAATTCTTTATATGCCCTTGATTATATTAATAAAGCTATAACAGGTAGCCTTATGCAGGAGACAATTAACGATCACTTCGAGTGCCGTCAATGCGGCAGCTGTTGCCGATCAGATAGTATGATCCCGTTGGCTCTGGACGATATATACCGGATCGCTGACTTTCTCGACATGGGGCCCGACGAATTTTTCTCGCAGTACTGCCGAGAAATGTTCATAGGCGGCAGCACCACTCCAATGGCTTACCTTGTGAGGGACACAGGATGCCCGTTCCTGAAAGACAACCTCTGCTCAATACATTTTGTCAAGCCGCTCCTCTGTAAGTACATGCCATCGACCATTTTCGGAAATCACCAGTATCTCAAGTCCAAACTGCCCGCTTCATGCGATGTACAGCGTGCAAAGGCCGGCTGGAAGATCAATGACGAAGACACGATCAAGGAGCGATATATGGTTTCCATGATCCTCACATCGATCTACTATAGCAACCACGGGACATTTAGGTACAAATCTGCCCGACCATATATCTATCGCATCCTGCTCATTAACAGGAACAGAAAAAACCTATATGATGTCGTCGATCAAACACAAATGCCCTGATGAACAGAAAGAATACCAATTTTCCCTGTATGGATAAACTGGAGAGATCTACAATTTTCATCGCTTTTTTACCCGCGATCTCCACACGGCGGGCTTTACAGGAGCGATCAGGCACTTTGGCCCATAGCCTATGAGATCCTTGCGATTTGCCCGTATCAGAGCTTTTTTCACCAAGTCGTAGTTCTCCGGGTTTTTATACTGTAGCAATGCCCGATGCATCCTGCGCTCTTCGATGCCGCTGGGAACATACACATCCTTCTGTGTATAAGGGTTGTAACCTGTGTAATACATACATGTGGAGAGTGTCGATGGCGTTGGAGTAAAATCCTGAACCTGCTCTATCTGATAGCCCATATCCCTCACATATTCAGCCAGCATGATCGCGTCGCGCAATGTGCATCCCGGATGAGCGGAGATAAAATACGGTATAATATATTGCTCCTTTCCAAGCTGACGATTGATCTCACTATATCGCCTCACGAACTTATTATAGGTCTCAATCGACGGTTTACACATCGCATCCGTTACCTGCTTTGACACATGTTCCGGGGCGACCTTGAGCTGGCCGCTGATGTTTTGTCTACAAATCTGGCGGAGGTAACTTTCATCCTGCATGGCCAGATCATACCGGATGCCGGAGCCGATGAACACCTTACGTACGCCGGGAACTTTGCGCACTTCCTCTAGAAGCGCAATCAGTTGCGAGTGATCCCTGTCCAAATTCGGACATGGCTCAGGGTACAGGCACATCCTATCACTGCACATCCCCTGAGTCGCCTGCTTTGAGCAGCCGAGCATATACATGTCCGCCGTCGGTCCTCCAATATCAGAGATAATCCCCCTGAACCCGGGCATTTTCGTGATCATCGTCACTTCCCGTATGATCGACTCCCGACTCCTGCTCTGCACGACACGCCCCTGATGATTAGTAATGGCACAAAACGCACACCCGCCGAAACAACCCCTGTGACTCGTAATCGAGAATTGTACCGTTCGCAATCCGGGGATCGATTCAGTGTATGACGGGTGCTGAGACCGAGTGTACGGTAGATCATAAACCGCATCCATCTCATCGGCAGTTAGCGGTTCCGACGGGGGATTCTGCACGATAATCGATTTCGGATGACGCTGCACCACAACACGACCACAGAACGGATCCTGCTCGTCGGAATACTGTCGGAACGCCTGCGCATACATCCTCCTGTCCACCGATACAGTCCTGAAGTCAGGAAGATCTACATAGTCCGTAAGATCATCGACACTCCTCGTTTTATAGGATACACCCCGAACCTGTCGTATCGAAGAGATCGGCTCGCCTCGACGTAGCCTTCCGACCACGTCAACTATAGCCTTCTCCCCCATACCATAGATAATCATATCAGCCGGGGCATCAGCCAGAATCGACTGCCTTACTTTGTCATCCCAGTAGTCATAGTGAGCGAACCGGCGAAGACTAGCCTCAATACCACCAATGATCACAGGAGTTTCCCTGAACGACTCGCGCAACTTATTACAATAAACTGTCACCGCCCTATCCGGCCTTAAACGGGGCCTGCCACCCGGACTATAATCATCATCAGATCGCATGCGTTTATTGGCCGTATAATTATTCACCATCGAGTCGACATTGCCCGATGTCACACAAAAACAAAGTCCGGGCTCGCCGAGCTTTACAAAAGCCTTTTTATCCGCAACCTCCGGCTGGGCGATTATACCAACCCTATATCCGACATTCTCCAGCACCCGGCCAATGATCGCCACGCCGAACGAGGGGTGATCTACATAGGCGTCACCGCTAATAATGATCACATCACACCGATCCCACCCTACGGCATCCATCTCCTCCCTACTCATGGGCAAGAAACGGCCTCCTCTGCCAGGTCCGCTCATAATAGTTTTATGGAGACGTGTTGATAGAAAAACATTGTTATGGAACGGAGTTGGTCATTTGAAGGGTTTAGTAAAATGAGGTTATATTACAAACAAGGCTGATGCTGGATTATACACATATCGTGGAGCGCTAAAACAAACAGCGCACTATATTTTCGTGATCATAGCAGCGATGGCCATCTTCTCCATGTCAATGGTATCTGGACGGGGATACCCCTTTTGCTAAAGTCCAATTTGCACGGATCTCAACCACGTCACCCTGATTTGATGCCATACAACTTTAACGAACTATTAGCCATCACCCTCTGCTTGCCATCGAAATGTTTGGGATGCCGGGCGTATTATTTAAGATTGGTGTAACTTTAAAGGTAAAATGGAGAGTGTTTATTGTATGCTGCAGGACGAGAAGATCATCGATAGTCTGCAAAAGATGGGCTTAACGTACTATGGTGCGAAGACGTATACCGCTCTGGTTGCGATAGGTCCCTCCTCCGCCGGTACTATCGCGCAGGAGGCGGACGTGCCCAGATCGAAGATTTACGAGACCCTCAAGAGACTGAGCGAGGAAGGGTGGGTATTAGTCGAGAAGGGAAGGCCTCTCACCTACAAGCCCAACCGGCCAAAAGACATTATCGGTGAACGCAAAAGCGCCCTTATCTCTGCAATCGAATTTTCGACCGCTGAGTTGTCTTCGATCTATGAACATCAGATCGCCGAGGACGCCCCAAAGGTGAGGCTCATCCGGGGCATGAGCAACATCGCTCAGCGGATCGAAGACATGATGGGTAGAGCCAACCATGATATTGTCCTGTTGGGCGCTCTCTACTCGGAAGATGAGATCAGCCGGATAAAAAAGCACCTCGTCAGCTCCAAGAAACGGGGGATCAACGTGAGAATCATCACCCGTCCCGCCGTGGATCTGAGAACCGGAACGATCGATATGATAGGTGTCTTCTCCCAACTCCTGCAGGACCTGCGGATCTATCAGACGCCCTTCATCAAGTTCGTGGTTATTGACGGGCGGGAGATCCTAATCATGTTCTCGAAGGTGACAGACGATGTCGCCGATCCGGATAGCGCAGTGGCAATCTGGACACCAAACCCCGAGGTAGCTTCCCTGATGCAGAGCAACTTCAACATGATGTGGGAACAAGCCATGCCTGCAAAAAAACTAAAAGTGGTTAAAGCACTACAGTCTTATCCTTAGGCTTCGGGAGCTTGATAACCAGGATCCTGATATTTTTATCTGTCTCGTTGATCCACCTATGGGGAATTCTAGCCGGGCTCTCTATGATCGTGTCAGGCCCGACTTCGCGCTTCTCATCACCGATCTCGACGATCCCATGCCCCTCGAGTACGTAAAAGGCCACGTCCACAGGCGTTATGTGCCGCTTGAGAGATTCGCCTGGTTTCAGGAGGATATGGACCATCATCGCCTTCTCTGTATCGTAGATGATCCTGGTTTCAACGTTGTGAGGGTTCTTACTCAGCTCGAACTTTTGGACCTCTGCTACCTTCATGATCTCACCTGCTATGTCTTTGCCATCCAGAGTAAACTGCGAAGTGTGATGGATTTAAGACTAAGACGGGTATATTCGCCTTAGCGTTAGCTGTTTTTTTCACATTCGAAGCACATTGTCTTGTCCTTGATATCCGTATATATCTCCTTGCCGCACTTGGCACAGATCACCTTGCGGATACCCATCTCTTCTTGGGTTTTCCCCTTGATAAGATCGGCCCAGTTCAAGCCGCATGCACACTTTTCAGCCATATTAGACCTCAGGTATAATAGGAAATTGTAGCTCATAAGGCTATTGTCACTTTATAAAGGTAAAACGAGGTAATCGTTCCTCTGCTATACAAAAAAGGGGTGGGGAAGGTTATCCTGTTAAAATTCGTAATCTGTTCGTGTTTTCCCGCTATTTAACTTTTAACGCTTAGGGCGTGGCGATTCACCGTACCATCTTGGCACCGATGATGTTCTTATCGATGATGCCGTGATTGGTAAACATATGATTGTAGACTACCTTTACGGTACCATTGTCCTCGCGGAGTGTCTCCCGCTCGAGGTAGGTATAGCTCTGTCCCGGCCTGAGGTAGACGGTCTGGTTATTCACATAGAGCCCTACGGTTCCGTAAGGGTCGGCCTGGAATAATATTGCTGGCCCGGCATGTACTGGCAGGCTATAAATGCCGTACAGCTTATTTCCTGTGCCTGATCCGAAGTTGCCTTGGAGCGTTAGGATATCCCCGAAGATCACTTTGAGCGAGCTATTGATGGGAAAATCGATGTTGCCATTCAGCTCTCTGGTATTTTCGTTGAACCAGTATGTGGGAAAATTCGTTGTGCGGAATGGCGCGCTCCCATTGATCACTGTGCCGTTCGCGATCATGTTATGCTCAAGAAATACTGCTTTGGAAGGGGCGAGTATGCTATAGCCGTAACTCGTCTGGATGGAGACGGCTTCATCCGAGAACATAAAGGTGGTTGCGGTCAAGAATAGGAGTACAAGGATTAATCTATGGAGCAGGACACCCAAAGATGACACCCGATTTACGAGTCATTTAGAAAATCGATATACTTTCGCGCTATTTTACTCAGAATCATTGTAGAATGCCTGCTCTGCTATATTTACAGTTTCATTCGATCGCAGGGTAACATTAATATCCATAACCGCATATTAATATAATGGTGACAATATATTATTAGTAGAAGAAGCCTGGACACAACACGGATAATAGCAGGAACCATACTCACCACCTACGTAATCATAACCATCCTCGTCCAAAACCTGAGCCTTAAAGCACTCATAGACAACGAAACAGCAAAGACACTAGTATACTCCCTAGACGTACCAACAATGCTAGTACTAGTCATCTACGCAGGACTCAGCTTCAAACAAGAACTAACCAAACCCAAATACAAAATCCCAAAAAAGAACCGATGGATGATAGACACCATCCTATCATGCGCCGGCATCACAATCTTCGGAACGCTACTAATCATCAAATACCTACTTTAGAAACAACCAAATACGACAATACAACCATCAAACAATCTTATTTCGCACCACAATAGAACCAAACCGAATCCTAACCCACCCAAGACGACACTCGATCCTCAAATATCTAGCAACTTATAAACCGAACGCCGAGCCACACCAGAACACAGATAACAGATAACAGATACAAACACAGATACCACCTAAAAGAGTGATTAAGCGGAGCCCCTTCCTGATAGAGAATCGTGTTTGTATCTGTTATCTGTGTTCTGGTGCGGCTCGGCGTTCGGTTTATAAGCCGCCAGAAACATGAGAAATCTGAATAGACTCTTCAAAAACGACCGGGTAGGGCGCCGTAATACATTTTTCTAATTGCGGGTTTGTCACAATAACGTTATAATATGCTGAACCATAGGGTTTTATAGAAATAGATGAAGGGGAGCCATCTTGCCAAAAACGAATTGCTGGGAATATAAGAAGTGTGGTAGGGAGCCGGGAGGCAGTAAGTCTTCGGAACTGGGCGTATGTCCTGCGGCAACCGAAACCAGAACAGAAGGTATCAATAATGGAAAAAACGGCGGCCGAGCCTGCTGGGTTCTTACCGGAACCATGTGCGGTGGTCATATCCAGGGGACGTTCGCGGTCAAGCTGGGCAACTGCATCAAATGCGAGTTTTATAAACTCGTAATGCAAGACGAGGGGACCGGTTTTAAAAATTCGAAGGATATTCTCGCCCGGTTAAAGTGATGATTGCAATCAGCGCATGGTCAAAATTGAGGTATGAACACCATGTATGTGGTGTTCATACCCATGCGCCTTCAGAACTCATAGGGTTCATCATTTTTTCAGAAATTTCTGTCATCATCGGCGCGGCTTAGTTGATCTATAAGTTCCCGGGCGGCTTGGTATGGATCAGGCGCGTTGTATATGCTTCTTCCGACTATGACGAAATCTGCTCCGGACCTAATCGCGATTGAGGCGTCTCCGCCTTGGGCGCCGACGCCTGGTGAAAGGATCTTCATTTTCCCCGCTCTCTGTCGGATCAGCGCGAGCCGTTCCGGTCGGGTGGCAGGGGCGATAATGCCTGATGCGCCGGAGGATCTTGCCATGTCAACCAGTTCCATTGCATGGGCCTGAAGGAAGTCGGTCGCTCCAGGATGGCTCATCTCGGTCACCACATAGATCTCTTTACCGAACCCGGCAGCGATATCTATACAGGCTTCTATGCTGTCCCTGCCTGTGAAGCCCTGGCAGATGACCGCGTCAGCGCCTGCCTCAAAGGTCTCTTCGCAGATCAACCTGTTAATACTCGGGATGTCCGCCACCTTAAAATCGGCGATCACGCTGGCGTATCTCTTAATATCACCGATGACCTCCAGGCCGCAGGCCAGCGCCAGGGGGTAATTGATCTTGATCGCGTCGACCGCGGGACCAAGCTTTTCCGCAATAGCCAGCGCCTTCTCCCGATCAGTCACATCCAGCGCGATAATTAACTTGGATCTAGCGTTAATCATAAAAAGCTCATGGAATACTATCATCCAGAGTACATAAGATTTATCATCGGGATTGCGACCACCCCACGAGTAAAGCCGTGACGTTTCGCCCTACACCTCGTTAATTCTAAAAAAGACATGTGGTAGTTTATAGGCGATAGGTGACGGGGGTAAACCGGCCTGATATCGGATAGTAGTTGTGATTCAGCTTGATTGAGCCTGGTTGCAACACGGAAAATTGTTGGGCAGGGGAGTAGAGGTTAATCCTGCCCTTTCTGAAATCGATCGATTTGATGATACCCAGGCCCTGGAACCGCCCGGAATCGTCGTATATGCCTGTAACTAAATCAAGGAAATCGTCGGTGACAAATGCCTGGATCAGATCTGCCCCGACGGATGCAGCGATCCTGTCCAGGTCTGAAATCGCCCGTTCAAAGATCACTATCGCTTCCCCGCCAGCCATTTCAACATGAACAACATGGCGTCTGAGATCATCAGGAAGCATTGCAGGGTCGATCCTTTCGCCGTTATTCAGCAGGGATCTTTCGATATATACATTGTCGAGCGTCACCGATGATTCCAGCGCGTTTGAAAAATGTTCTCTGAACGCCTTCGCACGCAGATACAACCTTTCCGACTTGCTTTTTACCCTGACTCCGGGCGCAGGTGAAAAGCGGTGGACTTCAACGCCCGACCCGGTGAAAGCATCGATGTAGGATAGATCGTTGTCTTGGTCGATCAAGACCAGCATATCAGGTTTCACCGAATTGATCTTCTCGGTCTTGAGCGCTCTGCCCATGTCACCGGTAATAAGGCCGCAGGTATTGATGACGACAGGACCATCACCTGCACGTGCTGTCATTCTGGAAACACCGGCGATCAGCTGTAGGAGGTGGCCTGCGGGGGTGACAGAACCCACAAAATATCCGTCTTCCATCACTGAAATGCCATCGATTAGCCTGCCTCGTGAAACAACCGATGGCGGGCCGATATCGCTCTGGCCGATATCCGAGTCTATGATGGTAACCGGTACATCTTCCGATAGCCGTCTGATTAGCGTGGACTTGCCTGTATCAGTTTTTCCAAGGACCATTACGATTCTGGAGCGAGATACACGATCGCAAAGGTCTTCAAATGATGATAGGTCATAGGTCATGTAATTTGGAGTCCGACTGAGGAGGTGACAGGCCGTCGAACCTCATTTTTTCGGCCCGTCGTTCATATAGACGATTTCAGGCTTGCCTTTGATATGCGCCAGTTTAGCCGCCTGATCTACGGCGTCGTAAAGTCCGCCGACCTCGTCGATAAGGCCCATGTCTTTCGCCTTAGTCCCTGTATATACTCGGCCGTCTGCGATTGACTTTACCTTGTCTATCGACAGATTCCGCCCGCGGGCAACGCTAGATACGAACCTATCATAGCTTTCGTTGATAATGCCCTGTATATAGGTCTTCTCATTATCTGAAAGTCCTCGCCAGTCCGCTCCCACATCTTTGAAGTTGCCCGATTTAGCTATATAGTAGTTGATTCCCTCATCATCGTAGAATTTCGTCCTGTTTTTAAACACCCAGATTACACCTATGCTGCCCGTAAACGTGTCTGGGTTGGCATAGATCTTGTCTGTCGTTGAGGACACATAGTAAGCTGCAGACGTCGCTATATCCCCCATCGATACGACGACCGGTTTTACCGCCTTTGTTCGGTTGATCTGGGATATGATCTCTTCTGCTGCCACCGGTGTGCCTCCCGGAGAATTAATTCTAAGCACGATCGCTTTTACGTTCGGGTCGCTCGTCGCCTTACGCAGATTTTTCACAACTTCGCTTGAGCACGACGACGAATCGTCATCGCATGATTGATCTGCTACCATACTTCCTTCGATATAAATGATAGCCACTTTGTCCTTATGGCCGATATTGACCCGGTCCTTTAGCAAATCCATGATATGCGAGCCCGCGAAATTTTTGATATGAGGGGCTGCAGTTACAAACATGACAACGCCTAAGACTGAAATGATAATCAGTACCAGAGCCCCCAGCGCAAGTAGTAGGGTTATACCTGCCAGACCCCGATCATCACGGCTAAACAATCCTTTGCACATATCCAGCATACCATCCAGTACTAATTACGATCGATATTTTAATAAAAGTTATATGGGATAAAAACTGAAAAATGCCTTATCTGACCGTGGACATATCGTGCCACGGACAACACGACCCATCCCCTATCGGACCCACCCTATTTCACAGAAAGGCTTGCCACCAGTTTAGCGTAGAGGCAATTCTCCTTCAGGCTAAGGCCAGCCCCGGTCCTTTACAACCTCAGACACTACAATCCTTGTTTCCGTGTGCTGCTGTAACCCGGTAGGAGGCAAGCGGTTTGAACGTAGGTAGCTGTCAGGCTAACGAGGCTATTCATCATGTCGCTAAAGATGTCGGGTTCTCTCTCTTTTCTGTATGTTCGTTTACTATAAAATTCAGTTTTGTTGAGATGATTGTGTTCTTTTTGGGGTGGTGGGTTAACCTAGTGCTCTTATAATATGCCGTAGTTTTGTCGCAAAATTGTTATTTTGCGACACGATACATTCCGACTACGAAATTTGATGGGCTATCGATCTTATATTATCTGTTGTTTTCAATATTATGCATAATTAAATTTTCCTAAAAAAATTATGCATATACTAATGTATACAATTTTGTATATGTTAATGGTGTAAAGTTATTGCAATAGACCCCCCCGTAAACAATAAACATTTATTATTATAAATGTAAATATTTAATATTAGTATATGTGTACATAAAATGAGTGAATGATAACACTATGTATACAAATTATTATGACTATTAACTTATACGTATAACTAAATATGTACAATAAATTGTATATTACATATAATTTTCGAGCTAATAAAAATATACCACCACTTGAGAAACATACATGGACCGACCTCAACTAACCCATTAGCCGCCAAATCCTTCCTTCTATTAAAACATGAATTCCTACGCGATCGCCTAAGGCGACAATGACATATTCTTCAAGGTAAATCCGATGATAGAAGCGGATTTAACCGCTGGATTAACGCACTACTCACAATTCACCCAATTAACGGAGCATTTCACAAATTCTTCAAAGGCTTCTCACTTGATTTAAGACCATATTGAAAACTAATACAAATATATTCTCTAAATGTCTTATCATTATAGTTTTTACAAAAGCTTCATGTATTAATAAATCATTTTTCATTTGCGGGATATCCATGAGTATAGATGCTATAATGGTTGTTGATGGCAAATGGATATTTGCGGAGGATGAAGAAGGTAAATGGACTGGCGCTAAAGGGTTTATAAAAAACCCGATATGGGATTTCCCACAAGATGATGGGCCGGAGGACAGACCTATAGAATACGACTTTATTAAACAAACTCCAAAACTGCTAGAATCCATTTTAGATAACTTAAATATATACTGTTTGTTAAAAGAACCAAGAGAAGTACTATTTGATACTAAATTTGATGAGAGGGGGGCGATCGAATCAATTGGTATAGTAAAATCTCTTTTGGTTAATTTGTACGGAGAAGAAACAGAGCATTACGGGATACATCAGGATATGCAACTTCTGGATTTTTTCAAATTAGGTTGTGAACTACAATTTGCTGGAAAACGTCCCCATGTACTTATCGTATAATTAATGGATCCACATACTGCACCAACTAGTTCATGATCAAACCACACGAACATCCATCGCGTAATTCCGCAACAATCCCAGTCATGAAGATACTTGTGACCTCATAGTTTCTTTTAGGGTTTCTAAATCAACCCCTGTAAGTCAATGCATTTGGTAGTAAGTGTCGAGATTATTTATTTGAAAATGAGTTAACTAAGTTGGATAGGCGAACAGGAACGCGTAAAAATCCACGCGAGGCAAGCGACGGGGATAAAAAGATACCGGGAAACCCACGAGGACTGGGGAAGACCAGTGAAAAAGGTCAACTGGAGACAGTACGAGGAATATAAAAAATTAGGATTATCCGACCACGCCTGCTCTAAACTCCTCGGGCTTGATTGGCGAACCCTAAAAAAGAGGATAGCGGAACGCCAACCCGCGAAAAAATAACTCTTGTTGCGTTTAACGCTATTTTTCTTATCTCACTTGCTTCGAGCACATAATCAAAAAACGTGCTCCGGGAGTTTCGGCGCACGACTTTAACAGTACCTGCTGTGTTGAATAAAGGAGATAACTTGTTTAATAAGCATTTAAGCTGTTATCGCCTTTCTTATAACTAAAATATGG
>Ga0187785_10000641_pt1 | contig 12722 bp, 9 predicted proteins | sample 0815_BV2_4_20_MG_FD_132466 | JGI IMG/M metagenome (GOLD analysis project Ga0187785, IMG submission 132466) | Tropical peat soil microbial communities from peatlands in Department of Meta, Colombia - 0815_BV2_4_20_MG | ecosystem: Environmental > Terrestrial > Soil > Wetlands > Peat | place...
CCGGGCCTTCAAGAAACGGCCTCGATTGATTGTTGGCGCCAAGGATATGCACTACATCGCAAGCGACGGGCGCAAGCTGATCGATGGCTCGGCCGGCTTGTGGTGCACCAATGCAGGCCACAACCGCGAATCCATTGTCACGGCAATCCAGCGCGAAGCGGCGACGCTCGACTACGCCCCGGCCTTCCAGTTCAGCCATCCAAAGGCGTTCGAGCTTGCGAACCGGATCGCCGCGTTGGCGCCGGGCGATCTCGATCACGTGTTCTTTTGCAATTCCGGCTCGGAAGCGGTCGATACCGCGCTGAAGGTCGCGCTCGCGTATCACAATGTGCGGGGGAATGCCTCGCGCGTGCGGCTAATTGGACGCGAACGCGGCTATCATGGCGTCGGCTTCGGCGGCATTGCGGTCGGCGGTATCGTCAACAACCGCAAGCAATTCGGCGCGCTGTTTGCCGGCGTTGATCATCTACCGACGACCTATAATCGCGAGAAGCAGGCCTTCAGTATCGGCGAGCCGGAATGGGGCTCGCATCTGGCCGACGAACTCGATCGCCTTGTTACATTGCACGATGCTTCAACGATCGCGGCCGTGATTGTTGAGCCTGTCGCCGCTTCCACGGGCGTGCTGGCGCCGCCCAAAGGTTATCTCGAACGATTGCGTGCGATCTGCGACAAACATGGAATTCTTTTGATTTTCGATGAAGTGATCACCGGCTACGGCCGCTTGGGCTATGCGTTTGCTGCCGAACGATATGGCGTCATCCCGGACATGATCACCTTTGCCAAAGGCATCACATCAGGTGCGGTGCCGATGGGCGGCGTGCTGGTGCGCAAGGGCATTTATGATGCCTTCATGAAAGGGCCTGAGCACGTCATTGAGTTGTTCCATGGCTATACCTATTCGGCGCACCCGCTCGCCTGTGCGGCCGGTCTCGCCACGCTCAACCTCTACCGCGAAGAGGGCCTGTTCGAACGCGCACGCAAACTGGAGATGCCTTGGGCAGAGGCCGCGATGGGCCTTAAAGGCCTTCCGAATGTCCTCGATATCCGGCCGGTCGGGCTGACCGCCGGTATTGATCTTGCCAGCAAGCCCGACGGGGTCGGCAAGCGCGGCATGGAGGCTCTCGAACTAGGCTTCTTCGAGCACGATGTCATGTTCCGTGCCGTCGGCGATACACTGGCGCTCAGCCCGCCGTTGATTGTGAGCGAAAGTCAGATTGGCGAGATATTCGACAAGCTCGCACATATCATCAAAGCGGTGGCCTGATCGGTCCGGCGGCGAAAGACGGTCTGGGATAGAGGATTGCCCAACCAATTTGAACGCTTGAATCGCCACGCAAGGAATGCAACAGGAATGGCGGTTGCACTGCGGCATCCGCCGCGACGGATCGGAGGCCCGGCGGTACAACGGTCAAATCGCCAGTCGTCCAAACAACCAACGCGCCTTTCGTCCTGAGATCGGCGAGATCGATCCACGGTGCCCGCTCGGGCTTACCGTCGATCAGCACGCGCGGATGATCAGGCGCATAATGCGCCACATTCCCGCCATCCCACATGCTGCCGATCACGTAACTGATCGGCCGCCCTGTCGCGGCGCGATAGCGTTGCGACAGATCGCGTCCCAATTCGCTGCCTGGAAAAAAGACCGCCCGATAGCGATGGTCGTAGTTCGGAAGTACGGCGTAGTTCAGGATGAACGCGAGCGCGAGGCACGCGAGCACTACGGCCCAAATCTTCACCACACGGCCAATACGCAATTCATCGAATACCGTCGCTGCCAGCACCAACCAGACACCAGCGAAGAGCCATAGCGGATAGCCCCACATTGCGACGGTACCGCGACCGCTGATCGCCGACATTGCCAGTACAGTCGCGACGGGTCCGAAAGCGAACACGGTCACAATACGGCGATCGAAGGCGTCAGCATCGAGCTTGCTCCCATTGCCGTGCTGGCGTGGGAGAAACAGCGGCGAAGCGATCAACAGCGACGGTATAAGAAAAAAGGCCTGACTGACGCCGAATTGCAGTGGGTGCCAGATGTGGTCGATCAAACCGCGGGAGGGCAGTGCGCGGTGTTCAGCGTACGTGAAAGGCAGGAAATCGTTTTGCACGAGCCACACGAGGTGCGGCGCCACTGCGACAAGCGCGGCAGCAACGGCGATGTAGGGCCCGGGCGTTGCCAGCACTTTGCGCGCATCGCGATCGAACAGGATGAACAGTGCGAGCGGCACCACCAGGACGATCACGAAATACTTCGCCCACAGCGACATGCCAACCGCCACTCCGAGCAGCAACCAATGTCCGATCCATCCGCCGCGCAAAGCGCGATGGAAGGCAAATCCGGCGAGCGCCCAGAATGGCAGTTGGATGACGTCGTGATTGAATTTAGCCGATGTATAGTTGAGATAATGCAAGCCATCGACAATGAGCACGGCCGCCAGCGCGCCGAGCGGGCCGGTCAGTGGGCATGCGGTCAGCCAGACCAGCCACAGGGCCGCTACAACGGCGATTTGCGCCAGCAAGTAGTACGCAAAATCGTGGCCGGCCAGCCGGTAGGCGAGTTCGACCAACCACCAGGGCAGCGGCGGTAGTTTGTCATAACCGAGTTGCCACTCCTGGCCGTAGATCAGCGCCTCGATCAGATCGAGTGGTAAATTGGCGTAAAGCAGGGTCGGAAGGGCCGTCCACATCACGGCGTGAAGCAACAAGACTGCCGCCAAAGCCTGCCCCGGGGCCGCGGCAATCCGGGCGACAAAAGAATGGCGGGATGCCGGCATCCGTTTAGCGATCCACAAAGCCTTTAAGTTCCTGCGAATAACAGGCAATTTTGCGCTACCATAGCAGGACTTCGAGTTGCACGAAGACGCGGCCTCATGGACATTGGTATCCGACCAGGCGAATCAGCCCGTCTTGGCGGTGTCGCTTGGGTCCCCGTGGACGGTACAGGATAAAACCGCATGCGTCGCATCAGCGCCATCTTCATTGCGGTTTGCGTCGTGCTTATCGCCGGCTCGATCGGTGCGGTGCTTTATCTTGGCTTCGCCGTCGATGCCAGCACGTCCGCCATTGTGGCGCTGGCCGCGCTGACCGGCATGGCGTTGTTCAATACCGTCAGCAATCGCCTGCGCGATCGCAGCGATCTCGGCGATCAGATCGCCGACCTGTCGCGCGGCACGGCCGATCTCGCGCGCCAAGTGGCGGAGATCTCGCGCCGCCTGAACGCGGCTGAAATCAAGATAGCCTCGCCGGCATTTCGAGCGCGCCCAGCGGCCGATCCCTTGGCTACAGAAATCGGCGAGCTTGGTGGCCTGGTAAAGCAGATTGCGGAGACTGTCGCTTCGCACGCCGTCGCCTTACAGAAACAAGGCGTTTTATCGGGCCGTGGCATGACCAGCCCGCCAAAGCCTGAAGCCGTGCGGCCGATCGAAGGCACCCCCACGATCACCAAGGAGATTGCGACCAGCGGCATCGAGCGCTTCCGCGCCCTATCGCGGGAAAGCATTGCCGATCTGATCTCCAAGGCCGTCGATGCAAACCGTATTGACCTTTATCTGCAACCCATCGTTACGCTTCCGCAACGAAAGGTCCGCTACTACGAGGCTATGTCGCGGCTACGTACCGAAGACGGCGACATCATCCCCGCTGTCGACTTTATGGACATCGCCGAAAGCATCGGCCTGATGCCGAAAATCGACAATATTGCGGTGTTCCGCTGTGTGCAGGTGACCAGGCGTCTTCTCCTGAAAAGCCGCGACGTCGGACTGTTTTGCAATCTCAGCGCTGCGACGCTTGCCGACGCACTGATGTTCCGACAGTTTCTGGACTTCATGGATGCCAATCGCGCGCTTGCGTCGTCGTTAATGTTCGAATTTACGCAGGAAGCCTATCGCAACTTCGGGCCGATCGAGCATGAAAGCCTGGCCGCGCTTGCCGAGCGCGGTTTCCGCTTTTCTATGGATCATGTCACCGACCTGCACATGGAGCCGGATGAACTTGCCGATCGATCGTTCCGCTTTTTCAAGGTGCCGGCAAAACTTCTGTTCAACAGGGTTGCCGCCACGCGGAACGATATCGACCCCGAAGATCTGGCCGACCTGTTGGCACGTTCCGGCATCGACCTGATTGCTGAACGCATAGAAACCGAGACGACCGTTGTCGATCTGCTCGACTATGACGTGCGCTTCGGACAGGGCTTTCTGTTCTCGCCGCCGCGGCCGGTGCGCGCCGAGGCGCTACAGGGTACTGCGGCAACCGAAACAGCAAGACCGGACATGGACGAGAACCCGGGCGCTTTACTGGCGGCCGGCTGACGCGGTCCATTCAATCATTCGATACTTCGCCTCGTCGTTGCGGGTTTGCTCGTTTGGCGCAATGACCGAGAAGGCCTTTCATGACCGCTTCGCCGCCCCTGATTTCGAAGTTCTCGTTCCTTGCGCCCGATTACGACGTGGTGCTGTCCGATATCTGGGGCGTTGTTCACAACGGCCTAGCCGCTCATCCGCACGCCTGCGACGCGCTGATGCGGATGCGCGCACGTGGGGGTATCGTGATTTTAGTCACGAACGCGCCGCGTCCAAACGACGTCGTGGCACGTCAACTCGATCGCCTGCATGTTCCGCGCGAGACCTACGACGCCATCGTCTCCTCAGGCGATGTCACGCGAAGCGTAATTGAAGAACGGCGCGGTCAAACACTCTACCACCTCGGTCCCGGGCGCGACCGTTCGATATTCACCGGGCTCGATGTTCACTTTGCTCCATCCGAAACAGCCGACTATGTCGTGTGCTCGGGCCTGGAAGATGATGAAGTCGAGACACCGGACGACTATCGCGCTCGCCTTGAATCCATGCTGGCGCGAAAATTGTTCATGATGTGTGGCAATCCGGATGTGGTGGTCGAGCGCGGGTCAACGCTGGTCTATTGCGCGGGCGCAATCGCCGACCTCTATGCGAGCATGGGGGGCGAGGTGCTTTATGCCGGCAAACCCTACCGGCCGATCTATGACATGGCTCTGGCGAAAGCCGAATTGGCGGCAGGACGCAAGATCGCGCTTAGCCGGGTGCTGGCGGTGGGCGATTCTGTGCGCACGGATTTGAAAGGCGCCCGTGCAGCCGGTGTCGATTTCCTGTTCGTGACGTCCGGTATTCATGCCGAAGAGTTGGGTAGCCGCGAGGAGCCAGACGGCGCCGCGCTGACGGCGACGTTCATCGCCGCGGGCGGTATGCCCAAGGCTGTAATGCGGGAATTGAGGTGGTAGCGCTCAGGCCGCGGGCGCGGGAACTTCGATGTCGCCAAATACGGCATCGATCTTGTTCTTGAGCGTCTGTGCGTTGAACGGCTTGACGATATAGTTCGACACGCTGGCCTTCTTCGCAGCGATCACGTTCTCTGTCTTTGATTCCGCCGTGACCATGATGAAGGGAATTTCGGCCAGCGAAGGGTCGGAACGCATTTCCTGCAGCAGAGCAAAGCCAGTCATCGGCTCCATATTCCAATCGGAAATGACGAGGCCATAGTCGCGCCGGCGTAATTTGGCGAGCGCCGTCGAGCCGTCATTGGCGTCATCGACCTGCTCGAAACCGAGCTGCTTGAGCAGATTGTGCATGATGCGAATCATCGTGTTGTAGTCGTCCACGACGAGAACAGGCTTGGTCAGATCGACAGCCATCGCTCATCCGCCCGAGGCGGGCTCTCCCCCAACAAAGGTGGCGATAAATACCAGTGGCCCTTGAATAACCCGTTAATTTGAAAGTTTGTTAACGGCGCGGTAACCGTAGCTGCGAGCCAGCCGTTTCCCGCCCAAAGGCTATGTGCAGGTCTATGACCGCAATTTCCTGTATTCATTTGAGCAACCAATGAGCCGGCCCGTGTCCGCAAAGCACTTCCATGTCGCGCGTGGCGGCGCCCAAGGCATCGATAGCGGCCCGCTTGCCGGCGCCGTGGTAGCGATTGGCAATTTTGACGGCGTCCATCGCGGCCATCGAGCCGTGATCGGTGCTGCGCGTGAACGTGCACGCACGCTTGGGCGCAAGGCGGTGGCACTGACCTTTACACCGCATCCGCGATTGTTCCTGCGACCGCAGGATGCGTTGTTCCAGCTTTCCAGCGATCGCGACAAATTGCGCCTTCTGGCGGCAACCGGGCTGGATGGCGCTATCGTCATGAATTTTGATGGCGAGCTTGCGACGACCTCGGCCGATGATTTTGTCGGGAAGATTCTCGTAGGTGCCCTCGGGATCGGTGGGGCGGCTATCGGTTTCGATTTTCACTTCGGAAAAAATCGTGCCGGTTCGCCAGCCTTTCTGGCGGAGGAGGGCGTGCGGCTTGGCTTCGCCGTCGATATCGCGCCACCGCTCGAAGACGAAGGACGGCCAGTCTCGTCCGGCGCCGTGCGTGCCGCACTTGCCGCCGGGAGGGTCGTGGAGGCAGCGGAGCTTCTAGGGGCGCCCTGGTTCGTTTCCGGTGAGGTTATTCATGGCGACAAGCGCGGGCGCGAGCTCGGTTTTCCGACCGCGAACCTCAAACTCAGTCCCTCCTGCGGACTCAAGCACGGCATCTATGCGGTACGCATCGACCTTGCGGGCAAGCGCCATGACGGTGTGGCGAGTTTCGGCCGCCGGCCTATGTTTGATGACGGCGCGCCACTTCTCGAAGTGTTCCTGTTCGATTTTGACGGCGACCTTTACGGAAAGGCGATCGACGTCGCCTTTATCGGCTGGATCCGCCACGAGCAGAAATTCGAATCGGTTGAGACACTCAAACGCCATATGACGGCGGATACCATCCAGGCCCGCGACGCACTCAAGCGTGCCGGAAATGCGTTTCCGGTGCTGGGTGACATTTAACCGGTCAGCCTGCTACATAGCCCGCCATGGCGAAGCCCGAGCGCGATTATTCCGAGACGCTGTTTCTTCCGCAGACGGAATTCCCCATGCGCGCCGGTTTGCCCCAACGCGAGCCCGAGATTCTGGCGCGGTGGGAGAAGGGCAATCTCTACAAGCAGCTGCGCGCGGCGGCGAAGAGCCGTGAGAAGTTCATCCTGCACGACGGCCCGCCTTATGCGAACGGCAACATCCATATCGGGCACGCACTCAATAAGATCCTCAAGGACGTCGTGACGCGTAGCCAGCAGATGCTTGGCTTCGATTCCAACTATGTGCCGGGCTGGGACTGTCACGGGCTGCCGATCGAATGGAAGATCGAGGAAGAGAATTACCGCTCCAAGAACAAGACGAAGCCGAACTTGTCCGACCCCGCGGCAATGGTTGCATTCCGGCAGGAATGTCGCGCCTATGCCGAGCACTGGCTCAATGTGCAGCGCGAGGAGTTCAAACGCCTGGGCGTCGAGGGTGACTGGGCGCATCCATACACGACGATGGATTTCTTTGCCGAGGCGCAGATCGCACGTGAACTAATGAAATTCGCCGCCAATGGCACCTTGTACCGCGGCTCGAAGCCGGTGATGTGGAGCGTGGTGGAGAAAACCGCGCTTGCTGAAGCGGAAGTTGAGTACGAGGATTATACGAGTGACCAGGTGTGGATAAAATTTCCCATCGCGGACGTTGCGCTCGAAGGCGACGACAAAAAAGACGTCGCGGTCGCCTTCGATCTTGTTGGCAATGCGTCTGTTGTGATCTGGACGACGACGCCCTGGACCCTACCAGGCAATCGCGCGATCAGCTTTTCGCCGAAAATTTCCTATGGTCTTTACAAGGTCATTGACGCGCCCGCCGACAACTGGGCGAAAAACGACGATCTTCTGATCCTCGCCGACAAACTGGCTGAGGCTGTTTTCAAGCAAGCCCGCGTGACGGCGTTTGAAAAAGTGGCCGCCATCGGAACCGGCGTGCTTGCCGGCATGACTTGCGATCATCCCTTGAAGGCGAGGGGCGGTTACGATTTCCCGGTGCCTTTGCTCGCGGGCGAACACGTCACCGACGAGGATGGGACCGGCTTCGTGCACACCGCGCCGGGGCACGGACGTGACGATTTCGAGATCTGGGTTGCCAACAGACGTGCATTGGAAAATCGCGGTATCAATCCCGCGATTCCTTATACCGTCGACGAGAACGGGGCTTTTACCGAGCAGGCACCCGGCTTCACGGGCCGGCGCGTCATCAACGACAAAGGCGAGAAGGGCGACGCCAACGAGGCAGTGATCAAAGCCTTGATCGAGGCTGGCATGCTGGTCGCGCGCGGGCGCCTCAAGCACCAGTATCCGCACAGCTGGCGTTCGAAGAAGCCTATCATCTTTCGCAACACCCCGCAGTGGTTCATCGCGATGGATAAAGACATCGCAAAGAAAGGCGACACGTTGCGCCACCGCGCGCTGTCGGCCATCAAGGTCACGCGCTGGGTGCCCGAGCAGGGCGAGAACCGCATTACAGGCATGATCGAGAGCCGGCCTGACTGGGTGATCTCGCGTCAGCGTGCGTGGGGCGTACCAATTGCGGTTTTCGTCAAGGAAAGGCCGGACGGCTCGGTCGACATTCTGCAAGATCCGGACGTCGAGCTGCGCATCGTGCAAGCATTCGAGAACGAGGGCGCCGACGCCTGGTACAAGCCGGGCGCGCGGGAGCGCTTCCTTGGCAAGCTCGCCAATGATTCCTGGAAAAAGGTGGACGATATTCTCGATGTCTGGTTCGACTCCGGTTCCACGCATGCCTTCGTGCTCGAAGACCCGCACCATTTCCCAACACTTGCCGGCATCAAGCGTAAGATGGATGGCGGCAAAGATACGGTCATGTACCTCGAAGGCAGCGATCAGCATCGAGGCTGGTTCCACTCGTCGCTTTTGGAAAGCTGCGGTACGCGCGGGCGAGCGCCTTTCGACGTCGTGTTGACCCACGGCTTCGTGCTCGATGAGGACGGCCGCAAGATGTCGAAGTCACTGGGCAACGTCACCGCGCCGCAAGACGTGATCAAACAATCGGGCGCCGATATCCTTCGCATGTGGGTTTGTGCGTCGGACTATGCCGATGATCTGCGCATTGGCCCCGAAATTCTCAAAACCACCGTCGAAACCTATCGCAAATTGCGTAACACTGTCCGATGGATGCTCGGCAGTCTGGCTCATTTCCGCGAGGAAGATCGGGTCAAGCTCGACAAGATGCCGGAGCTGGAACGCCTGATGCTGCACCGGCTCTCTGAGCTCGATGCGCTGGTGCGCAAGGCTTATGCCGATTTTGACTACAAACGGATTTTTGCGGCGCTCTCGAGCTTCATGACTTCTGATCTATCCGCGTTCTATTTCGACATTCGCAAGGACGCGCTCTATTGCGATCCGTTTTCCTCAATGAAACGCAAGGCCTGTCTTACGGTGCTTGACCATTTGTTCCGGTGCACTGTGACCTGGCTTGCGCCCATGCTTTGCTTTACCGCTGAAGAGTCATGGTTGTCGCGTTATGGCGCCGCCGCGCAATCCGTGCATCTTGAAATCTTCCCTGAACTCCCGGACTCCTGGCGCGATGACAGACTGGCCGAGAAATGGCGCAAGATTCGAGCTGTGCGCCGCGTCGTTACCGGCGCGCTGGAGATCGAGCGTGCGCAAAAGCGCATTGGTTCGTCGCTCGAGGCGCATCCCATCGTGCATGTGTCGAATACGGAGCTTTTTGAGGCGGTTGTCGACTGCGATCTCGCCGAAGTGTGTATCACGTCTGCGGCGACGCTCGTGCGGGACGAAGGACCCGCCAGCGCGTTCCGTCTTCCGGACGTTGCGGGCGTCGCGGTTGTGCCCAACCTTGCCGAAGGTAAGAAATGCGCCCGTTCGTGGAAAATCCTCACGACCATCGGTGCCGATCCGAAATATCCGGATGTCTCGCCTCGCGATGCGCAGGCATTGCGGGAGTGGGAAGTCATGCGCAAGGCGGCGGAGTAGTCCGTGTCCTACGTCGCCGGTCCGCAAACGCGCTTTGGACTGACCGTTGCTGCAATCGCCTGCCTTCTCGACCAGGCTTCCAAAGTCTATCTCCTGTTCGTGTTTGATCTCGCGGCGAACGGGCCGGTACGGATTAATCCGTTCATCGACATCATTCTCGCCCGCAATACGGGTATCAGCTACGGTCTGTTTCAAACCCAGGGACCGCTCGGCCAATGGGTTTTGCTCGCCTTCAAGGCGGTCGCGGTGTTGCTGCTTTTAATCTGGCTTGCGTATGCGAAGGACCGACTCACCGCGCTATCGCTCGGTTTGATCATCGGCGGCGCTATCGGCAACGCCATAGACCGTTTGGCGTACGGCTGGGTAGCCGATTTCGTCTTTTTTCACATTTCCACACAGAATTGGCAGTTCAACTGGTATGTTTTCAATCTGGCCGACGTAGCCATCGTTGCGGGGGTTATTGGCCTGTTGTATGAATCACTAACTGCGGACCGCGCCGCAAAAGCGCCCTGATCCGCCGCAAGAGTCGGAACAATTCAAGGGTTCTAGGGTCCGTTTCCGGATGAACATGACACGTCTGAAACGAGTCTTCAGCGCGAGCGCTGCCTTTGGCCTGGCGCTCGGCATGGTTGCGATCCTGATTCCCGCGCCAGCGCGCGCGGCCGACGACGACGTTCCGGTCGATCAGAAATTCTTGCGCGGTATCATGGATGGGCTCGGGCTCAAGCGCGACGGCGAGGCGACGATCAATTATCAGGAACGTTCGCCGCTAGTCATTCCACCCAGCCGCGACTTGCCGCCACCCGAGAAGGGCGACGCCATAACCGCCAACAATCCGGCCTGGCCGAAGGACCCGGACGTCGCGCGCCGTAAAGCGGACGCGGCCGCGGAGAGAGATCGCAATATCAGTGATGAGCGCGAGCGGGAGCAAAATCCACTACGCCCTGATCAACTCACGCCTGGAGGCCGTCCGCAGGCCAAGAAAAAGCAGGCACAGAAAGATGACGGCTATGACCCGCCCGCCTCCGGGTTCGGTAGCCAATTGCTGCCGTCTCAACTGGGCTCCAGCAGAAGCAGCATGTTCGACGCCATGTTCGGCAGCAAAAAAGAGGAAACGGCAAAATTTACGGGCGAGCCGCCACGTGCCTCACTGACGGATCCTCCGCCCGGTTATCAGACCCCGTCGCCAGATCAGCCCTATGGAATAGGCAAGGCGGCGGCCCCGAAGCCGACCGATATCTACACCACACGCGGCGAACTGGCTCGATAAGCGTGGTGACCGTCGACCTAGCTTAGTTGCGTGGCGGGCGGCGTAACCCTCGTGCCGTGGCACGATTGAAACATATCCAGGACCAATAACGTGCTCGCCCAGAAAAATTTCCTGATCATTGCGCTCGTTGGCGCGCTTGCCTCTTCTTCGTTCGCCGCCGAGCAACGAGGTCCTGAAATTGCTGACTTCACGCTTGGCAATGGGCTGGAGTTGGTGGTCATCCCCGACCGTCGCGCGCCGGTGGTTACGCATATGATCTGGTATAAGGTCGGCGCCGCCGATGAGACGCCGGGCAAATCGGGATTGGCTCATTTCCTTGAGCATCTGATGTTCAAAGGCACCGCCAAGAATCCGGCCGGCAAATTTTCGCAAATCGTTGCGCGCATCGGCGGCCAGGAGAATGCTTTTACTGCGCAGGACTACACTGGCTACTACCAGCGCGTGCCAAGCGAACAGCTCAAGACGGTCATGGAGTTCGAGGCCGATCGTATGACTGGCCTGCAGCTGACAGACGAGGTTGTTCTACCCGAGCGCAATGTCATTCTCGAGGAGCAGAACCAGCGCGTCGGAAACAATCCACGTGCACGGCTCGGCGAGCAGATCGATGCCGCGCTTTATCTCAACCATCCCTATGGAAAGCCGGTAATCGGCTGGCGTCACGAAATGGAAGAGCTTTCCCGTGACGACGCGATCGGGTTCTACCGTCGTTTTTACGCGCCCAATAACGCAGTGGTCGTGATCGCTGGCGACGTTGATCCGGCACAGGCGCGAGCGCTGGCAGAGGAGACCTACGGCAAGGTGCCGCGTCGTGGCACCACGGCGCCGCGCAAACGAGCGCAGGAGCCACCACCTGTGGCGGTGCGTTCGCTCACGCTTGCCGATCCGCGAGTGGAAATGCCGACTTTGCAGCGGGAGTACCTGGTGCCGTCGTTCGCTACGGGCAAACGTGGCGAATCCGAAGCACTCGAAGTGCTCGCCCATATCCTCGGGAACGGCTCTAACAGCCGGCTCTATCGCTCGCTCGCTGTCGATAAGCAGGTCGCGGTCGCGGCCGACGCCTGGTACGACTCGAGCGCGTTGGACATGTCCAAATTCGGCATTCAGGGTTCGCCGCGACCCGGCGTTACACTGCCGCAACTTGAGGCCGAAATCGATGCGGTCATCGCCCAATTGATCGACAAGGGTGTCACGGAAGAAGAGCTGGAACGCACCAAGACCCGGCTTATCGCAGAGGCTGTCTATGCGCAGGACAATCAGGCCAGTATGGCTCGTTGGTACGGCGCTGCCCTGACCACTGGCGGATCCGTCAACGACGTCCGGCGGTGGCCCGATCGGATCCGTGCCGTGACGACGGATCAGGTGCGGGACGCTGCCCGGCAATGGCTCGAGAAGCGGCGCTCGGTCACTGGCTATCTGATCAAGGATGTGAGCCCGCAGGCGGAGAAGCGATCATGATTCGATTTTTCGCATCGATTCTCTGCGGCGTCTTCGCGCTGATTGCCGGCGCCGATGCTTCCCCAGCGATGACGATTGAAAAAATCGTCAGCCCCTCCGGCATCGAGGCCTGGCTGGTCC
>Ga0187785_10000643_pt1 | contig 12706 bp, 13 predicted proteins | sample 0815_BV2_4_20_MG_FD_132466 | JGI IMG/M metagenome (GOLD analysis project Ga0187785, IMG submission 132466) | Tropical peat soil microbial communities from peatlands in Department of Meta, Colombia - 0815_BV2_4_20_MG | ecosystem: Environmental > Terrestrial > Soil > Wetlands > Peat | place...
GTCGACCTGACGGAGCTCGATGACCCTCAGGCGACGGGAACGACGTCTTCGGAGGAGAGCCAGGCGTAGGCCTCCTCTTCCTGCGCGAAATGCAGTCGCAGGATCGCGTACAGCCCGTACAGGACCCGACGCAGGTCCGTCATGTCGTCGGGGCCCGGCCCTTCATCCGACAGCTGATCGAGGAGTCCCCCGAAGAGCCGCGTGAGGTGCGAGATCTCGACGTGGGCGCGCGCCATGCTGGACATGGGGTCCTCGCCACCCATCACCTTCGCGAGGACCGGGTACACGGTCTCCTCCTCCTGCTCCTCGTGTCGCGGCAGGGTCTCGACGAGGAACCCCTGCACGGCCCGGAGCTCCGAGCGAGCCTCCGACGGCGGCAGGTCCTCGAGCCGGTCGGCGACCGCGCGGATGCGTTGCAGCTCGGCAACGAAGGCGCGGTGCTCACCGCGGAACCGATCGGCGATGTCGGTGCTCACCGAAGGAACCCGCTCGCCGCCGCCTGCACGGAGCGCACGGAGCGCGTTCAGGATCGACGCGACGTCGATCAGCTCCTGGATCAGGGCGCCGGCGACCGGGCCGAACAGACCGAACGCGCCGGCGCCCATGAACGCGAACGCGAGCCCCATCCCGAGGATCACGCTCTCCGCCGCGATCCTCCGAGACCGCGTGGCGATCGCGATCGCGTCCACCAACCGATCGAGCCGATCGACCACGAGGACGACGTCGGCGGCTTCGGACGATGCCGTGGCACCACGGGCGCCCATCGCGACGCCGACATCGGCGGCGGCGAGCGCGGGCGCATCGTTCAGGCCGTCCCCGACCATCACGACGACGCCCTCCTCGCGTTCGCTCTGGACGGCCTCGACCTTCTCCTCGGGGCTGCGCTCCGACAGGATGCGGTCCACGCCGAGGGCAGCGCCCACGGACTCCGCGACGTCGGGATGGTCGCCCGTGACCATGATCACTCGGGTGATGCCCGACCGGCGCAGCGACCGGATCACACGCGGCGTATCGGGCCGGATCGGATCGTCGATCACGATCGCACCGGCGATCGCGCCGTCGATCGAGACGAACACGCACGACGACCCTTCGAGGAGGCTGCGACGGCGGACCTCCTTGGCCCTTCCGGTCAGGGAGGCGCCCGGCGAGACGAACGACGCCTTGCCGAGCGTCACCTTCCGCCCATCGACCGAACCGACGATCCCGGCACCGTAGGTCTCATCGACCTCCTTGGGGAACAGCAGCTCCAGATCTCGTTCACGAGCCGCCCGCACGATCGCGCTCGCGAGGACGTGGGGAGAGACCTGGTCGAGCGATGCCGCGATACGGAGCAGTTCATCGGGCGGCAGCGCCCCGAAGCTCTCGACGTCGGCGATCTCCGGCACGCCCGACGTGAGGGTCCCCGTCTTGTCGAACAGCAGGGTCGTGGATCGGGCGAGGGTCTCGAGGACGCCGCCTCCCTTGACGATGATCCCCCGCTTCGCGGACCGGGAGATGCCCGCGACGATCGCGATCGGCACGGCGAGCAACAGCGGGCACGGCGTCGCCACCACGAGGACCGACAGCCCTCGGATCGCGTCGCCACTCACCGCCCAGGCCGCGCCGGCGACCACGAGGGTGACGGGCACGAAGACCAACGCGTACCGGTCCGCCAGTCGGACGGATGGAGGCTTCTGCTCCTCCGCCTCCCGCACCAATCGGACGATCCCGGCGTAGGTGCTCTCGGCCGCGGTCGCCGTCGCGTGGACGTCGAACGCCGCCCCGGCGTTCACGGCCCCCGAGCGGATCAGATCTCCGCGCGGGCGCTCCACCGGTCGCGACTCTCCTGTGAGCGCGGACTCGTCCAGCACCCCCGCCGTCTCGAGCATCCCGTCCACCGGGACGACCTCGCCGGACTTCACGAAGATGCGGTCCCCGAGCTGCACCCCATCGATCGGAACGTCGACGAGTGCCCCGTCCTCGTAGCGGTGGGCCAGCCGTGGCGCCCGCGCCAGCAGGCTCGACAATTCGCGGTGGGCCCGTTGGTCGGCGTAGGCCTCCAGCGCCTTGCCGGTCGAGAGCATCAGCGCGATCACCGCCCCGGCGAGGTACTGCGCGAGCGCGAGCGATCCGATGATCGCGAGGGCGGCGATGAGATCGACCCCCGGTTCCCGTCGCGCGAGCGACCGGACCACGTCGATCACCAGGGGCACGCCGCCGACCACGGTGGTGATCGCCCAGGCCGCGTTCGCCGCGGTGTGGTCCCCCAGGAGCCACAACGCCCCTCCCACCGACAGGCCGATGACCGCGGCGAGTAGCAACCAGCGATGGCGATCCCGAGCGCCGATCACCCCTGTCTCCGCAGGCGCGATGACGTATGCGGGGCGAGGGGGATGCCCTCCATCTCCATCGCCACCTCGTAGGCGAGCGTTCCTCCGTCGACGATGTACCGCCGCTCGAGCGCCGTCACGGCTGAGCCGGTGCGGGTTCGGACGATCGCCCCGCCGTCGATCGTGCGCGATCGGAGCGTGCCGCCCGCGACCCGACCCTGCGACACCTCGACCAACCCGAGTGGATGCGCCAGACAGAGATCCACCTCCCCCGCCGCGGCGCCCGGCCGCAGGAAGCCGCGCTCGAAATGCAGCGGGTCTCCGTCGGGCGACCAGCTGGCGTTGCGGTACAGGAGGAAGGCGTCACCGACGTGCTCGATCACGAGCTCCTCGGTGTACGTGAACGGATCGACCGTGGGGTACTGCCCGGTTCCCTCACCGCGCCAGGTCCCCAGCAGGAACGCGAGCGGCTCGACGTCGGGGTGCAGCGGCGCCACCGCGCGACCGTACCAGAGGGTGCGGAGGCCGCTAGCGGGAGCGGATCCGCGACCGGCGCTTCACCATGCGCTGGTCGATCACGCGCTGCAGGTCGGCCACCGAGGAATCCGTGGCCGGGTCCGAGTTCACGATCCGCCGGCGGGCTGCCGGCTCCAGCCGCGTGAAGTACTCCTCCAAGCCGCTCTCGAGCTCCGCGAGCCGTGCGTCGATCGCGGCCAGCCGGGCCGCGGCCGAGCCGGCGTCGCGGACCCGGGGCAGCTGCGCGGGCTCCGGTTCGGTCTCGGCGAGCAACTCACCAAGTTCCACCTCGGCCCCGCGGACGAGGGTCTCCAGATCGACGGGACCGGTCTCCAGCACCTCGTCGTCGAACGGCGCCGGCGGAGCGACGTCCTCGATGGTCGCCGGCATGGTCTCGCGCATGGTCTCGGGCATGGTCTCCGGTTCCGGAAGCGGCACCCGGAACGGTGGCTGGCTGTCGGCGATGCTCGAACGAGCAACCTCGTGCGTCGCGCGCTGCCGAACGCGCTTGTGCGTGGTCATGCTTTCCCTCCCAAGCCCGACGGGTCGCCGGAAGCAGGATCATACGCCACCCAACCCCTTCCGGTCGATCCCCAACTTCCGGCCGACCTCCAGAGCCCTTGCTCTGGAACGTTACTCAGCCTATCGGTCAGGTGGGCGACGGCCGCCTCCGTACTCCAGATACCCCGACGAGGGTATGCGGCCCCCGGCGGCGCGGTCCGATACCTCAGACAGTCGATGGAGGTCTGATGACGAGGAGGAACCCATGACCTTCCGGAAGTTCTCGAAGCGGGCGATCGTGACGTCGCTGTTCCTGGGCGTCGTGTTCGCGAGCACCGTGGCGTTCGCGTCCTGGCTGGCGACCGGCAGCGGCACCGGCTACGCGAAGGCGCGCTCGGCCGTGCCGCTGGGCACCACGAGCGGAAGCATCGGCGGGTCCACCCTCTATCCGGGCGCCAACGCCGACGTGTACATCACGATCAGCAACCCGAACCCGTACCCGGTCACGGTGACCAGCGTCACGGGCAACGGCACGATCGTCACCGGCGACAGCAACTCGACCTGTGATGCCAGCACCGGCGTGACGTTCACCGACCAGACGGGCCTGAACATCCTCGTGGCCGCCGGCGGCACGCAGGGGGCAACGCTGAGCGGCGCCGCCCACATGAGCGGCAGCTCGGACAACACCTGCCAGGGCGAGACGTTCAACATCCCGGTCTCGATCTCCGGCTCGAGCAACTGATCGAGCGACCGAACGGTTCCGTGAAGGGCGGGCGACCGCCCGCCCTTCACGCCTACCCATCGAGGACGGAACGATGAAGCGGATCCGCACGGCGATCACGGCGATCTCCCTGATCGTCCTGCTCGCGATCGGCGCCGCCTTCGCGTTCGCCGTCCCCGGCTCCTCGGCGAAGAAGCCCTCCAAGCATCCGACCGCCAAGGGCAACATCACGAACCTCTGGCCCGGCGCGGTCAGCACGATGCGGGTCACCGTGAAGAACCCCTATCCGAAGGCGATCGTGGTCAAGAACCTCAAGACGAAGGTCGGCACAGGTACCAGCGCGCTCGGCACCTGCTCGGCCTCGGTCCTGAAGATCCAGGTCTGGAAGGGCAAGGTCACGATCAAGCCGCGGAAGTCCAAAGCGATCCTCGTGAAGATCACGATGGCCGCTTCGGCGCCGAACACCTGCCAGGGCACGCGGTTCCCGCTCAGCTACGTCGTGAAGGCGGTGCCGAAGAAGTGAAGCGGGTCCTGTTCGCGATCGTGTTCGTGGCCGCCCTGACCGCGCCAGGCCTTGCCTCGGCGTCGTGGCACCAGGGCGGCACCGGGACCGCGTATGCCGGGAGCGACGACATGCCCGCCGGGCTCCAGCCCGCGCTGTCCCTCGCGGGGCACAACGTGACGGTCAGCTGGTCCGCAGCGCAGTTCTCCGACGGGTCGAACATCACGCACTACCAGGTGATCCGCTACGACGACGCGACCGACACCGCGCACGCGGTCGCCAGCGGCTGCAGCGGGACGGTGTCCGGCCTGTCGTGCACGGAGAACAACGTGGCGTCGGGCGACTGGTACTACACGGTGACGCCGATCGCCGCGAGCTGGGTCGGGGACGAGGGCCCGGCGAGCAACGTCGTGTCGATCGCGGCCCCGTCGTTCGTCTTCACCTCTTCGACGAACCTCTCGACGCTCCCGGCCACGCTGAACGGGACGATCTCGAACTACCTGACCGGCGAGACGGCAACCTTCCGCCTCGACGACCCGACGAGCGGCACGCTGCTGACCGGCTCGATCACGCCGAGCACGGTGCCGGCGAGCGGTTCCGCCAACGTCACGGTGACGATCCCGAACGGCACGGCCAACGGCGTCCATCAGGTCTACGTGATCGGGTCGTCCGGCTCCGTGGCCAACGCGGCGATCGCCCTGAACGTCGCGGACACGACCGCGCCCGTGGTCAGCGCCGCCGTGATCGGCAAGACGGCCGGCGGAACCCCCGGCTACGTGAAGGCGAGCGGCACGTACTACATCTACGCGAACGCGAACGACCCGGGCTTCCCCACCACGGGGGTGTCGCAGGTCCGCGCGAACGTGGCCAACATCACCACGGGCCAAACGAACGTCCTGCTGACGGCGGGGTCGTACACGGTCGGCGGCGTGACGTACGGCTACCGCAGCTCCTCGCTCACATCGAACGCCGGCCTGACGGCGGGCTCGAAGGCCTTCACGGTCTGGGCGATCGACGTCGCCGGGAACTCGAGCTCGGGCTCGCCGTTCAACGGGACCGTGACGGCCGACATCACGAAGCCGACCGCGACGAACATCTCGTTCACGAACGTCGGCACGGTCGGGAAGGCCGAGACCGGCGACAAGGTGATCCTGACCTACTCCGAGACGATGGAGCCCATCTCGATCATCTCTGGGTGGAACGGATCCTCGACGACGGTCACGGTTCGCCTCACGAACAACGGCGGCGGGGACCGGGTCCAGATCTACAACGCGGCGAACACGACCGTCCTGCCGCTCGGCACGGTGCGCCTGGGTCGGACCGACTACACCACCGCGACCGTCAACTTCACGAACTCGACGATGAGCCTCGCCAGCGGTGTCGTGACGATCACCCTCGGCACGCCGTCGGGCGCGACCGCCACCGCGGCCGGCACGGGGACGATCCGGTGGACACCCGTCGCGACCGCGACGGACCTGGCCGGCAACACGGCGTCGACGACCGCGTTCAGCAAGACCGGCACGGCGTTCTGATCCTGTGACGGCCGCCCCGTTGGCGGCTCCCGTCGCTACGATGGCTTCCCGCCCATGGGAACACGGATCTCAGGCCATGCGACGGCCGTGCTCGCGCTCGTGATGCTGGTGGCCGCGGCGTGTGACCAGGCGACCGCGGGCGCGCCGTCGCTCAGCCCGGGGCCCTCGGGATCCGGCGCGGTCGCCGCCCCGGGTGCGATCGCGGATGCCGTCACGAACCGTTGCGACGTCTCCGGCGCCGAGCAGGGGGCGATCGTCGTCGAGCCGGTGCGGCAGGCGGACGGATCCTGTCTGGCCCCACGCAAGGCCGTCCTCTATCGCTGCGACCCCTCGTTCGACCCGGTGTTCGCGCTCGGCATCGAGAGCCTCCCGCATCGGTTCCTGGGCGGGGCCTATGCGGTCCCCGTGGCGACGCTGCCCGACGACGCCCGCGCGATCGGGGTCTCGTCCTTCGGCGGCCTGTTCCTCAGCGCGGACCAGCGTCGGCTCTACGTCGAGGCGGGCGGGCTGATCGAGCGCTGGCTGACCCTCCCCGACCCGAACCGGATCGAGCAGCCGCCGACGGCGTTCATGATCGGCGACTCGATCCTCGACGGCGCGAAAGATGCGGTCGTTTCCGCGCTGCCCGACTGGACCGTGTCGATCGACGCGCTGATCGGGCGCGGGTCGGGAGGAGGCGTCGCCGTGGCCGAGGCGATGCCGCAGCCGCCTCCCGACGTCGCGGTGGTCGAGCTCGGCGTGAACGACGCCGATCCGGCCGTGTTCGCCGAGAACCAGCAACGGATCCTGGCCGCCGTCGGGAGCGCGGACCTGGTCGTGTGGGTCACGGCGCACGGTCCCGAGCTCGCCGTGCCCGGCGTGAACCGGGCGATCTTCACGGCGATGGGTGAACTCCCGAACGGCGCGGTCCTCGACTGGGACCGCCTCGTGCCACCCGAGGACCTGGGGAGCGACGACGTCCATCCGGTGGCCGGGCAGGAGGGGCTGCTGGCATCGTTCCTGACGCCCTACCTGGAGTCCTGGATGCTGGCGTCGACGGGGCGCGGCGCCACCCGATGCGAGCGCGACGTCGCCGCCGCGCTCGCGGGGTGAGCCTCAGTCGTCGTTCACGATCGTGCCGGTTCCGGCGGCACCGGTCGGCACCACGTCGATGTGCCCCGTGAGCTTCACGTTGAACTTCTCGGTCGGCTCGGAGGTCGTGTCCCCGTAGATCTCGATGTTGACGACACCCGTCAGCTGGCCGGGGTTGATCTTCAGCGACTTGTCGGCGTAGGCGAAGTCCTCGCAGGGGCAGGCCCGGCCGGGGACGGTCGTGAACCCCGAGGTGTTGTACTCGATCCGGACCGGATCCTGGTTCGCGCCCGACAGCTGGAGCGTGAACGGCATCGGCTTGGAGCCCGAGTTCCCCTCGACCACCGACGCGTTCCCGATCGTGATCGTCGGCGGCTCGAAGTTGTAGGTGACGACGTGGCTTCGGGTCCCGAGGGTGGCGCTGTCGATCCAGGCCTCACCGGTCACCGCCGAGAAGCCGACCTCGGTCACCGTCGAGCTGCCACATGCGGCGACGAACTGCCCGACCGTTCCCGACCCGTCCACGGAGCCGTCGCCGTTGCAATCCCACTGCCACCGCGCTCGCATCGCGTGGATCGTCTTCCACTTCGCGGCTCCTCCGGCCGCCGTTCCGAGGCTCGCACCGTTCGAGGCGCGGAACCAGAAGCGGACGAAGCCCGAGCCCCAGAGGCGGTAGGTGGCGATCGAGCTCGTGAGGCTCTGGCCGGCGAGCGGGTGCGCGATCTGGTCCTGACTGCCGGACTTGAGGTGGACGCTGCCTTCACCGAGCGCGGTGGTGCCCGGCCCCGTGTCCCAACGCCCGGCCTTCGCGACCCCGTTACTGGTGGGGACCCAACCGGCCAGGTGCCCCGGCCGGACGATGACCTTGGAAGCGGCGGCCGACGCTCCGAAGGGCGGTGCCACGGCGAAGAGCACGACGGAGGTTGCCAGCAGACACAGCAGACGCTTCATGAACGACGACCCTTTCGTTGCCCGGGGGGAGGACGACTTCACGATGACGAGGGGATGAACGCGGAGAGACTAGACCGTTTCGCCCGCGCGCGACCATCCGGCGACGGTCGCATCTGCACCCCCGACGAAGGTCCCGGTGCTCCCCGCGGCACGCTCAGGATGCGAGCCGTCCATCTTCCATGGCCCGCAACAGCTCGCGATGGTCCACCTCGTTCCGGTCCGCGTAGGCGATGGCGAAATCCGCGATCGCGCGATCGAAGACGTCCCGGGTTCCGAGATACGCGGCGATCGCGACCCGGTCCCCCGAGCGCGCGTGTGCCCGCGCCAGGGTCCAGCCGCACATCCGCGCGTACAGCAGCATGCCTGCCGGCGTCATGTTGGCCACCTCGGCGGACCCCTTCCAATCGCGGAGCTGCCGGACGTAGCTGTCGCGCCGGTCGGATCCGTACTCCTGCCGCTCCCAGCCGAGGAACAGGTCGCTCGTCGCCTGCATCAGCCGCTGGCCGGCGACGACCCGATGCCCGTGGTTGCGGAACGTGCTCTTCGGGAGGAACCCCTCCAGCACCGAGGCCTGCGCCTCCTTGACCTGCAGGAACAACGGCGAGCCGGAGTCGAGGTCCAGCAGCAGGGCGATCCAACACCGGGTGCCGACGCTGCCGACGCCGACGACCTTGTGCGCGACGTCGACGAGGCGATAGCGCGACAAGAGGTGTCGCCGGTCCCATTGCAGGGTCTGCCGGTAGGCGAACACCATCGACTCGAGCGAGGTGTGGATCTCCTCCTGTTGTGCGTCCACCAGCTCGCGGAGCGGCACCACGATCGGCGGGTCGTGGACGATCCGCGGCTGCCCGTCGACCACCTCCGTCAGCCGGGCGAACGCCTGCATCGAGTCGTGCGCGCGCGCCGTCGAGATCGCCTTCCAGACCGCGGGCGTCCGCACGCGGTCGAGCGCCCGGAGGAACTCGGGGATCAGACGGTCGACGTCCAGGTGCGCGTACCACACGTCCAGGCTCGAGAGCTGCGTGAACCCCGCCATCGCGTCCCGGTAGGAGCGGACCGCGCCGAGGACCGCGCCCCGCCGCTGCTTCGCCGAGAAGCCGCGCTCGCGGGCCGCGATCTCCAGGCTCGCAGCCAGGCGCTTCACGTCCCATTCGAACGGCCCGGGCAGCGTCTCGTCGAAGTCGTTCACGTCGAAGTACAGGTGCCGCTCCGGCGAGCCGAACATCCCGAAGTTCGACAGGTGCGCGTCGCCGCAGAGCTGCACCGTCAGGCCGGTCGTCGGGGTCCGGGCGAGGTCCCAGGCCATCGGCAGGGCCGCGCCGCGGAAGTAGGTGAACGGGGTGATCGACATCCGCTGGTGGCGCAGGGGCACCAGCATCGGCTCGCGCTCGGTCGCCTGGCGCTGCAGCAGCGCGATCGGATCCCGGTCGGCGGCCGGGGAGAACTCGGCGTGCGCCGAGCGAGGGACGGCGCGCCGGACATCCCCCCTCGCCTCGCTCATGGCACCGGACCTTACGCCTCGCCCGGAGGGACGGTCAGGCTGTCGCGGGGAGCCTGGTCGACCGGTCGGCCCACGCCACCAGCGGCGGGTTCGCGGTGATCGAGAAGAGCGCGACGGCCACGATCACGTGGAACGCCTCGTCGGTGAGCAGGCCGAGGCTCCGGCCGGCCGTCGCCACGATGAACGAGAACTCCCCGATCTGGGCGAGCCCCGCCGCGACGATCCGACCGACCGCCCTCGGCCGACCGAGCGCCCGCACGATCCCGAGCGCCGCGAGCGACTTCCCGACCACCACGATCGCCAGCACCACGAGGATCTCGACCGGATGCGTCGTCAGCACCTTCGGATCGAGCAGCATCCCGACCGAGACGAAGAACAGGACGGTGAACACGTCCGTCAGCGACGTGATGTCGGCGGTGGCCCGCTCGCTCACCGAGGACCCGCTCAGCACGGCGCCGGCGAGGAAGGCTCCGAGCGCCAGGGAGACGTCGAAGACGACGGCCGAGGTCCAGGCGATCCCGACCGCGGTCGCGAGCACGGCCAGCGTGAACAGCTCGCGCGAGCCGTCGTCGTGCACGCGCGCGAGGAGCCACGGGAGGAACCGCGAGCCGACCACCACCATCAGCGCGATCAGGACGGAGACCTTGCCGATCGCGGTCGCGACGTCTCCGATGATCCGCAGCGGCGTCGCGCCGGCGGCCGAGCTGAGCACCGGAAGCAGGAGCAGCGCGACCACCGTGAACAGGTCCTCCACGATCAGCCAGCCGATCGCGACGCGGCCGGGCTCGGTGTCGACGAGCTCCCGGCGCCGCAGCGCGCGCACGAGCACCACCGTGCTCGCCACCGAGATCGCGAGCCCCAGCACGATCGCGGAGCGCACGCTCCAGCCGAACGCCACGCCGGCCACCGTCCCGAGCGCGACCGCCACCGCGATCTGGCCCAGCGCGCCCGGCACCGCCACGGCGCGCACGCGCGCGAGGTCGGCGAAGCTGAAATGGAGCCCTACGCCGAACATCAGCAACGCGACGCCGATCTCCGCGAGCTCGGTGGCGGCGTGCTGATCGGCGACCAGCCCCGGTGTGAACGGGCCGACGACGACGCCGGCCAGGAGGTAGCCCACGATCGAGGGGACGCCGATCAGGCGCGCGAGGTAGCCCGCGACGAACGCGGCGATCAGGGCGACCGCGATCGTCGAGATCAGATCGGTTGCAGGGGTTGCCATCCGGTCCTCCGGCGATGAGACGACGTCGAGCGACCGTGCCCATCGATGCTACCGAACGCCGTGTCGGTGCTGACCTACGCCGACGCGGGTGCGATCGAGCAGATGTCGGCTTCGTTGCCCTCGGCGTCCGCGAGGGTCCACCAGGACGGCGCGTGCTCGTCGGTGACGAGCCGGCCGCCGGCCCCGATCGCGGCGGCGACGCGCGCCTCCGCTTCATCGTGCGCGACCCAGACGTCGAGATGGATCCGGTTGCGCTGCGGCCTCGGCTCGTCCATCTGCTGGAACCAGAGCATCGGCCCTCGGGCGCGCGGGTCGATCAGATCCTCACCCTCGTCGTCACGCTCGTCGTAGCCCAGGACCGCGGCCCAGAACGGCATCACGTCGGGACGGACCAGCGCATCGATCGTGACCTGCACGTGCTGCAGCGCCGCGGGGTCCGCTGGGAAGTCCAGCTCCGCTGCGACCGCGGAGACCCGGCGTGCCAACTCTACGTCACCTTGCGTCATGCCGTAGTGCCCATCGGCAAGGGAGACGATCCTGACCGTGACCCCGTCGTGTCGCAGATCGATGTCGGGACGGCGCGGACCGACGTCGTCGAGTCCCACGAGCGCCTCGATCAGCCGGGCACCGGCCTGGAGCGATCCGGTTCGGTAGAACGCGCAGGCGCCGTCCCCGAGGACGCGCCAGTGCTCGAGCCCTTCCATCGCCTGGAACACCCTGGCCCGGACCGGATCGCTCACGCGCCGACCGTAGCAAGTCTCGGCCGGGCGATCAGAGACCGAGGACGGCTCGCGGCACGGCCGACCGGTCGGCCGCGGCCTCCTCTCCCGACACGCCGGGCACGTGGAGCACGAAGAGCCGGAGGTCGTCGCTCCCGTCCAGGATGGTGTGCGGCTCCCCCGGCTCGACGAACAGGACGTCGCCCGCGCGGAGGTCGACCGTCTGCCGCTCCACGCGCATCGACACGGCCCCCCGCGCGACGAGGAAGATCTCGGTGACGCGGGCGTGCACGTGCGGATCGTCGATCGCTCGCGTCGCGAAGCCGACCGACACCGGGAGGGACGACTCCCACGGTCCCGCGAGCCACCCCTTCGCGAGGTCGGGGTCGATCGACTCGATCCGCATATCGGGAGTCGCTACGCCTCGATCGGCGTCGGGCTCCCGGTGCTCTCGAGCACCTGCTCGACCACCTGGCGGACGATCGCGGTCGCGACGGATGCGGCCAGCCCGGCCAGCATGACGCCTCCGACCCCCGAGACCCGCCTGCGGACCTGCCGGGCCACCAGGACGCCCACGACCGCGCCGACACCCGCAGCCACGGCTCTCCGAACATCTGGGTTCACGGGCCACCTCCTGCGGACATGTTCCCGGACGGTCCGCGCCGTCACGCGCGTGGGGCGGGCAGGACTCGAACCTGCGACCGGAGGATTATGAGTCCCCTGCTCTGACCGACTGAGCTACCGCCCCGCACCGGCATCGTCGCACGCACGGTTGCCTCGCGTCCGGACCCCGCGTCCGTCAGGATGGGCGGCCGTGGAACCATCCCGGAGGAACATCGTCATGACGATCGCGGTCGTCGTGCTGCTCACGGGCGCGGTGGTCGGGCTGGGCGTCCGCCGAGGCAACGGACCGGCGCCGCAGCCGGCGACGATGCAGCTGGCCGACGGGTGGTCGATCGCCTCCACCGCGGACGCAACCGCGAGCGGCCAGGAGATCTCGACGGCGGGCTTCGGCACGGAGACCTGGGCGGCGGCGCAGGTGCCGAGCACGGTCCTGGCGGCGCTGGTCGCCGACGGCGAGTACCCGAACCTCTACGACGGCACGAACGTCGACCGGGTCCCCACGTCACGGTTCGCGGTGCCATGGTGGTACCGCACCGA
>Ga0187785_10000644_pt1 | contig 12694 bp, 13 predicted proteins | sample 0815_BV2_4_20_MG_FD_132466 | JGI IMG/M metagenome (GOLD analysis project Ga0187785, IMG submission 132466) | Tropical peat soil microbial communities from peatlands in Department of Meta, Colombia - 0815_BV2_4_20_MG | ecosystem: Environmental > Terrestrial > Soil > Wetlands > Peat | place...
CCGCCGGAGGCCCAGTTGAACGCGGTGTATTGATAAGGATGCAGCCGCACCATGTCGCTCACCGGCAATGCCAGCGTGCCGATGAAGGCGGCGAAAAGCGCGCCAACTGCGGCGTTGTTAAATTCCCGTGCGCGTTCGAAAAGCCAGGCACCGGCGAGGCCGCCAAGCACGGCAAAAGACGGCACCACAAACACGAAGTGACGCAGGCCGTTGTAGAAGGCCGGGTGCGCGACGATTGCGACCAGGATCGGCAGAATGGCGGCGAGTGCCACCAGAACATAAATGGCGCGCCGGTTGATCGGCAGGTCGCGCCTTGTGGCGGCGACAAAGGCGCCGACCAGGCCGGCCAATCCGAGCGCCAGCATGATCTCCGGCAGCTTGAGCGCGAACAGGCGCGGCAGATAGTCCGCCGGCATGGCGGTCACCGCGTAGAGCTTTCCGGCATACATTTCCCGCCAGGGTTTTTCGAAGAATTTGTCGAAGTATTCCGCCGCGCGGATCGGGTTGAGCGGCGCGAGTATCGACCAGGGCCACAACAGCCCCATGATCAGGTAACCAAGCGCCAGCGCCGGGACGAGCCGCCAGAGGAACTCCCCCGCGCGCTCCGCGCTCTTGCGCCAGCCGGCGGTCCGCGCTTCGCCGATCAAGATGATGAATAACGCCGCCAATGCGTATGGCGCGACGATCCCCGCAAGGATGCGCGAGCCGAAGACGAGCCCGAGACCTACTCCGACAAGAGCGAGCGTGCGGGCATTCGGCCGTGGATATTCTTCATACGCACGCACCATTCCGAGCAGCAGCACCGTCATCGCGGCAGCGAACGGCGCGTCCTTCGCGTTGATGAACATGTGCCCGTAATAGAGTGGGCATGTCGTGAGCAGCACGAGCGCGACGAGCCCCGCCACCGGCCCGCCCAGCCGCCGGGCGATGCGCCATGTGGCGATCAGCCCGACCATGCCGACGGCGGCGCCGACAAGCCGCCGCGTCTCGAACAAGCCGAACGGCAGCACCTTGGCGGCAAGCGCCGCCAGCATGTCGAAGCCGCCGCCGTATTTGTAGAGGTTGACGAAGGAGAGCGCGCGCTGGTCGGCAAAGCCGGAGCCGTAAAGCTTGAGCAGCAGGTCGCCGTATTGCGAATGGGTGTAGTCGTCCCAGCCGAGGCCGAAATCGCGGAACGTCATCACCGCGATCACGGCCACGACGACGAGCACGCCAACGGCAAGCCGGTCGGCGGTAAAAACCGCGGACCGGGTGCCGGAGAGGCGAGCCGTCAGGGTTGAGGTGGTGGCGATCTATTTGCTCGCGGCAACGAGCATTTCTTCCACGTGATCCCAATTGACCAGGTGGTCGAGAAATGCCTTGAGATAATCCGGCCGCCGGTTGCGGTAGTCGATGTAATAGGAGTGCTCCCACACGTCGCAGCCGAGGATCGGCGAGGCGCCGTGCACCAGCGGGCTTTCCCCGTTCGGCGTCTTGCTGACGATCAATTTGCCGTCCTTGACGGCAAGCCAGGCCCAGCCTGAGCCGAATTGGGTCACGCCGGCCTGCGTGAAATCTTCCTTCATTTTTGCGACGCCACCCAGATCGCTGTCGATCTTGGCCTTGAGTTTGCCGGGAATCTTGTCGCCACCGCCATTCGGCTTCATCCATTGCCAAAAGTGCGTGTGGTTGTAATGCTGACCGGCATTGTTGAAGAGCCCGGCGTTCTTGCCGAACGATCCCTTCACGATCTCCTCGAGCGATTTGTTTTCCAGTCCGCTGCCTTCCAGAAGCTTGTTGCCGTTGTCGACATAGGCCTTGTGGTGCTTGTCGTGGTGATATTCGAGCGTCTCGCGCGACATATACGGCGCGAGCGCGTCATGCGCATAAGGCAGGTCCGGCAGCTTGAACGACATTATATCCTCCTCGATTCACAGACGATGAACGCAGAAAATCCTGCGTTTGGAGGAAACCCGGCCCCGATCGTACGAGTTCCTCATCATCATGTTAATTAGGCGGTAGCGGCGGCGGGGGCAACGGCTGAAACCGGTGGCACGCGTCGCAAGTTTTCCAGTTGTCCGGGGTTGGTTGACTTTAGGTGTTGCCGTTCGCGTTCAAAACGGTGAGAATTTACCATTGCCAGAAGAATTTAGCCGGTCAAGCGGCGAAAGCGACTGGTTCAGGAGAGGACAAAAGGCGTATGCCGACAATATTGTTTGGCATTGGTGCGTTTGCCCTGTTTGCCGGGCTGGTGATGGTCGGATTCGGCATACCGATCAACGAATTCAGCTTCGGAAACACCCTGATTAGCGCCGGCACGACTGCCGCCGTGGGCGGTCTGATCATTATTGGGCTTGGCATCGTCGCCGGTCAGGTCCGCCGGGTCGCCGAGGCGCTGACGATGCAGCCGCCAGCGCGCGCCGGACAGCCGGTAGAGCCGTTTGAAAATGCCGCTCCCGCGCGTTCGCTGCCGCCTCAAGTGCAGCCGGGCAAATCGAGATCCGATGCGAGATTGGACACCAGGACCGATCCTCACATCAGTGCCCCGGGCGCTCCGATCGACGACCGGCCGCTCGAATCCCTTGCGCCCGCATTGCGCAACCCCGACCAACCATCCGAGACGGTCGAGGACGATATCTCGCTGTCGCCGCATCATCCGGCATCGCCAACGCAGCCCGCTGCCGACAAAAGCCGCGACACCAATTGGCGAACGCCCGTTCCGCCTCTGCCTCCCGCCGGGTCGGCGCCGGTGCGGCCTATTCAGAACCCGAATTTCGACGCCATGTGGCCGGCCGAGACGAGGAGCCCGAAGACGTCCGCCGCTGGCGAGCCTTTTGCCAACGTGCGGCCGGCTGCGCCGGCACGTGATGCGACCGCAACGCCCAAACGCAGCGAGCCGGACAAGCAGCGGACGGCGGCGATCCTGAAGTCCGGCATCGTCGACGGGATGGCCTACACACTTTATGTCGACGGATCGATCGAGGCGGAACTGCCGCAAGGAACGTTGCGTTTTGCTTCGATCAATGAGCTGCGCAGCCACCTTGCGAAGAACTCGTAAGGCTGCGAATACCAACAAAACCCGTTGTTCGACCGGTATTATTTAGCTTTTATTGTCGTGATCTATGGTCTTGGTCGCGTTTGACCAATATTTGTCGCCTTTGACAGCGATCTTTTTCTTGCGGCTTCTGAATTCAGATAGTAGTTTTAAATATTGAGCGCCTGGATACTCAATGCATTTGAATTAATTCAGATTGAGTTCATTCGCCGCGGCAGTCGCGTCAAAGGGCAGGGCAAGCCGTCAAAGAGCAGGGCAAGCAATGAGTGACACCACAGCCAATGGGAATTTCATTGAACTGACCGCGGAGATCGTGTCCGCCTATGTGAGCAACAACACCGTGCCTGCCGGTGAAATACCCGGCCTGATCAACCAGGTCCACGCTGCGTTGAGCCGGGTGTCTGGCAAATCTCCCGACGGCCCCGCCGAGCCACTCAAGCCGGCCGTAGCGGTGAAGAAATCGATTACGGCGGAGTTCATCGTCTGTCTGGAGGACGGAAAGAAGTTCAAGTCGCTCAAGCGGCATCTGCGGACGCAGTACAACATGACGCCCGAGCAATACCGCGAGAAGTGGGGCCTCAATGCGGATTACCCGATGGTGGCGCCGAACTACGCGGCCGCGCGTTCGCAGCTCGCAAAGCAAATGGGTTTGGGCCAGCAGCGCCGGCGCCGGGCCGCAAAATAATTCGCGTGGCGCTGCGATCGCGGCGATGCGGATGAATTCCTGAAAGTTGTGGACATCTGCCGCCGCACTTTTGGCGGGACTTTCCTTTTTGTCTCCTCTATAGGTAAATAATCCTAGAACAGGAGATTGCCCATGACCTTTGTCGCACCGCAGCCATCGAGCGCCCGTCGCCGCCGGCCCAAGAAACGCGGCATGCGACGCGGCAAGCGAAAATCAAACCGCCTGCCGCAACCTCCGCAGCCGCTCGTCGACCGCTTCCGCGCACAGCATCTTTCTTTGGCGCCCCGGCAGATCATCACGGAGCTCGGCCGCACCAGCGTCACGGTCGACGAAACGGAAAGTCCGTTGATGTGGCTCGCGCGCCGACGCGGACGCGATGGGCGCGCCTTGATCGAGGCGCATCAGCTGCAGGCCGGCGAAAGACTGCGTGCCGATTTCACGCGCGCGCATCTGATGCCGCGCACGACATCCAACTGGTCGGAACCAATGGCGTGCGGCCGCCAAGGCAAAAGCGAAGCCGCTTTCACCGACACGATGATTGCCGCGCGGCAACGCGTGCATCATGCGCTTGACGCCGTTGGTCCGGAATTCGCGGGCCTGCTGCTCGACATCTGCTGCTTCCTCAAGGGCCTTGCGGATATCGAGCGCGAGCGCGCATGGCCGGCACGTTCCGGCAAGGTCGTGCTGCAGCTCGCGCTCGATCGCCTGGCCCGCCACTACGGCTATGCCGCGCAGGCGCGCGGCCCCGCACGCGCGCGCGTGAAGACCTGGCTCGCAGACGATGCCGCGTTCAGCGTGGACGGTGTCTGACTATGCGACGGTGACCAGCGCCGCCTTGGCCTCGGCGCGCATCCGCTCCACCATCGAGCGAAGTCCGTTCGAGCGTTGCGGCGTGAGATTCTCCCGCAGGCCGATACGGTCAAACAGCGCAATCGCGTCGGTTGCCAGAATATCGCGCGCGCGCTTGCCGGAATAGAGCGCGAATAGGATCGCGATCAGCCCGCGGACGATGTAGGCGTCGCTGTCGCCCTCGAATTTCAGGATTGGCCCGCCAGAGACGCTCGGTTTCACATGCGTGAGAAGCCAGACTTGGCTGGCGCAACCCTGGACCTTGTTGGCGTCGATATGGGCGCTCTCGGCCAAAGGCGGCAAGGTGCGGCCGAGCTCGATGACATAGCGATAGCGGTCGTCCCACTCATCGAGGAGCGCGAAGTTCTCAACGATCTGGTCAATCGTCGTCATGACACATCTTATATAGGCCCGCCGGGCGCGCGCCACAAACGGCCGTTTTCCAGGCACTCCTGCGAGATGCCCCCTTTATCCGGCCCCCGATGCGGCGCACGCCGATCTAATCCGGTCATCCCCGTTTCACTCCTCCGGTCATCCCCGCTTTCACGGAGGATGACCGGAGGAATTGTTGCAGACATTGCCTCCACACCGGCTCGTTCCCGCGCAAGCGGGAATCCAGGGCCGGAAAGTTGGCGGTTGTAAGTCGCTCTCTATGCCCGCTTCCACGGGCATGAGCGGTTGTGAGGTAAACTACGCCGCCGGCCTTCCGTCGCGAGCGTCCCGGCGTGGCGGCAGCGGCACCGGCGCGCGCCAGGCGGGCGCCATGTCGCTCGACGTCAAGGTGCCTTCCGTTGCGGGCTTGCCGGGCTTTTCGCCCGGGGCCGGCTTCTCGCGCAGCTTGCTGATGAACTCGTAGATCGTGCGCGCACCGGCCTCGGCCTTGTGGCCCAGCGCAACCGCGACCTTGCCGCCGGTGACGCAGGCATCCGGTTGCCGGTCGCAGAAACCGCGCGCGTCGGAAACGGCGGCGCTTGCCAGCGTGACGGCTTCCTTGGCCTCGATCTGGACATCCGGTGACGTCGATTTGGTGCCGCTTGGCAGCAGCACGCATACAACGCCCAGCCAAAACGCCATCCGCAAAAGAAAGAACATGACCCTACCCGTAAGTCCCCGGCGGGCTAATTCGCCGCCTTTGAACTAAACCCTAGCAGACAGGGTTGAAGCTGTTCTTCGAAATGCCCGGAGGTTTTTGGATAAAGTAAAATTGAGTTTGATGAAAATTTTAATCAAGCCTCGGCCCATTCCGCCGGTCATCCCCGCGAAAGCGGGGATCCAGCACTTTCTTCGTAAGAACTGGATTCCCGCTTGCGCGGGAATGAGCGGATGGAGAGTGCTGCGCCCGGGACACACCCTCCACATGGTTACCGCATCGGTAATAAACTGCGGCGGTCGCGGCGGCGCGCGCGGATGGCAACCGAAATTTCACCATGCCCCGCGAATGCCGCCCAAATCCTGTCTGGGCTGACGCGGACCACATCCTATTGAGCCTTGCGGGCCGTCAACCTTAGCGTTCGCTTAAGCCGCGCTGCCTAAATTCGAGCGTGAACAAGGGGCGCGTCTTTCCCGGCAAGACGTGTACAGGGACCGTGAGCTTTCTCACGCCAGTATGGAGTTATGTCGATGCGCTGGTGCACCCCGCGGCGCAGCGGGATGCGCTGACGGCCGCCCGCCATCGCGCCTTCATCGCACCGCGCCTGCTCGGCAGCCTGGCCGCGCTCGCGAGCCTGCCGGTCTACATTGCCATTCGCGGTGTGCCGAGCCCGCTTGAGGTCGGCATATTCTCGTGGCTCGCCGTTCCGATCGTGATTGTCTATTACCTGTCGCGCACCGGCCGCTATGACGGCGCGCACGCGCTCTCCTCGCTGTCGTTGACCGTGCTCGCAACGCTGGTCGCGTTCTGCACCGGCGGCATCACATCGTTCGCGGCGATCTGGCTGGTGGTCGTTCCGCTGGAAGCGGCGCTGTCGGCCTCGCGCCGCGTCATCACGATGGCCGCGCTGTTCGCCCTTGCCGCCGCGGGGCTTTTGCTGCTGCTCGGCGCCGGCGGCTGGCTGCCCCGGCCGCTGACCACGCCGGATCAACAGAGCGCGCTCGCCGCGCTCGGCATCATCTCCGCCACACTCTATGCCGCAAGTCTTGCGCTCGGCGCCGGGGTTCTCGTCCAGACCACATATTCCCTTCTGCGCACCGAGGAAGATCGCCACCGGCTGCTGTCGCGCGCGATGACCGATGTCGTTGTCTGCCACGGTCGTCATGGCGCGGTGCTCTCCATTTCGCCGGCAGCCGAGTCCATGATCGGCGTGCGGGCAAACGAGTTGATGGGCCATGGCCTGTTCGACCGTGTGCACGTCGTTGACCGGCCCGCGTACCTTGCGGCCATCGCCGATGCGGCGAGCCTTGCTGAGGAGCGCCTGCTTGAACTCCGCGTCCGGCGCGCCAACGGGCAATTTATGTGGGTCGAGATGCGCTGCCGGCCGCGCGACTTTGGCGCCGGCGAGCGTGAAGTCGTTGCCGTGCTCCGCGACATCAGCGACCGCAAGATGCAGGATCGCGCGCTCGAGCTTGCGCGCGCGGAATCCGAACGCGCCGGCACGGCCAAAAGCACCTTCATCGCTACCATGAGCCATGAGCTGCGCACACCGCTCAACGCCATCATCGGCTTCTCCGACATGCTGACGAATGAATCGCTTGAGCTCGATGCCGCGCGCCGGTCCGACTATGCCCGGCTGATCAATGAATCCGGCCACCACCTGTTGTCGGTCGTGAACGGCATTCTCGACGTCTCCAAGATGGAGACCGGCAATTTCCGCATCGCGCCGGAACCATTTGCCCCGGCGCCGGTCATCGCCGGCTGCGCCGATCTGCTGGCGCTGAAGGCAAGGGAGTCCGGCGTCGACCTCACGTTGCGCCTGGCCCCCGATCTCCCGGAGGTGGCGGCCGACCGCCGCGCCTTCAACCAGATCCTCCTCAACCTCATCGCCAACGCCATCAAGTTCACGCCGCGCGACGGCCGCGTCACGGTCAGCGCGCTGCGCGAAGGGCCGCAGCTTGCGGTCACGGTCGAGGACACCGGCATCGGCATCGGCGAAGCGGATATGCCGCGGCTGGGCGAGGCTTTTTTCCAGGTCCGCGGTTCCTACGATCGCAGCCACGACGGCACCGGCCTTGGCCTGTCGATCGTCAAGGGCCTGGTGCATCTGCACGGCGGCGAGGTCGATATCAAAAGCCGTCTCGGCGAGGGAACCCGCGTGACCGTGAAACTGCCGCTGGAGATCACCAACGATCCAGTCAAGCTCGTCACCGAACGCAATCGGGCTCCTGCCATGGCTGCCAACGACAGGGTGAAAAAACGTGCCTAGACGATCCTCGCGCAGAGACAGTATCGCCCTCGAAGGCGTCGGCCGGCTGGCGGAGTCGATCACCGATCATCCGCGCGAATTCGTCGCGCTGGTGGTGATGACAACCGCGATCTTTGCAATCGTCGTCAATGCGCTGTTTTTGCAGAAGGGTCCGCACCCGGCGCCGATCTTCGCGGCGCGTCCGCTGCTGCCCCAGGAAGCAAAGCTTGCGCCGCGACTCGCCGGCGCGCAGCCGGCGCCCGAGACGAACAATGCCGGCCGCATCCAGCTCATTTCGAATATCCAGCGCGAGCTCGCCCGCAAGGGTTTCTACGACGGGCCCGCCGACGGCATCTGGGGCGCCAGGACAGATACGGCGGTGCGCGATTTTCTCCAGGCCGCCGGATTGAAAACCAATGCCGAGGCGAGCGATGGCCTGTTGCGCGCCATCACCGCGTCGAACGCGAAACCGGCGAGCACCACCGGGCTTGCGCCTGCATCCGATCCGATTGCCAAGTTGATTGCGCCGACGCCGTCCAAGCGCGTGACGGCAGTGCAGCGCGCGCTTGCCGACTTCGGCTATGGGCAGATCAAGCCGACCGGCGTCGTCGATGCGGAGACCAAGGCCGCGGTCGAGAAATTCGAGCGTGACCGGCGGCTGCCGATCGACGGGCAGATCACCGACCGCTTCGTGCGTGACCTTGCCGCCATGACCGGCCGCCCGCTGGAGTAGTCTCCGAAGCGTCATCCTCCGCGCTTCCACCACCGGTCATCCCCGCTCACTATTCCGTCGTCCTCCGCGAATGCGGAGGACCCAGCTCTTACGAAAGAAGTGCTGGATCCCCGCTTGCGCGGGGATGACCGGAGGAGTTGTTGCGGGCATTGCCCTCCACACCCCGCTCATCCCCGCGCAAGCGGGGATCCAGAGAACAAATGCCCGACAGCAAATTTTATTCTGCGTAACTATGCCGGCGGAGTGATTGGTGCCGCGGCAATCGGCCGTGCTACGCAATGCGCATGCGCTTGAAATCCGGCATATGGGTTGCGGCCTATCTGCGCCGTTGCAACACCGAAGGTGTCTTCGCGGCGGTGCGGAGGCGCGGCGCCGAAGAGGCCGGCGCCATCTTCATCAAGGTCAACCGGCTCGACGGAACGGGCACGCTCTATGGCCCGGCGCCGCAGGCCGTCTTCGAGGAGGCGCGCCCGGCCGAACGCATGTTCTCGGCGATCGTCGGCCGCGAGCCGCCGGCGGCGGAGGCCGAACTCGAGGCGCGTCTGGTGAAGGAAACGCGCTTCGACCCGGACCTCTGGATTGTCGAAATCGAGGACCGCGCCGGCCGGAATTTTCTCGACGGCGCGGTGGCGTGAATTTCATCAGAGCAACTTGATGTGTCCCGGGCGCAGCGCAGCGTGAAACGCTGCGCTGCAGAACCGGGACCGTAAAGATGTCCGGACAAGCATGCATCTGTTACGGCCCCGGATCAGCGTCGCACCACTTCGTGCTGCGCCGCATCCGGGGCACGCGAGATTTTCGCGGCAGCAGTTGGTTTACGACTTCCCCTTCACCGCGGGGCGCACGTCGCGCTCGATGGCCGCGCGTGGCGTGACCGGCCCGGCGCGCACCGCCGCGCGCTCGTCGTTCCAGTAGACCGGCGCGTAAACCGGTTGCCGCGGCAGGGTGGTCCGCCAGATCGCCGCCATGCGGTCGGCGGCGGCCGGATCGAGCTCCTCGAACAGGCGCGAGAGCTCGTAGATCCGCTGCGCCGACTGCCCGATGGCCGGATTGAGGAACAGCAGAATGCGCGCCAGCGCGTCCGCCCTGATGCCGAGCGCCTTGGCCGCAACCACGAGCGGCTCGCCGGAATTGTCGCGCGTGATCCGCTCGGCGAGCGCGCGGCTGACCTTGAGCGCGCGCTCCAGCACGCGGATGAATTCGCCCTGGTCGTGCTTGAGCGCCGCGTTTTCCAGGCGGCGCACCAGTTCGCCGGCAACCGGCCCCTGCCTGCGCGCCGCTGCGTCAGAAGCCACGTCGAGATTGGCCAGGATCAGCCGGCGCTCATGCGGCAACGCAGAAAAGAACAGCTCGATGAGGTCGTTGCGTGCGGGCTCGCCGGCTTCGTTCCATCCCGCGGCGGGAGCGCCGGCAAGCCTGCCGAGGACCGCCGCCGGCGCCGCCGGATAGGCCGAAAGGCTTGCTGCAACCGCGGCGCGCGTCTGCGCGTCGACCGCATCGATCAGCCCCAGCGCCAGCTCGACGAACTGGGTTTCCTCTTCCAGGCTGTGGAGGGGCTTCTGCACGTAGAGATCGGTGACCACGCGCAGCAAGGTCGGGCGGATGTCGACGCCGTCGCGGCACGCCAGATCGACCAGGCTGTCCAGTGAATCGGACGCGGAGTGCTTCACCATTGCAACAAACGCTACGCGAACTGCGGGATGGCCCAGATTAGTGGGCCGGCGTTAGCGGACCGTTAACCTTGCAAGTCCTTTAATTGGCGGAAAGGAGCTCCGTGCCGGTGGCCTCCAAGAGGCATCAAGAGGCATGCACCCGGGCGGAAGGGGGAATGCATGGGCGAGATTATTCGATTTCCCGACGAGGTGAGCCCGCGCGGCAGATATGTCGACGCCAATACCGAGCCGGCGACCGTCATCATACTACCGGTGATCCGCATCGAGCGTCCGAATGGATCGAACGGTTTTGAACCTGACTCCGGCAACCCGACAGGACGCCGCCGCCGCCGTCGCGCCGTGCGCTGAACCAACCACCAAGCGAATTCGATGAAACGTCCGCCGCCGTCGCTGCTGGGATTCCGGATTCGGCGGCAGGCGCTTTTGTTCGCGGCCATCGCTCTCCTGAGCGGTTGCGCCAACAGCAATTTCGGCGAAGTCAACGATGTGCTGGTGACGAACGGCATCCACGACTGGATCGGACGTCCGGCAAAAGCCATCCCGTCGAAGTTCGAATATACCGATGACGAGCGCGCGCTGCGCGACAATGCCTTTCCGCTGATCGAGCCGCCCTACGACCGGCAGACCTGGTACCAGGTTGCCGGCGAGTACGGACTGATGCGGTACAATCTGTCGGACTACGTCAAATATTACGAGCGCCTGCAGGCCGAGTGCCGCAACTCGACGGCGGCGCTCTATGCGCGGCTCATCGACGACACCCGCAACGACACGACGCGCCTGGCGCAATTCTTCGAGACCGCGGGGCGCGTGGTCGATATCGACCAGAAGCGGCTCAAGAGCCTTGCCTATGTTTCCACGCTCGGCAAAGGCGAAGAGGTCAATGCCGTGCGCCGCGTGCACGAAAACGAGCACGTCATCGCCATCGTGCGCATCAGCCTGGCCAACCGGGTGGCGTCCTATCGCTTCGCGCTGGAGCGCCTGGTGATCACCACGCCGATGTCGCAGGCCGTCGAGGTCGAGCGGCTGATCAACCAGCTGCAGGGCGTGATCAACCGCTACAACACGCTGCCGCCGACCTGGAAACGCGAGCCGAGCCTCGCCTCGTCGAATTAGGCAGTATTCCCAACTGTCGTCCTCCGCGAAAGCGGAGGACCCAGCTCTCGCAACGAACGTATTGCAACGAAAGCGCTGGATCCCCGCTTTCGCGGGGATGACCGGAGGAATGGACGGGGAAATCTACCGCCTTGGCCGGGGGGCAGGCGTGGGTGGCGGTTCGGGCTGCGCGGTGCCGCAGCGCGAGCCGTTGATCGCGGCCTGCGCCGCCCGCATCAGGCCCGGCTCCGGCGCCAGCGCGCGGATCGCGATCAGCCCGGTGGTCGTCGGCGATTCCACGATCAACCGGTCGGCGGCGGTGATTTCCTCGTCTTCCGGCACCTGGTCGTGCTGCGCCGTCGTCATCAGGTCGAGCTCGATCACGCGCCGGCCCGCCGCGTGGTCGTTGATGGCGTAATAGGCGACGTCATTGCGCGTGTAGAAGGAGACGGACGTATAGGCCGGGCTCACCGGCACGCTCAGCTTCAAGGGCCCTTGCGAAAGATCATAGCGGCAGATCGCGCTGGCGAAGGCCGGATCCATGAACGGCATCAGCGCCTTTTCCGGGGTGGGCGCGGGCAGGGCGACGACGGTGTTCGCCGGCGCAACCGGCGTGAGCCTCGCATAGGCATCCTGCGTCGCGGTGCGCGGCAGCAGGATGACGGTGGCAAGATGCACGATGCCGCCGAGCAGCGCGCCGCCGAGGATCAGGAGCAGCCAGCGGATCATGGGCAGGCCCTGGTGGTGACATCCGGCATCGGCACCTCGCGGCCGGCTTTGGTCGAGACGCCGACCGCGGTGTCGTAGAGGCGCAGCACGAGCTCGTAGCGTTCGGTGCCGCCGGTCGGCAGCCAGTTGCCGGCATTGGCGCGCGGCGACACCACGATCTCGAAACTGCCGTCGGAGCGCCGCACGATCTCCTGGCTGGTGAAGCCATAGCGATTGGTCGAGTTGGCCACCAGCGCGCCCTCGGGATTGTACAAGGTCAGCGTCCAGAAACGCGCCACCGGCGTGACGCCGGAGACGACCACCTCGCAGCGCCCGTCGAGATGCCGGCCCTCGTCGTCGGATTTCAGCGTGAACGAGACGCCGTCGCCCATCGCCGTCGGCAGGCGGCCGCTGCGCGCGATCGATGCGCGCGCGTAAGGGTCGGCCTCGGTGGTCCCGCTTTTCGGCCAGGCGGTCCAGCTCTCGATCGACAGCCCGCCGAAGGCGGTGCCGCGCGTGAGCGACAGATAGGTCAGGCCGAGCCCGACCACGGCGGCGACGGCAAGACCAAAGAGCGTTCCG
>Ga0187785_10000645_pt1 | contig 12691 bp, 13 predicted proteins | sample 0815_BV2_4_20_MG_FD_132466 | JGI IMG/M metagenome (GOLD analysis project Ga0187785, IMG submission 132466) | Tropical peat soil microbial communities from peatlands in Department of Meta, Colombia - 0815_BV2_4_20_MG | ecosystem: Environmental > Terrestrial > Soil > Wetlands > Peat | place...
CCGCCCGTGTCGTTGACCAGCAGGAGACGCGCGCGCCCGCGGTCGATGCCGACGACCGAGACCGACGCCGCGTCGACGACGATCCTCTGGAACTCGTCCAGCGGCGCGCCGGCGAAGTGCGCCAGGACGATCCGGACGATGTCGCCGTGCGTCGCGACCGCGACGCGTCCGCGTCGGTGCGCGCGCGCGATCCGCTCGATCGTGGCCACGGCGCGCCGCTGCGCGTCGACGAACGCCTCGCCGTCCGGGAACCGGAAGGCCGAGGGTTCCTCCTGCACCGTCCTCCACAGCTTCGTGCGCCGCAGCTGCGTCAGCGTGCGCCCGGTCCACGAGCCGGCGTCCATCTCGATCAGGCCGGGCGCCGGGCGGATCGGCAGTCCCTGAGTGCCGGCGAGCGGCTCGACGGTCTGGGTGCAACGCTCGAGCGGGCTCGAGTACAGCGCCGTGAGCTTCACGGGCGCGAACCGCTCGGCGAGGCGCGCGGCCTGCGCGCGGCCGCGATCGTCGAGGTCGATGCCCGGGCGCTGGCCGTACAGGACCTTGCCGGTCTGCGCGGTCAGGCCGTGACGGACCAGGAAGAGGGTGGCCATCAGGTCGGGGAGTCTACGGGGCGCCGGGAGCCGGGACCGCGCCCGCCACCGGGATCCGGACCTCGAACGTGGAACCGTTCGCGAGCTCGCTTTGGACCGACACGTCGCCACCGTGGTTCTCGGCTACGTGCTTCACGATCGCCAGGCCCAGGCCGGTGCCGCCCGTCTCGCGCGAGCGCGCACGGTCGACGCGGTAGAAGCGTTCGAACACGCGAGGCAGATCGCGCCGGGGGATCCCGACCCCCGTGTCGGTCACGCGCACGATCACGTCGTCGCCGCCCGTGGTCACCGTGACGTCGACCGTGCCGCCGGCCGGCGTGTACCGCACGGCGTTGTCGATCAGGTTCCGCACGAGCAGCGCGATGTCGCGCGCCGAGCCGTGGATCGAGGGCACGCCGTCGGCGTGCAGCGTGATCTTCACGTTCGCCTCTGCGGCCTGGTCCTCGAGCCGCTCGACCTCATCGGCCGCGATCGCGTCGAGGTGGACGCGCTCGTCGAGTTCGCTGCCCGTCTCCAGACGCGAGAGGTCGAGCAGGTCCGAGACGATCCGCGAAAGGCGCAACGCCTCTCGCTCCAGCTGTTCGGTGAACCGCTGCGCGGCCGGCGGGTCGTCGATCGCGCCGTCGCGCAGCGTCTCCGCCGCCGCACGGATCGAGGCGACCGGCGTCTTGAGCTCGTGGGAGGCGTTGGCCACGAAGTCCCGCCGGATCGCGTCCAGGCGCCGCGCGTCGGTCACGTCGCGCACGACGAGCATCACCGAGCCGTCGCCCCCGACGGGCCGGGCGGTCGCCCGGAGCCATCGGGGCGGGGCGCCGGTCTCGACCTCGACCGGGATCGGGGACCCGGTGTCGGCGGCCCGACGAGCGGCCCGCTGGAGCTCGAGCGGGAGCAGGGCGTCGAGCCGCTCCGGCACGGCGCCCAGGTGACGGGTGAGGGCGGTGTTCGCGTAGATGCGGCTGCCGGTCCCGTTGAAGAGCAGCACGCCCTCCTCCATCGAGGACAGGATCAGGGCCCGGATCTCCAGCGCTTGGGCGGAGGTCCGGGCTTCGGTTTCCCGCGAGGCCTCGGCCCGCTCGGCGCGAACCCGCTCGGTCCGCAGCCGCCCGCGCTGTCGCTGATCGAGGATGCCGACCGTCACCAGGGCTCCGACGAGCACCCCGAGGGCCGCGAACAGCACCTGCGTCATCCCGGCGCGAGTCTACGGGCGGACCCCGTGCGTTCACGGGGTGTTCACCGAGCCTTCTCCGACCGCCGCCGAACGCGCCCGCGGCGCCCTCGCAGGCGTTGCCGCGTTCACCTCCCGTTCACCTCGCCGTCGTCGTGCGGTCACGGCCCGCTGGAAGCATCGCGCTCGGATGAACCGCCACGAACCCGGCTGAACCGCCACGAACCCGGAGGGAGATCGATGCGTGCATCCCGTGTCCGCGCCGTCACGATCGCGGTCGTCGCCGCCGCGCTCGTCACGACCGCCTGCAGTTCCAAGAGCAGCACGTCCGGGGGCGCCGGTGGGGTCGCCCTCACGGGCGCCGGCGCCACGTTCCCCGACCCGATCTACGAGCAGTGGTTCGATGACTTCCAGCAGGTGATGCCGGGCGCCAAGATCAACTACCAGGCGATCGGCTCCGGCGGCGGCGTCGAGCAGTTCACGGCCCAGACCGTCGACTTCGGCGCCTCGGACGCGCCGCTGCAATCCGACGAGATCAGCGCCCTGCCCGGGCCGTACATCGAGATCCCGACGGTCCTCGGCGGGGTCGTGATCGCCTACAACGTCGCGGGCCTGAAGTCGGGGCTGAAGCTCGACGGCGAGACCGCCTCGAAGATCTTCCAGGGCGAGATCACGACGTGGGACGACCCGGCGATCGCGAAGCTCAATCCGGGTGTCTCGCTGCCCAGCACCCCGATCTCGGTCGTGCACCGCTCGGACGAGTCCGGGACCACGTTCGTGTTCACCTCGTGGCTGTCCTCGCAGAGCAAGGACTGGGAATCGAAGGTGGGCGCCGACAAGGCCGTGAACTGGCCGACCGGGACCGGCGGCGACGGGAACGACGGCGTGGCGGCCGCGATCTCCCAGACCGATGGATCCGTGGGCTACCTGTCCTACGACTTCGCGGTCACGAGCAAGCTGGGGATCGCCGACATCAAGGCGCAGGACGGCTCCTACATCACGCCGTCGATCGAGTCGATCAGCAAGGCCGGTGGGGGTCTCACGTTCCCGATCTCGCCCGACACGAACATCCTGAACTCCACGACGAAGGGCGCCTACCCGATCTCGAGCACGACCTACCTCCTGCTGTACGAGCAGGCGACCGACCAGGCGAAGGCGCAGACGCTCTTCGACTTCGTTACGTGGGCGCTGACGACCGGGCAGGGAACGGTGCAGAAGCTGAACTACTCGCCGCTGCCCTCCGACATCGCGTCGCAGGCGCTGGACGCCCTCGGGAAGATGACGGTGAACGGTCAGTCCCTCACGGCGTCGTCGGCGGTCACCGGCGGATCGACGGGGTCGAGCAGCGGGTGAGCAGCGCCGTCGGGTCCGACGCGCTCGCCGGTCTCGGCGCGAGCGAGCCGAAGGCCCGTCGCGCACGGTTCATCGACCGGGGGTTCCGGTGGGTGACCCTGCTGATCGGGGTCGGCCTGATCGCCCTGCTGATCTACATGCTGGTGGACCTGACCGCCGGCGGCTGGCGGACGTTCAGCCGCTTCGGCTTCGGGTTCTTCACCGGCACGACGTGGAACCCGGTGCGGGGCCGTGAGCAGTTCGGAGCGCTGCCGTTCATCTTCGGCACCCTCGTCACCTCGCTGCTCGCGGTCCTGATCGCGGTGCCGATCAGCGTGGGGCTCGCCTTGTTCCTGAACCAGGTCCGCGGCCTGCTCGCGAACCCCCTGGCCGTGTTCATCGACATCCTCGCGGCCATCCCGAGCATCGTGTACGGCCTGTGGGGCCTGTTCGTGCTGAAGCCGTTCCTCGACTCGACGGTCGAGCCGTTCCTGATCGCGACGGTCGGCAAGGTGCCGGTGATCGGCGTCTTCTTCCGCGGCAAGGCGCAGGGGCCCGACATGCTGACCGCCGGCGTGATCCTCGCGATCATGATCGTGCCGATCATCACCGCGGTCAGCCGCGAGGTGATCGCGGTGGTGCCGCGCGACCTGCGCGAAGCGGCGCTCGCGCTGGGGGCAACCCGGTGGGAGTCGGTGCGCGTGGCGGTGCTGCCCTATGCCCGCAACGGCATCGTCGGAGCCACGATGCTCGGCCTGGGGCGCGCGCTCGGCGAGACGATCGCCGTCACGATGGTGATCGGCAACGTGCCGAAGATCGGCTGGTCCCTCCTCCAGCCGGGCGCGACGATCCCGTCCTGGATCGCGAGCAGCTTCCGGGAGGCGAGCAGCGTCGGGCTGCACCGGTCCGCCCTGCTGGCGCTGGCCGTGACCCTGGTGATCTGGTCCCTGATCCTGGCGCTCGTGTCCCGGATCCTCGTCCGCAAGACCGCCGAACAGCTCGGCGAGCCGGGCGAGGACGAGCCGGTGAGCGTCGCGCGGCTGGGAACCGCCGGATGAGCGCCGCCGGGATCCTGCAGCCGGTCCGCGGCTCGCGACGGATCAAGGACCTCGCGTATCGCGGGGCGCTGTGGTGTTGCGTGGCGATCGCGATGGCCACGCTCGGCGTGATCGCGTTCTACGTCGTGAAGCGCGGGATCAGTGCGCTCTCCGTGAACTTCTTCACGAAGGAACCGGCCAGCCAGCTCCATCCCGAGCAGGGCGGCATCGTCCAGTCCTTCATCGGCACCGGAATCATCGTCGGGATCGCGTCGTTGATCGCGATCCCGCTCGGCCTGCTGACCGCGGTTTACCTGGCCGAGTACGGCAAGGGCCGCCTCGCCTCGGCGATCCGTCTGACGGCCCAGGTCTTGCTGTCGGTGCCGTCGATCGTGGCCGGCGCGTTCATCTGGACCGTGGTCGTGGTCGCGTTCGGGAACTTCTCCGCGTTCGCGGGCGGCCTGGCGCTGGTCGTGCTGATGTGGCCGATCGTCGCGCGGGCGACCGAGGAGGTGCTCCTGCTCGTGCCACAGGACCTCCGCGAGGGGTCGCTCGCCCTCGGCCTGCCGCGGTGGAAGACGATCATGCGCGTCGTCGTGCCCGCGGCCGGCGCCGGGATCCTGACGGCCGTGATGCTCGCCGTCGCGCGGGCGCTCGGCGAGACCGCACCGATCCTGCTGACGGCGCTCGGCAACGACTTCATCAACACCGATCCGCTCAAACCCACGGATGCGGTCCCCCTGCGGATCTTCTCCGACGCGCGGACGCCGGTGCCGGGGCTGCACCAGATCGCCTGGGGAGGCGCGCTGGTGCTGTTGCTCGCGGTACTGTTGCTGTCGATCGGCGCCCGCGTCTTGTCCGTTCGACAGCAGAAGAGGCTCGCGTGAGCAAGATGGAAGTCGTCGACCTCAACGCGTGGTTCGGCATCAACCAGGTGCTGCACGGCATCAACGTCTCCGCCGAGTCCGGGTCGGTCACGGCGATCATCGGTCCCTCCGGCTGCGGCAAGTCCACCTTGATCCGCTGCCTGAACCGGATGCACGAGGAGGTCCGCCAGGCGCGCGTCGAGGGCAAGGTCCTGTTCGACGGGGTCGACATCTACGGCGACGACATCGATCCGGCGGCGGTCCGGCGCAAGATCGGGATGGTCTTCCAGCGGCCGAACCCGTTCCCGACGATGAGCATCCTGCACAACGCGGTGGCAGGGTTGCGGCTCAGCGACGAGAAGCTGTCGAAGGCCCAGATGCGCGAACGGGGCGAGAAGGCCCTGCGCGCCGCCGGGCTGTGGGATGAGGTCAAGGACCGCCTCGACGCACCGGGCGGCCGGCTCTCCGGCGGCCAGCAGCAACGGCTGTGCATCGCGCGCGCCCTGGCCGTGGAGCCGGAGGTGCTCCTGCTCGATGAGCCGGCCTCGGCGCTCGACCCGGTCTCGACGCTGCGGATCGAGGAGCTCGTGGGAGAGCTGAAGGAGCGCTACACGATCGTGATCGTGACCCACAACATGCAGCAGGCGGCCCGCGTGTCCGACTGGACGCTGTTCATGCTCTTCGGCGAGGTCGTGGAGTTCGGGCCGACGCCGAAGATCTTCACGTCGCCGGACGACCAGCGCACCGACGACTACGTGTCCGGACGGTTCGGCTGATGCCCGACCCTCGCCAGCGCTTCCACGACGAGCTCGCCGCCCTCGAGCACGGGATCCTCGAGATGGGCGACCTGGCCGCCACCGCGGTGCAGCGTGCCGTCCACGCGATCGTGGCGCACGACGTCGAGGAGGCCGAGGGCGTCGTCCGCGACGACGACGCGATCGATGCGCGGTACCTCGACATCGAGGAGCGCACCCTCCAGACGCTGGCCCTGCAGACGCCGGTCGCGGCCGACCTCCGGCTGGTCTCGGCGATCATCCACTCGAGCCTGCACCTGGAGCGGATCGGCGACCAGGCGGTGAACGTCGCGAAGCTGTTCCTGCTCTCGCGTGACCTGCCCGGCAGCGACGCCCTGCGGCGCCAGCTCGACGAGATGGGCGACATCGTCGTATCGATGGTCCGCACGACGATGGAGGCGTTCGCCACCCGGAACGTGGAGCTGTGCGCCAAGCTGCCGTCGATGGACGACCCGGTCGACCGGTTGAACCGGGCGACGCACCTGGAGGCGCTGAAACTCGCCGACGACCCGCGGGCCCTCGACTGGGGGATGCACATGAACCTCGCGGCGCGCGCCCTCGAGCGGGTGGGCGACAACGCGGTCGATATCGCCGAGCAGGTTAACTTCCTCGTCTCCGGCGAGTTCCACGAGTTCACGGACGCGTCGCATGAGGTGGACGTGTGAGCGAACCCGCGGGGCGGGTGCTGCTGGTCGAGGACGAGGACTCGCTCGCCGAATCGATCCGGTATTCGTTGGAACGCGAGGGCTTCGCCGTCACGGTGGCGCCGGACGGGCGCAAGGCGCTCGAGCGCTTCCGTGCCGACCCCCCCGACCTCGTGATCCTCGATCTGATGCTGCCCGAGGTCTCCGGACTCGACGTCTGCCGCATCATCCGCGAGGAGTCCACCGTGCCGATCGTGATGGTCACCGCGAAGGACTCGGAGGCGGACAAGGTCGCCGGGCTGGAGCTCGGGGCCGACGACTACGTCACGAAGCCGTTCTCCGTGCGCGAGTTGGTGTCCCGGGTGCGCGCCCATCTGCGCCGCGCACGGATGCAGGGTCCGGCGGTCTCGGAGGAGGTGCTGTCGGGCGGGCCGGTCGAGATGGACGTCGGCCGCCACGAGGTGCGGGTGAGCGATCACCTGGTGCCGTTCCCTCCCAAGGAGTTCGAGCTGCTCGAGGCGTTCTTGCGGCGGAAGGGCCGGCTGCTCACGCGCGATCACCTGATCGAGGAGATCTGGGGATACGACTACGTCGGGGACACGAAGACCCTCGACGTGCACGTGAAGCGGATCCGCCAGAAGATCGAGGACGATCCGCACGAGCCCGAGTTGCTCCTGACGGTGCGCGGCCTCGGCTACAAGTTCGTCGGCTGATCCGGCACCGGTCCACGCGTCGTCTCCAAGCGGCCCACCTCCCGGAACCCGAGCCGCTCGTAGAGCCGCACGGCGGGCCCGCCGGGGTCGGCCAGCAGGAACACGCGCCCGGTGCCGACGGAACGTGCCTCGGTCACGATCCGCACGGTGATCGCGCGCGCCGCGCCGCGCCGGCGTGCCCGGGGGAGGGTCGCGACGTTGTCGACGTACGCGGCCGCGCCGAGGGGCACGAGCGCGCCGATCGAGACGATCGCGCCACCAGGTTCCCGAACGCCGAACCAGCGTTTGCCGGCCGGTGCGAGGCGGTCGCGCTCGATCCGGAGCAGCTGTCCGGCGGCCTCGGGCGGCTCGACCCCGAAGACGCCGAACGACGCCTCCACCGCGACCCAGAGCTCGGGTCCGGGCGGGAGCTCCTCGACGTCGATCTCCGGGGACGCCATCGGCACCGCGTCCGGGGGAAGGTCCAAGACCGCGTCGGCGCCCACCGTGTGCCCCCGGCGGGTGAGCTCGGACACGAGCGACGCATGCGCCACCGGATCGAAGGACACGATGTGCTCGGTGCGAACGCCGGCTCGCGCCAGGGCGGGGAGCAGGTCGCGCTCGAGCTCCGCGAGCCCGACCGGCCGCTCGACCCGCGCGTAGTTCGTGTCCCAGATCGCCGGCGAGGCGGGATCGGTGACGACCGCGCCCCACGGGGTCTCGCGGACGTCCGCGACGATGCGGTCGAGCCGCCGCCAGGCGGTCGCGACATGGTCGGGCAGGGGCACGGGCGCCGAGGCTACCAGCGCGTCCGGTACGCTCCCGCCCGATGGAGCTGCCACGGATCGCGCGATGTGCCGGGCGGTGATGGTCCTCTGCGTCGCCCCCGATCGGGCGGCGCTGGACGAGTTGCGGCGCGCGAGCGTCTCGGCCTCGTGGGAGCTGTGTCCCGGCGCGACCGACCTGCGCGGCGCGCTGGATCAGATCGACACCGAGCGGCCGCACATGCTGGTGGCCTTCGGGCCGTTCGAGGAGCTGGTCGCGCTCGTGGCGGAGCGGTTCCCGGGGATGCGGATCGTCACCGATCGGGACGCGCCCGGGGCCACCGCGGTGGCGGCCTCGGCGTCCGAGGTCCGGGAGCTGCTCGCGGGGCACCCCCGCCCGGGCGGTCCGATCGTGTGAGCCGGCCCTAACGCCAGGGCCACCATCCGTACTGTCGCACCATCCGCATCGTGACGAAGATGTTCGCCCGTGCGTTGAACGCCGACCAGCCGGCGAAGCCGTAGTCATCGGCCCGCGTCGGCCAGTAGCGGCACAGGTGCTGGTAGATCCCCTTCGCACACGACCTCGCGTTGTACGCCCGCGGCTGGAACTTCGACTCGCGGTACGCGATCGCGATGGCCGTTCCGGCGCCGACGCCGTAGAAGCGTGCGACGCATCCGATCAATCGCTTGACCTCGCGCGGTCCGTGCTGCCAGGGGATCGGGCAGATCGTGATCGCGCTGATCGTGTGGGGTCTGCGTTCCTGCGTCCTCATCGCCGATGCCGGAGCACCGGGGAACGTGGTGATGATCGCGGTCAGGAGCAGCGTCGCGATGAAGACGCGACGCACCCGGATCGCATGGGTCATGCAGCACTCACCCCCGCGGCGGACGGAGCTGGCAGCTGCGTCCGGCGTCGGCCGAGCGGCGAACCCTTCGCCGTCGCGGCCGACCCGCGGTCGGTCGTGGGTGTTCGATCACCTCCTGTGTCTCGTCGTCCTCCGTGTGACCGTCTTCCGACCGCTCCCGTCCCCACCCCCGACATGCGTGCGCGCGCCAACCAGCCCTGGGAAGGCGGGAAGCGCACGTGCGTGCCGGGGGGAGGGTACGGACGGGAGGTGTCCGTCGGAAGGTGGACGTACCCTAATGGCGATGAACCCTTCTGGCAACGCCGACGTGACCGACGGTCAACCAACGGCCGGCAAGCGCGTGGTGCTGGCCGCACCCCGCGGGTACTGCGCCGGCGTGGAGCGCGCGGTCGAGGCGGTCGAGCGCGCGCTCGCGAAACACGGTGCGCCGGTGTACGTCCGCAAGCAGATCGTCCACAACTTGCACGTGGTCCGCGATCTGGAGGCGAAGGGGGCGATCTTCGTCGGTGAGGTTGACGAGGTACCGGAGGGTGCCGTGACCGTGCTGTCGGCGCACGGCTCTCCGCCGACGGTCTTCGATGAGGCCGGCCGCCGTCGCCTGCAGCTGATCGATGCGACCTGCCCCCTCGTCACGAAGGTGCACGTCGAGGCGCGCCGCTTCGCGGCCGAGGACCGCACGATCGTGCTGATCGGCCACGCCGGGCACGAGGAGGTGGAGGGGACCAGCGGCCAGGCACCCTCGCGCACCGTCCTGGTCCAGGACCTCGAAGACGCGCGCTCGGTCGAGCTCCCGCCCGGCCGCCTGGCGTACCTGACGCAGACCACCTTGTCGGTCGACGAGACCGGCGAGATCGTCGAGGTGCTGCGCGCCCGGTATCCGCATCTCGAGGGACCGCCGCGTGAGGACATCTGCTACGCGACCCAGAACCGGCAGGACGCGGTGAAGGAGCTCGCGCCGTTGGCCGACGTCGTGCTCGTGATCGGCTCGAAGAACTCCTCGAACTCGAACCGGCTGGCCGAGGTCGCGGTGGAGCGGGGGACACCGGCCTACCTGGTGGACGACGAGTCCGAGGTGGACCCCGCCTGGCTGGACGGAGCCGCGACGGTCGGGCTCACCAGCGGCGCCAGTGCGCCCGACCACCTCGTGAGCGCGATGCTCGAACGCCTCGCGTCGCTCGGGTTCGATCGCGTCGAGCAGATCCAGGTCGCGGAGGAAGGCGTGCGGTTCAGCTTGCCGGCGGGCGTCCGAGGATCCTCGGGGGCCGTCAGCTCCACGAGCTGAACTGGTCCCGGTCCTCCTCGGGCTCTTCGTAGTCGATCGACACGAACGTGCTGCTCGACGTGATCCCGTCGATCGCCAGGACCTGCTCGAGGATCACGCCGCTCCCGATCTCCCACGGCTGCGGCACGCACACCAGCAGGTCGTGATCGCCGCCCACGATCGCGACGCCGGCGACGTCGGGCAGCTGGCGCAGGGCCTCGTAGACATCGAGGGCGTGACCCGACTTGACGCGCAGCTGGACGTAGCACGCGTTCGGCACGATCGGCGGCGGGGTCGCGCCCAGCTCGCCCAGGACGCCGAGCCGTTCTGCCGGCACCACCGGCGTCGTGAGGGTCCGCTCGACGCCCGGCACGGCGTGGATCTCGGCGACCACGGCGTTCGCGATCGTGCCGAGGTCATCGCCGCTCACGTGGAGCAAGACGTCCCACTCGCCGATCGTCACGACCGAGTGCTTCGCGCCGGGCTTCGTGGCGAGGGCGGCCAGGACCTCGCCCATCGATCCCGTGGACAGGCGCAGGTACACGTAGGCGTCCACGGCCGCAGCCTAGGAGCCGTGCCGCGCATGCTCAACCGTTGCGCGGAAGAGCGACCTCCCGGCCCGCGTGGAGATCACACCTCGGCCGGGACCGGCTGCTCGCCGCACAGGGCGATCAGCTCCTCCTCGCCCTCCTCGGGACCGACCGAGATCAGGCGGTCGCCCCCATGGAGCACGAAGGTTCCGCGCGGCCGGTAGATCCACCGCGTGCCCCGCTGGACCGCCAGCACGAACATCCCGGTCTCGGTCTCGATCCGCAGGTCCTTGAGCGAGCGGCCGTCGGCAGGGGAGCCGGGCTGCACGATCGTCTCGGCGCCGATCTCGTCGGTCTCCTCCAGCGCCATCTGCACGACGGGATGCAGCGGCTCGCCGTGCTCGACGTACCAGGTCATGTCCCGCGCGGCGTCGCAGATCGACTCCGACGCGGCGGCCAGCCGGATCAGCCCGCGGAGCTCGTCGACGTTGCGGGCCTCCGGCGTCGCGCGGAGCACCCACGACTCGAGCTCGTCCTCCAGGACGTCGGAGCGCGCCTCGAGCACGCCGACCTCGGCCGCGAGGGACCGGTCGTTGAACAGGATCGAGGAATAGGCCAGGCCCACGGCCGCCTCGGACAGGTCCTTCATCTCCACGAGGATGTCGATCGCGCGGTCGAGCTCCGAGAGCGCGGGCGCGTCGTCCTCGGGCGCCTGCGGCAGCGGCGGCGCCCCGGCGATCTCCCGCACGAGGTTCACGCCCTCCTCGGGCCCGCGCACCAGCAGCACGTCGCCCTCCGCGACCACCACGTCGGGGCCCGGATCGAACTCCCACCGCGGGTCCGAGCGGATCGCCATCACCCACATCCCGGTCTCGGTGGGCAGCGACAGTTCCCGCAAGGTCTGGCCGATCGCGGCCGCCCCGGTGCGCACGCGGATCCGGGCGGTCATCTCGTCCGCGTGACGCAGGTCTCGCCGGAGCACGTCGGGGATCCCCAGCCGGGCCGCCACGACCCGCGCGATGTCCGACGCCGCCGTGGAGATCTTCTGGATCGCGTCGGCGATCCACAGCACGCCCGCCATGCCCTCGGCGTCCTCGGGGCTGCGGGCCGCGAGCATCGCGATCTGGCGCAGCCGCCGGAGGTGGCCGTTCGAGCGCTCGTCCAGGCGGGCGACCTCGTCCGCGAGCTTCTCCTCGTTGAAGAAGACCGCCGCGTAGGCCAGATCGACCATGAGCTCGGAGGCATCCTTCAGCTCGACGAGCAGGTCCTTGACGCTCCGTGGTTCGTCGTTAGCCATGGGCACTCACGCCGAGCAGGAGGATAACGAGAACCAGGCACAGCGTGCCCAGCAGGTCCATCACGGCCGAGCTGATCGGGATCCCGTGGTTGTCCGGATCCAGCCCGAACCGGAAGGTGGCCACGGCGGTGTAGTAGGCCACCAGCGAGGAGAAGATCGTGGCCACGAAGCCCGCCAGCAGGCTGATCGCCAGCATCGTCCCGAGCCCGGGGGTGGCGTTGTTGGTCAGGACCGCGATCAGGTTCGCGGAGAAGCCCACCAGGAAGAAGACCGCGAACGCGAAGAGGAAGTTGATCGAGATGTCGATCAGCGCGAGCTGCTGGGGCCAGGCACGCGGCTCGATCAGGCCGAGGTGCAGCTTCGAGGCCAGCCGCGACGACAGGATCCCGGCCAGCGCGTTCGAGTCCTCCAGGAACGGGGGCACCAGGATGAACAGCGCCGGCAACGCCAGGAAGCGGTCGAGCCGCTGCTCCAGCAGGGCGCCGGCGAGGCAGTCGATCGCGCCGGCCAGGAAGAGCACGGGCATCGACTCGCGGACGATCCGGCGCGTGATCGCGCCGTCGACGCGGAAGCCCTGCACCGTGCCGACCAGGCAGAGCAGCGACACCACGATGCCGACGGCCGGCACGGCGCCCGGCTGGTGCACCACGATCAGCGAGGCGAGGTAGAGGCACGGGAGCGTCGCGATGTCGCCGATCGCGGTGACGAGCGGGGCCGAGACCGAGTCGAGGTCCCAGGACCTGCGGAACGACAGGGACGCGATCAGGACCGAGGATCCGCCGACGACGATCGATCCGAGGACCCCGCCGATGATCGAGATCACCGCGAAGGACCAGACCGAGATGATCGGCCC